>Ga0224527_1000087_pt1 | contig 67904 bp, 58 predicted proteins | sample CBST0metaG_FD_179882 | JGI IMG/M metagenome (GOLD analysis project Ga0224527, IMG submission 179882) | Peat soil microbial communities from Stordalen Mire, Sweden - C.B.S.T0 | ecosystem: Environmental > Terrestrial > Soil > Wetlands > Peat | place: Sweden: Norrbotten County, Stordalen Mire...
CTACTGAGCCGGATGAAGCCCAATCCTGGCCCGAATAACCCCGATTCCAGGAACATCCAGCTTCAACAGCAATTACAACTGCTAGCACAAACCTTCGGCTGGCTCTCGACGCTCAATCGCACTTCCACTACCTAAAAAGCGAACCCCACCAGAAAAGATGGGGTTCGTCAGCACTCTGTGGCCCGCTTCGGCGGGCCTTTTTGCATCCTCAACTTGCCATCTCATGCCTGCCCAGTCCTGGGATGAGACAATACGAAGGTGCATTATCGATCCAGTAGCGAAACCCGCACCGGCCCGCCCATCTCGGTTTTCAAAGCACTTCCTGAAGTTTGGGCCTTGATCCATCCCCGACGTCGATTGCTTGCCCTTGGGTTCGTTCTAATGGTGATCAATCGAATCACCGGCCTCGTGCTTCCGGCTTCCACAAAGTTTCTGGTCGATGACGTGATTGGCAAGAAGCACGCCAGCCTGCTGGTGCCACTGGTAGCCGCGGTATTGGTCTCTACCCTGATCCAGGGGATCACGTCTTTCGCTCTGACTCAGACGCTTTCGAAGGCTGCACAGCGGTTGATTGCGGAGTTGCGCAGTCGCGTTCAGGAGCACGTCGGGCGCTTGCCACTACAGTACTTTGATTCGACCAAGGTGGGGACACTAGTCTCGCGCATTATGACCGACGTCGAGGGCGTGCGAAATCTGATTGGGACGGGGCTAATCGACTTTGTCGGCGGACTGCTTACGGCAGCCATTGCCTTCGGCTTCCTCTTGCACATCAGCCCGGTCATGACCGCGATTGCTTTCGGCTTCATGCTTGTTTTCGGTGTTGCATTGCGCAAGGCGTTCCAAACCATCAGGCCGATCTTCCGCGAGCGCGGCAAGATCAATGCGGAAGTCACCGGACGGCTTACGGAGTCTTTAGGCGGTATACGGGTGGTGAAGGGCTATCACGCCGAAGCGCGCGAACACGAAGTTTTCGACATCGGACTCGATCGGCTACTCCAAAATGTATTCAAAACTCTGACCGCTTCTTCACTGCTCGGGCTTTCGTCTGCCATGCTCATGGGTGTGGTCGGTGCAATCGTGATGTACTTGGGCTCTCAGCAGATACTCGCCGGGAAACTTACATTGGGCGGGTATTTCACCTACATCATGTTCCTAGGATATCTTGCCGCACCGCTCTTTCAAGTGGTGGGAATTGGAACTCAGATTACCGAGGCTCTCGCGGGATTGGAACGTACTCGTGAAGTGCTTGACGAGCATCCTGAGGACGAGGATGCAAAGAGAACTCTGAGTCTGGGTAGAATCGAAGGCGATGTCGAGTTTCGAGATGTGACTTTCGGATATTCAGCGGATAAGCCGGTGCTACACGATGTCAGCTTTCAAGCTTTGCCCGGTACAGTGACCGCACTTGTCGGCTCCTCTGGGTCCGGAAAATCGACCATCATTTCTCTGCTTGCTGCTTTCCATTCTCCACAAGTCGGACAGGTTCTGGTGGATGGCGCAGACCTTTCCGAGGTGCGGTTGGATAGCTACCGTAGTCAGCTCGGGGTAGTGTTGCAGGACTCGTTTCTCTTCGACGGCACGATACGAGAAAACGTTTCGTTCTCCCGGCCAAAAGCAAGCCCTGAAGAAGTATTGGAGGCTTGCCGGATTGCGCGTGTTGATGAATTTGCAGAGAGCTTTGCGGATGGTTACGACACAATTATTGGCGAACGCGGTGTGAAACTGAGTGGCGGACAACGTCAGCGCCTCTCGATTGCTCGCGCCATTCTGGCCGATCCTAGAATCCTCATCCTCGACGAGGCGACCTCAAGCTTGGACTCCGAATCCGAGGCCATTATTCAAAGCGGCCTTGCCTACCTGATGCGCGGACGCACTACCTTTGTCATCGCCCACCGGCTCTCGACCATCCGGCGCGCGGATCAGATACTTGTGGTCGAGACCGGACGAATTGTAGAACGTGGTACGCACGCAAAATTGCTGGCGCAAGAGGGTCGCTATTATGACCTCTACACGCGCCAGCACGGGTTGGAGGAAAATCTATTCCTTGCCCCAGGTGAAGGTGACCCTCGCTAGGAACCTTAGCGACGTCCGTGCAATTTGATCGAGGCAACAGCCTCGGCAGCTTTCAAAACCAGTTTGTCTGGGCTCTTTAACGAAGCTACGGATATGGTTGAACCGCAGCAAGAACTCTCGCCATTAAGGCCATTGGGCGCGAGCATCTTTACCAAGGATGCTCCGTGCATGATCTGGGGGATCGACAATCCGTTGAGACCGGCAGAGAGTGCCATCGAAATATAATCGGTCAGCAGGCTGGCTCCGGAGATGCACCCCACATATGCACTCACGTTCTGCAGCAGTTCCTCGGGAAGCGCCTGAAGCAACACAATGTCGCTGACTGCAAATCTGCCACCCGGTTTCAGTACTCGTGCGACCTCCGCGAACACCGCTGGCTTGTTGGCCGAAAGATTTATAACGCAGTTGCTAATGACATAGTCGACTGAAGCGGACTCGACAGGAAGAGCCTCAATGTGTCCCTTGCGAAACTCTACGTTGGTTGCACCGCGCTTGGAAGCGTTTTGGCGCGCAAGTTCCAACATGTCGTCGGTCATATCCACGCCGATTACACGGCCTTCACTTCCCACTCGGCTCCATGCAAGAAACGCGTCAAAGCCTGCACCCGATCCAAGATCAAGTACCGTCATCCCAGGCTGAACCTGGGTCAAAGCCAGCGGATTGCCGCATCCAAGACCAAGATTAGCGTCACCGGCCTCGGCCAGTTCCTGCTCGCTGTAACCGAGGGAACGCGCCACATCGGCAACTGGCGCTCCGCACGCAGAGTTTTCGCCGCGAGCAACGGCTCCGTAATGATCTTTAACGGCTTCAGTGATTGACGAATGATTCATCTCTAAGCTCCTTCTTCCTTTGGCAAACAGACCACGGGTTCATTGAGACCGCAACAGGTGGTGGATTCCAACGCATTGTTGAGAATTTGGAGTGCCTCCAGAACGGATGCACGCTTCTTTTGCGGTACAGCAGAGACAAGTTCTGCAGAGCGCTGCAACATCAACTGATCTAACTGGCGTCGGGTGCGGCGGCCGGCAACGGTAATAGCCACGCTAGCGGCGCGACCATCTGAACCAGAGCCCCAAACGCGCTCCACCAGGCCACGCTCCTCCAATTTGTCCAGAATTCGGCTCATGGCACTTGCGCTGATACCGGAATGCGAGGCCAGATCTGAGAGGCGCGAACCCTCGCGGGCGGCAAGAATGCGCAGAATCGCGCACTGGCGTTGCGTGAGTCCTTCGCAGCAGATCTCGTCCGGTCCAACTCGACCGAGAACGCTGCTGAGTCGTTCCAACTCATTCCACCACTCCTGAGCCAGTGTTTCTGCGACCGGAAGCTTCATGAAGAGACGGTAGCATATATACTTGCATTCATCAAGCAAATAAAATATTGGATTGAATGAAGCAGGCGAGTCTAAGCTACTCGAAACGCAGTGTCAGTCCCGTAGTAAAGCCGATCGGATAACCCGGCGTACCATGGACCCGAGCTTCCACTGGAGATGTAGGAGTGAGGCGAGAATCAAAGTAGTTCTGCGTTTCGTAATACCGTTTGTTATTGAGATTATCGACCGCCAGATTCCACTCCATTTGTCGCAGTTTCTTTGTAACCGCGAAGTCGATCACATCTAACCCGCTGGCGTGAGTGTATGCCGACTGAGTGTATGGCGAAGCGGGAGGAACTGAAGTATCGTCGGGATTCACTAGCAGATAGCGACTGATGTGGCGATAACGAATGGAACTGAAGAACCCGTGCCATGCATCAACGGTCAAGCTGGAATTGGCAACTGTATGAGGCGCGCTATCCACATACTGACGAGGACTGGTTCCCAAGAAGAACGCGTTTGACACCTGAGTCAAGCCAGCATTCCAACTCAAGTAACGAGCTACCTGGACGGAAGTCTTTGCTTCCCACCCGTACGACCTGCTGGGGCCCTGATACTTCATTGTTCCGTTGTCAGGATCGTAGACACTTTCATGCTGGCGGTTGATCAAGAACATATCAGTACTAACAGAGAATCGCCTCAGGTTGTGCGAGGTACCGACCATGTAGAAGTCCGTCGCTGCTGCCTTCGGAGCCGATGGAGCGAGTGCGATACCACGTGCATCCTGACTGGTTACTGCGCGTCCATAGTTGAAGTGAAGTGATACCGGAACATGTTCCGCTGGCGTGTACACCACGTTAAGTTTTGGTTCGACGTTATTCGAATAACTTACTCCACCAGCACTACTCCCTAGGCGCTCCACAATGTTGAACCGAAAGCTGTCGAATCGTAGGCCTCCGTCGATATGCATGTGTCGAAAATCGACTCCCTCCTGCGCGTAGAGAGATTCATTCGTAATGTGAACATTATCCTCGGTCCATGGTTTCCCCAGTACGGGCGCAATGATTCTGCGACTCTGCTGGTGAAACAGGTCCACGTTGATCCAACTGTCAGAGAGGTCGGCACCCACGATCAGCAATGCCTGATGTCCCTTAACGGTGTCTGTGTGCACGTACTGCGCACTTGAACCTTCCTGGAGGCGAGAATCGTGCTGCTGGATACCATCGCCGTGAACGGGATCGTTCAAGAAAAAAGTAAAGTCCGAGTAGAGATCGAAAAGTGATCGGGTAACATAACCATCCAAGCGCAGCGTGTCGTTTACAGTCAAGTTTTTCTTGTAGTATGCGCTGCCTGTTCCGTTGCGCGTGACACCACCGTCGCTCGGATCTACGTAACCGAAACGATCGAGCTTACCCAAAAGTACTTGGTCTAACGGAATTTGTCCGGAGGAATCAAAGTCGTTGCGGCCCCCGCTGAACCGGAAACCTAGCGATTGAGTGCTATCTAACTTGAAGGTGTAATTACCGGTGAAGTTATCGCGCACGTAATGCAGCGGATTCTTAAATGGCCCATCGGTATAGGCATGTTCCCATGAAAGAAAACTGTCGGCCTTCTCCAGTTTGGGGCTCCATGCTGCAAAGGTTCGGTATGCGTTGAACGATCCGCCTTGTGCACGTAGAGTCCATACGTTCTCAAGGTGTTCCTTCTGCCGAATGTGAATCACGCCGAGCGCAGAGAAATCTCCGTACTGCGCATTGAAAGGACCATTGATGATATCCACTCCATCAACCAACTCTGGGCTCAGAGCTTTGAGCCATCCGAGATATCCCTGCCCGTGGGCTTGCGTCGCCTGATTCTGTGGCACGTCGTCGACAAGCACCTTCAATCCGCCGTTCACGCCACCGTGATCAAGGTTGAAACCAAAGCGCCGAAACTCCAGCGACTTCCCGCCGCCTTCGTGTTGGCCCGCGTTGATCCCACTGTCGAGGCTCTCAAACAACTGGTCATCGCGGGAGAACAACGTGTTCTGATATAGCGCACCGCTACGACGGTCAATCGAAGGGTCCGCACTCTTCGCAGTGATTACCAGGCTTTCCTGCGTGGAGGGAATTACATAATGAATCTGCAAGTGCAGGGCTGTTGTTGGGCTTCCGGACGGAATTGATTGAGAGAAGCGCGCGATGTACTTCCCGCTGACCGCAATCGTTAGAGGGCCTTTTGGAACCAGCAGCTTAAATCCACCCTCGGAGTCGGTGAGAGCTCTTTGAACCCCACTCGGAGTGATCGCGGACACGGTCGCGCCAGACACGACTTCCGAGCGTTCGTTCACAACCGTGCCAGACACGACGCGTCGTTCACCGACGGTCTGCGCACGTGATGGAGCGGTTGCAAGCAACATCAAAAACAGAAGGCTCAAGCAGGTGCGCCCGATGGACGTTGCGTTGGTTGTCACGTTATTGCGTCCCGACGGACATCGCTCGGAAAATGACACTTCGACTCCATGCTCTTCGATCGAACGGCCTCAAATACACGTAAGCGCCCGATCGCGATACTGCAATGATCGTCTCACAAATAACACGAAACTGTAAATCGTGTTATTTGTGAGACGATTCAAACCCAGAGCAGGAGAAGAATCTGAAGTTAGAATCCTTTGCCGGTCGAGGTCATTACGAGTTTCCCGTGCTTCACGCCCTTCATGCTAAGCATGTGATCGGCCAGGTGTTTCACCTCACCCGCGGGTCCCTTCATGATGACAACTTCCAAACAGTTGCTTTCGTCGAGATGGACATGTGTTGCGGCGAGCACGTTGCCGTGATGATGGTGTTGGGCGGCGTTCAACTTGTTCGATAGTTCTGGGCGATGGTGGTCATAGATCATGGAGAGTGTTGCAACCACAGGTTTGTTCGCGTTTACTTCTTCTGAGACAAGCATCTCCCGAATCAAGTCGCGGATCGCTTCCGAGCGGTTTGCATATCCACGTTTGGCAATCAATTCGTCGAACTTCTCCAGCAAATCCTGTTCGATTGATACACCAGTTCTGATCAATTCGGCCATTCTAAAGTCCCCTTGCAAACTCAATTTCACTGACCTGCACGCGCTGGCATACGCCTGACGCCCAGATCTCTATACGGAAACAGGAACTAAGGTTACTCGTAGCCAGAGAGGCCACCTTAATTGAGAATTTTAGGTCGGGCAGTCGTGCGCATCTGGGCACGCTGCCCTCAACTCTGAACTATTGCGACTCGTATGCAATCTCAATCAGCACGTCTTCGGAAGCAACCTGAATTTCGAGTGAGCCTTCCTGCGGAAGCGCATCGATCGGCAACCGGTCACGGTAGAGAACAAAACGAAGATTGAAGGTCAGTCCCTGCTTCGCAGCGACGAATGCCATCGGAATCTTGATCTCAAGCACTTTTCCGAGCGCTACTTCAACGCCGTTCGGATTGCAATTTGAGGCGATCTCACTTTTGCCACTATCGTACAACTTCCAATCAGTCAGTCGTCCTTGCGCGAGTTCCACCTCTAACCTATATGTCGCGATAGTCTGTTCGTCGTCACGCAGGCTGAGATGCAGTGTAGCCGTAGTGTCTCCCTCGGGCAATTTAGCGGCGAAATCCAAGCGAGCATACAAACTCTCTTCGTCAATTCCGGCGTAAATAGCCTCGAGAACAAATAGTTTGCCGTGCATGCTTCCGCCTCGCCGGTCGCTCGAAAACATGGCCGCGCCCATCCAGTCGAAGTAGCTCGTGACCTGCCCGTCAATAACAGGGCGCACGTAGGCAGTCTGCGGGACGAAGGTAGAACGCGTCAGCACTCCGGAGATCGGCCGTGCAAGGTGGTCCGGAGGAACTCCGCCTAAGGCCGTGTAAACGTTGGAGAGATGCTTTCGGTACAACTCGTCAAAGTCACGATCATTGGCGGAATGATGCTCGGGGCCATACCACCAATTCCAATCGCTCCCCTCGGAAATGAGCAACTCTTCGTATGCGAGTTTCCGCTGATCTTCTCTGACCTTGCTGGCATTTGCGTCGTAAAACTCGCGAGCCTGACTTAGGTAATCCCATGCCTTATTATCTTCCGGTGCGCCGATCCAGACGTTGAAGTTGGCATTGATCCACGAGCCGGGTACCAATCCGCGCAGTTTACCGAAACACTCTGGACGTTGGCGTTCAACCGCCTCGGAAATCGTGATCGGCTCTAACTGCGGGTCCCTCTGCAATCCGTCATAGAACCGCCTTAAGAATTCCCTTCCGTTGCCTTCGTAGCTCTCCCATGCGTTTTCGCCGTCAAGAATGATTGACAGAACGGCATCGCGCCCCGATTCGACTACGGGCGCGGCGGCACGCCTGATGTTGTTCAACAAATGTCCAGCAGCATCCTCAGGACGCATCCCGGAGTAGACAAATCCGAGCAGGTCGCTGATGTGGTGATCGCGGAAGACCATGTTCATCGTTTGGCCTTCGCGCTCCCAACGATAGATGTTGTAGAGTTTTTCAGCGCTGGTCAGGTCAAGATAACCGTCGCCATCACGACTCATTTCATGGCCGATGCTGCGCCCTAAAACACCCTCGTCTGTCGCCATCCATTGCACACCCAGTTGCGCGGCTATGCCCACGGACTCGTCGGATACGGAGCCTTCACTTGGCCACATTCCAACCGGACGTATGCCGAATGTGCGCTCATGAGAATCGAGGGAGCGCCGAATTTGCTCCTCGGCATCGTCAGGGCGCCGGAAGCGCTCGGTGGGTAGAGGCAGTCCAGGAACGGAATCGCGCCCGGAGTCGGTATCGCAAACCAAAGGAAGAATCGGATGGTAGTAAGGAGTAACCGATAACTCGACTGAGCCACGAGCCGATGCATCGCGATAGGCAGGCAAAACAGCCTTGAGTATCTCGTGCTGTTTGCTCATGACGAAGCGCTGATCTTCCTCGCTAAATCCTTGATCCTTCGTGATCAGTGCTTTCACGGAGGGATCTTCGAGGTAGTACTCGTCAAACCACGCTATCTGCGAGAGCACTTGCAGGTCACGGTAATCGCGATCTGAGAACGTGATGGCCGCATTTGCTGGGTCTGGACCCGCCGAGCGAACCTGTTCCCACAGGCGCCTGTAACGTGGGTAGCGACCTATCATTCGCTCCCCATGTGCTTGAAACAAATAGGTGAGAGCAAAATGCCGTTCATCTAGACTGAGTTCCGAGGCTGGCTTGGCGGCAACGTCCCAAAACGGGTCTTTGAAAATTCCGGAATTGTAATCTTCAATCTGGGCGACCAGCGACGGCACGACATTAAAATTCTGGTGAACCTGCGGAAACTCTTCCAGCAGTTTGACCATGCCGTAATAGTCCTTGAGCGCGTGTAGACGCACCCAGGGAAGACGGTACTCGCCGCTAACCAGATCCTTATAGAAGGGCTGGTGCATATGCCAGAGAAGGAGAACTCTAATTTTGCCTTGTGCCATTGAATGCAAGAATCCGGATAGAGCTAGCTAGGAACGTGACTAGGATAGCAGCCCCAAGGGCTCTCGGCCATGCTAGACTCTCGAAAGAACTAAGTCTCAACGAAGGTATTTGCCTGATCGCGCCGTGAAGATCTTTTCGCGCTACATTCTTAACGAGGTTGTGCAGCACGCCGCGATCGGCGTGTCCCTGTTTACCTTCGTGATTTTCATGCGGGACCTCGGACGACTTCTAGAGATTGTCGTTCGCAATAGCGCCCCCCTGCCCAGTGTTGCCGAACTCTTCCTGCTTACGCTACCCGAGGCATGCACTCTCACCATCCCCATGGGTTTGCTGGTCGGAATCCTAATTGGCCTGAGCCGATTGGCCGCCGATAGTGAAGTAACCGCTATGCGCGCCAGCGGTCTGGGTGCGTGGATGTTTGTTCGGATTGTGGCCATTTTTGCCGTCTTCACATGGATTGTGGCGCTGGCGAATAATGTCTGGCTCGCCCCGGTATCTGAAGCCGCGCTGGCACGAATGGAGAACAAACTCAAAACCTCGCAGGCTTCCTTTGAGATTCAGCGGGGCGTCTTCTACGAAGATTTTAAGAACATGGTGCTTTACGTCGAGGACGTGCGCTCCGGGTCAAATGCGTCCCAGTGGCGTGGCATCTTTCTGGCCGACGTGGCCGATCCGTCCTCTCCGAAGATCACTCTGGCGCGTAGCGGCATCATCATGTCCGATGATCCGAACTCGATTCACATGCACCTGAGCCATGGCTCCCAACAAGTGGTGCAGCCTAACAACCCAGAACAGTACGAGATTTCAACTTTCTCTCAAACCGACCTCCCGATTGCGCTTCCCGCTGCGGATGAAAACAAGCAGGATCTCGTTCCGGTGAAAGAGATGAGCACGGCTGAGCTCTGGTTTCGGGGACACCATCCAGAGGTGAATACGGGGAAGGCGCGCAATGTGCAAGACACACCCGTCGTGCGCGCACGCTGGTATCTGGTTGAATTTCATCGCCGCCTTGCTCTGCCCACGTCGTGCCTCGTTCTTGCTCTGGTTGGAATTCCTCTTGGCCTATCGTCGAAAAAAGGCGGCAAGAGCATGGGATTTGTGCTCACGATTGTGCTGGTATTCCTCTACTACTTTGTTTCTCTAACGGGGATTCAGCTGGGGCGTAGTGGCAAAATTCCGCCCGGCATCGGAGTGTGGGCCGCGAACGTCGTTTTCTTGCTGGCTGGATGGGTGCTGCTCTATCGTGTCGAACGGTCTGTGATAGACCTTGGTTCATTGAGTGGCGCATGGACTGCGCTTCGAGCACGATTTGGCGCGAAGGAAAACGATGAACAGACCTCACCTCAGACCGTTTCCGTACGTTCTATCGATGCTCCTCATATCTGCCCTAGAAGACGGTTAACGTTACGCTACCCGCAGTTGCTAGATGAACTGATCCTGCGCGATTTCGCGATGTACCTTGGCATGATCCTGGTTTCATTCATCCTGCTAACCTTGGTCTTCACGTTCTTCGAATTGCTCGGCGACATCGTGCGGAATCGTATTCCGATGATCATGGTGGGGCAGTACCTGCTCAACGTAACGCCATCCATGATTTATACGATGACGCCGCTCAGTGTTCTATTGGCGGTACTGGCAACCATTGGTCTGTTGCAGCAGAGCAACGAGATCACGGCGATGAAGGCCACGGGAACCAGTATTTATCGGGTGATCTTCCCTGTTTTTGTGATTGCGGCCGCCATCAGCGCAGGCCTATTTTTCTTTGACCAGTTCTATATTCCGGCGGCCAATCAGCGTCAGGAAACGATAAGAAACGAGATCAAGGGCAAGCCCGCGCAGACCTATCTTCGTCCGGACCGCAAGTGGATTTTCGGTGAGCACAATACTATCTACTACTACGAGTTCTTTGACGCCGATCAGAATACATTCGGCAACATAACGGCGTTCCAGTTCGATCCTGCAACATTCGAGCTGACCGGTCGCGTTCACGCCTCACGTGCCCACTGGTCGGAAGAGATGAAAAAGTGGATATTCGAGCAGGGTTGGGCTCGAACCTTTAAGGGATCGGCGATTCAGAGCTTTCACCAGTTCGATGCTGAGACTTTTCCGACTTTGATTGAGCCGCCCGGCTACTTCAAGAAGGAAGTGCGCCAGAGTTCCGAGATGAACTATCGGGAATTGCGTGCGTACATTGCGGACCTGCAGCAGAGTGGCTTCGACGTCGTCCGCCTGCGAGTGCAATTGCAAAGAAAGTTTGCCTATCCGCTAATCACGCTCGTGATGGCCATCCTCGCGGTACCGTTCTCCCTTTCGGCGGGACGCAAGGGAGCCCTCACTGGGATTGCCGTTGCGCTCAGTGTGGCTATCATTTACTTCGTGGCGGCTGGACTTTTTGAGGCGATGGGCAACGCTAGTCAGTTGCCTCCAGCCATGGCGGCATGGGCTCCAGACCTCATCTTTGGCTTCCTTGGCGGATATCTTCTGTTGAAAGTTCCAACATAACCTGCTACATGGCGAAGACACTGACCGACTCATTGCTTTGAGCACTTGGCGCGCTTCGTCACTGCGACCACCACTGCTACAATCGCATCTATATTGCGTTTGGCGCTCTCATAGGTGATTACTCTTGCGATTTTCCAAGTTCCGTCCATTACTCCCCTACATGAAGAAATACTGGAAGGGGTATTTAGGCGGGACTCTCGCCGTTTTCTGCAACAATGGCATCGCGATTCTCAGCCCGCTGCTCATCAAACTCATCATTGACGACCTGAATCACGGCGTAACCCATGGGAAATTGTTGACCTGGTGCTGGCTCCTCATTGCCGTGGCTGCGGGAAAAGGTATCTTTCAATTTCTTACCCGCTGGGTCGTGATTGGCATTTCTCGTGAGATCGAGTTTGATTTGCGGAATGATCTCTTCCGCCATCTGGAAGCCTTGGACTTTGGCTTCTATCAACGGACGCGCACCGGCGACATCATGGCGCGCGCCACGAACGACCTGAACTCGGTTCGAATGCTGCTCGGGCCTGCGATCATGTACTCGGCCAACACGCTGGTATTCACCACTGGCGCACTGATCTTCATGACTCGACTAAGCCCAAAACTCACGCTTTGGGCTTTCCTGCCACTGCCAATTGCCAGCATTCTGGTGCAGTACTTTGGCACTCGCATTCATGAGCGTTTCGAACGAATTCAGGCCAAGTTTAGCGACATCAGCGCCCGCGCCCAAGAGAACTTCTCCGGTGCTCGACTTATTCGCGCTTACGCTCAGGAAGACGCCGAAATCGCGCTTTTCGAGGCAGAGAACCTCGACTACATTAATCGCTCGATGCCCTTGGCCCGGCTGATGGGAATGTTGTGGCCTACTCTCGAAATCATGATCGGCATAGCGTTGGTCATTGTGCTCTGGGTCGGCGGACAGGAAGTGCTTCTCCATCACATCTCGGTAGGCGATTTCGTAGCCTTCACCACCTACATGCTACAACTCACCTGGCCTATCATCGCCCTCGGCTGGGTGGTCAACATCTTTCAACGGGGCACAGCTTCGATGGGGCGCATCGACGAGATTTTACGTCAGAAGCCCACGATTATTGACGATCCTGCGGCTGTCACCATCCCAGCAAACACAGAGATTCGCGGGGAGATCGAATTCCGAAACCTCACGTTTGCCTACGATTTTCAAGCCAGTCTTGGGGATTCTAAGCTTAGCGACAAAGCGCTTTCTTCGCTCGTTGAGCCCGGCGCACCAGTTCTGCACAACGTAAGCCTGAAGGTCCCCGCTGGCACTAGCCTGGCAATCGTCGGGCCCACTGGCTCTGGCAAATCCACGCTCGTCTCGCTCATTCCGCGCATCGCTGACACTGCGCCCGGATCAGTTCTGATCGATGGACGCCCTATTCGCCAGTATTCACTCGAAACATTGCGCAGCCAGATTGGATTCGTGCCGCAGGAAACCTTCCTGTTCAGCTCAACCATCCGCGAAAACATTGCATTTGGAGTCGGTGATGCCACTGACGAGCAGGTACATCGAGCGGCCGACATCTCCCGCATAGCGCAGGATGTCGAAGGCTTCCCTGAAAAGTATCAGACCATGGTGGGTGAGCGGGGACTGACTCTTTCGGGAGGTCAAAAACAGAGAGCGGCGATAGCACGCGCCGTGATCCGCGAACCGCGAATTCTGGTGCTCGATGATGCCTTAGCAAGCGTCGACACCCACACAGAAGACCAGATTCTAAATGGCTTGCGCGAGGTCATGAAGGGGCGCACGACAATCTTTATCTCGCACCGGGTCTCCACCGTACGCAATGCCGATCGCATTGCGGTCCTGCACCATGGGAAGATCGTGGAGTATGGGACGCACGATGAACTTCTCGCGCTGAATGGCTACTACACCGATTTGCACGACAAGCAGCTACTGGAAGAGGAACTCGAAACGGCTTAACGTACCAGCAGCACTTCGCGAATGTTTTCTTTGCCGAGAAAAAATTTGATCGAATTGTACTCGTGGAAGAGGTTCTCCACGTGTCGATTTTGAAAGACGCGCTGCAACTGGAAGTGCGGTCCCTGCTGCAACTCCAAGGTTTCGTCAGTCTTGATGTGGTAGCGATAGTACGGTGCTTCCGGCCCGGCGTCCCGCGTGTGAAAGAACGCTAGCAATGCGCCGCTCGGTTTCGTAATTCGGTGGATGCGCTCCACTACCGGTTTCACCAACGGCTCTGGCAAATAATCGCAGACGTCCCACATCAATACGGCGTCAAACGTCTCCGAATCGTATTGCATGTCCTCCGCCAGAAAGCGCTCCACATCAATTGTGGTGGTGTCCTCCTTCGGACCAGGAATTACCAACCGACTAGCATTTCCTTCCATCAGGACGTCTTCGTTATAGGCCTTGTGACCTAAGCCTGTAATGAAGTTGATGTTACTGCTGGAGGTGGAGCCGAGGTCAAGAATCTTTTGTCCATCCGGGCGCAAGATAGCCTTCGTGAACTGATTGAATCCCGTCGAGCGCCGGGGAATGCGAACAGTGTTCTCGCCGGGCGCAGACGACTGGTGTGTGCTGCCGCCGAAAAGATTTCGAAAGAAGCTCAATGGAGACCTGGCCGAGATCGGGACATTTGGACCGGCGCACTTACGCGGGCCGATCCTTCGAGTCCTATTCTACTTTCTTTCCACCGTAGCGGATGCGCCGGAAACCGTCACGCCGGAGCTAGGTGATGCCGAGGCTGCCTGGACGGACACGCGGCCCGCTTCCTGCTTAGTCTCAGCCTTGCGGATGTCAATGGAACCCTTAAAGAATGCGCCATCTTCGATTACGATGCGCTGCGTGCTGATGTCGCCGTTGAGAAGAGCCGACTTCTTCAGCTCAACTTTCTCGACCCCGGTTACGTTGCCGTCCACTTTACCGTGGATGACCACGTCCTTGGCATGGACATTGGCCCGCACGCGACCATTCGGTCCGATCACCAGGTTGTGGTTGCGCAGATCAATATTGCCCTCGACTTCGCCATCCAGATAAAGATCTTCACTTCCAGACAGTTCGCCTTTGATAATTACAGACTTGCCAATATGGGCAACATCCGCGCGGTAGGTATCCACTCTTGGCTTCTCCACGGTGCGAGGTTGGTACGAAGTAGGTGCCGGTACGACGGGCGCCGGCGGCTGCGGGGTAGGAGAAGTAGCAGGCTTCTCCTCTTCTCTGCGCGATTTCCACATGGGGAACACTCCCGTTCATTTCTTTGGCAGCCGCGAAATCGGGCGAGCCGTTTCTGCAGCAAATCATTGCCTTACTTGACTATAGCGAACCGCGAAGCCAGCGGCAACGCTAGAAACGCTGAATCCTCTGCGAATTTGCGCTTGGCCCTGCGTCCGTTGTCCTAGAGACTCACGTCCATACGCCAGATTGCGAATGCGACACAGGCCGGCAACAACACGCGGCGTTCTTGCTTCTAAATCTCCAGTTCGGCAGCACCCCGTGACTATGAACAATTTTAGACTCCTGTACCGCACATCTCGAACGCGTGGCTTGGCTCTAGCCGGCCTTCTCCTTGGCTCTTTGGCATCGGCAGCCTCTGCTACAGCTCAGCAGCCCCCACCGGGGGAGCTCGTTCGTGCCGCCATCCAGAATGAGATTAAGGACAGTACCCGTGCGCATCTTTTCAGCTGGACCGAGCGCAAATATCGGGGCAACAGTACTCAGGTCACTCGCATTGTGGAGACGCCCAACGGGTCTGTCAGCCGCGTAGTGCTCATCAATGACAAACCTCTAAGCTCGGCGCAGCAAAATGAGGAGCAGGAGCGTCTCCGCCAAATGCTGAACCCGTCGCAGATGGCGCGCAAACACAAAGAGCAGCAGGAGGATGACGAACGTTCGCGCAAAATGCTAGCAGCGATACCCGATGCGTTCGACTTCCTTTACCTCGACAGTTCCGTGGCTCCGAATGGTCATAAGCTCACTCGCATAAAGTTCATCGCTCGCCCGGGCTTCAATCCGCCTAACCGCGAGGCAATGGTCTTCACGGGAATGCAGGGTGAGATACTGGTGGACGAGACCGCAGGTCGCCTCGCGAAGATCGATGGCACGCTCTTCAAGGAAGTAACGTTTGGATGGGGAATTCTCGGAAAGCTGTACAAGGGGGGACGCTTCGTAGTCGAACAGAGTGAGGTCGCACCGTCGCACTGGGATACGACGAGAATGATCCTGCACTTCGACGGGAAAGCGCTCTTCATTAAGTCGATCCACATTGACGATAACGAGACCGCGTGGGATTTCGAAAACGTGCAACCCATGACGGCCGAACAGGCCCTCGACTTTCTAACGCGTAAACCTCCGGTTCAGAACGCGATGCTCGCTCACTAGGCTCGTATTGTTTCTTTTCGAACAGTGAGTTTTTCAATCAGGTCCTCGCGGATCGCGTACCCGCGTCCGACAGCGTCAGCGACCGCAATGGTTCCCTCAGCAGAGACTGTAACAGCAGGCTCGATAATGTCTTCGCGCCAATACCGCGCCGACGCAGAGACATCTCCTGGGAGTGAAAAACCTAGCAGCGTCGACATCGCGAGGTTGTGAGATCGCCCGATTCCACTCTCCAGCATTCCTCCGCACCATACAGGAATCTCAGCAGCCAGAGACACGTCATGCACCCGAATCGCTTCGGTGAATCCGCCAACTCGCCCCAGCTTTATATTCAGAATGCGGCATGCCTTCAACTCGATCGCGGCCAACGCATGGCGCGCATTCAAGATCGATTCGTCAAGGCATAGGCTGGTTGAAAGCTCATGTTGTAACAATGCGTGCAGATAAATCTCGTCACTCCAGAGAGGCTGCTCGATCATCAACAGACGGAACTGGTCAAACTGCTTGAGATGTTCTACCTGATCCAGAGTGTAAGAGCTGTTAGCGTCACAGGAGAGTAAGATTTGAGGAAACTTCGCACGAATCTTCTCCAGCACCTCGACGTCCCAGCCCGGCTTTACTTTCACCTTAATGCGCTGATATCCCGCAGCAACTTCTTCAGCGATCTTGTCCAGCAATTGCTCGTGCGAGTCCTGAATCCCAATCGAGACACCGGCTGCCAGCTCCTTGCGCGTGCCTCCAACTAACTTCCAGAGTGGAATCTGTTTTATCTGTGCTTCGGCATCCCATACCGCGTTTTCCAGTGCGGCCTTGGCCATGCGATGCATTCGCACGGAAGGCATGCGGAAGGCTGCTTCGCGACCACTCTCCAGTTCCCTTCCCGCAAACGCCGGAGCAAGATATTCACGCAAAATGTACCATGCGGTGTCAGTTGATTCCTCGCAATAAAACGGATGCTCACCCGCTGTGCACTCGCCCCAGCCGTCCACACCTTCACAGTGAACAGTGACCAACAGAATTCGACGTTCCGAAGTACGCCCAAAGCTGGTTTCAAAAAAATGAACCAGCGGCATGCGAATCTCGCGCAGTGTAATAGCTTCGATCTTCATTCTGCGTGCACCGTATCAGAGCCATTGCCCGCCGCGCAACTCTGAAGATACTCAGGCCGCTTGCTCTCCCGTTTCCAACTCTTTTCGGTTCCAATTCGCCAAGTTGGCTGCTGCCTCGTAAGTGCTCTGCAAAAACTCAAGAATCATGTTCTCCGGGGATTCTGAGTTGCGCACAACGTCGTACATCAAGATGAATTCTTTCAATTCTGAGTGATAAAAAGCTTGCGCTGGCAGCACTCTTTGCGACTCAAGACCTGCAGGCGCAGGGGCGGCGTAACAGTAAAACGCAGGCCCTTCAACGCTACCGCCTCCGGGCCACCATCCAGCACTGATGACTTCGTGAGAGTAGGCCTCCCGCGTGATAGAGTCTGCTCCCGGACGCTCCGGAGCACGCCTGCCTGAAAAACGGGTAACCGCCAGATCAAAACTTCCCCAGAAGAACTGTACAGGGCTGTTCTTCCCCATGAAACGTGCACGAAACTGCTTGAATACCGCATCACAGGACGCAAGTATCCGCCAACAACGCTGTGCCGCCTCACGGTCATAAGCTTTGAACAAGCGGTCCTCTGCAAACGGAATCGGCTCAGACACCTCGACTGGCTTGGCGTGGATATGGGGTTCAATGCCTAGCGAGTGCAGGGCAGACATGAACTCCTTATAAAACTCGGAAACAGTGCAGGGGTACAGGTGCGACACTCTACTAACTCCATCTGAGCGAACGATCAGCAGTTTGTGCTCGATGAAATCAAATTCGATTTCAAATATGAAATTCGCATATGGGATCGGAGAAGTCGTCAAGCCGCGAGCATTCACATACAGAGGGACATTCCACCAGTGGTTTGTTTTCTCCGTGAGCGCGAGCCGAACCTTTCCGACAATCTGCATCCACATGTGGAGGTTGTGATAAGTCTCTTGCCACTCTCCTAATGGCAGAGCTGGCCAAGTTTCAAGGCTGGATGCAGGGCGATTACGGATGGTATCTACCAAATGTATGCTCCCGATGTAACTATGACGATCCCTCTTCTCAGATGCTCTTCTGAATGACCATTAGAGTCTGATCGTCATAAATTCTTGCGTCTCCCATAAACGATTCCAGATCGCTGACACAATTTGCCACGACACTTGGAGGAGCCAACCCAAAACTCCTGGCGACCGCCTCCGCAATGCGTTCATAGCCGTAATCGTCATCTTCGCGCCGAGCCTCTGAAATACCGTCACTAAACAACACCAGAGAACTTCCCTGTTCAAGTTCGAATCGCGACGACCGAAACTTCTGTTCTGCAAAGAGGCCGATGGGAAGTCCGTGGGAATCCACCTGATGCACCTTATCCCGTGTCACCACCAGAGCGGGGACGTGACCTGCGCTGCATAGCTCCAGCACACCTCCCGATACCGCGCGTCCGCAGATCAAGGTAGCGAACTGAGTCGGCAAAGTGCTTCCGGTAAAAATGCGATTTGCGCGCTCCATTAACTCAATGAGAGGTAGTCCGAGCGGAATCAAAGCACGAAAAATCGCGCTCAGATTTGCCATTAGCATCGAAGCCGCAACTCCCTTGCCAGCCACATCGCCAACCATGAAATAGAGCTGATCATCCGCCCCCATCACCAAGTCGCAATAATCGCCGCTTACAATACCGAGCGGTTTGTAGTGATAGGCGACATGCCACCCGTCACAGCGCCAATCACATTTGGGCAACAGACGTCGCTGAATCTGCGCGGCCAATTCGAGATCCTTCTCCAGTGCTCCCTGTTCTGCCGGGCCGAGATGATCCAGGCAGAATCGCACTAGAGGATCAGCCAACAACTGGTGGTCTTCCACCGTGTCGTGGCACAACTCACAGATGCCGTACAAGCCACCCTCTAATCGGTCCAGAGCGGCATCTACTTCATGCAGGAGGTGCATAAACTGCGATTCCGGAGTCCTGGCCGCAGCCTCGGCTAGAACCTCCCGGCGATATCGAAGCTGATTCCGAAGCGCAAGATGCAGCGGGTCTACTATGGGAGAAAGATTGGGAACTGGATTCTTGGCGGCCATGGATGCCTCCTTCTCAACGCGTACAGATGTCGAATCGCACAGCTTGGATTCGGTAATTCTTCCCGACCACAAGAGTAGGAAACAGGGCTCCTTGCATCCACCTTACAGAGCTACAATGGATTCCTACCGGAGGACGTATAACTTTGAAATTGGAAATTGTGCAAGCAGGAGATCCTGTACTAAGGCAAGTTGCGCGGCCGCTTCACCGGGACGAAATCATAAGCAAAGATTTGCAGCAAACGATTGCGGATATGCTGGAAACGCTGCGACTCGCGCCAGGGGTCGGATTGGCTGCTCCGCAGATCGGGCTCGACGTGCAGCTAGCAATTATCGAAGACCGGGAACAATACCAGAATTCATGGACTAAGGAACAGCTGCTCGCACGAGGACGAGTGCCCATAAACTTCCACGTTCTCATCAATCCTGAGCTCGAAGTTCCAGCCGGAGAGACCGTCGAATTCTTTGAGGGCTGTCTGAGCGTTGCAGGATACACGGCCGAGGTTGCGCGTCACAGTCGTGTTCGCGTCCGCTATCTGGACGAACGTGGTGATCCGCAAAGCGTGGAAGCCAAAGGATGGTACGCCCGCATTCTGCAACACGAAATCGATCACCTGAACGGGACACTCTACATTGACAGAATGAATTCCCGCACCTTTATGACACTACAGAACTACATCGATCGCTGGCGCAACAAAGAGAACTCAACTGGTTGCCTATCTGGAAGTTAAGGATGTGGCGTCATTTTCAGTCGTGTGCACCCCGAAGAGAATGTTCCGTCATCCAACACACAATGCAACTCAAAGCAATCACTTCAGTCCGGGCTAAATTGGCACTTCTGTGACCGGAAAGTATGGATTCATATCAAACTGGGTGGCACGTTGCTTACTCGGTTCATGGGGGCTGCTACTTCTAACCGCCTACTGTGCAATCGCCGCGCCGATTCCAGTCCGAAACATGCAGGGTGCCTCACGAGGTTTTCTCGTGCTCAAGGATACCCAAGGCCGAACTCTCGCGTACGGTGATCTCATTCAGGTAGCGCATGGGAATCGAGTCACGTCACGCTTCGTTTTCCATTTTCGCGACGGTTCGGTCGACGACGATACGACTACGTACACTCAACAACGAACCTTTCACCTCGTCCGAGATCATCGAGTACAGAAGGGGCCATCTTTTCCCAAGCCGAGCGATATAACAATCGACTGCGCTTCGGGCACTGTTACCTCCAGGAAAATGGGTAATGATGGAAAGGTAGAGGCTGAGATTCAGAAGTTGGATATACCGCTGGATGTTGCAAATGGAATGATGCTTCCCCTGATGAACAACATTTCATTCAATGTGTCAGAAACCGACCTCTCCTACATAGCAACTTCCAATTCCAGATCACGCGTCATTCAGCTCGCAATCCGTCCCTCCGGACCTGAATCCATGCTGATCGCAGGCAGCCATCGCCAAGCGATGGAGTTCACAATAGAAATTCGATTGGGAGGAGTCGCCGGCGTAATCGCCCCCGTGATTGGCAAGCAACCAGACGATTTGCACATATGGGTTCTTGGAGGCCGCGTTCCGGTAGTGGTGGCCGAAGAAGGACAACTCTATGAAGGCGGTCCAATATGGAGGATCGAACTGGTCAGCCCCACTTGGCCATCACACAAGACGCCCTAGATTTTCTTGCCGGTTTTTATGCATTCACGCTACCCCAACAACCCTTTCCACTCTCCCAAGAGGAATCGGCCGTTACCATTCGACTCACGTTCGTAGCCGATCACACTCAGTCCGTTCCGGAAATGTTCTTGCAGCGAATCGCGCACTCGTCTCTGCACCTCTGCTGCTTGAGTACGAGTTTCCATCTGTGCTTTCCACTCGTATATCTCTGCGGGAACCTCTACCCGCTGAACGACCTCGGCACGCGGTCGCTTTCCCAAGTCCAACGTCTCCTCAACCCGAGGTGATCCCAACCACCACTCTGCCACCAATCGATCGCTAGGAAGTCCACCCTGCAAAGGAGACGAGGTGATTCCATACTGGTTCACCACGTACCGACGCACGATTGCGCCGAGCTTCTCCATGTTGAAAAAAGAGTTCTTGATTTCCAGCGGATCAAAGGTCCATTCCATCAAGTCATAGCCTTGACTCATCGCAAGTTCACGCTGGAACAACTTCATCTCCCGCCCGAGTCCGGTATTTCGATGAGTTTGTTTTACTGCCAGCATGTGGGAATGAATGTATGGGTGTCCGTCGCGCATGCCTGGTAGCCCGAACGCAAATGACACAAGTGTCGGGCCATCATAAGCTCCGAGCACATGCCCACCGATCTTGTCCCCAACGACGAAAAGTCGCGCAGGAACCAGCTCGATATCCTCAAATCCCCAGACTTCTTTCTCCAGAGCCACCACCTGACGAAATTCTCCCACGGTGTGACAACTGCGAAGCACCAAGCCGCCCCAGATCTTTTCGACGTGTAACCCCAAAATGTTTTCACCTCCATAACGTTACTTTACATACTATGCCAACGCAGCAAGAACCGGGCAAGTTGGCCATCGCTCTCCACGCGGCATCAAAAAATTGGCCGGCTGCCGCGAAATGCGGAGCCGGCCACAATGTTCCGGGAGGAGCAAGCTACTTCAAGCGATATATTGCAACCGACATCGGAGCGACGGGGATGATCAGTTTATCCTCCGCCAGCCGCAGAACCTTGGCGTCGACAAGCGGATCCGCCACTGTGATCTTTTCGAGCGGTGTGTCCGCGCGATTCAGTTCGATGCTCTGTTCAGTAGCTGCCGTATTGAAAACCACAAGCAAGCGATCCTCGCCTCTACTCCGAAGGAACACGTAGTAGGTCTCCGTGGCTGCAAGTGTTACTAGGTCGCCCGACTGAAGAGCCTCATGTTCCTTGTGTAACCGACCAAGTTGCTGCACGTGACTCAATACCAACTCTTCTTCTGCGGTTCGGCCAGCGGAAGTGAATGCATTTTGAGCATCTCCGGGAAAGCCACCGGGAAAATCGTGACGATTATCCGGATCCTCTTTCCCGTCCATTCCGATCTCGTCCCCATAATAGATAATCGGAATTCCTCTTAACGTGAACAGTAAGGAGAATGCAGCATTCAGTTTCTCTGCATTGGCACCTGGTTCGCTCATGAATCGACCAATATCGTGATTTCCAAAGAATGTGTACAGCCCATATGGCCGCTGATAAAGATAATCATGCTGCAGTACATTTACTAGCTTGGTAACTGGCTCGCCTTTCAAGATAACGTTCCGCAGGTTTCGGTATAGCGGAAAGTCGAACACAGAAGTGAGACCAGAATCCACTCCATGGACAACTCGTCCGCCCTCATAGTAAGAGGTCACTACGGAATCATCGTTGAACACTTCACCCACTGAAGTTACCTGCGGGTACACCTGGTGAAGAGTCGCGTGCCACTTACCCCAGAACTCGCGTGAGGAGTAAGGGAATGTATCTAGCCGATAGCCGTCAAAGTGGGCCGACTCCATCCACCAGATCGCGTTATCTGCGAGATATTCTCCAAGACGTGCATCGTCCGGATTCAGATCGGGCAATTTCCCGGCAAACCATCCTTCCACAATGGGACGACGATCTCGCTCGGTCGAGTGGATATCAACCAGCGGCCAAAAATCATATTTCGGATCGAGATGTTGCTGAAGACTCCCGTGAAACCAGGTCGCGGTGGGCGGTTGTTTTGCCCAGGGATGATCCGGTCCGGTGTGGTTTGCTACATAGTCGCTGACTACCTTTATTCCGTGCGCATGCGCGGCAGCAACAAACTCACGCAGTTCATCGAGCGTTCCAAAGTGCTCGTCAACGCCATAGAAGTCCGTCACATGATATCCGTGATAATCGGATGAATTACTGTCGTTCTTCCACCACGGAGTAAGCCAGAGTGCCGTGACTCCGAGTTGCTTCAAGTAGTCGAGGTGCTGCTCAATTCCCTTAAGATTTCCGCCATGATAAGCGCGCGCATCGGCTCGATCGCAATTAGAGCAATGCCCCAATGAATTGTTGCTTCCCTCTGCAAAGCGGTCTGGCATAAGAAGGTACATTACATCGCCTTCTCGAATCCCTTTCCCTGTCTCCGCAACTCTCTCTCGCTTCTGTAACGGGAGGATTACCTTTGCCAATCCGGATTTCGTTCTTAGGTCCAGTTCTGCTTTACCCGCATGCGTCTTGTGCGATACGCGAACCCATACAAACATGTAATGCCCATCCGGGCTTGATTGGCTCTGAGTTACCGACAAGCCTGCATAGTGGCTAGATATTTTCGCGCTCTGTAAGTTCTCGCCAGTCAGCATTAACATTGGGTCGTGAGCCATCCCAACCCACCAATTAGGCGGCTCAATCTTCTGAACAAGGGGCTGTGACTGACCCCAAACTCCGGAAAGAGAAATTAATAGAATTGCAAACAGAAGAATGGTTTTCGTACTCTCTCGTGCGCGCTTCATAACCAGCATCGCCTCACATGAACATTAATTGCAGAAAATGGGGACAGGCGTACCTGTCCCCATGAAGAACGTCAGTTATTAGAAGGAAACGCGAAGCGCAAGTTCAAGCTCGCGGTTGGTAAGCGTACGCGGTGTATTCAGAACTCCAAAACCGGTTCCGGCTGTGAGGTTCACAGGGTCGGTGTAGTTCGTATCCGGATTCTGGAACTGAGGCGTGTTGAGTAGGTTGTATACCTGCGCACGGAATTCAGTCTTTACTCGCTCTGTAATAGAAACAGTCTTAGAGAGTGTCGTATCCAGAGTGTGGGTTCCTGGTCCATGGAAGTAGTTACGTGCCAAGTTGCTGACCGTACCTGCTGGAGTAGCAGTGAACGCACTCGCCGGACACTGCAACCATACCTGGAACGAGGCGTCCTCCGTGCAACCACCATGATAGGTCGGACGACCGTTTAGCCCAGTGCTTCCGCTAATGTCAATTGGTGTCCCGCTGGATAAGGTCAGAACATTGTTCCACTGCCAGCCACCGATCACGTAATTGACCGCAGTGGGAATGTTGTTGAGGTAAGGTTTGCCCTTACCGATAGGAAGCTCGTAAATCGCGCTTGCAACAAACAGTTGACGCTGATCAGAATTCGAATTGCCGTAGCTGTACTTCAGCAAAGGAGTTCCATTCGCGCCCACCACGATGCCACCAGCGCCGTTACTAAGCGCGGAGTTCGAGTTATCCAGCGTGTGCGACCAAGTGTAGGCCATCGTGTACTGCAGGCCTGAACTCATCTTTCGGATTAGCTTCGTTTGCAGAGCGTTGTAATTGCCGCTGCCAATGAAGCCATATTCATTGATTTGTCCGACATTTGAGAACCAGCTTGTAGTACCGCCAAACGGGGTTTGGTTCGCATTGAATGAAGTTGCGAGATTGCCCATCTTTGTTCCAACATAGCCGACATTCAGCGAGGTCTGGCTGCCCAGAGTGCGTTCCACCTGAATATTCCACTGTTGAATGTTGGAGTTCGGACTGTTCTTTGGGTAGTAAATTACATTGTCAGACGCCGACAGATCCTTCGGGTTGAGTGTGACCTGAGCTACCGGAAGCGAACCGGTTGCAAGACTCGGATCGGTGCTTCCGGGGAGTCCCGCACCGCCCAGGGTGTAACGTCCGCCGCTTGCGCACGTGGTCGCCGTCGGACAAGCGTAATAAGACTGGCTGCCATTGAAATCGGGGTTGTTGGAGAGTTGCATGTCAACACCACCGCGATCCAAGTAGTAGAACAGTCCATAGCCGCCGCGAATCACCGTCTTGCCATTTCCTTCAAGGTCATAAGCAAAGCCGAGGCGAGGGCCAACGTTACCTTTAGGAGTATTGATGAGCGACTTCGGGCCAGTCGTACTTGCCGCCTCGATCAGGGTTCCTGTCGAAGGATCAAAATTCGACTGTCTGTTATTCGCTTCGGTCGGCCAGGTGAACAGGTCGTAGCGGAGTCCAAGATTCACGGTCAACTTGCGGCTGACACGGAAGTCATCCTGCGCGAAGAAACCATCCTCCCAGTTACGGGTCCGATAGTAGCCGTTGAATACTCCAATCTGGTACGCAGCCACAAAACCACCAGCCAGTTCGGAGATTTCATGACCGGTAAAGGTTCCGTGACCCGCTGACTCAACAGGAAACGCGGTATTGCCGGTGCCGTCGTCGATCCAGAAGTAGCCTTTTGCAACGTTCGCCTGGGTAAAGTCCACATCGCGGTGAATGATGTTTACGCCGAACTTGAAAGCGTGTCGCCCTCTTGTCCAGCTCACGGAATCTGCAAACTGATTGTTATGCTGCATTACAACGTATGGCCCGTAGTCACCTGTATACTCCAAGTTTCCCTGCCAGCCACCAATCAGAGCCATGCCGCCGAGCAACGGTGAGGTATTTGCGTTTGGAATCCCCAAGTTTGCTGCCTGCGTGCCGCCAAAACCCGGCTGTTGATATCCGTAGTAGGGACGCGAGTAAGCATAGTGGAATTCATTGATCAAGCTGTTGCTGATCAGGCGTGTGTACCCAAAGGCAACCTGACGCGGATGCTGCGGGTTCATGCCTGAACCACTACCAGAAGGAAGATCGTGGTTCGCATCGACCAATCGATCCGTGACATGCAGCAGATCCTGGCCCATGCTGTAACGGGCGAAGACGGTGTCTTTAGAAGAGGCCACAAAGTCCAGACGCGCATCATAATCGTCCCGATTGGTAAATTGCTGGCGATGCGGCTGAAAATTCGGGTCGTTGGTCGCGGGATTCGCGCCCGAAATATTAGGCAAAGGAAAAGCGTTGAGGTATTTCATGCCGACCGCGTTCTGATTGGTAGTCGGGATCATATTGATTTGTGAACCGGGTTGATTGGTGACTGAGTCCCAACCAAAAGGCAGACAAGTCTGGGGATTGTAGACGTAGCCATGACTGGCTGCAAACTGAGGAAGCACGGAATTGCCGCTGTAGAGGGCGGAGCACCCCGGAAGTCCCTGATAAGGAACGCTCGTCGCTGTCCCAACGCCAGTCGGCGAGAGCAGTTCGCTGAAGTTGCCATTGCGCATGTCCGCTGTCGGAACGCGAGTTGGGCCATCCGATTGCGGAGTGGACTGCCTCCATCCCTGATAGTCAACAAATCCAAATACTTTACTCTTCCACAGAGCCCCACCAAGGGACGAACCAAACTGATTTCGGCGAAGCACCGGAAGAATGGTGTCTCCATACGGGAGCGCAGCCCCCTCTCCGCTGCGGCGGAACCAATAAGCGGAGCCGTGGTATGTATTGGTTCCGGACTTGGTTTCCACCTGCATAATTGCACCGCCTGCGCGGCCAAATTCTGCCTGGGGAACGCTGGTCGTTACTTTGAATTCAGCAATATCTTCGACGGCGGGATAGATCACGAGCGTATTAACAAGAGAATCGTTATTGTCTATTCCGTCGATCAGGTAATTGTTGGCTTGCGGACGGAGACCATTGACTGCGAGAGCGGCGCCACCTGATTCACTGTTTCGCCAGGTCTCTGCCTGATTTGAGCTACCAGTCGCCATATCACTGTATGAACCACGACTGACGCCAGGGGTCAACAGAGCTAAGGATGTAAAGTTGCGACCATTCAAAGGTAGCTCTACAACCTGACGTCCCTGGATGATTTCTCCAGCCGATGAGGTGGCCGTGTCGACTAGCGGCACTTCGTCGGTGACATTTACCGTTTCACCAACGGAGCCTACCGTGAGCTTGAAATTGACTTCCTTCACCTGAGCAATTTCCAGCGCAAAGACGGCTGTCTCTGACTTGAAGCTGGCTTTATTGGCTTCCACTTTGTACTGGCCCACAGGCAGCGCGCTAAGTACGTAGTCGCCATTCGCCTGACTCTGGGTGTTGACGGCATGGTTCGTGCCCAAGTTGGTGACTGTGACGGTCGTGCCGGGGACTGCGGCGCCAGATGGATCGGTAACGGTGCCGATCAGGCGTCCCGTATCAGACTGCGCAACAGCTGTGATGCCTGTGACTAGTAGCACTAGGGCTACCAGGAAACACATTTTGGCATACTGCTTCATAGTTCCTCCATAAATCAAATCCAACCCCTTAGCGTTAAGGGAAAAGCAGTCAAGAAACACACGAGCTGGAATCAGTACAGTTGGTGTCATTCTGATTTCCAATCTCGAGCGATTCCTCAACGTGAGCCACTAATTTCTTACCTCTTTCACAGCGGCCTCATTAGGCTCGCTGGTGAAAGATTCATCCAACTGCCAGCCACCATGCTTGCGTGAATGTGCAGTCGCTTTCAAACTCTGCTGAAGTACAAAACCGTTGAGGAGTTTGGAACTCTGAAGAGCAATATACAAGTTTCGGTCCGTTTGTCACGGTGACGCAAACAACCTCTTGCGTGTCAATGCATTACAAAAATGTTTCATCTTTGTTACATCCGTGACAAGATAGCTGAATCGTGTTCACAAGAGAACTTGTCATCGAAGAAATTGATCGGCTGTCCAGAAGCGAGGCTCTACATAATTCCGAGTCGCTCTGTAAACTTCTACGTTATCTGGCCGAACAATCTCTCGACAATCCCGGCGCAGCGATCAAGGAATATCAGATCGCAACAGAAGTCTTTCATCGTTCTTCGGACTTTGATCCACAACTGGATTCTGTTATCCGAGTACAGGCCGGACGCCTGAGGACGAAGCTAGCAAGCTACTACGGAGCAGAAGGCGAAAACGACCGCATCATCGTCGAATTGCCCAAGGGAAACTACGCACTCCATTTTCGCGAGACCACCCTCAAAAAATCAAAGCCGTCGGACGCCATTGATTCAAGACATCAACAACCGTCAGAACAACCAGTGATTAAGGAGCAGCCGCGTCTATTCACGTTGGCAGTTCCTGTTCTCGGTGCCTTACTGATCGTCGCAGTGGCCTGCTTAGTATTTCTGTTGGTTTCGCGCAAACCTGCTGGTGGGTCATCAATTAATGCTGCGGACAGCCATGCGCCCGCAGCTTTTCAGAATTTCTGGGGACAATTCCTAACGACTCCAGACCAGCCTTGGGTTGTCTTTAGCAATGCTGCCTTTGTGGGCCGTCCAGAGACAGGGATGCGCTATTACAAATCTGCAAGCGACACAAAGGAAAAGGTCTTCGATCATTACACCGGTGTCGGAGAGGTTTTGGCGGTACACAATATCGATGAAGTCTTTTCCACATTGCACGGTCATGTAAGGGTCAAACGCGGTAGCCTGTTCTCGCTTGACGATGTGAAGCAGAACAACCTTATTTTCCTGGGCTCGCCAGCCGAGAATCTGACATTGTTGGACATTCCGAGCACGACCCACTTTGTGTTCCAACGTCTGGCGTCTGGTCCGCGTGCCGGAGATCTGGCAATTGCCACCGTCTCGCCGCAGCCAGGTGAACCGGCATTTTCCGTCGCAAGTCCCTCAGAGCAACCATTCACTGAAGACTATGCTGTAGTCGGCCTCAAGCATGGTTTGGAGTCCTCACACCTTGTGCTGATCATTGCGGGCACAACTACTTTTGGGACACAGGGCGCGGTTGAGTACCTTTGCCGTCAGGAATCTCTCCAAGAGTTGCTCTCGCGTTTGGACGTACACAAGCCTGGAGATTTGCGCCCTTTCGAGGCGCTCCTCCGAATCAGAGTTTCCCACGGAGTGCCGGTCGAGACCACTCTCGTCGCCTATCACAAAAGCAACTAGCAGAAGTCCGATTTACTGCTTCAGCGGTTCCTGCTGAGTGTTCAACGACACATGTACCAACGGTTTTTCCGATGATGCATCGTTCACCCGTTGCATCAGAACGGCAGCCGTGAGCAGGAAGACTCCTCCCGCAAGCACCGCAGCCATGCGGTTATTGTGCAGCAGGTGGTTCATCACCCAGCCAAAGAATAGGGAAGCAATAATCTCAGGCAGCACGATGAAGAAGTTAAATATTCCCATGTAAACGCCCGTGCGTTCTGGCGGGATAACACCAGCCAACACCGAGTAAGGCATCGAGAGAATGCTGGCCCATGCGATCCCCACACCTACCATCGGGAGAAACAGCAGTACCGGGAGATGGATCAATGAAACAGATAACATTCCCGCCGCTCCGCAAGTAAGGCACAGACTGTGGGTGTTCTTGCGCCCAAGTCGACGAGCCAAACTAGGCAGTGAGAACGAAAAGACGAAACATACCGCCGAGTAAATTCCGAAACAGTTCCCCGCCCACTCGACGCCGTGTGTAAATTCGGGCGAACTCGCGCCGGTAGCACCGAAAACGTTGTGTGCCACAGCTACGGGAAAGTAGAGCCACATGCAGAAGAGACCCAGCCATGTCAGCAACTGCACCCATGCCAGTTGACGCATCACTTTGGGCATTTCTCCGATCGCGAGAAAAATCTCCCTTGCGGAAGCCGCAGTTCTCTCGATAAATCCCACCGACGCGGCCTCGGCCTTTTTCCGTCGGAATGCCTCAATATCTTCTGGCGGATATTCCTTCGTCGTGAAGATCGTCCACAGCACTGCACCCAGGAAGGCCACCGCCCCCATGTAGAACGAGAGTCGCACCGTAATCGGGATAGCATGTGCCGAGGTATCCGTACCCAGATGGAAATACTTACCCAGCAACCAAGGCAGCGACGATGCTCCAATCGCTCCCAACCCAATCAGCACGCTCTGCATGGCAAATCCGCTGGTACGTTGTTCGTCCGGCAGAATGTCTGCCACAAATGCACGGAAGGGCTCCATGCTGATGTTAATCGATGCGTCCAGTATCCAAAGCAGCCCGGCGGCCATCCACAGAGCCGAACATCTCGGCATCATCAACAGCGCCAGCGAGCTTAGAATTGCTCCAACCAAAAAATATGGACGCCGCCTCCCCAACTTTCCCCAGGTGTTGTCACTGGCATGCCCAATCAGCGGTTGAACCAGAAGTCCCGTAAGCGGAGCAGCCAGCCAGAGCATCGGAATCTGTGAAGGCTTGGCTCCCAGGTACTCGTAGATGGCGCTCATGTTGGCCATCTGCAGACCCCAGCCAAACTGGATGCCGAGAAAGCCAAAACTCATATTAAGGATCTGCCAGGAAGTTCGGAGCGGTCGATTCATGGATGATTTCCTGCCTGAGGAGACGCGGTCTCGATCTGCGCTCTCCTATATGATTTGTTCGAGCCTAACGCTCGTATAATTCGGCGAGCCTTCGCAGCCTTCGCGCCATCTCCGGACGTAGTTGCTCGCGCGCGTAGCGCCACTTCCAGTTCCCGCCCATGCGTCCGGGAAGGTTCATGCGCGCCGAACTGCCCAAGCCGAGTACATCCTGCAGGGGAATCAGCACCGTATCCGCCACGGAGGCCATCAGCGCGCGTATCATCGCCCACTGAATCTCCTCGCCCTCGCGAAGATTTAGATACGCGGATGTGAATTCGTGTTCGCGCCGTAGGTCGTCTTCACTTCGCGTGGAGTCGGCGATGCCGCTCTCCCACCAACCTAAAGTGGTGTCGTTGTCGTGCCCGCCAGTATAAGCCGCAAGGTTCCGCTCGTAGTTGTGTGGACGAAAGCTCGGCCCCTGCGGATCCGTCCCAAACGCAAACTGAAGTATCGCCATCCCCGGAAAACCAAAGCGGTGACGAATCGCCTCGACCTCCTCGGTAATATTGCCTAGGTTCTCGGCTACGATGGGCAGTTCTCCAAACTCATGTTGCAGCGTCTCAAACAACTCCATCCCCGGACCTTTTACCCAGGTGCCATTGATCGCCGTAGTTTCTCCTGCAGGAATCTCAAAATACGCCTCAAAGCCCCGGAAATGGTCTATGCGAACCAAGTCGAAAAGCCGCATCACGCCGCGCACTCGCGCGATCCACCATCGATAGCCGTCTTCGCGCAACCGATCCCACCGATACGTAGGATTTCCCCACAACTGCCCGGTAGCGCTGAAGTAATCCGGCGGTACTCCGGAAACCTTAAGAGGATTCCCCAACTCGTCCAGCCAAAACAGATGCGGAGCCGTCCAGACATCAGCACTGTCGTGTGCCACATAGATTGGCACATCTCCCATTATGCGAATGCCGCGCCGACTGCACTCCGTCCGCAATGCTCCCCATTGTTGGAAAAACTCAAATTGCCAGAACTTATAAGCAGCAATGGCCCCGGATAATTTCTCGCTCCACATTGCTAACGCTGCCGGTTTTCGAGCCGCCAAGTCGCGATCCCAACCAGTCCAGGAGATTCCTCCATGGGCATCCTTAGCTGCCATAAACAGCGCATAGTCGGTCAGCCAATCCGCATGTTCAAGGCAGAACGCTTCGTACTCCGTCTGGCGTTCACCTGTCAGCGTGGCGAAAAAACGTACCGCAGCTTTCCGCAGCATTCCGAAGCGGAACTTAATTACTGCACCATACTCAATAGATATAGTCGGAAATTCAGGGGCCTCAGCTAGCTCCTCACGACTGAGCAATCCCTGCTCAGCTAAGCGATCCAAACTGATCAGCAGAGGATTGCCGGCGAACGCCGAGAAGCACTGATAAGGCGAGTCCGCATATCCAGTCGGATTTAGTGGAAGCACCTGCCAGATCTTCTGTCCGGCTTCTGCAAGAAACTCTATAAAGGAAAACGCCTCAGGCCCTATATCACCTGCGCCATAGGGTCCGGGCAGCGAGGTCGGATGAAGAAGAACACCGGAACTGCGCTGAAATCTCATCGGTTAGCACACTATATGGAAGAGGGCCAGGCGTGCAAGAGGTAAGCTGATTCGCTTTCAAGTCACATTCGGCGAACGCACTTCATCGGTGCTAAAAGCCTGCAACGTATCGGATGTTGCGATTTGCCGAATCAAGCCTAAAGCTTGCGAGGTGCCGTGCCGATGCAAACACTGAGAAAGGTCTCGACCATGACTCTAAGCTCAGTAACCTCTTCTTCGACACAGACGATTCCGGAAGTACCTTCAACCCCCGCGAAGACTGCGGACAGTTCCGCGACAACCGCGAAAGCTCCCGAGGATAAAGTCGAGCTCTCTGCCGCCGCTCAAGCAAAATCGCTCAAGCACCAAGGGCAAAGCGTGGCCCAAATTGCTTCAAACCTGGCTCTCACCACGAAGACTGTCGATGACTATCTCGGAATAACCGACACTTCGTCAGAGTTGGCATTAGCCACACTGGTTCAAATCGCAAAACACTAACGCGTGTAATTGCGTTTTCCATAACCTGGAGAATACCGTGGGTGAGACAGAAGAGAAGTATGGTGCGCCCGGCGAGATTCGAACTCACGACCTAACGCTTCGGAGGCGTTCGCTCTATCCAGCTGAGCTACGGGCGCGCAGGTCCAATTATACCTGAGCAGATGCGATACGCACCCTGCTTCGAAAAAACATGGCTGAACAAGCGTTCGCTGATGTAATCGAAATGTCGGCAACAAGCTCTATCGCAGCAGCAAGTAACCTGCTAGCCAGAAGGGCACAGCCAGAGCAACGGCCACCAGCAATCCACGTATGGCACCACCATCGGTATGCACTTTGGCGGCAGGTTTGGAAGTCACGGGTTGGGGACCTGTTTTCTGCGGATAGCCGCCGAGGGAAGCCCTTGGAGGTGACCCGGACGATCTAAGCGCGCCTGTTCGCATGTTGCCCCCCTGTGTTTGTTATAAGCAGAGATGATCAGAGCGGAATCACTGGTTGCCCACACTCTCTCGTATAATCCACTCACACCTCGTCTCAAAGGCGAACCAAGAGCGTAATCCCTGAGACTAAAGAAAGCAGTCATACTCTAGTCGTGGCCACCACCCGACAAGATCGCGCTCTATCCGACTTTGCCATCTACCTTCGAGTAGAAAAAGGTTTGGCGCTCCTGACTGTGAGTTCCTATGGAGGCGACCTAAAGCTATGGGTGGAGTTCCTCTCCAAGCGCGATAAGGACGTGTTCACTGCCCAGCGTGAGGACCTCAAGGAGCTATTCCAACACCTGCTCGAACACGGAATGGATTCGCGATCCATCGCCCGCAAGCTTTCGGCTCTGCGACACTTTTATCGCTACCTCCTGCTCGATAAACTGATTACCCACGACCCGACGCTCGACATCGATTCACCAAAACAGTGGAAAGTGCTTCCCAAAGCGCTCTCCGAAGAGGAAACCCGTGCGCTCATCGAAAGCCCCGGGCAATCCGACGCGGTGTCGAACCAATCGCGCACATCGCGGGCACTCGTTCTCCGAGACCGCGCCATGCTTGAGGTCCTGTACGCTGCCGCTATGCGGGTGAGTGAATTGGTAGACGTTCGCGTGGAAGACACGAAACTGGAGCTCGGATATATGCTCGTTCGAGGCAAGGGAGATAAGGAACGGATCGTTCCCCTCGGCGCACCTGCACAGCAGGCGATTAGGTCTTATATGACCGATGCCCGTCCTGTCCTCGTGGGGCGGAAAAAAGTTCCAGAGCTTTTTCTGGCACGCGGAGGGCACAAACTCACGCGCGAGCGTATCTGGATGATCGTGGATTACGCTTCCAAAGCCGCTGGCCGTCATGCCTCGCCACATATGCTGCGCCACTCGGCTGCCACTCACATGGTTTCTCACGGAGCAGACCTCCGCACGGTGCAGACGATTCTCGGGCACTCCGACATCTCTACCACTCAGGTCTATACTCACGTTGCTCTCGACAGACTGCAAAAGGTGTATGCCGCCCACCATCCGCGAGCTCATCTGCGCACGGCCAAGGACGAAGCCAAATGAGCGACGAGCCCGAACTCCCTCAAACCGCGTTTGGCGGGGCTTTGGCCGGATTCCTTCTCGCGCTCTCCCAGCGCAACGCATCGCCGCACACGATTAAGGCCTATCGCACCGATCTCCAGGAGTTTGTGATCTTCCTCGGCCCGCAGGAGATTAAAACGATTGACCACCTTTTGATTCGCGCCTATCTCGGGCGACTCTATGAGCGTGGATTGGGCAAGGCTTCCGTCGGACGTTCGCTTTCCTCCATCCGCTCCTTCTTCAAGTGGATGGGACGCGAGCGTATGGTTGACTCGAACCCCGCCTTACTGGTCACGGCTCCCAAACTGCCCAAGAAGCTACCTCGCGTACCGACCATGGAAGAGATAAACTCCGTGCTCGACGCCAAAATGCCGGAAGAAGCTGCGTTCGCCGAACGGGATCGCCTGATCCTCGAACTGCTCTATGGCTGCGGGATCCGCAACAGCGAACTCATAAGCATCAACATTGACGACATCCATCTACGCCAAGGAATCATCCTCGTACGCGGTAAGGGAAAAAAGGAACGACTCGTTCCCTTCGGAGACTCGGCGCAAGTCGCATTGCGCGACTACTTACCGCAGCGTTCCCGAATCCTCCAGCAACATCAGCATACCGGCGAATCAGCTTTGCTAACCAATTTGAGGGGAACCCGACTGACCACTCGAAGCGTTGGACGAATCGTTAAATCTATCGCCGTAGCCGGAGGCCTCCCGAGCGAAGTCCATCCCCATACCTTGCGACACGCGTTCGGAACCCACATGCTGGAGGAAGGTGCGGATCTGCGCGCCATCCAGGAGTTGCTGGGACATCAACGGCTGTCCACAACACAGCGGTACACCCAACTCACCACGCGACAGGTCTTGGACGTCTACGACAAGACACATCCGCGCGCGAAGTAGATAACCTAGCGATCGATCGAGAACTGTTCTCGGGCCAACGGGCGCACCATAAGCACTGGACAGGGGGCGTGGTCGAGCACGAACCGCGCGACATGCCCCACCGAATGCGGCCCAATATGTGGAGGCTCTCCATACTTCGACAGTGAGCAGATCACGATCACGTCAGCTTTCCACTCTGCGGCCGTGTTTACGATTTCAAGCTCCGGGCGCCCCTGCCTCACCAGGGATTCCGCACCTTTCACGTATTCTAGCCCAGCTTTCAAGATGTCCTCCGCTGCCTCTGCTTCTGCCGCATTCATCTGCTCAGCAACAGGGTGATGAAGCATTGGCGGCCTCCAAAAACGCTCGCGCATCCTCTCGATATCGTGCCGAGGACCCGAGTTGATCACCGCTAAGAAAGCAACTGTCGGCGGCTCGGCCGTTGTAAACATCTGTACGGCATACCCAATCTGTTCGGCGTTCGTTCCATCCAGACATCCGAGAATTCGCATCCTCGTCTCCTTGCCTACAGCAATAGCCAGATCGTCAACGCACCTGCAAACAGCATCACCGGCGTCGCCAGCACGCCCACTTTGAAGTAGTCCAGCCCTGAAACATCCACGTCGCGCTCTCTTAAAATGAGTAGCCAGAGAATCGTAGCGAGCGAGCCAACCGTGGTCAGATTCGGCCCCAGATCACAACCAAACATGGTGGCCGCCACAAACCCATCTCTGATTGCTGGAGCGGCATGCTGAACGCTACCCAGCGATGCATTCATCACCACGGCCATAGGGACGTTGTTGATTAAGTTAGTCCCCAGTGCAGATCCGAATGTTCCCACCATCACCGCCCCGAAACTGGTGCCGCCCGAAAGGTGCATCAGCAACCTTCCAAACTTCGTTGTGAGTCCAGTGTCTTCAATGGCCCTTACAACCACAAACATTCCCGCTATGAATCCGAAAATTGGCCACGAGATTCCTTTGCCCGCCTCCGCAATCGTTGTCTGTTTCCAGAAAAGAGCACCTACCAGCAGCGCCAGAGCACCCGCTACCGCGACGATTGAAAGCGGAAACTGAAAAGCTGACGCGACAATATAGGACGGCGCAACGACGCCGAGCACCCACAACGTATATCGAAAGAACCGCTTGTGCTTGATCGCTTTCTCCAGCGTGGGCAAGCGTTTAATCTCAAATCTCCCTTTCAACTGCGAGCGGTACAGGAGATAGAAAATCCCTACATTGATCGCAATCACCACTAGGCTAGGCACGAACAGCAACCGTAGAAACGACGACAGCCGCAACGGGTATCGCGACATCACGATAATGTTGATGGGATTGCTTATGGGAAGCAGAAACGACGCGGTATCAGCAATGAACGTACACGCAAACATGTACGGAAGAACCGGGAGCCTCAGGCGCGTCACAAGGACGTAAACCACGGGAGTCAATATCAGCGCGGTCGCATCGTTTGAAAAGATCATGCTGATCGCTGTTCCCAACAGAAAAACATTCAGGAACAGTCGTTCCGCGTTATTCCGAGCCAACCGCGCAGCCTGCACAGCGAGCCACTCAAACAGTCCGGCCGACTCTGCCATCGCTGAGAGTCCCATCATCCCGAGAAAAAATAGGAACGTATTCCAGTCTCGGAGTAGCGTCCGTACGGCATCAGCAGGTCGAATCAGCCCCAATCCCAAAAGAACAGCCGCCCCGGTCATGGCGATCCGTGACTCACTCCAACGAAATGGACGAGTCATGATGCCTACAAGGGTCAGCAGGCCAATGATCGAGGTGAGAAGAGTTCTCCAGAACTCCGGCAGGGTAAAGAACAGGAACACTCACACACCCTTCGCAGGCTGGACTTCCTTCCCTTACGGAAGCTGATCCAATGCCCAGAGTTCATTAGAACATCTCACCCATGTTGCAGGTTGCAAGGTTCCACGATCACGACCCAGTCGTGCTCTGTCCGACGACAGTCTGGATGCTAGAACTCTCCGTGATGTCGAGATCCTCTTCGATAGCTTTCGGCGGGACATTGAGATCTATAGCAATCTGGGTAATGTTATTGCCTTGTTGCTTGAGCAGTTTCGCTCGCTGAATCTCCGAGAGGTTCGCATTGGCGGAATGCGACGAATGCGCTGCCGTCGATCCGCTTTGGTTATTCAGGTCGAGTGCGGCAGATGACTGCGACTGGCGGCCCTGCTGCTTCAGCACCCTCGCTTGGGCTTTTGCGGAGAAATCCACCTTGTCTTCCGGGGGCACCGCTGCAATCTGCTGTTTTGTCTGGTCTTTTGTGGTATTTAGATTCGCTTCTACCTGAGTTGCTTCTGACACGGACTGTAGTGAAGTTGGATTCATGGCACAGACCTCATGTCCTGCCATTACTTGTCGGCTTATCTCTGCGAATACTTTAGCATTCAAGCGAGAAGATTAGCCGATGAACCAGCCTCAACAACCGATGCGCGCGGCATAAAACCAGCCATCCCCGGGAAGCATGTTACCGCCCGGGGATGGCCAAATCATGCGTGAGTCAGTTCGGCTGGATCTTTAGCCTTGGGCTTGCCACCAGTGTCGAGGTCGTTCCACATCTCGACAACCCTGCTCCGAAGCTCCTCGGTCAAGCGTTCGTATGCCTGCTCCGGCTTTTCGTTCAAGTCGGGATAGATCGGCTTACCAACGCGAATCCGTAACGGATGGAATCCCTGGAAGCCCTTGCCGCGAGGCCAGCACGCATGGAACCCATATTCCGCCACGGGAACAATCGGGACGTTCAGATGCTGCGCGAGAATTGCCGCACCCTTTTTAAACTTCTTCGGCGGCCCTTCGATGGAGCGCTCCCCTTCCGGGTAGAGCACCAGAATCTTTCCTGCGCGCAGACCATAAGCTCCCGCACGCATCGCTGGCACCAGATTCGAGTCCGGATCAACCGGGATCAAATGTAGAAACTCTGCGAACTTCTTCATCGAACCCGCGCCAAAAATCTCACTGGTCCCCACATAGAAGACGTTATGGAAAGCCTTCCACGGCAGTGCGGCAGTCAGTATCGGAGCGTCCAGATAACTGGAATGATTGGGACAAAGAACATAAGGACCGTCAGGCAAATTCTCCATGCCCTCTACGCGCAATTTGAACAGGACATGCGAAACCCACTTCACGCCCTTTCCAATCAGCCACCAGAAGAAGCCAACAACCGGACGCTCGTGAGTGATGGCGAGCACTTCCGGATCAGTCGTCTCTCCCTCAAACACCGTACTCCACCCCGGTGCCTGTCGCGATGTTTTCCCCATGTTCTGGCGAACCAAGTCCACCAATTCCCGAACCGTGTAAACCTCGCTTGCGGCCGAGTCCTCAACCTCTGCTCCGAGTCGATGAGCCAAATCCACAAGCAACTCCACCCGCTCCATGGAGTCCAACCCTAAATCGAGTTCGAGATTGTCGTCCGGATGAATCTCTTTTTTGTGATCCTTGACCGCTGTTTCGGCGATTACTGCCAACGCAGACTGCACTTCTGGATTCGCAAGCCAGAGGCGGTCCTCATCAGAGAACGCGCGCTCCTTCGGTTTGATCTCTTCGGCGTTGCCGCTGGCATACATGGCGAGCAGCTTCTTTTCGATTTCCTGACGCCGCAACTTCTTCGTGGTCGTGCGCGGCAGATCGTCTTGCCAGATGTCATAGGAAAGGATGCGCTTGGTGGCCGGCAGCTTTGAGGAGATGCTCTCCACGTCATAGCGAATCACCTCGCGAATGTTGACGACCTTGTGTTCACGAAGAACTTCAAAATTCGGAACGATCACGCCATGCAGACGTTCGCTGAGTGGCTCGCCCGGTTTGCGGCTTTCCAACCCAAGGACGCAGAGTTCCTTGATCCAAGGCGAACGCAGATAGTAGCTTTCGATCTCTTCCGGGTAGATGTTCTTGCCGGAACTGAGAACGATCACGTCCTTCGCGCGCCCGGTGATGAAGTAGTTCCCCTTGCTGTCTGTGTAAGCAAGATCGCCCGTATAGAACCAGCCATCTTTCAGAACATTGGCCGTAGCATCCGGACGGTTGTAATACCCCTTCATGATCGTCGGACCGGCGAGTGCAATTTCCCCCACCGTGTGCCCGTTCTCATCCACTTTCGTGTTCACTAGCTTTGCTTGCAGTCCCGGAAGCGGGCGACCAATGGAGCCGATTTCGTTGTCCTTTGGAGGCGTGCAGAAGCAACCACTGGTTGTCTCTGTCAGGCCGAAAGCCTGCAGCATGGTGAATCCCAGCGCGTGAATGTCGCGCCCAATCTGCGCGTCAAATCGCGACCCGCCTGTGACGAAGTAGCGGATGTCCGGTCCAAGTTGGACATGAACTTTCTTGAAAAACACCTTACCGAGATTGAAGCCCACCTTTTGCGAAGCCGTGCTCAGGCCACGCATGACTCCAAATATCTTTTGGGCCAGTCTTCCCTTCTTCGCGACTTCGCCAAAGATGCGCTCGTGAATCAGATAGAAAAACTGAGGTACGCAGCAGAAAATCGTAATGCCGCGCTCACGCAACGCAAGCGTCAGTTCCTGTGTATTGAGCGAATCGAGGAAGACGACTTTGCCGCCGTTGCCAAGGGGAAAGAAGAGGTTCGCCATCTGCGCCAGAACGTGAAACAGAGGAAGCACGCCTAGTAAGGCATCCCCCGGACCGATCCGCATAAACTTGCGAACACATTCCAGTTCGGCGGTCAGGTTCCCGTCCGTGAGCATAACGCCCTTCGGATCGCTGGTGGTCCCCGAGGTGTAGATGATGGCCGAAACGTCTTCTGGTTTCACTGCAACCGGAACAAAGCCCGGCTCAGAGGCTAGTGCCATGTCCTGTACGTAAGGCAGGCCTTCGTGCGGAACGTCCATCATGATCAACTGAACGGGACTCGCAGCGACGGCTTCTTTGGCGACAGCATAGCTGCGCTCATCCACAAACAGCAGGGTCGCTCCCGCATCATCAAGGAGCTTTCGGACTTGGTACGAATTGAAAGCCGTATCCAGGGGAACTGCGGTGTTGCCACTGGCGATAATGCCCAAATAGGCAGCTATCCAACTCGGACTGTTAAACGCAAGAATGGCACAGCGTACTCCGCCCGATACTCCGACACCAATGCCAGAGCGGACCAACCACTGCCCGACTCCATCGGAACAATGGCGAAGCTGCTCATACGTAAAGCTCTCAATGGTGTGTCCATCTGCGGCTGTGGTAATGCTGGATAGCGGCGATTGCGGAGTGGAGGCTCCGGGCTGACGCTGAATCTCCACTGCGGTTGCTGATGGCCAACGCGCCACGGAATCAAGAAAGCAACTGTAGAACATAAGGTCTCTCTACTACAGGATACAGGCCAAAACGCACCTACGACAGAGTTTACTGCAAACACCTGCCCCCAATTCGCCCTGATCCCGCGTAACGTCCAATATTTGTGCTACATAGCTACCAGCAACTATGGATGCGCTGCTCTCTCCAGCTATCGATTTTACTGCCCATCCTCCGCCAAAGACGCATCCCACGAAAAAAGGAGATGATGATGCAAAACGCAAAAGAATTATTTCTGCACGAACTGAGTGACATGCTGGACGCTGAAAACCGGATTCTCGAAGCCCTCTCCGAGCAGGGTGATGAGAGCAGCAACTCTTCTCTTCAAAGCGCGTTCCGGTCCCATTACAAGCAGACTGAAGGACAAATCGAGCGGCTGGAACAATGCTTTGAAGTCATCGACGAGGAAGTGGAGCAGACCGAATGCGCCGGAATCAAAGGACTGCTCGAAGAGCACGAAAGCATGGTAGAAGAAGACCCATCACCGGACATTCTGGACGTATTTAACATAGCGGCTGCAATCAAAGTGGAGCGTTATGAGATTTCGTCCTATGAGTTCTTAATCAGGCTCGCCGAAAACATCGAGCAGGCGAAAATCGTAAAGTTGCTGAAGCAGAACCTGAAAGAAGAAGAACAGGCGCTCAAGAAGCTGTCGACTCTTGCAACGGAAATCGAACCTGAAAACATGGGTTCGGACGAGTCCGACGAAGAAAGAGAGTCTGCCGAAAACGAGGCAAGAGAAATGGCAGAAGAAGAAAACGCTCACTCGCGACCCCACATTGTAAAAAAATCTGGTCCTCGCAAAGGTAGGGCTGCTTAGGAGAAATATTTCCATTTCGCTGGTTAGGCGGTGCGAATCTAAAAGAGTGGATCAAGATAAGTGGCACTTAGCAGCGAATTTGCGTCCAAAGTACGATTCGGGCACGTTTTTTCTGGATTATCTGCGCAACGGAGATAGAATGTGTTCCCGGATGGGTTCATAAGAGCGCATCTTTGAGCGTGATGCCCCTTGGTAAATTCTTTCCGAGGATGGCATCATACTGATGCAACACTTTTAATTCACAGGAGATCCTGTTCCATGAAGCGTTTTACGATTGTTTTGGCTGCTCTGGCGATGATGATGTCTACTGCTGCGTTTGCGGAAGATGGCGCGGCTCTGTATAAGTCCAAGTGCGCAGCATGTCACGGCGCGGCGGGCGAAGGCAAAATGGGTCCTGCTTTGAAGGGAACCAAGGCCAACGTTGCTGACGTGGTTACCAAGGGCGGCCTCAAGGGACCGCACTCCAAGCCCGTCTCTGGCGTAACGGAAGATCAGGCGAAGGCAATTGCCACGTTTGTCGGCGGCTTGAAGTAGTTTTTAGGCTTCTGAAAGACCGGCCGATGCCTTCGGGCATCGGCTTCGTTGACACTAAACGAAACTCACCTAAACTACATACGTGACGTAGGCGAACCTTCCGCGAGTTCGCGAAGGCTATCGAAGATCGCAAGTTCCCCACTGGGATGCTTCAAGGTCTCTTCCAACGCAAAAGTCACCGTAAAATGGGGGGGTAGCGGACGAAAACTAACTCCCAGAAACTCGAACTCTCCGCGCGACGACACAACAGTCATCATTCGGCTTGAAATCTCAGGCTCCCACTCTGGCTGCGTGGAGATGAACAAGGATGCCACCGTCTGGGTAGGCCAATCGCCAGTGTTTCTCATCCACCTCCGCGTAAGGCCGGTCCACCGAGTGCGACCAATCTCCACGCTTCGACGCGGAGGAGAAGTGAGATTGGCTTCAAACGTCAGAGTTTCCTGCCGACGCCGAAATTGCCACATCGCCCACTTCATCGGCGTCTGCCGCGGTGCCAGACGCGCATCAAGACACGGCTGCCTAAACGCACATCCCGATAGCCTCAGCCGAGCACGGAAATGCGAGGGGTTGATCCACTCCACGGCACTTATCTGGCCGTAAGACGCGACAGAATCCTCCAACCATCGGAGGACACGAGATGCTCGCCGTCGATTGACGCGCACAAACGTCCAGTACCAGATAGCGACGACCAATATTCCAAGACTTAAGCTGATGAGTGCGGACTGCAGCATGACGTCTATATGGGATGCGAGCTAGGGATGGGAAAGATGCTCTTTATATGTTCCCATTCCCGGAAACAGAGTTTTGCAAACCCTATTTCTGCCCTGGCGTACTTGAGTCCAGAACAAAGTACTTATTCTGCCCGCCGGGCTGAATATTATTTCGTTCAAAGCAGTCTTTGATACGACGCCTTAGTTCGCGGCTCACTGCATACTGCTCGCCCGGACGAGTCTTTACCAGCATCAGGTAGTCCACCTCGCTTGCCGCCATTCTATCGATACCGGGAACGAGCGGGTCGGCCACAATCGAGTTACGGAATCTCTCGTCATTGCGGATCTCAGCGCCAAGTTGTTGCAATAGTTCGATCACGCGATCGCTATTCTCCTTGTAGTCCACCGCGATGTGCATAGCCACCTGGGTCCAGTCGCGGGTCATGTTCGTGACGGCCGTGATGGTGGAATTCGGAATCATGTGCACCGAGCCATCGGCATCTCTCAGAACCGTGCGGCGGAGCGTAAGCGTCTCTACTGATCCCTGGAACGTGCCAATTTTAATGACGTCCCCAACATCGAACCAATTCTCTATCAGAATGAAGAAGCCGTTCAGAACGTCGTGCACCAGTGTTTGAGCTCCGAAGCCGACGGCCACCCCAGCGATTCCGGCGCTCGCCAGAAGTGGTTCCACATGGATACCGAAATCAAACAGCACCGTAACGACTGCAAAGAAGATGATCGCCGTCACCCCGACGCTGCGAATGATGGAAGAGATCGTGTAAAGCTGCTGTACTCGAACAGCGGATGTGACGAGATTGCTTTGGTTAACGCGAGCCAACCTCCGGCTGACCAGGTTCAGAATACGGATCAGCACAAAGGCGATAATCACCGTAACAAGAATCTTCGGTAGCTTGTCATGCACAAGGACGTAGAGATCCCCGTACCAGTTGTTCAATCGAAAAAGATCATGCCACGTGCGCGGAAACTGAGTAGGATTCACGATGGCGGATTATAAATCCTCCGCCGACTAAAAGCCTCCCATTCTATAATCTGGCAGTCTTTCCCGATCCGAGGTTGATGCCATGATCCACTTCCGTCTCTTCGGCGTACTCACGCTGCTGTTTTCGTTCTTCATCGTGCCAGCCTGGGCTCAGGGTGTCGGCCGACCGCCTCTCAATGGCGCCTCCGATCCGGATGAACGCGGCGGGATAAGCCGAGATCTCGTGCAGAAGGCGAAATTGGATCGACAGAAAAAACGTGCAGAAGACATGAAGCGAGATTCCCAGAAGCTCCTCGAACTAGCGACCCAACTCAAGCAATATGTGGACAAAGCCGGAGAAAACATCCTCTCGATGGATGTTGTACGGAAGGCCGAGGAGATGGAAAAGCTGGCGCGACAAGTGAAGAACAACATGCGCGAGGAGTAGACCGTCACTTCTGACACGTTCTAAGTCATTGATCTGATTTTCCCCACATGGTATAAATTTCCACTTCAGGGAGAATAGCTTTTCTTTATAACGAGCAATCCATGAAGGTGGAGAGCCACGCAATTCTCCACGTAGCACCCAACGCGGCCAAGCCTCAACTATTCCTTGAAGTGGAAGCGCGTTTCGGGTTCAGCTGTTGCCCGGAAGGCGGATTAGTGTGGCCTTAACGCACCTGTTCTTTTGCGCACGGCTATTTTATACGGCAGTAATAACCCGTAACGTGTTTGAATTCGGAGGAATCGTATGAATCGGTGGCTCTTGCAGAGCCTCAATTACCTGGGCCAGATGAGCAAGTCCTCGTTGCTTCGTCGTGGTTTTTCGTTAATTGCCCTCACCCTTATCAGCTCTATCGCAGCACTGGCCGAACCGGCTGGCGGTGAGGCGGCACTCAAACTTCCCGACCTAAGCAGCGTCAGCTTTTTCAATGGTGCCATCAACGGTCATAACCTGTTACTGATCGGCATTCTGTTCTGCGTCTTCGGACTGCTCTTCGGTCTCGCCATCTACACCCACCTGAAAAACCTGCCTGTCCATCGTGCAATGCTTGAGATCTCGGAGTTGATTTACGAGACCTGCAAGACGTATCTGGTAACCCAGGGCAAGTTCATCCTGATTCTTTGGGCCTTCATCGCGGTAATCATCGCCGCCTACTTCGGATGGCTGGCTCCGGTACCGGGTAAGCCTATTGCGGTCACGCTCCCGATCATCTTGGGCTTCAGTCTGGTAGGTATCGCAGGAAGCTACGGCGTCGCTTGGTTTGGTATTCGCGTCAACACATTTGCGAACTCGCGCACCGCTTTCGCCGGACTTAGCGGCAAGCCGTTCCCTGTTTATGACATTCCGCTCAAAGCAGGAATGAGCATCGGCATGATGCTCATCAGCGTCGAGTTGCTGATCATGCTCTGCATTCTGCTCTTCATCCCAGGCGATTACGCCGGTCCATGCTTTATCGGATTCGCAATCGGTGAATCGCTCGGAGCCGCAGCTCTGCGTATTGCTGGCGGCATCTTTACCAAAATCGCCGACATCGGTTCTGACTTGATGAAGATCGTCTTCAAGATCAAGGAAGACGATGCCCGCAACCCCGGCGTCATTGCCGATTGCACGGGTGATAACGCGGGCGACTCGGTCGGACCTTCGGCTGACGGTTTTGAAACCTACGGCGTAACTGGCGTCGCGCTCATCACGTTCATCCTGCTTGGCGTGCATAACTCCACGGTGCAAGTGCAGTTACTAGTCTGGATCTTCGTCATGCGCGTCATGATGTTGGTCGCCAGCGCTGGCTCCTACTTCCTGAATCATGCATTTGCCAAAGCCAGATACGGCAAGAGCGACATCATGAACTTCGAAGCTCCGCTGACCTCGCTGGTGTGGCTCACTTCGATTGTTTCCATCGCGCTGACCTACCTCGTCAGCTACCTGATGATTCCCGTCCTCGGCGACGACACAACCCTCTGGTGGAAGCTTGCCTCCATCATCAGTTGCGGCACGCTGGCCGGAGCGGTTATTCCGGAGTTGGTGAAAGTATTCACTTCCACCTCCAGTTCGCACGTTCAGGAAGTGGTCACCGCATCACGAGAAGGCGGAGCGTCGCTCAACATCCTTTCGGGCTTCGTAGCCGGAAACTTCTCTGCGTATTGGCTGGGGCTTGCAATGGTCGCCCTGATGTCGGTCGCATACTTCGTCAGCCTCCATGGACTCGGCGCGCTGATGCTGGTTCCGGCTGTCTTTGCCTTTGGTCTGGTTGCATTCGGATTCCTCGGCATGGGCCCAGTAACAATCGCAGTCGATTCCTATGGCCCTGTAACGGACAACGCACAGTCCGTCTACGAGCTTTCACTGATCGAACAGGTTCCGAACGTCGAAGCCGAAATCAAGAAAGATTTCGGAATCACAGTGAACTTTGAGCGCGCCAAGGATCTACTGGAAGAAAATGACGGAGCTGGCAACACCTTCAAAGCCACGGCAAAGCCAGTGTTGATCGGTACCGCCGTTGTGGGCGCAACCACCATGATCTTCTCCATCATCATGGGACTCACGGGCGGACTCACCCACGACGTCGACAAGTTGTCCCTGCTGTACGCTCCCTTCGTCCTCGGCCTCATCACCGGCGGTGCCATGATCTATTGGTTCACCGGCGCAGCGACCCAGGCGGTTTCGACCGGAGCCTATCGCGCAGTCGAATTCATCAAGGACAACATTCAGCTTGAAGGTTCAGAAAAGGCTAGCGTCGCCGACTCCAAGAAAGTTGTTGAAATCTGCACGCAGTACGCGCAGAAGGGCATGTTCAACATCTTCCTCGCCGTCTTCTTTGCAACTCTTGCCTTTGCCTTCATCGAACCATTCTTCTTCATTGGCTACCTGTTCTCTATCGCGATCTTCGGCTTGTACCAGGCCATCTTCATGGCTGATGCAGGTGGCGCATGGGATAACGCGAAGAAGATCGTGGAAACAGAACTGAAAGCCAAAGGCACGCCGTTACATGATGCTTGCGTCGTCGGCGATACCGTTGGCGACCCGTTCAAGGACACTTCTTCGGTGGCCATGAACCCGGTCATCAAGTTCACCACTCTGTTCGGATTGCTGGCAGTTCCGTTGGGAGTGACTCTGACCTTAAGAAGCGCGGTGCTGACCCATGTGCTGGCACTTGGCTTCTTCGTCGTTTCTGCCACTTTCGTATGGCGCAGCTTCTATAAAATGCGCATCGTCAAAACCGTCGCTTAATCAGGCGGATACTCAGACTAGGAAGCGCCACTCTTCGGGGTGGCGCTTCTTTTTGGACGCCTCACTCCCTGCTATTCTGTCTGCATGGATCCCGTCGCGTTGACCCGTCAGCTGATCGACATCGAGTCGATCACCGGTAAAGAAACCGCAGCAGCCTCTTTTCTCGCCACCTACCTGGAAGATCATGGCTACGTCGTTGAACGAATGCCCGTGGAAGGAGAGCGCTTCAACGTCTTCGCCAAGCCTGCAAACGTAGAGCAACCCGCGCTGGTTTTCTCCACGCACATCGACACCGTTCCGCCGTTCCTGCCATCTCGCGAGGATGCCGACAACATTTATGGACGCGGCTCCTGTGACGCAAAAGGAATCATTGCCGCCCAGATCGAAGCCTGCGAGCGTCTGCGCAAAAGCGGAAAATCTGTCGGACTGCTGTTCGTTGTCGGTGAAGAACGCGACTCTCTCGGTGCCACAATCGCAAACAAGAACCCACGCGGATCAAGATTCCTGATCAACGGAGAACCCACGGAGAATCGCATTGCTCTCGCTTCCAAGGGTGCGCTTCGCGTCGAAATCACCGCGCACGGGAAGATGGCTCACTCGGCCTACCCCGAACTCGGGGAGTCTGCCATCGACAAGTTGCTGGACGCACTTCAAAACGTGCGCGCCATGCCTTTGCCGCACAATCCTGAGATCGGCCCCAGCACTGTAAACATTGGAATCATCGAGGGCGGACGAGCAACAAACGTCGTCTCGGATTTCGCCAAAGCACAACTACTCTTTCGGCTTGTTGCTCCCTCGGCACCGCTTCGTGAGTCGATCCTTGCAGCCGTAGGCTCACTCGCCAATGTCGATTTTGTCCTCGACATCCCCTATATGCGATTCCTCACAGTTCCAGGCATTCCCACCATGACCGCTTCATTCACTACGGACATCCCGCAGCTCGCATCATGGGGCAAGCCAGTACTGCTGGGTCCGGGCTCGATTCTCGTCGCGCATACGGATCGTGAATTCATTCCAAAGGCAGAGCTCATGCACGCCATCGAACTTTATGTCGAAATAGCTACATCCCTGCTCATCTGATCAACCCAAGCCGAGGCGAAGGCATCTTAAGCCATTGAGGTTTGCCAAAATATGCCTACAGCCACGAAACACCCGACCTATAAAACTGGAATTGACCTGAGCGAAGATGTCCGTGAAAAACTCATTGAACTTCTAAATGCTCGCTTGGCAGATTCGCTCGACCTGTCAACTCAGGCTAAACAAGCACACTGGAACGTTAAGGGAATTCACTTCTATCAGCTCCATCTTCTTTTCGATAAAGTTGCAGAGCATGTCGAAGAGTACGTGGACCTTGTTGCAGAACGCACCACGGCACTGGGCGGAGTCGCCTTGGGTACCGCGCGCGTTGCAGCCAAGAACTCTTCCCTGCCTGAATACGACCTTCACGCAGTCAGCGGCGAAGATCATCTGAAGGCTCTTTCCCAGAATCTTGCAAAGTACGGGAACCTCGTCCGTAAGGCGATCGATGAATCCGAAAACTTAGGCGACAAGGGAACCGCCGATCTGTTCACCGAGATCATTCGGCAGGCCGACGAAGACCTCTATTTCCTGGAAAGCCACCTCGACGCGTAAGAGAGCAGGTAACTTCCCCTCGCCCGGAGAAATCCGGGCGTTTTTTTCACGTTCGCTGATGCCCCGCCGTCACGAATTCTACTGTGACCCGCAATAATCCGCATTGTAATCCGTCTCTGTGACAAGCATTCCATACCGAAGCGAGAGACTCGATTGAAAACTCAGAGTTACGAACAAGGATACGAAGTACAGAACCGGCAACTCTCCAAGGCGCAGCAAGGAGAACTGGATGCGGTGCTGCTTTATCGCAGCCTCGCAGAATTGGTAAAGACTCCTGAGGAGAAGCAAGTTTTCTTGAAGATCGCCTCTGACGAAGGAAAACACGCGGCAATATTGAAGAGGTATACAGGAAAGACTTTGGCACCAAGCAAAACAAAGGCTTTCATCGTGACCACCCTCTATCGGGTATTCGGCCCCAAGCTTACTTTCGGGTTGCTCCAAAAAGGCGAATTCGAGGCGGCCCGCAATTACACTTCGCTCGTCGTAGCGTTCCCACGCGTTCAGGAAATCATTGAAGATGAAATTCGCCATGGCAATCTGGTAAAGGCTATGCTCGCCTGAAGCTTTCTTCGCGTTCTCATTATGAAAAGGAAGCAAGCAGAAAACAGAAACTCCTACCTTGCTGTCCACAAGTCAAGGCGGAATCCTTCACTTCGCGTTACACTTGTCGACATGAGTACGAGCCAGCCGAACGCCCTCGTCCACGCTTCCTCCGCTTACCTCAAATCCGCAGAGCACCAACCAACGCAGTGGCGCGAGTGGGGCTCTGATGCCTTTGCGCAAGCGAAAGCAGAGGACAAGCCGATCCTGCTAGATGTAGGAGCCGTGTGGTGCCATTGGTGCCACGTCATGGACCGCGAGTCCTACGAATCGGCCGAGATCGCCGCAATCATCAATACTCACTTCATCCCGGTGAAGGTAGATCGCGACGAGCGCCCGGATGTGGACGCACGTTACCAGACTGCCGTTGCCGCAATCAGCGGACAAGGTGGATGGCCACTCACCGTGTTCCTTACGCCAGAAGGCAAGCCCTTCTTCGGCGGCACCTACTTCCCTCCTCAGGACTCATACGGGCGGCCCAGTTTTCAACGCATTCTGCTGGCAATCTCGCAGGCCTTTCGCGAACGCCGCTCAGAAGTGGAGTCCGAAAGCGAAGGATTGATGCACGCACTCGCTCACTCCGAAGGCATGCAAGGACACAGCGGAGAATTCTCGCCACGCATCGTCGAGCAGATGGTGCAATCGGCTCTCGGAGCGTTTGACCGCGAAAATGGCGGGTTCAGTACTGCTCCAAAGTTCCCGCACCCTCCAGTAATCGACCTTCTGCTGGACTGGTATACACGCACGGGAGAAGAGCACGTAGGTAAAGTCGTTACCACCACGTTGGAGAAGATGGCGCGCGGAGGAGTCTACGACCAACTTGCTGGCGGGTTCCATCGTTACTCCGTGGATGAACGCTGGTGCGTTCCGCATTTTGAAAAAATGTCCTACGACAATTCCGAGCTACTGAAAAATTACGTGCATGCCTGGCAAGCTACCGGCTACTCATTCTTCGCCGATGTCGCGCGTGACATCCTGCGCTGGATGCGGGGATGGCTTAGCGACCGTGAGCGCGGCGGCTACTATGGATCGCAGGATGCAGACATCGATCTCCATGACGACGGCGGCTACTTCACTTGGTCCTTGGAAGAAGCTCGGGCCGCACTCACTCGGGATGAGTTCGCTGTGGCCGCTGCTCATTACGACATTGGCGAGCGCGGCGAAATGACTCACGACCCCGCGCAGAATGTTCTTTGGGTAAGTGAGTCCGTGGAGCAAATTGCCTCCAGCCAAAACCGCACGATCACCTCGACCGAAGACCTTCTCAACTCCGCGAAAAATAAGCTCTACGCCGCTCGCTTGATGCGCCCCGTTCCCTTGATCGACCGAACACTCTATACGAACTGGAACGCACTATGCATTTCAGCAGTTCTCCAAACAACTCGCGTGTTGGTAGAGCCTGATGAACAGGCATTTGCCCTCCGCTCGCTCGACCGCTTGATGGCCGAAGCCTATGAACCTGAGAGCGGATTGCTCCATGTGATCGCTTATGCTGACAACGGGGCGAGCCAGCGCCCCTCTGGCGTTCTCGACGATTACGCCTTCACGGTCTTGGCATGCCTAGATGCCTATGAGGCGACCAGCAATTTGCGCTATTACGAGCAGGCTCAAGAAATTTCCGAGCGCATGATCTCCGGCTTCCATGATGAGACCGGAGGTGGCTTCTTTGATATCGATAACGCGTCATTGGCAGGATCTGTCGGAGCACTGACCGCGCGGCGCAAACCGTTCCAAGATTCGCCAACTCCCGCAGGAGACTCGGCGGCCGCATTGGCGTTGCTCCGCCTCCACGCGCTCAGCGGAGAGCAACGCCTCCACGATCTTGCGGAAGGCACACTCGAAGTATTCGCCGGAGTGGCTGAACAGTTCGGCATCTACGCTGCTACTTACGGACTGGCTTCGGTGTGGATGGCGCGACCACACACGCAGGTCGTAGTAATTGGCGAAGGAGTACAAGCAGAAAAGCTATGCGCAGAGGCGCTCGCTCCTTTCGCGTTGAACAAAATAGTTTTACGCGTAAAAGATGTGACCAATCTGGGATCCAACCTGCCACCGGCCCTGGCAGAGACCATTTCTGCCGTTCCGGGATTGCACGAACACCGAGCTTTCGCTTTGCTTTGCAGCGAGTTCACCTGCCAGCCCCCCATCTATACGCCTACTGAGTTGCGGGATGCACTCCAAAACGCCGTGACTCAAACCAGTTGATTGCACTGGAGAACTCTATGTACGGGCCGCATCATTTCTCTTTCCTTGATTCTTGCTGCTGGGTTACCAGTGACAAGAATTCTGAAACACACATGCTCTCGTCGTCAGGAATCGCAACAATTTTCGGCTGGAGCATCTTACTCGATTCGACCAGCAGCGCTGCTTCGCGCTAGAGTGACATATGCTCACAACTGCGAAGAACGTAAAGAAGACCGCGGTAACAAAAAAAGCGGCTAAGAAGACTGCCACCAAGACATCAGCAAAGTCCTCAATCAAAACATCGACTGCCAAAGACCCGGCATCGAAAACCACGAAAAATGGTTTCCATCCAGGAACCTACATTGTCCCGCGCGGACACGTGAGCATCGCCGTACCGACCTTCTGGAGTTTGCGCCAGACGAACGACGATATCCAGGTGGAGTCCGAAGCCAGCGAAACTACCGTCGTAGTTACCGCCTATCAGCGTAACGCTGACGTAAAATCGCTCGACGCGCGCGATTATCTCAAGCATTTTCTCGACACTGCTCCCGTGGCCGGACGCCTTCAGACCGGCGACAGCAGCAAGCAGAGAGCCAGCGCCCGTTTTCGCGATGAAGAGGGAGACAATTGGTTCGTGCGTTTCATCTCGAACGGACAGACTCTATTGCTTGCAACCTGCCATTCGAATCGCCCTCTGACTTCACGTGATGGCAAAACCGGAGTCGCCGTGCTGGACTCCATCAAACTGAAGGCACGGGGGTAAGTTTGCCGCACGGCAGCATTGAATCGTTTTTTCTGGAGGGCGAAGTTGGACGGCTCGAAGCGCTACTGAACCTTGGAAAAACCGAGGCGCAGTATGCGTGTGTGGTCTGCCATCCTCACCCGCTCTTTGGCGGCACCATGCACAACAAAGTCGTGTTCCATGCGATGAAGGCGCTGAACTCGTTCGGTTTCCCAGTGCTACGTTTCAATTTCCGAGGCGTTGGCACCAGCACCGGAGAACACGATTACGGACGCGGAGAAATTGCCGACGCGAGAGTTGCACTCGACTATCTCGCGTCGCGCTTTTCACTGCCAATCATCTTCGCCGGATTCTCGTTCGGTGCTGCGATTGGGCTGCGTGCTGCTGCCCCCCATCCGCGAGTAAAGGCTCTGATCTCACTGGGAACTCCGGTAAATGCAGATGGCCGCGAATATACATACGCTCTCTTGGGTGAGAGCAAACAGCCGAAGCTTCTGCTCAGCGGCGCAAAAGATGAGTTTGCAACACCAGCGGAACTGAAAGAAGTTTTCGCCGAAGCAGCCGAGCCCAAGCGCTTGGTCATTGTCCCTGAAGCCGATCACTTCTTTGCCGGACACCTGGACGAGATGCGCAATTCTTTGAGCGATTGGGTGCGAGAAACTGGTTTCGAGAAGTCCTAGGGTCTTCGACAGTTGCTGCCGTATAATTCATCGCGCATGCCTGTGACCGACAACGCCGCTAGTTATGAGTGTGAAGCGCGAGAAATGCGCTTTACTGCTCGTGAAATTTTCGAGCACGCGCTTGAGGAGAGCACTATTGAGCGCGGATTCAATCGCAAGCTCCATTACGAGCGTGGGATCTTGCAGATCGGTGACGATCTATACGATCTCGGAACCTTCTCACGTGTGTGTGTCGTTTCGTTTGGCAAGGCGGCACACAATAGCTTAGAGTCGCTGATCAGTCGTCTCGGTCCTGGAGTTGGTGCAACCGGAATTGTCTGTGCTCCCACGATCCCAGCATCTCAGGTTTTCGGCTACCGATATTTCGAAGGCGGCCATCCTCTTCCAAATCACGAGTCGCTGCGTGCAGCAGAGGCAATCCTTCGCGCGCTCGATTCGTTAAACGGACGCTCGCTTGTAATCTACCTGATCAGTGGCGGTGGCTCAGCGATTGTCGAAAAGCCAATCACGGACGAAATCACCTTCGAAGACTTGGTGCAGACCTATCAGACGCTCGTGCTCTCAGGCGCTCCAATCGCACAGATCAACACCGTGCGCAAACATCTCTCGGCGGTGAAGGGCGGGAGGATGGCTGTGGCTGCCGCACCGGCACATCAAGTTTCAATCCTGATTTCCGACGTACCTGACAACTCAATTGACTCATTGGCCAGCGGACCCACTATGCCGGACAGTAGCACGATCGAGCAGTGTTATGACATCGTGCAGCAATATCATCTTCTGCCGCAATTTCCAGAGAGTGTTCGCAATCTATTTCTGACGCGTGGTTTGGATGAGACGCCAAAATCAGGGGACCCGCTTTTTGAGCGAGCACGCTGGTGGCCAGTGCTCTCCAACATCTCCGCGCTGAAAGCGGCTGTCGAACGTGCGGCGGTGAAGGGGTTTGCGATCCAGATCGATAATAGCTGTGACGATTGGGATTACCGCAAAGCCGCTGATTATCTGCTTGATCGCTTACGTGAGTTGCGTAAAGGAGTTTCGCGGGTTTGCCTTATATCTGGCGGCGAGGTTACGGTCACTGTCGACGGCAAGCCCGGAACCGGTGGGCGCAACCAGCAATTTGCTCTCTACTGCGCTCAACGAATTCAGGGTGAGAACATCAGTGTTCTTAGCGCGGGCACAGACGGTATCGATGGGAACAGCTTAGCCGCAGGAGCAGTGGCGGACGGCACTACGGTTACGCGTGCAAAAGAAAAGGGCTTGAGTGCTGAAGCTGCTCTCGCGACCTTCGACGCATACCCGTTCTTTGATTCACTCGGCGACACCATCATGACCGGATACACGGGAACGAATGTTCGCGACGTGCGTGTACTGCTGGCCTGGTAAGAACGAACTAGAAAAACTCTGCAACACCTTCTTCCAACACCCTCACTTGGCTTTCCGTTCCGAGACGGCGAGCGTCGGCAAGCAAGCGTTTCACGGGCTCATCCACCGGCTCCTGCGAAAGTTTGAATGTTCCAAAATGCATGGGGACCATGTACTGTGCACCCATTTCAACAAAGCCACGCATTGCATCCTCAGGACTTGTATGCACGGAGCGGAAGCTATCAGGGTAATAGGCTCCGATCGGCAGCAACGCTACCTCGGGATGAAGGCGTTCGCCAATCTCAGTGAAGCCATCGAAGTACGCTGTGTCTCCGGAGTGATAAATTGAATGGCCGTCGTTGCCGGTAAAACAATAACCGCCGTAACCGCGATGCATATCGCTGATGATGCGCGCGCCCCAGTGTTTCGCGGGAGTACCAGTGATGCAGGTTCCCTTCAGTCGAAACTCTTCCCACCAATTCAACTCCACGATGCGCTCGAAGCCGAGATCGAAAACAAGGTCCGTGCAGTTGGACGGCACAATCAACACTGGCGGACGTCCGCTCTTCTTCAGTGTTGCGCGAGCGATTGCGCGCAACGAGGGCCTATGCAGATGATCGAAATGAGCATGGGTTACTAACACTGCATCCAGCGGGGGAAGATCCTGAATTCGCACCCCCGGACGACGGAGTCGTTTTAGCACAAAAAGCCACGGAGCGAATATGGGATCGACGACAACATTCAATCCGCCAATCTGGAGGAAGAACGAAGAATGACCGATGAACGTAACTCCCAACTGCCCTTGTTTCGCCAGCACTGGACGATAGGTTCGCCCGGTGCGCTTGGCCATCGCTGAGTGTTTCACCAGCTTACTGAGCTGGCCAGCTTTCTTTCTGATACTGATGTTAAGCATTCCACTCCATTTGACGCTGCAACCACTGCCAACGATTCCATATCGTAACTCTCCGAGAGGGTTGCAACATTGTCGCGGGTAGCTTTTAATCAAGTTTTCGTTTTGGAAAGGAAGGAACTCAGGTGAAAATCGCGTACTTGGGATTGGGAATCATGGGGCGACCAATGGCCGCCAACCTTGTGAAAGCTGGGCACGACGTAACAGTGTGGAACCGTACACCGAAAAGCGTAGAGGGTGCGCACGCAGCGGCGACTCCGGCCGGAGCCGCTAAAGACGCGGAGATTGTTTGGATTTGCGTCGCTGACACGAAGGCCGTGGAGACTGTTCTGTTTGGTCCGGATGGCGTGGAAGCCGTGCTGCGTCCGGGGGTTACAGTGATTGACTCGAGTACGATTGCTCCGCAATCTACGCTGGAGTTTGCGAAGCGCGTGAGAGCAAAGGGTGCGGAGTTCGTGGATGCGCCTGTAACGGGATCGAAGATTGGCGCGGAGAATGCGCAGCTACTCTTCATTGTGGGCGGGCCAGAAAAGACGGTTGCTGCGCTGGATCCGTTGTTCATGGCACTGGGTAAGAAGGTGATTCGAGTAGGTGAAACCGGTGCGGGCGAGAGCGCGAAGATCGGGATGAACTTGATGATCGCCTCGATTTTTGAAGGGTTCGCGGAGGCACTGGCGTTGACTGGAAAGCTCGGCGTGCCTCCGGAGAAACTGGTTGAATTGATTCAGTCGTCGATGATTAAGAGCGGCGTTACGGATTACAAAGCTAGCTTTGTTTTGAACGAAGACTGGTCTCCGAATTTTCCGCTACGCCTGATGCTGAAGGATATACATCTCATGCTGGATGCGGCCGAGCAGGAAAAACTTGAATTACCTGCGTTGAAAGAGATTGAGAAGGTTTATCAGAAGGCTGTCGAAGCTGGGCACGCCAACGATGATTACGCTGTTACGGTGAAGACGGTGAAGAGCTTATAAGCAGGTTTGGTTTGTCCATAAGCCTTGGAATGGAAAATGTCCGGGGCTTCTGTTTTGCAATGCCCCATTATCGGTAGGAGCAACAAATGGAGATGCTAAGTTCACTTTTTCGTTAATTGTTGAGCGAAGGCGCGAACGATTGCTTAATTAACTATGGCCAGTGGTGAAATTAGTAACTCATGACGCATCTTTGTTCTGCGGTGAAGGGTCAGAATGGAAAATCCACAGATATTTTTGAGATTGGGTGAGGGGATTTCTTCGGAAGAGGCATGTACTACCCTCACTCAAACGCAAAAACCGCCTCCGAGGTTGGAGGCGGTCTGAGTGAGATTAATTAAGCGCCGAGGTACTGAACGTGGACGTAGGTTCCGAGGCGGACGTTGTAGGCGAGGTACCAGCCAACGTGGTCAGGGTCGTCGTAGATTACGATCTGGTCAGTGCCCCAATTCCAACCATTGCAGTAACCGTAGTCATAGGACGCTACGTTGAAGAAGAATCCGCCGAACCAAAATCTGTCGGGTCCACCACCACCAAGACGCCAGATGTGATCACGGCCGATTCCACCATTGAAGTGTCCGTGCGCCCATGGGTGGTCAAGATGGTAATGCGCGTCGCGGGGGCCACTGTCGTGTCCTACCCAGCGGTCATCGGCGTGGACGTGGGGTGCGTCGGGATGGCCGGGTTGGTCGCGGAAGCCTCCGTGGTTTTCAGGGCCGCCACGATTCTCTGCTGGCGGAGCGGCATGACCACCCGCCTCGGGGCCGTGCGCGGGGATGTGACCGCCTCCCTTTTCGTGGCCTTCCGGCGCTCCGCCTTCGTGGCCTCGCTCCTGGGCGAAAGCTGCTACCGAGCAGATCAATAATACGGCTAACATTCCTGCGAACTTTTTCATTCTCTTCCCTCTTTCTTCGAAAGCCTTGCGCTTCTTTAGATTGCTGCTTGCAGGAAGACGCTGCCTCAATCAATCGGAGAAGCTTATGGCCATTCTGTACATCGGTAGGAACACCGATCGGAATGTATAAGTTGCGAAGAGCTTGCACGAGAACTATCGGCGAGAAAAGAAAAGGAGTGCGCCGGAGATAGCGAAAAAGACTACGGCGATGCTTCCGAAGATTAGTGGGATGAAGTAGTGACGCAATGGACGGTCCACGTCCAAGCGGATTTCGCTGGGGTCTTGCGGGTTGATTCTGACCGCGTACTGCGAGCCTACGATGCAGTTGGCGGCCTCCGCCTCTACCTTGCTGCGATCTGAACTGATGCGATAACCATCTACGACTGCAGAATGCGGGCCGGTGGGAGAGTCGACGTTGAATTCGAAATGTGTTTTGTAGAGTGCGCCGTTGGGAGTGGCATTCTCTATTACAGACGCGGATCGCAGAGTGGCACTGGCGCGCGGCCAGTGGCGTTGCACATCTAGTTGACGCAGGAAGAACGGTAGGCCAATCGCTAGCCATGCCATGCCGAAGATCAGGCATGCGATGGCGATGATTTTTATGGAGCCGTGTGATTCGTGCTTACTCGTGCTTGGGGTCATGTTGTGTTTCGAACAAGAGCAACTGCGAATGCGAAGGCTCAGAGGTGAGGTTATCATTTCGCGGAAAGATGGAGCGAACTCCAGGGAACAACGCGGAATCGATTCGGGTTGAGGTGCCTCTGAGGCTACACGGAAGATTTGGGCGGTACGGGGATTCCTCGCGTTGCTCGGAAAGACTGCTCAAAGACAAAGGCAACGTCAAAAGCAACAGCAACAGCCAAGGCAACGGCAGGTGCCGAATTGTGGGACCGCGTTCGCCAGCCCACATTCGCCCAAAATGCGGGGCGGATGTGGGCCACCTGGTTTCATTTCCCAGTAACTGCTATTGGCGATTTAGTTCGCGGGTTTCGCGCTTCATGCGTTTTGATCGGCTCACCAAGGTGAAGGCGTAGGCGATGTGGATGACCCACACTACTATGTAGGAGGCGTAGAGGTAGGGGTTATTGTTGGCTGCGCCGTTCATTGTTGCGCGTCCTCCGTTTCGTAATCGAGCGATGCTTGCGCATGGGCCTCTTCGAGCGCGTACTCGGCGCGGGCTTGCTTATAACGTATCCAGACAAACATGAGTGCAAGCATGGCGAAGGCTGCAAGGTTCCAGAGGACGGCGACCCACATTCTGGGGTCGAGGCCTGAGCCTTGTCCGCCTCCGATTACTGGCTGCGGGTGCTGCGTGCGGAACCAGCGGATGGCCATATAGACGATTGGTACATCGACGAATCCGAATATACCGAGGGCGGCAGCCAAGACCGGGATTTGGCCTCCGGTGGCGTAGTGGCGCAGCACAAGGTAACTGACGTAGATGAGCCACAGGACAAGGGTGCTGGTGAGTCGCGCATCCCACGTCCACCAGATGCCCCAGATGGGACGAGCCCAGATGGGGCCGGTGATGAGCACGATGGTACAGAAGGAGACGCCGACTTCGGCTGAGGCAAGGGCTAGGGCATCTGCTCCCTGAGTGCGGCGGATGAGATACCAGCAGGAGGCCAGGAAGTTTACGAAGAACAGCAGGAACGCTACCCATGCCGATGGCAGGTGGTAGTAGAAGATTCGCTGCACGTCGCCCATGGTGGCTTCTGTGGGGGCGATGTACATTGCCTGGACAAATCCGTAGCCGAGAAGCAGGAGCGTGAACACTGCGAGTACGTTGAATAGAGTTTTCATTCTGCGTTCAACACCGGTTCAAACAAAAGTAGGCTGACGATGGTGAAGACGAGATCATACACCGCCAGGAGACGTATCCAGAAAATTGGCGAGTTGTCGCCGGTAAGGATCGATGTCGTCGCATCGACCATGGCGAGAAGCGCCGGGATGGAGATGGGGAACAGGATCAGCGGCAGCATGATTTCGCGGCTACGAGTGCGGATGGAGAGAGCCGCGAAGAAGGTTCCGTTCACAACCAGAGCCCAGGTGGCCAAGAGAGCAACGACCAGCAACTGCCACCAAGGGCCGACAGAGCGCAGGTTGTAAAAGACGATGAAGAGCGGGACCATCAGCACTTCGAGGATGGTGACGAAGATGAAATTGCCGACGGTTTTGGCTAGGAACAACGCTTGCGGAAGAGCAGGCGAGAGGCGGTAAGCGTCCAAGACCTGATTGCGCAGTTCGCGCGTCCACGTTTGGTTGAGGGCTACGACGGTGGCGAAAAGAATTGCTACCCAGAGAAGGCCTCCGGCGATTTTGCGCGACTCCTCGGCCGTCGGGTCGAAGCCGAAGCTAAAGATGACGACCACGAGAAGAGCGAAGAACAACATGCTGTTGATGGCGTCTTTGGAACGCCATTCGAGGCGGAGGTCTTTCACGAGCGAGCGGCGAGTGATGGCCCAGAGAGTGGGAGTGGAGGTCATGGTTGCACCTCGACCTTTGGCTCGTTGCGGAGGGCTGCACGCTCCTCGGCTAGATATGGGGTGAGCAGGCGAGAGGGGATTCCCTTTTCGCGGGAGATAAGGCGTCCGGCATCGAGGACGATGCACTCGTCGGCGACTGGCTCCATGATTGCCGCTTGGTGGGTGACTACAAAAACGGTCGTGCCGGCATCGCGCATTTTGGCTAGCAGGGTGGTCATCTGCTTGGCGGAACGCACGTCGACGTTAGAGAAAGGCTCGTCGAGGAAGAGGAGTTCGGGGCCGTGGACGATGGCTCGGGCAAGAGAGATTCGCTGGCGCATGCCTTGCGAATACTGGCCGACGCGACGCTGCAGGGCAGGATCGAGGCCTACGGTGAGGATGGCTTCTTCGCAACGGGAACGGTCGTTGATTCCATAAAGCGCGGCGAAGTATTCGAGGTTCTCTACGGCAGACATTTCGTCGTAGAGCAATGGTGCGTGCCCCATGTAGCCGAAACGGGTGGCGACGGAACGAATGTTTTGCGAGCCGAGAACGCTGACGGTGCCACGTGAAGGAGCAAGGAGTCCGGCGATCACTCGGAGGAGAGTGCTCTTCCCTGCTCCGTTTTCACCGAGTAGGACGTAGAGTTGGCCGGGGGCGAAGTCGGCGGTGATTCCGCGCAAGGCGGCGAAGCGTCCGAAGTGACGTACTACGTCGCGGACGGAGACGGCAGGTTGTTGTTGTTGAGTCGTGTCGGTCACTCGTATGGGAGTGTAGCGCTTCCTCTCGGTATTGGCGAAACGGTTTGACCGTTGCGCTGTCGTGTCGTATGACGTGCTGTGCTTCACCTTGTGCTTTACCGAATCTATGCTCAGTCTATGCTCAAGCAGTTCCGGAGAACGTGTTGCTGGCGAAAATCGGAGCTAGAGAAAATCCTTCGAGGCGGAGAGCACTGTTTCCCACTTCTGCTAACAGCGGCAGAAATGGGGCACCCGAGTTATCGCTGCCGCTGTCGTAGGGGCACCCGAGTGATCGGATGCAGCTATGGTGGATACGCCTGCTTACCTAGCCATGGCGAACGGCGCGGTGACTTGGGCCTTCTCGGGCGGCGTGGAGTCCGCTGGTGCAGATTGCTGCGGAGCGCCAGGTTGCTGCTCTCCGGGCTTGGCAGGACCGTATTTCGAAGCGCACTTGGCTTGTAGCTGCTTGGCGTGGAAGACTCCATCGCGTCCGTAGCTGCCTTCGGCAAGAGCTTGGGCGTTGTCCTTGAATGTGTCGGGCGGAGCTTCGGTTCCGGAATAAACAACGTTGAGAGTGCGCCCCTGCTCGGAGAGCACGAACTCGACGTGAGTTCCCTGGCGATGGATGGAGCCGGGCTGTACGTTTCCGGCAACGCGCAGACGTTTGCTGTATGCGCCGTCGCCCATTTCGCCCATTTCCTTGATTGTGACGTAGTAGGACTTGCTCTCTTGCACGCCGCTGACGGCAAGGTAGGTGAGGCCCGAGACAATAAGCAGAATCGGCACACCAAACTTCAGATACTTATTCATTTTCCACCCAAGAAGGAAAAGCAGCAGGCCAAGGCATGGCCACAGATCTGCAAAGCCCTCTCCCCATGCTAGAGAGGGTACATTGGACACGAGTTTTGGTCAAGACACGCACGCCGGTTGCTTAGATGCTCTGGACCGTTACAGGACTCATGAGAGTTGCGGACCTATGTTGCGGTGGTCGGCATCGTATAATGAGCGGTTGTAGGGAGCGGTTACCGACGTAAGAAGGGGTTTGCAGGAATGAGTGGATCGAACGGATCAAACGGCAACGGAAACAGCATCTCGCCACACGCGATTCCCTCGGAGGGAATTCCTAAGCTGCGCGAGCAGTGGGTCGTGCGACGGCGCGAAGAAGCAGCGCGTACTGGCGACAGCAACGTCACCCAGATGCACTTCGCTCGCAGAGGACAAGTCACGGAAGAGATGATGTACGTGGCAGAGCGCGAGAAGATTTCGGCGGAGCTGGTGCGCTCGAAAGTTGCCGCTGGGACGATGATTATTCCCGCAAATATCAACCATTCTGAGCTGGAACCGATGTGCATTGGCGTGGACTCGCTTTGCAAGATCAATGCGAATATTGGGAATTCCGCTGTGACGTCGAATGTACAGGAAGAGCTGAAGAAACTTCACACCTCGGTACATTATGGCGCGGACACGATGATGGACCTGTCGACCGGTGGGGATATTCACGGCATTCGCGAAACGCTGCTGAGGAATTGTCCGGTGCCGATGGGGACCGTGCCGATTTATGAAGCCGTGGCGCGAGTGAAGCGGATTGAAGACCTTTCGGCTGCACTGATGCTGGAAGTGATTGAAGAGCAGGCCGCGCAGGGCGTCGATTACATGACGATTCACGCGGGGTTGCTGGTGCAGTATTTGCCGCTGGTTGCTCCGCGCATTACCGGGATTGTGAGCCGCGGTGGGGCGATTCTGGCGCAGTGGATGGCACATCATCACAAGCAGAATTTCTTGTATGACTGCTTTGAAGATATTTGCAAGATTATGGCGAAGTACGATGTCAGCTTCTCGCTAGGCGATGGGTTGCGTCCGGGGTGCATTGCGGACGCAAGCGACGATGCGCAGTATGCTGAGTTGAAGACGCTGGGCGAGTTGACGCGCATTGCATGGAAGCATGATGTACAGGTGATGATCGAAGGTCCGGGGCATGTGCCAATCGACAAGATTAAAGAACAGGTGGACAAGGAAGTGGAGTGGTGCGACGGTGCGCCGTTCTACACGCTGGGTCCGCTGGTTACGGATATCGCTCCGGGATATGACCACATTACGTCGGCAATTGGCGCGGCGATGATTGGGTGGTATGGGGCGGCGATGCTTTGTTATGTGACTCCGAAAGAGCACCTGGGATTGCCGAACGAAAAGGATGTGAAGGACGGAATTATTGCTTACAAGATTGCAGCACATGCGGCGGATCTTGCGAGGCATCGTCCGGGCGTGCAGGACAGGGATAACGCGCTGAGCCATGCACGGTACACGTTCGACTGGGAAAAACAGTTTGAGCTGTCGCTCGATCCGGAGACGGCTAGGTCGATGCATGACGAGACGCTGCCGGATAAGTTCTACAAAGACGCGTCGTTCTGCTCGATGTGCGGTCCGAAGTTCTGCTCGATGAACTACTCATCGAAGGTGGACGAGTACAACAAGCAGGTACATGGGCTCGAGAAGAAAGACTACTCGGAGCTAGTGAAACTGGTTTCGAACAAGTAACAAGAACGCTTAGAAATAAAGGCCGTGCGCGGACAGCGTGCGGCCTTTAGTTTTGGTCGACGTAATTGTTGCCGTCTGCGTACTGGATTCCGGCGATGTGGCGGGCACGATACTGGACTTCTAAATAGGCTTCGAGGATTTGGATGTGCATAATTTCGCGTTGCGCGGGGCTGGTGCAATCCGTACGAGCCTGATCGAGCGCGAGATAACGGTCGTGGGCGAAGACAAAGCGGTTCAACTCCTGCAACATTGTGTGAACACCTCGTATTGCTTCTGTGAGTCTAGGTTATGTTCAAACTTTGCAGGAGATATTTAAATAAGATTAAGGCCCTAATTAATAGCTGTGAATTTCTGCTTCGGAACTCTGGACCGTATGCGGAAAGGGTGGCTCGTGACGTAGTTGAGCGTCACTCGTCGTCAGCGCTCAGAAGCCGAGACTCTGTTACCAGCGATCACTCCATCCCCAAAGCTTCGGATCAGCGCCAATCCGTTCAAGCTGCGCTTCGGCAATAGCATTTCCTGCGCTTGGACCAGACTCTGTGCTGATGATGTGGATGAGGAATAGATGGTCTGCTGCTAGGCCGGAAAGGCACCAGACGTTCCGACAGCCATCTACAGGGGCAGCGACTTCGTCTTCGAGGGCGTGCATTAACTCAACGCGGTGAGTGGCCCATTCGAAATCTTCATCGGTGGCCTGGCGAAGCCATGCTCGTAGTGCCAGTTCTGGAGATTCGCCGGAAGCTTGATGGACGTAAGTGCCACCAAGGATCTCGATCACAAAGGTATAGCGGGCTTTTCTACCTCTCATTGTGCACTTTCTGTTCTCGGCGATCTGTCAATGTACGCCTTGCAAGAAAATCTGGGCGCTGTTCGGAAAACTGAATCCGGCATTCCTGCTATGGATCATGCCGAGCAGGCCATCAAAGATTATGCTCCAGAGAGCGCGTTTCAGCACGAAATAAAGTTAGAAAAATGCGGGCTGGTTACAGGTAAACCCAGTACTTTCAGAATACACCAGCCCGCAGTTCTTACTAGACGACGAGAGTTTCCGGGGTTTCTGCTTCCAGCGGGGACTCATTGAGCAAGTGGCTGTGGAGTTTGACTTCATCGAGGCTGTTACACCAGCGGCCGACAACGATGGTGGCTATGCCGTTGCCGATCAGGTTCGTAAGAGCGCGGGCCTCGGACATGAAGCGGTCGATGCCTAGGATGAGCGCTACGCCTGCTACGGGGACGGTCCCGACGGCTGAAAGCGTTGCTGCCAAGACGATGAAACCGCTGCCGGTGACTCCGGCCGCTCCTTTGGAGGTCAGGATTAGGATCGCCAAGAGTTCAAGCTGCTGGCCCAGCGATAGGTGGGCGTTGGTGGCCTGGGCTATGAACATGGCCGCCATGGTGAGGTAGATGGAGGTTCCATCCAAGTTGAATGAGTAGCCTGCGGGGATCACTAGTCCGACAACGGACTTGCTGACGCCGAGGAGTTCCATCTTGGCCATCATGCGGGGTAATGCCGCTTCAGATGAAGAGGTTCCCAAGACGATGAGCAGTTCTTCCTTGATGTACTTCAGGTATCTCCAGATGCTGAAGCCGTGGAGTTTGGCCACGGTGCCGAGGACTACGAAAATGAAGATGAGGCACGTGGCGTAGAAGCAGGCCATCAGTTTGCCCAACTGGAAGAGAGTGCCTACGCCATACTTTCCGATGGTGAAGGCCATGGCTCCAAAGGCTCCGATGGGGGCGACGCGCATGATGATTCCGACGATGCGGAAGAGCACGTTGGAGACCTGCTCGATCACGGCGTGGACCATTTTGCCTTTTTCGCCGATTAGGTGCAGGGCGAAACCAAACAGGACGGCAAAGAACAAGACGGAGAGAATATCGCCTTTGGCGAAGGCTCCGATGATGGTGTCTGGAATGATGTCGAGCAGGAATCCTGTTGTGTTTTGCATCTTGCCGGGGCCGGTGAAAGCCGCTACGGCTTTTGAATCCAAGCTCAGCACGTTGACGTTCATGCCAGTTCCGGGGTGCACCGCGTCGACGATGATGAGGCCGATAACGAGCGAGATGGTACTTAGAACTTCAAAATACAGGATTGCCAAGGCTCCAGTTTTGCCGACGGCCTTCATGCTTTCCATGCCGGAGATGCCAAGCACGACCGTACAGAAGATGATGGGTGCAATCATCATCTTGATGAGTTTGATAAAGCCGTCACCAAAGGGCTTCATCGCGACACCGGCATCGGGATGGAGGTGCCCGAGGATGACGCCTACCGCGATTGCGAACAGCACTTGAATGTACAGGTTCTTGTAGAACGGTTGACCACGCATCTAGGTGATACTCCTGAGTGAAATCGGCGATGGTTCAGGAGTAGTACCACCGCCGATTACCAGATGCACGCGATGTGGGTCACAGATGCCTGTGACCCACAAACAATCTCACGTCATTATCAGATCAGAGAGCAGATTCCAATACAGACGCAGCGCGCTCCAGAGCAGCAGTTACGTCGGCTAGGGATTCAGTGGCTCCGGCGGGGTCGTTGCGATCCATGGATTCGTTGACTCCGGGGATGACTACGGCAGCGTAGCCGGTGTACTCACCGGGAGCGTAGACGGTATGACGGAAAAAGGGACGATGGGGTAATCCCTTGCCCAACATGGCTCGCTCGGTGTCGACCAGTGCCGAGTTTATCTTCGTCAGTTGCGCTCCAGAGGCCGTCTCAGACTTTTTATGTATGGCTCGTCCGGCCGCTGCCAGATGGTCGGCGGCTTTGATCGAGGCGGCAAAATCGGGCGACTTCCAGCCGAGTTCCTGAGCGCGATGTTGCGCGTTCTCCAAGTGCTTGTGGACTTCGGTGCCGTAGGTTTCGTAGTCGAAGGGCAGTGCGTCGGCTTGAGCCATGCGGAGCACTTCAATACCGAAGACACGGGCCATCTCCTGTTCGTAGACGAAGCTGGGATCGGCGAACTTTGTGAACCAGGCGTAGTTATCGAAGGCAGAGTGATAGACACCATAGGGACCGCTGGAACCGATATCCGTAGAGGGGACGCCGAGGTTTTGGAGGAAGGCTGAGTAATCGGAGCCACTACCGAGATCGCCGACGTGCACGTCTCCGCGATCTGCTTCGCCAAGGCGTGCGGCGAACGAACCTGCGTCGGGCGACTCCTTACGGTGGCGGGAGGCCTCGCTCTGGGTTTTCCAGACTTCGTAGACACTGCTGCCTTTGGGGCTTGGAACGCCACGGGCCACGTCGCGCAGAAACTGCTTGAGACTGGGGACGCTGGAGGCTCCGAAATCAGGGCCTGCGACACCGACATCCATATTGAAATACGCTACGGCGTTCTTCAGTTGCTTAGTGTACTGTTCGGTGTATTCCGTGGAGCCGATGAGTCCTTCTTCCTCGGCGTCCCAACTGGCGAAGACGATGGTGCGCTGTGGACGCCATCCGCTCTTGAGCAGCTCACCAATGCCGTGCACGGACTCCAACATGGCTGCTGTACCGCTGCCGGGATCGACGGCTCCGTAGACCCAAGCGTCGCGATGGTTTCCGGCGATCACAAGAGCCTCGGGCTGGGTGGTTCCCTTGATGGTTCCTATGACGTTCCAGATGGTGGTGTAGCTGTAATCTTGCTGGCTTTTCATGTGGACACGGACTGGGCCGGATCCTACGTGGTAGGTGAATGGGAGCGCACCCTGCCATTCGCGAGGAGTCTCCTGACCACCTAACTGTTGGAGCAGGGGGGAAACGTCGGCGTAAGAGAGCGGAGTCACGGGGATCTTCGTCAGGCTCACAGCCTTTTCGGGTGGGACACGCGCTGACATTGGCAGGTTGGGAGTGGAGGCGATGCCGGGGGTGGTGGCGTCTCCGGGATACTCGAAAGTGAATTGCACGGAGCCGCGCTGGACTCCGGTGGCGGGACGGTAGGGGCCTTTGGGATAGGCTTCACCACGGAAGTATCCGTCGTCGATGGGGTCTGAGTAGATGATGAGCGCGGCGGCACCAGCCTCCTGCGCAGCGAGCGCTTTGACGCCTCGGAAATTCTGTCCGTAACGGGCGATTACAATTTTTCCGCGCACATCGACGCCGAGCTCTTTGAGCTTGCGGAAGTCTTCAGGGCGGCCGTAGTTCGCGTAGACCACTTCGGCTTCGACTTCACCGGAAGGCGAGCTGCCGCTGAACGGAGTTACCACGCGGGGGTCGTCCTGGTAAGGATCGCCATCGACGTGTTCACGGGTGGGGCCGTGCATTTTTAGACCTGCTGGGGCGGTTGCCTCCACTAGGATTTCCTTTGGGAGGTTGAGCCACACTTTGTATTCGTCAATGCGAGTTTCGAGTCCGGCTTCGCGGAATTTTTTCGCCACGTATTCGGCGGTTTTGCGGTCCTCGGGAGAACCGGCTATGTGCGGCTCCTGGGTCAGAACCTGAAGATGCTGTTGAGCAAGTTTCGGGTCGGGGATGGAGAGGAATTTCTCCTCCAACTTCTGTTGCGCGGCTGAGTCATGGAATCCGGCAAGCGCCGCGGTGTTGGAGGTCGGTTGCTGAGCTGACGAAACTGCTACCAATGCGAGAAGTACAGTCCATACCCGAAACATCTTGATCATCGTCGGAGATTCTTTCCTTTGGCTTTGTGAGCTCGATACGGGGAGCATTTGAAGTGAAAAGCAGAATAACACTTGCGGAACAAGGGCGCTTCGCTGGTGGAGAATCAGAGCACAGTAGTTCCAATGAGTTAGGTTTAAAGACCGATCATTTTATCGCTTATTCGGAGCTACAATGACGTGTGAGAAAAGTCATTGTAGTCATCGTTGCTCTGGTAATTCTTGTGCCGATTGTGCTTCTGTCACGGTCGGCGACGCCTGTTCTGGACGTTCCGTCTTCACTCACGACTCTCGGTAAAGCTACTCCCATCACCGTTCATGTGCATGTTGCGAAGGGCGTGAGTAACGTCGCTGCCTTCGTTGAACAGAATGGAAACCGCTATAACGTTTGGGGAGTATCTCAGCCTACTAGCGTTGCGGACGGGTCTTGGACCTTTACGGCTGGCACCAGCACGACGCCACAACTTAAGGATGGCAAGGCGAGTCTGGTGATTGAAGCCACTTCCAATGGCATGGTCAAGAAGACAGGGCGATGGCAGCGCGATCTGACGGTTATAACGCAGCCTCCGATGGTGAGCGTTGATTCGGATCAGCACTACCTGTACTTGGGCATGGCCGACCTGACTACTTTCAACGTCTCGGGCAGCTACACGGACGCAGGCGTGCGGGTAGGAAATCAGACGTTTAGAGCCTGGCCGATGCCGAACGGGAAGCCGGGATTCTTCTCGCTGTTTGCCTTTGCGTGGAATATGCCCGCTGACACGGTGCCGGTGGTTTACGCCTCCAATGGTGCGGGCAACGACGTGACGAGCCCGATGGTTTTCGAGTTCCCCAAGAAGGAACAGCCGAAGTACACGGCGCACAATCTACAACTGGACGACAGGTTCATTCAGAAGGTCGTAAATGAGCTTGACCCGAATGGCTCGGGTGACCCGCTGGCACGTTTCATAAAGATCAACAATGAAATGCGGAAAGACAACAACAAGACGCTTTCGGATTTGCGCTTGAAGACCGCGAACAAGTTTCTGTGGTCGCAGCCTTTCCAGCGGCAGCCTCACTCGCAGTCAGAAGCGAGTTTTGCGGACGTGCGCAGCTACATCTACAAGGGGAACAAGATTGATCAGCAGGTACATCTTGGGTATGACCTAGCGGTTACGCAGCATGTGGGGGTACAGGCTTCCAATGACGGACAGGTGGTTTATGCTGCTCCGCTGGGGATCTACGGGAACTGCGTCGTAGTGGACCATGGGTATGGGCTACAGACGATTTATGGTCACATGAGCCAGATCAGCGTGCACGAAGGCGATATGGTAAAACGCGGTCAGGTGATGGGTACGAGCGGGCAGACAGGGATGGCCGGTGGCGACCACATTCATTTCGCCATGCAGCTCGACGGTGTGCAGATTGACGCGAAAGAATGGTGGGATAGTCACTGGATTAAAGACCACATTGCAAAGCGCGTGGATTTCAGGCTGTTACGAAACTGAGTGACTCTGAAATGAGTTGATGTGAAAATGCTCTCGCGGAAGCGAGGGCAATTTTCATGGGTTTCATTCAAGGGGAGTCACGGGGACAGCAGACATTGTTTCCATTG
>Ga0224527_1000094_pt1 | contig 63314 bp, 59 predicted proteins | sample CBST0metaG_FD_179882 | JGI IMG/M metagenome (GOLD analysis project Ga0224527, IMG submission 179882) | Peat soil microbial communities from Stordalen Mire, Sweden - C.B.S.T0 | ecosystem: Environmental > Terrestrial > Soil > Wetlands > Peat | place: Sweden: Norrbotten County, Stordalen Mire...
TCTCTTAACGAACAGGCTCTGAAGTTGTGGTGCCCGGACTCGGAATCGAACCAAGGACACGGGGATTTTCAATCCCCTGCTCTACCGACTGAGCTATCCGGGCAACGGGGCGCATTAAACCGTATCGTAAGCATGCCGTCAACGGCTTTATGCGGTTTCGCTCACTGGTTGATGAGATTTTATTCAGTTGCCATTCGTCCGATTAATGGCCGTCTGCGCTTTCTTCAAACGAACTCTAAGGCAATAAGTTATTTCAGGATTTATCAAAACTTATTAATACCCTTAGTTATCAAATCAATAAGTGATTTATCGGATTTGCCGGTTTGCGGATTTTTTCTTGAACCCCGCTTGAAAAAATGCAATTATTGCCCACAATTTAACTGCTACTTATAAAGGTCAATGGGGGCTGCCGGTATGAATATCACTATGCTGCTGCATTGTCACATCAGTCAACATTGTCTGATGACGCCATCCCATTGTCTTAAGCATCTCAAAGCGCAGCATCCGCACATCCCCACCATGCGGTGAGGGCATCTCCGACACGCTGTTAAGCATAATTAAAAATAGAGCGCCACTCTGTTTTTATTGATGTTTATCTGCTGCTGTCATCAACGGTTTTTTCAATGTACCGATTTTCCTAGTGAAAACTTAAACATGTTATGCGGGACGGGATAACCTTTCCCTTTATGTGCCATCAGGCACTTACACTCATCCTTAACCTTTTGGGATTGGTGACATGAAATTACTCAAAATAGCGACCAGCGCCTCTCTCGTCGGCCAATTGCAGACATCACGAGAAATTGTTTTATTGACCGAGACCGATTTTACCGATGTTGCCGCATTGGTGGTCTCCATGGATGATGTCCGGGCAGGATTGCTGAATGTTCTTCGTAATACTGGTTTGTCCATTCCGGCTTTTGTTGCGGTGGATTCCCAGTCGCAAGTCGCCACAGCAGTATTGCCGCGCGATACGTCGCCTTTGATATTGAACGGGCCCAAAGGGCACGCTGCGGCGTTGGAAACGGCAGCCAATGACTATCAACAGAACTTATTGCCGCCGTTTTTCGATACGCTGACCAAGTACGTTGCCATGGGCAACAGTACTTTTGCTTGCCCCGGTCACCAGGGCGGTCAGTTTTTTCGTAAACATCCCGCCGGCCGCCAATTCTATGAATTTTTCGGCGAAAATATGTTTCGCGCGGATATGTGCAATGCCGATGTGAAACTGGGCGATCTGCTGATACATGAAGGTTCGGCCAAAGAGGCGCAAAAATTCGCCGCCAAGGTCTTCCACGCCGATAAGACTTACTTCGTGTTGAACGGGACGTCTTCCGCCAATAAAGTGGTCACCAATGCGTTATTAACCCGTGGCGATTTAGTGCTGTTCGATCGTAATAACCATAAGTCGGTGCATCACGGCGCGTTGATCCAGGCCGGCGCCACGCCGGTTTATCTGGAAACCGCGCGCAACCCGTTTGGTTTGATCGGTGGTATTGATGCGCATTGTTTCGATGAACAGTATTTACGGCGTCAAGTGGCCGAAGTCGCTCCCTGGCGGGCTGAACAGCAACGGCCGTTCCGTTTGGCGGTGATACAATTGGGCACCTATGACGGCGTTGTTTATAATGCCCGCCAGGTGGTGGATAAAATCGGTCATCTGTGCGATTACATCCTGTTTGACTCCGCTTGGGTAGGTTACGAACAATTTATTCCAATAATGGAACAGTGCTCGCCGTTGTTGTTGGATCTCAATGAACATGACCCAGGCATCTTTGTGACGCAATCGGTTCATAAACAGCAAGCCGGATTCTCCCAAGCCTCGCAAATCCACAAAAAAGATGCTCATATCAAAGGACAAAAGCGCTTTTGCAACCATAAGCGTTTTAATAATGCTTTCATGTTGCATGCGTCAACCAGTCCCTTTTACCCGCTTTTCGCCGCGCTGGAAATCAATGCGAAAATGCATGAAGGCGCCAGCGGCCGGCGTCTGTGGCATGACTGCGTCACCTTGGGCATCGACACGCGTAAGCAATTGCTGGCCGAGTGCAAGCTGATCCGGCCCTTTGTGCCGGAACGGATAAACGGCAAGCTTTGGCAGCACTATGACACCGAAGGCATGGCCAATGATGTGCGGTTCTTTAATTTCGAACCGGATGAAAGGTGGCATGCCTTTAGCGGTTATGCCGAAAATCAGTATTTTGTCGATCCTTGCAAGTTATTGCTGACCACGCCCGGCATTGATCGGGTGAGTGGCAATTACACCGCGTTTGGCATCCCGGCGACCATACTTGCCACCTATTTGCGGGAAAATGGCATAGTGCCGGAGAAATGCGATCTCAATTCGATCTTGTTTCTACTCACCCCAGCCGAAGATCGCGGCAAAATGCAACGCTTGGTGGCGGTGCTGGTGCAGTTTGAGCGTTATATCGCGGAAGACGCCATGCTATGCGATGTTTTGCCCAGTATTTATGAAAAGCATGCCGATCGTTATCAGGGTTATACCCTGGGCCGGCTTTGCCAGGAAATGCACGATTTATACGTCAGTTATGATGTTAAGCAATTACAGCGGGATATGTTCCGTCACGATTGTTTGCCAAGAGTCGCCATGAATCCGCAAGAAGCCAATATTGCCTTTGTGCGCGGCGAAGTGGAACTGGTGCCCATCAGCAAAGCCGAGGGGCGCATCGCGGCGGAAGGCGCATTGCCATATCCTCCCGGCGTATTGTGCGTGGTGCCGGGCGAGGTCTGGGGCGGGGCGGCGCAGCGTTATTTCCTGGCCTTGGAAGAGGGGCTGAATTTGCTGCCCGGTTTTTCCCCCGAATTGCAGGGCGTCTATGCGGTACAGGAAGCGGATGGCATTAAACGCCTGTATGGCCATGTCATCAGCCGTTAGCGTAGTTTCCCTTCGAAGCTGAAAACCGCTGATTAACGCCCGGGGCTGAAATACCGCCCCATGGCGTCGATCAGACAATCATCATTATCCTCATTCGCGCCGGTATTTTCGCTGTAACCTGATGACCTTATAGAGATAATTGCGTGACTCGGCGGAAGGATGCCTGGTGGCTAAAGTGTCATAGACCTCTTCCGGCGGTAGTTCGTTGATGATTTCAATGGCTTGGTTCTTGTCGCCGGAGAACACCCGCAACACGCTGCCCGCCCCACCGTTATACGCGGTTACCACGGCATAACGTCTTGACGTCGGATTGACGATACCCGCCAGATAATAGGTCTGGAGCATGGACAGGTAAGCCGTGCCAGTATCGATATTATTCTCTGGATCAAATAGATAAGTCCGGCTGGGTTCGCCCCATTTGCCCTGCATTTTGAATACGTCGCGTCCGGCGCTGTGCTGAACAACCTGCATCAGGCCTACGGCGTCGGCATGGCTGACCGCATAAGGGTTAAAGCTGGACTCTGTTTGCATAATCGCCAGAATCAATGATTCGTCGACGCCATATTTCTCTGCCGATCGCCTTATCATCGGGAGATATTTATGGGCGCGTTGATCCAGGTGGTTAGGCACTAACTGAATCGTGACTGACCAGATAATGTGTAAACCGGATGTTCTGCTCGACAGCCGGTTTTGAATGAGATAATCGGCGAAATTCGCGGCGCGCCCCTGCCAACGGATAGGCTGGCCTTCATTATCGACCACCTGCCCGTACAGGAAGGGTTCTTTGCTGATTTCGATATCATTGGCGTCGGAATACAGATCGATGGAACTGGGGTCATCACCCATTAACAAGGTGCTGATGATCGCCTGGCGTAAATGTCCGGCCGGGTCGACGGAGGATATGGTTTCAACGGTGATGGTCCCGGCGTCGAAATTGATATGGCTACGAGTTTGGTATTGATCAGTGTATTTGACGTAATCTTTTGGCCCGGCAATCAAGACTTCATTAATGCCCCAGATATCTTCCACATTATTGGCAAATTGGCTCATCAGAATATCGAAGCCATTGGTGTCTTTGATATAAGCTTCATTGTCTTCGTTTTTATGGCTTGAACACGAGAATAACAACGGTGCAAGCACGAGCAATACCAGATATTTCTTCATCTTACAATTTTACAAGCCATGTCAGGACAAGAAATGCACAGGGGCCAAATCGGCCCCGAAAATACATTACTTAGTAGGAGGAACATACCCTTTTATATGTACGTCCTCGCCTTCAAACAAAAATTTGATCATTTCCCGTTCGAGTATTTTTCGGTCGTCCGGGTTCATCATGCTGAGTTTTTTTTCGTTGATAAGCATGGTCTGCTTGGACATCCACAGCGCCCAGGCTTCTTTGGATATATTGTCAAAGATGCGCTTTCCCAACTCGCCGGGATAAAATTGAAAATCCTGCCCTTCGGCCTCGCGTTGTAGATAGCTGCAATAGATAGTTCTGCTCATCGTTAATCCTCATGGTCGGCCGGGTATGTGACTACCGGTTGCCGATCCTTCACTTGCATTAAAAGACGTTCAACCGGCGCCGCCAATCCCACGGCCGGCGGCTGCGCCAGGTTATACCAAAGTCCGGCGCCATCATCCATGCAATGTTTCCCGGCGGAAATATCCAGGCGAAACGGCACAATATCCAGATGAAAATGACTGAATGTGTGGCGAAAAGCCGTCAATTGCTCGCCCTGGTCAATATTCATGCCGCGTTTTTCCAGCCAAAGCGCCAGTTCCGCCCGTTCAGGAAACTGCGGGAAACAAAACAACCCGCCCCATAACCCTATTGTCGGCCGTTGTTCCAGCCAGATGAGTTGTTTCGACTGCAATAATAAAAACCAGGCGGTTTTAACCGGCATGACGTGCCGCGGTTTTTTGCCGGGATAACTGGCCCAATTCTGGGCGCCATAAGCCTCGCATTCCGTGTTCAGCGGGCATAATTCGCATTTGGGCCGGCTGCGGGTGCAGATCAGCGCGCCAAGATCCATCATGGCCTGATTGAACTGGCCGACGTCCTGCGCTGGCGTGACCTGTTCGCTTAGTGTCCATAGCTGCTGTTCGACGTCCTTTTTACCCGGCCAGCCGCCGATGGCGAAACAACGGGCTAAAACACGCTTCACATTGCCATCAAGGATAGGATAATGTTGACCAAGCGCCAATGATAATATCGCGCCGGCGGTTGAGCGGCCTATGCCTGGCAACGCGACGATGTCGGCCACATGGTCGGGGAATAGGCCGTCATGCCGGCTGACGATAAGCTGAGCGGCTTTATGCAGGTTGCGGCCGCGGGCGTAATAACCCAAACCGGTCCACAGGTGCAAAACGTCATCCAGTGGCGCCGCCGCCAAGACGCTGATGGTGGGAAAACGAGTGATGAAGCGCTCGAAATAAGGAATGACGGTTGCCACTTGCGTCTGTTGCAGCATGATTTCCGACAACCAAACTTTGTAAGGCGTTTTTTCCAACTGCCATGGCAGACTCTTGCGTCCAAAGCGCTGGTACCAAGCCAACACTTTTTGCGCGAACTGTGGCGCGTGTCTCATCTGTGGGTTATTTCTCTCCGGCGGGTCTTGAGGCGAAGCCTAGGCAGCGATTCCAGCACAGAGTCGCCGGGCTGTAAACAGGAACTTTTCCAAGCGGCTACTTGCTAATCAGGGTTATCTTTGCATAATGCGCGTTTGCCCTTCAACATGCACAATACGAAACGAATATGAGTAATGATGTTATTTCCGAAGAAATCGATGAACAGGGGCGCCCGCTGCGCCGTATCCGCAGTTTCGTCCGTCGCCAGGGCCGTTTGACTAAAGGCCAGCAAGTGGCGCTGGAAAAATTCTGGCCGGCCATGGGCGTCGACTACCAGTCCACACCGCTGGTTTTCGCCGACCTGTTTTGCCGTGAAGCGCCGGTAACCCTGGAAATCGGTTTTGGCATGGGGGCTTCACTGGTGCAAATGGCGGCCGACTATCCGGAGCGTAACTATCTGGGCGTCGAAGTCCATCAGCCGGGTATCGGCGCGTGTTTGCTCAGCGCCAATGAACGGGCTATCGATAATTTGAGGGTGATGTGCCACGACGCGGTGGAAGTGTTGGAGAAAATGATCCCCGATGACAGTCTGGCGCAGGTGCAGTTATTTTTCCCCGATCCCTGGCATAAGGCCCGCCATAATAAGCGTCGTCTCGTACAAGCGCCGTTCGTGGAACTGGTGCGGCAAAAACTTCAGCCTGGCGGCGTGTTCCATATGGCTACCGATTGGCAGCCTTATGCCGAGCATATGCTGGATATCATGAATCAGGCGGCGCAATATCGTAATCTTTCGGACACTCTTGATTATGTGCCGCGGCCGGAATCCCGCCCGTTGACGAAATTTGAACAACGCGGTCAGCGGTTAGGGCACGGTGTGTGGGATTTAATGTTTGAAAAAGTGGTCTGATAAAGAGTGCGGATTCCGCCATCAATTTCTGGAGAAAGTATGTTACGTAAAGTCGTTCTGGGTTTATTGATGTTAACGGCATGGCAGGCTCAGGCGGATTATCAGTGTCAGGTCAAACCGCAAGATGATATTTTCATCGCCCCGGAACATGTGCGGGTGGTGGGCGCCAATGGCGAGATGACGATCAGTCCCGATGGCGATGTGGCGCGTAACGGCCAGCGGGTGGAACTTAATGGCGAGCAGCAGCGGCAGGCGCAGGAATTCCAGTCGGCGGTGCGTCAGGATTTGCCTTGGATAGATCAGGGGGCTCGCGAGCATTTGGAGCGGGGACGCGTTGCGCTGGACCGCATTATCGTGCAGCAATTGGGTAGCGATAGCCATGTGCGCGAACGTTTGTCGACGCTGGATGAGCAATTAAAACAGCAGATGAACCGGATTCTGGAACATCGTCCGGAAGGCTTGGCGTTTCATCATCAGGCCATTGATCAGGTTCAGCGGGACGGCCAGCGTATTGTGCAGCAGAGCATGGGCGGCGTAGTGCAGGACAGCCTGAACGAGATGGGAGGACGCCAGGCGCTCAAAGCCGCCACCGACAATAATCCATTGCAGGCGATCATGGGTAATATGGGCAATTTGCAAAATGCGATTCAGGCTGAATGGAAAAACCAGGAGCATGAATTCCAACAATTCGGCAGCCATGTTTGCCAGCGCGTAACCTCGCTTGAGCAGCAGCGTATCGCTCTGGAACAGTCCTTGCGGCAATAACCCGGCGGGTCATCCGGCACGGGGCGGGATGACCCGGCGCGTGTGCCCGGTACTGTTACTCCATAAACAGTTCCAGCAGCGGGTTCAGAAACAGTTGCCCCTTTTGGGTGACCTGCCAGTGGGTGGCGCTTTCGGTAATGTAATGATCGGCCAGGGCCTGATCGAGCGCCTGTCGCACCACACTATCGTCCAGGCCGGTAAAGTCCTTGAACTCCTGGCGCGGCGTGGGTTCCAGCAACCGGAAACGATTCATGAAAAACTCAAAAGGCAGTTCGTCCGTTTCAACCTGATAACGTTTTTCCAGATACTCGCCCTGCATATAGCCGCGCGGGTGGCGTTTTTTCACCGTCCGCAGCACGGTACCGTCCGCCTGGGTCAGCTTGCCATGCGCGCCGCAGCCGATACCAAGATAATCGCCAAAGCGCCAGTAATTCAGATTATGTTCGCATTGAAAACCGGGTTTGGCGTAAGCGGAAGTTTCATACTGAAAGTAACCCGCGGCGGCGAGCAACTGATTGCCTCGCTGGTAAATATCCCATAAGGCATCGTCATCCGGCAATTTCGGCGGATGGGAACCAAACAGCGTGTTGGGTTCGATGGTCAATTGATACCAGGAAAGGTGTGGCGGATTGAGTGTTATGGCTTGTTGCAGGTCGTCCAGAGCCTGTTCCGGCGTTTGATCGGGCAAGCCATGCATCAGGTCAAGGTTAAAGCTGCGCAGTTGCAATTGCGCGGCCAAACGGGCAGCCGACCGGGCCTCGTCTGGGCCATGAATTCTGCCGAGACGGACCAGTTTTTGTGGGTTGAAGCTTTGAACCCCGATTGAAATACGGTTAATGCCGGCATGCTGATACCCATGGAAACGATCCGCCTCAACCGTTCCCGGATTGGCTTCCATGGTCACTTCCGCCCCCTTGTTGAGCGTCAACCGCTGGCGCACGCCATCCAGTAAATGTTGCATGGCCTCGGCGCTGAGCAGGCTGGGCGTACCGCCGCCGATAAAAACGGTGCTGATATCGCGATCGCCGCTGTAAGCCAGATCCTGTTCCAGATCGGCTAACAGATGGCTGACATAGTCTTCATGCGGCAGCTCGCCTTTCAGCGCATGGGAGTTGAAATCGCAATAAGGGCATTTGTGCACACACCAGGGGATGTGAATATACAGGCTGAGCGGCGGCAAACTAAGCATGACGCAGGGCTGCCAATAATTGTCGTAAAGCCTGCCCGCGATGGGAAAACGTCTGTTTTTCCTCCGGAGCCAGTTGTGCGGCGGTGCATTGCAATTCAGGGACATAAAACACCGGATCGTAACCGAAACCGCCGGTGCCGAAGGGCGTCATTGTTATGGCGCCGCGCCAAACGCCATGGCATATGAGCGGAACCGGATCGCGGGGATGGCGCATATAGACCAGAACACAATGGAAACTCGCGCCGCGCGACTCGGCAGGCAGATCTTTCAAGGCCAGCAGCAGCTTGTCGAGGTTGCGCCGGTCAGTGGCGCCGGGGCCGGCATAACGGGCCGAATAGATGCCCGGCGCTCCGCCGAGATGATCCACCGCCAACCCCGAATCATCGGCGATGGCGGGCAAGCCAGTCACTTCTGACGCGTTGCGGGCTTTGATCAGGGCATTCTCGATAAAGGTCAGCCCGGTCTCCTCCACGTCTTTTACGCCCAAAGTGGATTGCGCCGTCACATCGAACCCGAATTGCGCCAAGGTTGCGGCCAATTCGGCCACTTTCCCGGCGTTGCTGGTCGCCAGCACAACTTTCTGCATAACATTCATCTCTTCATGCAATCCTTAAAGCTGATACCAAAGTCCCTGGAACAGATCCATACCCATATAATTCAATAAATAGAGAATCAGAATAACCACCATGGCGGAAAAATCGATGCCGCCCATGGCCGGGATGATACGGCGGATCGGCGCCATCAACGGTTCGCTGAGTTGGTATAGAACGTAATCCATCGGGCTGCGGCCCTGGCTTATCCAGCTCATCAATGAACGAACAATGATGACCCAAAACACCAGTTGTCCGGCGGATTTCAGCAAGGTCAGCAGGCCTACCAGCAAATTCAGCGGATCAACGGCTATGGCGCCGGACTGGATAAGCATCAACAGCGGAAACTTCAAGGTGGCCAACACATAAGCCAGCAGCAGGGACGCCGTATCTATGGGGCCGAGTGAAGGAATAATGCGGCGTAAGGGGGCGATGACCGGCTGGGTTATCTTGACGATGAATTGCGAGAATGGATTATAAAAATCACAATGCACCCATTGCATCCAGATCCGCAGCAATAACACCATAATATAAAGATCGATCAACGTCGTGACCAGAAACGTCAGCGTCAGCATAAGAGGGCAATGTCCTTAATAACGTTAAAATGCGCCGTTAGGCGAATTATCAGAATAATTTTTCCATTTCTTCCGCACGCTTGACCGCGGCCCGCATAGCGTCAGCCACGGTTTGCGCCAGTTGTCGTTCATCGAATATGTGTAATGCCGCCGCGGTGGTGCCGCCTTTCGATGTCACGTTTTGCCGCAGCGTCGCCAGCGGCTGATCGGGATTATGCTCAGCCAGCGCGGCGGCGCCGCTGGCCGCTTGCCTAACCAGCAGGGAGGCCGTTGCTTCGTCAAATCCCAGTTTGACGGCTTCTTGCTGCATCGCTTCCATCAAGAGGAAAAAATAGGCCGGCGCACTGCCTGCCGCGGCGATGACCCCATTAATCCCGCTTTCATCCGCGACCCAGCACACTTTGCCTACCGCGCTCATCAGTTCAGCGGCAAATTGACGATCGGCCTGGCTGACATTGCCGGGTGCATACAAACCGCTCATGCCTTTACCCAGCAGCGCCGGGGTATTTGGCATAATTCGCACCAAATTCAGCGGGTTGCCCAGCAAGGCATGAAAGCGGTTCACATTCACGCCGGCCGCAATGGATAATACCAGTTTGCCTGAGAAATCGACATCTCGACAGAGGTCCTGACAAACATTGGCCATAAGTTGCGGTTTGACCGCCAATACCACCACATCCGCTTTCCGGGCGGCAGCGCTGTTATCGGCGCTGCTATGTACCCCGAACCGCTCGGCCAGCGCGTCGCGGCGCTGGGCCGATGGCGCGCAGGCGGTGATCAGATGGGGGGGATAATCATTTTTGACCAGACCCGCGATAATGGCTTGCGCCATGTTGCCGGCCCCGATAAAGGCGATTTTGCGTTGCTGCATGATGTTCCCTAACTCCTCTTCATAATGTACCCGGCATCTTTTAGGTTGCGGGTATGCTTAGGCTGCGGGCGCGCCATAATCCCTGGCGCCGAAAACAGCGGTGCCGATTCTGACCAGGGTGCTGCCGGCCGCGATGGCCGCAGGCATATCCCCGGTCATTCCGAGCGATAGCGTATCGATAGTCGTAATGTGTTGCCGTAGTTCGTCAAAGAGCGACCGCATCCGCTGAAATACCGCCAATTGGCCTTGGTAATCGTGCTCGATGGCCGGAACCGCCATTAACCCGCGCAATCGTAACCGTGGGAGTTCCGCGACCGCGGCGGCCAATGCGGGCAACTGGTCGGGCATAATACCCGATTTGCTTTGCTCTCCACTGATATTAATCTGAATCAGCACATTCAATGGCGCCATGGTGGTTGGGCGCTGGAGATCCAGTCTTTGCGCCAATTGCAGGCGATCGAGCGTATGCAGCCATTGAAAATGCTCCGCCACGAGACGGCTTTTATTTGATTGCAATGGACCGATAAAGTGCCAGACCAGCGGCGGATTAAACTGCTGTTGCTGGAAATAACGAATTTTTTCTATCCCTTCCTGGACATAATTTTCGCCGAATGCCCTTTGACCTGCGGCAATAGCTTCCTCGATCGCCGTTACAGGTTTGGTTTTGCTTACTGCCAGCAAGGTGATATCCCGGGGATCGCGCCCGCATTCTTTGGCTGCGGATGTGATTCCCGCGGTGACCTGCTGTAAGTTCTGCTCGATAGTGCTCATGTTTTCAGGAGATCGTATGAATTTGGATGAACTGGTGGCTCATAGTGTAAAGCATAATGCTTCCGATCTGCACCTTTGTCCCGGCTTGCCGCCAATCATTCGTATCGATGGTCGCCTGCGTCGCCTGGATACGCTATGCCCGGTGAATGAAGATGATATTAACGCATGTCGCGAGCGATATCTTAATGCCCGAAACCAGGCCGCGTTCAACCGCCTCGGCCAGGTGGACGCCATGCTGATCGTGGCCGGCGAACAACGGTTGCGCGGGCATTTTTTCCGCCAGCGCACCGGTATTTCAGCCGCGTTCAGGTTGATCCCGGCCAAAATACCGGATCTCGGCTGGTTAGGCTTGCCGGTGGAAATCATCGAGCTGTCGACCCGGCCTCACGGCCTATTGTTGCTTACCGGCGCCGCCGGCAGCGGCAAATCCAGTTCCCTGGCGGCGCTGGTGGATAATCTGAACCATCGTTGCCAGCGGCATATCATTACCCTGGAAGATCCGGTCGAATTTATCCATCAGCCGGTTGGCTGCCTGATCCAGCAGCGGCAAATCGGCGAACATTGCCGCGATTTCAATACCGGATTGCATGCGGCGTTGCGCGAGGACCCCGATGTCATCCTGCTGGGCGAACTGCGCGATGCCAAGAGCATTCGTCTGGCGTTAACCGCCGCCGAGACCGGCCATCTGGTGCTGGCTACGCTGCATGCCCGCCATGCCTGTCAGGCCGTGGATCGGCTGGTGGAAGCCTTACCGGCGCAAGAACACGCCTTTGCGCGGACGATGTTGGCCGATAGCCTGCTGGCGGTCATGGCGCAAAAACTGATTCGCCGGGAACCTGCCGGCCGCATGGCGCTGTTTGAGGTGATGATTGCCACCCCGGCGGTGCGCAATCTTGTTCGCGAAGGTAAAACCCATCTTTTGCCAGGATTGATACAGACCGGCAAGGGGCAGGGGATGCAGACTTTCGAGCAAAGCGCTCTGCGGCAAGACGGGTGTGACAATAAACAATAATAAGGTGAGTTATATTGCTGGCGACAATGGTTAATTGCATCGAGAATAATAAATTGGAATATGAGCAAAAAAAAGTGAGGCAAAATATGGGGGGCTAAGCGCAATTATCGTCTTCTAACGTGCATATAAATAATCAGCAGCACTATTAATGGCAGAGGGAAATATAAACGAAAAATAATAGCTGGGAGCCAGGGGCAATAAGTTAAACGCAAGATATGAATTAATGATAAATTAAGCAATCAATGCTCAACATCTTTTTTGAAAACGTTGACGATATTGGCGTGGTGAAGTGCCGAACGACTGATTGAAAACCACGGAGAAATAATTACTGTCATCGAAACCGCATTGGGCGGCTACCTCGCCGATGGTTTGTTGTCCATGTCGCAACAGATCCATGGCTTTGCATAATCTTAATTGCCGCAGATATTGATTGACGCCAATGCCGGTTTGTTCTTTAAATACTGTTTTCAAACTACGGGCGTTCAATTGATGTTGCTGACAAAAACTTTCCAGACGGAAGGGTTCATTAATACTGGTCCGTAGCGCCATCAGCAATAAATCCAATTGCTCGGCATCGGACAATAACAGGCTGTCCGGCGTATGGCGAAAACGCAGCAATAATAATACCAGTTGCAAAAACAGCGTCTCGCTCAGCAGCACCGACAAAGAATCGGTTTTCATGCATTCGCGCGCCAACGCATCCACTTCGCGACGCAGAATCGACATACCCGGCGAGCTTAGCCGCCAGTAGCGCTGATCCTGGCCGACATCTTCCCCCGGCAGCAAATCGCCCCAGTTGGCGGATAAGGTCAGACGATGGCGGCAATAGAGAATATTATCCAGTTCAAGTTCATTTACCGACTCGTAGCTATGGCGATCGCCGGCGTTCACATAAAATAAATCGCCGCGGGTAATGGCATAAGGCACGTCATTAAGAATATGAAGTCCATTGCCTCGCCAGACAATGACCAACTCATTGAATTCATGTGAATGAATGGGAAAATTTGGCTGGGGATGGCGATCTTCCACGATAATCGCGTTTTTATCAGACAAGAAATAGTCTGTGGTATCCAGCTTCAAATTAGACATCTTGCCAATCCCGGGTCTCTAGACGAAGGGAAAATAATGACACGATTGACTGATCGGTTTTTTGCGTCGGACGACATTTGTGAAATTTCGCTGCTAACTCATTGATATCGATGCTCACCGCTGCGCAGCATCTTGGGAGAATGGGCGAATTCATTACGAAATTGCGTGGAGAAATGGTTACTGTCGCTAAAGCCGCAGGCGTGAGCAATTTCCGTTATGGTCTTGTCGCTTTGCTGCAACTGCCTGCGCGCTTCCAGAAGACGCAGCCGGTTTAAATAGCGTTGCGGGGTCATACCGGTCTGCTGTTTAAGCTGACGGTGCAATGTACGCAGCGGCAGCGCGAACTGTTCAGCCAAGGCCAGCCAGTCGATTTCATTACAGTAGTTTTTTTGCAGCCAGCGGATCAAACCCTGCAAACGCTGTTCCCGGCTGCCTCCGCCCCGATTCTGAAAACAGCCGCGCCGTAGCATGATCAATAATTGTAGGAACTGCCCCTCGCTGGCCGCGATGCTTTCTGGCGAAGGGTCCGCCATAAGTTCGCTGAGCTTACTGATAACCTGTTTGGCCTGTTGCAAATCGGCATGACTTATTTGCCAGTTTAATTGGCCGTCCGGCAAGTCGCGAGTGGGTAAAAAGGCGCTGATATCAGCCAAATAACGAAAACCATGCGGCGAACGATAGAGCACGTTAATTAAATTGAGCTCTTCAACATTCTCGAAGAGATGATGGTCATCAGCGCGAATAAAACAAACCGTACCGCTGCCCAGCACATAAGGCTGATCATTGAGCACGTGAATGCCGGACCCTTTTTCAACGATCATGATTTCCCAGAAATCATGATAATGCTCTGGGAAGGCATGTTGAGGCCAGCGTGGTTCAATGGTCACTGTCGCGTCTTTTGTGTTAAAAAAATCTTCACCGCAGAGTAATGTCATTGTCTGTACCTCACCGTTATTTCGGCACTCATAGTAAGGCGTGTCATTAAAATATAACCTTGAATTATTGACCGGCAAGCGAGTCATTAAGGTCATTTTTTAAAGATTGGTCATGGGAAGATCAAAATTGGGGTGAGGATCACAATTGATCCAATAATATTTTTTCACTCATTCAGCCGACTGACTTGTATATTTGTGATCAGTTTCACATTGTTCTTCGCTATTCTGCCACTGCGACATAGGCGATGGCATTCACTGGAAGGTGATAATCCGGCTGAGTTCCTACACTGCCAACATAGGGTATAAGAGGAATACTATGATGGCCGCGCGTCATCTTTTTGTGGTTGTTTAAAGCGCATAACGGATGATACCGCTACGCCTGCGCCACGCGGTTACTCAATCTCGCCCGCGGTAATTGGGATAGGCGCCGGCTATCGATGTTCGGCTGGCAACTGTCCGTGAATAAGTAGTTCTATCAAGCAAATGCTGAGGATAAAGAGTTATGCAAACCATACTGTCTTCCTGGTTCGTACAGGGAATGGTCAAAGCGACAACCGATTTGTGGCTTAAGGGTTGGGATGAACGCAATGGCGGTAATGTTAGTCTGCGCCTGACCTCCGAGGATGTGGCGCCGTATCAGGCGGGATTCAATCCTCAGCCCCGTACCGAATCCTTGACCCAAGCAGTGCCGGAACTGGCGAACAGTTATTTTCTGGTGACCGGTTCGGGCAAGTTCATGCGCAATGTACAGCTATCTCCGTCCGATAATCTGGCGCTATTGCAGGTGAATGCCACAGGCAACGGATACAGTATTGTGTGGGGCTTAACCGGCGGCGGATTGCCTACGTCCGAACTGGCGGCCCATTTTCAGTCTCATGTAGTGCGTAAACAGGTGACGCACGATGCCAACCGGGTGATCATGCACTGCCATGCCACCAATCTCATCGCTTTGAGTTATGTGCTGGAACTGGATAACGCCAAATTTACCCGTGAGTTATGGGAAGGCAGTACGGAATGTCTGGTGGTGTTCCCTGAAGGCGTGGGCATTGTGCCTTGGATGGTTCCCGGCACCGACGGAATCGGCGCGGCAACGGCGGAGCAGATGCGTGATCATCCGCTGGTCTTGTGGCCGTTCCATGGTATTTTCGCCAGCGGCCCAACGCTTGACGATGCCTTCGGCCTGATCGACACGGCGGAAAAATCCGCGGAGATTATGGTAAAAGTTCGCTCTATGGGCGGCAAAAAACAGACTATCAGCCGGGAAGAACTGATTGCATTGGGTCGTCGGTTTAACGTGACGCCGGTCGCGGCGGCTTTGGATGTGCAAAATGATTAGAAAAGCGTTTGTCATGCAAGTGAATCCCGATGCCCACCAAGAATATCAGCATCGGCATAATCCTATATGGCCGGAACTGGCGCAAACCCTGAAAGAACATGGCGCTCATCATTACAGTATTTTCATGGATGAAAAGCGCCACCTGCTGTTCGCCTCCGTCGAGATGGAATCCGAGGAACGTTGGAATGCGGTGGCGGAAACGGAAGTATGTAAGCGGTGGTGGAAATATATGACCGCGGTGATGCCGTCCAATCCGGATAACAGCCCGGTAAGCGAAGAACTGCGGCCGGTATTTTATCTCGAATAAGGGTCCATAGCTGGATTTTGTTCGAACCAGCTTTCCAGAATAATGACTGCCGAACCGGCGTCAACACGGCCCTTTTTCAGTGCGCGGAACCCTCCGTGCGCGAACAGGCCGGCGCGGGCTTCGACAGTTGTTAACCGTTCGTCGTGCAATACCACCTGGTAACCGAACCGGCCATGCAGACGGTTGGCGAATTTGCGCGCCCGTTCTGTCAATGGCTGCTCGCTGCCATCCATATTCAAAGGCAGGCCCACGACAATCAGGTCCGGCTGCCATTCCCTCAGCAAATTATCCACCTGCTGCCAATCGGGTACGCCGTCATTGGCTTTAAACGCCGTCAACGGGCGGGCCGTGCAGGTTATCTGTTGACCTATCGCGACGCCAATGCTTTTGGTGCCGAAATCAAACGACATCATGGTCAGATTGTTCATTATGCGTGGCCCGCCTCGTTGGCGATATTATGGATATCTATGCCCAATTTGCGCGCCGCTTCACGCCAGCGCGACGCTATCGGCGTATGGAAAAGAATATCGCTGTCGGCGGGAATGGTCAGCCAGGCGTTTTCCAGCAGTTCTTCTTCCAATTGTCCTTTGTCCCAACCGGAGTAACCCAGCGCCACTAACACGTATTGCGGTTGTTGCGCGGTGCCGAGGGTTTCCAGCACGTCCTTGGAAGTGGTTATCATGGTTTCTGGAGAAATGGCGATACTGGAACCGAAACCTTCACAGGGCGTGTGCAGGATAAAGCCCCGATCGTCCGCCAACGGACCGCCGGCGAATACCGGTTTATCGAGGCGGACTTTCGGATCACGATCAATGGGCGCGATCTTCAGTTTGTTAAGCACGCCTTCTACCGTAAATTGTTCCATGGGTTTATTGATGATAAGTCCCATTGCCCCGTCTTCGTTATGCTCGCAGATATAGATAACCGAGCGTTTGAATAACGGATCTTGTAGGGATGGCATGGCAATAAGGAAGTGATGCTGTAAATTCATTCTGTATGTTTTGATATAAAGAGTTTAATAAATAGGCAAGGAGCAGTATGCGGGTAAACGGGCAATAAGTCACTGGTCGCAGGCTAATTCACCCTACGACCAGCGGCAAATCACTTTTTGCTCTGCGCCAATCTTTTCTCGATGGCGTCCATTAGCATACCGGTGATGGAAATTGGAAAAGCCGCTTCAATTTCTCTGACGCAGGTCGGGCTGGTGACGTTGATCTCGGTTAGCTTGTCGCCGATGATGTCCAGACCGACGAAAATCAGCCCCTTTTCTTTCAATACCGGCGCGACGTCGCGGGCGATTGCCCAGTCGCTTTCAGTAAGCGGCCGCGCCTCGCCGTGGCCGCCGGCCGCGAGATTGCCGCGCGTTTCGCCGGCCTTCGGAATACGGGCCAGGCAGTAGGGCACCGGCTCGCCGTCAATCACCAGCACGCGTTTATCGCCGTCTTTGATGGCCGGCAAAAAATTTTGCGCCATGCAGAAATGCTGCCCGTTGCCGGTCAGGGTTTCGATAATCACCGTAAGGTTGGGATCGTCTTGTTTGACACGGAAAATGGACGTGCCGCCCATGCCATCCAACGGTTTGAGAATGATATCCCCATGCTGGCGCCAAAAGTCGCGAATGTGATCGTCGCGGCGGCTGACCAGCGTATCGGGCGTATGCCGGGCAAACCAGGCGGTAAATAATTTTTCATTGCAGTCGCGCAGGCTGCGCGGTTTGTTGACAATCAGCGCGCCGCGATCTTCGGCCCGCTCAAGGATATACGTGGCGTAAATGAATTCGGTATCGAACGGCGGGTCTTTGCGCATCAGGATCACATCAAGGGAGCCCAGTTCGATATCCTGCTCGCCGTTAAAGCTGTACCATTCGTGGTAATCCTGTTTGACCGATAGCAGACGGGTGGTGGCCCGGGCTTCGCCGCCGCGCAAATAGAGCGAACTCATCTCCATATAATGGATTTGCCAGCCACGGCGTTGTGCTTCAAGCAACATGGCTAAACTGGTGTCTTTCTTGATGTTGATGGATGAAATAGGATCCATAACAATGCCGAGCTTAATCATCAATCTCTCCTTTACCCCAGATCGCCGAAACGTACCTGCAAAGCGGTAATTGCGGTGAGCGCTGTGGTTTCTGTGCGCAAAACTCGGGGCCCCAGCTGGATTTCGGTAAATCCATAGCCTGAGGTCATGGCGATTTCTTCGGAGGACAATCCTCCTTCCGGTCCTATCAGCAGCCGAACGCTTTCGACCGGCAACGGCAGGGTATTGATAGTATGTCGCGCCCGTGGGTGCAGGTTGAGTTTCAACCCGGCATCGGGTTCCGCGCACCACGCTTCCAGCGTCATGGCCTCGCGGATCAGCGGTAGCGCATTGCGGCCGCATTGTTCACAAGCGCCGATCGCGATTTTTTGCCATTGCTGGATTTTCTTTTCCAAACGCTCGCCTTCGAGCTTGATGCCGCAGCGTTCGGAAAACAATGGCGTTATCACATTGACGCCCAATTCAATGGCTTTCTGGATGGTGAATTCCATTTTTTCACCCCGCGACATGACTTGGCCTAGATGCAGGCGCAAGGGCGATTCGCGATCCTGGTGACTGCCGGAAATAATGGCGGCCACAACGTCTTTTTTGCCCGCCTCGGTAATGGTCGCTTCGAAAACCTGATTGCTGCCGTCAAAAAGTTGCAATGATTGCCCGACGGTCATGCGCAGCACCCTGGTCAGGTGATGGGCCGCCTCGTCGCTGAGCGTCACATTGCTTTTGGCGGTCAGCGGACCGGGATGATAAATACGGGGTATACGCATGTTGGTTATCGTTAAAATCCTGGTGAATAAAGAACCTTTTGCCCGCACGCAAAGAAACGCGATGGTTCAGGCATTCTCATCATAATACAGAATATTGCCGCATTGTCGGCACCGGTATTGCGCTTCGCCTCTGAGGATGCGGTTGTGACGGCGAATCGTAAGCTCATGGCGCCGGCAGCCGCATTGGTAAGGGTAGGTATGCGCCCTCACCGTGGCGAGGTCGAACTCATGCGTACGCCGGGGTTCGGTTTGCAGCACCGTCGACATCATCCAGCGCCACTCTTTACCATGCGGCGCAACCCGGCCGAACTGGTGAAAAACCAGCAGATGCGCCAGTTCATGGGGAATGACTTCGTTGATGAAATTGTCCTGATTGGCCAACAGCAATACCGGATTGAGCCGGATTTCCCATTCGGTCAGCCAGGCGGTGCCCGCCGACGTGCCGCGTTGTTGATAGTTCAGACTGGGTTCAGCGAATGCGGCGTTGAAATAGCGCTCCGCCTGGCGCAGTTTGTCTCGCAGACATTGCATAACGGCTTGGTGGAGGGCAATAGGGATGCGGGTCGATTTCATAATGGTTAAGGTTAACCGGCGGCAAAACGAGTTGCAAGCAGCCGGTTAAATAAACGACGCCGGTCCAGGGTGACCGGCGCCGGGCGGACATTTAACCCTGGGCGCCGATTTCCCGTAACGGTTTACCGGACATCAGGTTGCGTTCGATATGTTCGAGCGAAATATTTTTGGTTTCCGGTATCAGCCAATAGGTCAACAGGATAAACAGAATATTGAGCCCGGCATAAACCCAGAAGGTATTGGCGTTGCCGAGTTTATCGAGCATCGTCAGGAATGTGGCCCCGACAATCATATTGGCAATCCAGTTGGTGGTGGTGGAGACGGTGATACCGAAATCGCGCCCTTTAAGCGGCTGTATTTCGGAACACAGCACCCAAATCAGCGGACCGGCGCTCATGGCAAAACCGACGATAAACATCATCAGCATGGTGACGGCGAAATATTTTCTGAAATCGGTTTCAACCCCCATATGCAGCAAGGTCCCCAATACGCCCATACCGACCGCCATTACCAGAAATCCCAGTTTCAGCGTTGGCTTGCGGCCCCATTGGTCCACCAGACCGATGGCGATAAAGGTGGCCAGTACATTGACCAGGCCGACAATGACCGTCCCCCACATTTGATCGGCGCTGCTGGAAAAACCGGCGATGCCGAAAATTTTCGGCGCGTAATACATTATCACGTTCATGCCGGTGAACTGTTGCATGACCTGCAACAAAATACCCAGAAAAACCACCCGGCGAAAATGGCTGTTGCCGGTAAATAATGCCCAACCGCTTTGTTTCAGTTTGAGGTTTTCGCGGATTTCATTCAGTTCGTTTTTAGCTTGTTCGGATGTGTCGCGCAACATATCCAGTACCTTTTGCGCCTCGATAAAACGTCCGCGCGCCGCCAGCCAACGCGGGCTGCCCGGCAGAAACAACACGCCGATGAACAGCAACACCGCCGGAATGGTGATAACGCCGAGCATCCAGCGCCAGGAACCGCTGTAACTAAAGCTGGTGTCGGACAGATAGGCCGCCAGAATACCGATGGTAATCATCAACTGATACATGGAAATCATGCTGCCGCGGATTTTTTCCGGGGCGATTTCCGATAAATATAACGGCGCGGCGTACGAAGCGATACCCACGGCCAGGCCCAGGATAATACGGGCGACGACCAGTAATTCCACGCTCGGGGTCAAGGCGGAACACAATGAACCCACCACGAATAAGAATGCGCCGATTAACAGACTGTATTTACGACCCAGTTTGGCCGACAACCAGCCCGCGCCAATTGCGCCGATGGCCGCGCCAAACATCATCGAACTGACGACCCATTCTTGTTGGTGGGGAGTTATGTGAAAATCTGATGAGATGAAAGGCAATGCGCCGGCAATCACGCCGATATCCAGACCAAAAAGCAGACCGGCTAGCGCGGCCATAAAACAGACGAAAAAGGTTATGCGCGCGTTATTGGAACCGCTTGACGCTTGATTGGCAGTACTCATGGCAACTCCCTTCTAACAATATGAATTATTAATTATATATGTTAGGGAAGCGCTTACCCGGGCGATGTGAGGTTGATCACACAGATGTAATCGCTTACATCGATATTAATATCTAATACAGCACAATCTACTTACATGCAGTCATAAACTCCATTAAAACAGTAATCTTAGTAAAATGGATAATCTATAATGTTGGGATTTATCCGAGTTGACGGTAAACAATGCGGTGAAATGGCAAATATGGATCAATAATTAACAATAACATATTGATTTATAGATATTTATTTAATGTAACCGATTCCATACAAGGAAACAAAATGACATTAGGATGAAGCCGCCCGAGCCCGCGCATGACATTTGCCGTTGAACCGGCGGCCATCGGAACGCGCCGATAAAAAAAGCCTCCCATCGGGAGGCCTTTGTATCTAAGCAGTTTTTTTGCGCGACGTTAATGGCGCAACAGGTTATTTGATGCCGGCGGCATCGCGTAACAGATGCGCTCTGTCCGTTTTTTCCCATGGGAAATGTTCGCGGCCAAAATGACCATAGGCGGCGGTTTCCTGATAAATGGGTTGCAGCAGATCAAGCATGGTGATCAAGCCATAAGGACGCAAATCAAAGAACTCACGCACCAGTTGAATCAATCGTTCATTGGAGATCTTGCCGGTGCCGAAGGTTTCAATGGATATCGAGGTGGGTTCCGCCACGCCGATAGCATAGGAGACCTGGATTTCACAACGGCTGGCAAGCCCCGCCGCGACGATGTTTTTAGCAACGTAGCGGGCGGCATAAGCGGCTGAGCGGTCAACTTTGGACGGATCCTTGCCGGAGAAAGCGCCGCCGCCATGACGGGCCATGCCGCCATAGGTGTCGACGATGATTTTACGTCCGGTCAGGCCGCAGTCGCCCATGGGGCCGCCGATCACGAAACGGCCGGTGGGATTGATAAAATATTTGGTGCTTGGCGATAGCCATTCGGCGGGCAGGACCGGTTTGATGATCTCTTCCATCACGGCTTCCTGCAGATCTTTCAGTGATACGTCGTCCGAATGTTGCGTCGAGAGCACTACCGTATCGATACCGAGGATCCGGTCATCGTCATAGGCGAAAGTGACCTGACTCTTGGCGTCAGGCCGCAACCAGGGGAGGGTGCCGTTTTTACGCACTTGCGATTGCCGGGAAACCAGGCGATGCGCATACGTGATCGGCGCCGGCATCAGAACATCGGTTTCATTGGTGGCGTAACCGAACATCAGGCCCTGGTCGCCCGCGCCCTGTTCCAGGGGATCGGTACGGTCGACGCCCTGGTTGATATCGGGCGATTGTTTGCCGATGGCGCTTAGCACCGCGCAAGAATTGGCATCAAAACCCATATCCGAATTGATATACCCGATTTCGCGAATCGTCCTGCGGGTTAATTCTTCAATGTCCACCCAGGCGCTGGTGGTGATTTCGCCACCTACTAGCACCATACCGGTTTTGACATAGGTTTCACAGGCTACGCGCGCTTTTGGATCCTGCGCCAGGATCGCATCGAGCACGGCATCGGAGATTTGATCCGCGATTTTGTCTGGATGTCCTTCAGAAACGGATTCGGACGTAAATAGGTGTTTAGCCATCGGTCTCTTTACCTTAAAAAAACGGGTTAGAAATGACTGCGTAGCGCTGGGGATAAGCCATCGGGAAAAGCGATTTTCCTACGATGTATTACGCGTCCTGCAACGTCCCGCGGATTAATTATTCAACAACAATTCGCTAAGTTAATCGGTTTGGATGGATTAACTTCTGGATGGCTATTCTAGGACACCCGATCGCCGAAACGCCAGCAATTTTTACAGTGAAATGTTTTTCTGAACGCATAAACCCCCTTTTTGGGGGTCAAAAATGCCTTGTCACGATTTTCATTTTGCATTTTGCCGGGGTTGGTTGTATAAATTCGCGCGCACGTGCAGCAGGGTGTGGCTTGTAGGCTGACATTCTGTTATGTTTTTTCCGCTGCGGCCCATGGCGTTGCGTCTTGGCCGAAGCTATCACATCCGGGGGGTGACACTGCTAATGATCCACGCTTCATCGGTCGCCGCCGACCCCTTCCCTTGCTGTCCGTTACGCTCGGTATCCTTTGCTGTCCCTAGGTTGTTCGTATTTTCCGGCCGATGTTACCGTTTCTCGGTTAATACGCCGGATGCCAGGGCCGGTCTTCTGTTCGCAGCCAACTGAATCGGGAATCCCTGCCCCTTCATGCGGCCCATTTTTTATGGGCGTCTTCTGTCCCGTAGCACGGAGTTCATCAAGGTGTTTTACAATTACTGTACCAATGTACCGGATGCCGGTTGCATCCAACGGTGTTTATTGCTGTTGGCGGCCTGCGCATGCAAGCTTAACGTTGCCATGGAACATGGCTATTACGCTATACAAACGGTGCACGAGGTCATCAACGTGAACCGCGGGGGAGAATACCATCATGTTTGATGATACAAAACATCCAGGGATTCATCACGCCGGTTCCCACGATACGCTGCGGTCCATGCAGGAGGTCGCCATGAATGATAGTGACGCCAGTAAAATGATGCGCACCTATAATGTTGCTTACTGGGGAAATAATTACTTTGACGTCAATGAGTTAGGGCATATTAGCGTGTGTCCGGACCCCGATTCGCCCGACGCGCGGGTGGATTTGGCCGAACTGGTCAAAGAGCGGCAAAACGACGGACAGCGGTTACCGGCGCTGTTTTGTTTTCCGCAAATCCTGCAACACCGACTGCGGTCGATAAATGGCGCCTTTAAACGCGCCCGCGAATCCTTTGGCTATGAAGGGCAATATTTTCTGGTTTACCCCATCAAGGTCAACCAGCATCGCCGGGTTATCGAATCGCTGATCAATTCCGGCGAACCCCTGGGCCTGGAAGCCGGTTCCAAGGCGGAATTGATGGCGGTGCTGGCGCATGCCGGCATGACCCGTACCGTGATTGTTTGCAACGGCTACAAAGACCGTGAATATATCCGCCTGGCGCTGATCGGCGAAAAGCTCGGCCACAAGGTGTATCTGGTCATCGAAAAACTGACCGAAATCAAGCTGGTGCTGGAAGAAGCCGAGCGGCTGAACGTGGTGCCCCGTCTTGGCGTGCGCGCCCGCCTGGCTTCGCAAGGCTCCGGCAAGTGGCAGTCCAGCGGCGGCGAAAAATCCAAATTCGGGCTGGCGGCGGTGCAGGTTTTGCAATTGGTCGAATTGTTGCGCAGCAAAGGCCGTCTCGATAGCCTGCAATTGCTGCATTTCCATTTGGGCTCGCAACTGTCCAATATTCGCGATATCGCTTCAGGCGTACGCGAATCCGCGCGGTTTTATGTGGAACTGCACCGTCTGGGCGTCAATATCGAATGCTTTGATGTCGGCGGCGGTCTTGGCGTCGATTACGAAGGCACCCGTTCTCAATCGGACTGTTCGGCCAATTATGGTTTGAATGAATACGCCAATAATGTGATTTGGGGCATTGGCGATGCCTGCAACGAGTACAATCTGCCGCATCCGACGGTGATTACCGAATCCGGACGCGCGGTGACCGCGCATCATACGGTGCTGGTCTCCAATATCATCGGCGTAGAGCGCAATGAATTCAACGAGCCCAATCCGCCGGCCGAAGATGCGCCGCGCGCGCTGGAAAGCATGTGGCAAACCTGGCAGGAAATGCAGGAACCGCTCAATCGCCGCTCGCTGCGCGAATGGCTGCATGATAGCCAGATGGATCTGCACGATGTCCATACCCAATATACCCACGGTATGCTTGATTTGACCCAGCGCGCCTGGGCGGAACAGCTTTATCTTAATATCTGCCGCCTGATTCAGACTCAGCTGGACCCGAGTAACCGCGCCCATCGGCCGATCATCGACGAACTGCAAGAGCGGATGGCGGATAAGCTGTATGTGAATTTCTCGCTGTTCCAGTCAATGCCGGATGCCTGGGGCATCGACCAGTTGTTCCCGGTGCTGCCGTTGGAAGGGTTGGACAAACCGCCGGAAGGGCGCGCGGTTTTGCTGGATATTACCTGTGATTCCGATGGCACCATCGATCATTATATCGATGGCGACGGCATCGCCACCACTATGCCGATGCCGCCCTATGATGTGGAAAATCCGCCGTTGCTGGGATTCTTTATGGTGGGCGCCTATCAGGAAATTCTCGGCAATATGCATAATCTGTTCGGCGATACCGCCGCGGTGGATGTGTATGTGTTCAAGGATGGCAGCGTCGAGCTTAATGAATCGGATGAAGGCGATTCCGTGGCCGATATGCTGCAATATGTTCAGTTGGAACCGGACGTGCTGCTCGCCCGTTTCCGCGACCAGGTTAAAGAGACCGATCTCGACAGCGAGCTGCAAAAGGAATTCGTCGAAGAGTTCGAGGCAGGTCTGTACGGTTACACTTACCTAGAAGATGAGTGATAAAAGCATGATTACAAGCACCCTGGGCCATCAATACGATAATTCCCTGGTTTCCAACGCGTTTGGTTTTTTGCGGTTGCCGTTGGAGTTCAACCCCTATGACAGCGATGCCGACTGGGTTATCACCGGCATTCCCTTTGATATGGCCACCAGCGGACGTTCCGGCGGTCGCCATGGTCCGGCGGCGATCCGGCAGGTGTCCACCAATCTGGCCTGGGAGGGCTGCCGCTGGCCTTGGGACTTCGATGTGCGCCAGCGATTGAAGGTGGTGGATTGCGGCGATGTGGTCTTTGATTTCGGCGATGCGCAGGATTTATGCGACAAACTCCAACTGCACGCCGAGCGTTTGCTGGCGGCGGGGAAAAAGCTGCTCTCTTTCGGCGGCGATCATTTCGTGACGCTGCCCCTGTTGCGCGCTCACGCCAAACACTTCGGCAAAATGGCGTTGGTGCATTTCGATGCGCACACCGACACTTACGCCAATGGCAGCAAATTCGATCACGGCACCATGTTTTATCATGCGCCCAATGAAGGATTGATCGACCCGCGGCATTCAGTGCAGATCGGCATTCGCACCGAGTACGATCGGGATAATGGCTTTACCGTGCTGGATGCGGCGCAGGTCAATGATCGCAGCGTGGAGGATGTGCTGGGCCAGATTAAAACCATCGTTGGCGACCTGCCGGTTTATCTGACGTTTGATATTGATTGTCTTGATCCGGCTTGCGCGCCGGGTACCGGCACGCCGGTGATCGGCGGCCTGAATACCGATCGGGCGTTGAAACTGCTGCGTGGCTTGCAGCCGCTTAATATCGTCGGCATGGATGTGGTGGAAGTGGCGCCGGCCTATGATAATGCCCAGATCACCGCGCTGGCCGCGGCGACCCTGGCGCTGGAGATGCTTTACATCCAGGCGGCGAAGCAAACGCGCTAGGTTTTATACGGTTCCGGTGCCGGAGCCGTATGTTTACTGGTAAATAGCCCGGTCGGGGCAGCATGGCGACCATCAGACCGCGGTGCGAGTTCAAGCTGGAAACTGAATATTTTTTCACCGCCTGAGCAAATGCCGTTTGCCGTAAATGGCCGGAAATTAACGCCCATTTGGCGTAAATTGCCGGCAAAATCGACATTTCCGCGCGATCACAGTCGTTTCTCACTGCATTTTTAGTTCAATCCTTCATATACATTTGTGCCCGAATTGGGTTACATTTATCGATATTTTTTTTCTATGTCTCCTAAGTTAAGTGATTGATTTATTAAAAGCTTGTTTAACAGAATCCGAACTGGAGTAAAACATGACATCCCGTAAAACCCTGGCTAACGCCATTCGCGCTTTAAGCATGGATGCAGTGCAAAAGGCTAAATCCGGTCATCCCGGCGCCCCGATGGGCATGGCCGATATCGCTGAAGTGCTGTGGAACGATTATCTGCAACACAATCCGGCTAATGCCAAATGGCTGAATCGTGACCGTTTCGTGCTTTCCAACGGCCACGGCTCCATGCTGCTTTACAGTTTGCTGCACCTGACCGGCTATAACCTGCCGATGTCCGAACTGAAAAACTTCCGCCAGCTGCATTCGAAAACGCCGGGCCATCCCGAATACGGTTATACCGATGGCGTGGAAACCACCACCGGGCCGTTGGGGCAGGGCATCGCCAACGCTGTAGGCATGGCCATCGCCGAACGTACCCTGGCGGCGCAATTCAATCGCCCGGGCCATGATATCGTTGACCACCATACCTATGTCTTTTTGGGCGACGGCTGCATGATGGAAGGGATTTCCCATGAAGTCTGCTCGCTGGCCGGCACCATGAAACTGGGCAAGCTGACCGCGTTTTACGACGACAACGGCATTTCCATCGATGGTAATGTGACCGGCTGGTTCACTGACGATACCGCAAAACGTTTCGAAGCCTACGGTTGGCATGTAGTGCGCGGAGTGGATGGTCATGACAGTGAATCCATCAAAGCCGCCATCGAGCAGGCTCGCGCGGTAACCGATAAACCGACCTTGCTGATGTGCAAAACGGTTATCGGTTTTGGTTCGCCGAATAAAGCCGGTTCGCACGATGCGCACGGCGCTCCGCTGGGCGAAGCCGAAGTGGCCGCTACCCGTTTGCAACTGGGCTGGACCGAGCCGCCGTTCGTTATTCCGCAGGAAGTGTATGACGGTTGGGATGCCAAAGCCGCCGGCGCCGCCCGCGAGTCGGCGTGGAATGAAAAATTCGCCGCTTACGAACAAGCCTATCCCGAACTGGCCGCCGAACTCAAACGCCGCGATTTAGGACAACTGCCCGCCGACTGGCAGCAACAGAGCCAGGCCTATATTGAAAAATTGCAGGCTAATCCAGCCAAAATCGCCAGCCGCAAAGCGTCGCAGAATGCGCTGGAAGCTTTTGGTCCCCTGTTGCCGGAATTTTTGGGCGGCTCGGCCGACCTGGCGCCAAGCAACCTCACTATCTGGTCGAAATCGGTGTCGCTTGGCGATAATCCGGCGGGCAATTATATCCATTACGGCGTACGCGAATTCGGCATGACCGCCATCGCCAATGGCATCGCCGTTCATGGCGGCTTCCTGCCTTATACCGCAACGTTCCTGATGTTCGTCGAATACGCCCGTAACGCGGTGCGTATGGCGGCGTTGATGAAACTGCGCAGTATCTATGTCTATACCCACGACTCCATCGGTCTGGGCGAAGACGGTCCGACCCATCAGCCGGTGGAACAACTGGCCAGCCTGCGTCTGACGCCGAATATGCATACCTGGCGGCCTTGTGATCAGGTGGAAACCGCTGTGGCCTGGCAGCAAGCCATCGAATGCCATAATGGTCCGTCCGCATTAATTCTGTCACGTCAAAATCTTGCGCAGCAGGAACGCACCGCGCAGCAATTGGCGGATATCGCCCGCGGCGCATATATCCTGAAAGACGCCGATGGTCAGCCCGAGCTGATTATCATCGCCACGGGGTCGGAAGTGGAACTGGCGGTGTCCGCCTGGGGCAGATTGAGCGCGGAAGGGCATAAGGTACGAGTCGTTTCGATGCCGTCGCCGGAAGCATTCGATAAGCAAGACGCGGCCTATCGCGAAGCCGTGTTGCCGAAGGCCGTGACCAAGCGTCTGGCGATTGAAGCCTGCATTGCCGATTACTGGTACAAATATGTCGGCTTGAATGGCACAATCATCGGCATGAGAAGTTTCGGCGAATCGGCTCCGGCCGAAGAGCTGTTCAAGCTGTTTGGTTTCACCCTCGAAAACGTGCTGGACAACGCACGGACTTTGCTGGGCTAATTCTCTCTGTTTCCGGGATACCAACGTATCCCGGACGCCTGACTGGCGGTAAACGTCAGCCAGTTTATATCCGCCGCCCGCCGGCGGGTCTGTTTGGTCTTTTTCTCCACCCCCTCGTCAATGGCGCTTAGCGTTGTTTTCCCTTCTATCGCGCTTCCTGGTATAAATTTTAAGCATTAAGGCGATTAGCTGCTGCTTTTTAACGCAATTGAGCGGACTTGCGTCACAGAATCAGTAAAATTATTCCGTTAACGGCTATTTTTGATTATGCTAGCTGAAGCGTTTCAGTCGGCTGTGATCCAGACTTTTAGCCGGCAACATGCCTATGGCGATGCCGATACTCAGCGAATGCCAGCGTTATGGATTTGGCTTGGCGCTGCCGAAAGCACGTTTTGAGAACCTCTCTGTCGCGAGGAGTCAAGTCAGCCATGCCGACTGTCGTTTTCTCTGTCAAGGCGAGCAAAAAGATGCCGGATATCCGCGTCGATCGCCGTTGAACGGGTTTCGGCTTTTATGGCTCCCAAAGCGCGCTTTCACTGTCTTTTTGCGCTTTCAGGGCACATTCGCAAAAAGCGGCAGCGGGCATATTTCGTGATATAGTTGACTGTACAAAGCGATCTTGTTCAACAAACGGTTTTAGCCCCCTTCCCGCATTGCCCTGGGCGGACATCCCGATAACGCGGGTTGGCGAAGCATTCTCGGCAACGATTCCGGGCTGGAGGATGTGTTAAGACAAACGGCTGCGCGATAATGTCATAGCTTTGGCCGCAAATAGCTTCTCGTCCGGCGGGAAACAATGATTTTCCGTCGTTCAGGCAACTTTACAAGAATCAACAAGAGGGTTCACCATGGCTGTAATTAAGATGACTGATCTGGATCTGGCTGGTAAACGAGTACTTATCCGTTCAGATCTGAATGTTCCGGTTAAGGACGGCAAAGTCACGTCTGATGCACGTATCCGTGCCTCATTGCCAACCATTGAGGCTGCCTTGAAACAAGGCGCGCATGTAATGGTGACGTCTCATCTTGGTCGTCCGACCGAAGGCGAATATAACGAAGAGTTCTCCTTGTTGCCGGTAGTCAATTATCTGAAAGAAAAGCTGTCGTCACCGGTTCGTCTGGCCAAGGATTATTTGGACGGCGTGGACGTGGCGGCCGGTGAGCTGGTGGTATTGGAAAACGTTCGCTTTAACAAAGGCGAAAAGAAAGACGACGAAACCTTGTCCAAGAAATATGCCGCCTTGTGCGACATCTATGTTATGGATGCTTTCGGCACCGCTCACCGCGCCCAGGCGTCAACTCATGGCGTGGGCAAGTTCGCCCCGATCGCCTGTGCCGGCCCGTTGTTGTCCGACGAACTTGAAGCTCTGGGCAAGGCGCTGGGAAATCCGGCCCGGCCGATGGTCGCCATCGTCGGCGGCTCTAAAGTTTCCACCAAGCTGACCGTTCTGGATTCGTTGTCCAAGATCGCCGACCAATTGATTGTCGGCGGTGGTATCGCCAACACCTTTATTGCCGCTCAGGGCCATAATGTCGGCAAATCCTTGTACGAAGCCGATCTGATTCCTGAAGCCAAAAGATTGCTGCAAATCTGTGAAATTCCGGTGCCGGCCGATGTTCGCGTCGCCACTGAATTCTCTGAAACCGCCGCGGCAACCCTTAAATCGGCCGGCGATGTGAAAGACAATGAACAGATACTGGATATCGGCGACGCTTCCGCTCAGGAACTGGCCGATATTCTGAAAAAAGCCAAGACCATTTTGTGGAATGGCCCGGTCGGCGTATTTGAGTTCCCGAACTTCCGTAAAGGCACTGAAATCGTCGCTAAAGCCATTGCTGAAAGCGAAGCATTTTCCATCGCCGGCGGCGGCGATACATTGGCGGCGATTGATTTATTCGGCATCGCCGATCAAATTTCATATATCTCCACTGGCGGCGGCGCTTTCCTTGAATTCGTCGAAGGCAAAAAATTGCCAGCCGTAGTGATGCTAGAAGAACGCGCGAAAAAGTAATTCCAGTGATTAGGGGACAATTTATCGGCCCCGTTACCTCCGCCGCCAGGGTTAATCCTGGCGACGGTATGGGATCCCTTCTTATCGTTGGCCTACAAAACAGGACAAAGCCTTATGTCTAAGATTTTCGATTTCGTAAAACCTGGTGTTATCACCGGTGATGATGTACAGAAAGTATTTGCCGTGGCGAAAGAAAACCATTTCGCTCTGCCCGCTGTTAACTGCGTAGGCACTGATTCGATTAATGCGGTGCTGGAAGCCGCCGTCAAGGCGCAATCGCCGGTTATCGTTCAGTTTTCCAATGGCGGCGCGGCATTTATCGCCGGCAAAGGCCTGAAAGCGGAAGGTCAGACTCCGTCCGTACTCGGCGCCATTTCCGGGGCGTTGCATGTGCATCATATGGCCGCTCATTATGGCGTACCGGTCATTTTGCATACCGACCATTGCGCGAAAAAACTGTTGCCGTGGCTCGACGGTTTATTGGATGCTGGCGAAAAACATTTTGCCGCGACCGGTAAACCTTTGTTCTCTTCCCATATGATCGATTTGTCCGAAGAATCCCTGGAAGATAACATCGCCATTTGCAGCAAATACCTGGCTCGCATGGCAAAAATGAATATGACCCTGGAAATTGAACTGGGTTGTACCGGCGGTGAAGAAGATGGCGTAGATAACAGCCACCTAGACAACTCTTCTCTTTATACCCAGCCGAAAGACGTGGCTTACGCTTACGAAAAACTTAATGCCATCAGCCATCGTTTCACCATTGCCGCTTCATTCGGTAATGTTCACGGTGTTTACAAGCCGGGTAATGTGAAACTGACGCCGAAAATTCTGCTGAACTCGCAGGAATTCGTTTCTGAAAAATACGGTTTGCCGAAAAACTCGCTGAACCTAGTATTCCATGGCGGCTCGGGCTCCACTGCTGAAGAAATCAAAGAAGCGGTCAGTTACGGCGTTATCAAAATGAATATCGATACCGACACCCAATGGGCATCTTGGGAAGGCGTATTGAAGTATTACCATAAAAATGCCGGTTATTTGGAATCCCAACTGGGCAATCCTGAAGGCGAAGATAAACCGAACAAGAAATACTATGATCCGCGCGCCTGGCTACGTGCCGGTCAACAGTCCATGGCTGCCCGTCTGGACTTGGCATTTCATGAACTCAATGCGATCAATGTTCTGTAATCACTGATTCGTTAGTTTATATGCCGACCAGGGCCTCCTAAAGGGAGGCCTTTTAACATAATGAATTATAGGATTTTTCCTGCTCTTTTTTATGCCTTTGATTGGCATGAAAAACAATTATTGGTTAGGCTTAAAGAGTTCCGTTGTCGTCGAGACAGTTCGGTACTTTTTTGCGATACACCAAAGTGGGAATAATTAAATGGAAGATCTTAACGTAGTCGAAAAAATAGATCATGCCGGCAGCTGGCTGGCGCGAAACGAAGAATTGTTACTCTCCTATGCGGTGAATGTCGTCGCCGCCATAATTATTCTGATTGTCGGTATTATGGTCGCCAGGGTGATATCCGACACCATTAATCGGCTCATGAAAGCGCGGCATATTGACGCGACCGTGGCTGATTTCTTATCGTCGATTATCCGTTATTCCATTATTGTTTTTGCCATTATCGCCGCGCTTGGCCGTGTCGGCGTTCAGACCGCATCAATTATCGCCGTTATCGGCGCCGCCGGTTTGGCGGTGGGTTTAGCGTTGCAAGGATCGCTGTCCAATTTCGCCGCCGGTGTATTGCTGGTGACCTTCCGTCCTTTTCGCGCCGGCGAATATGTGGATTTTGCCGGCACCTCGGGTACGGTGTTGATCGTTCAGATTTTTTCCTCCACGCTACGCACCTATGACGGTAAATTGATTGTGCTGCCCAACAGCAAAATCCTGTCCGGCAATATCACCAACTTTTCCCGCGAACCCAACCGATTGGTGGATTTGATCATTAGCGTCAGTTACAACGCCGATATCGATACGGTTAAAACCGTACTTACCGATGTCATTACGGCGGATAGCCGGATACTGAAAGATTTGGGCATCACCGTCGGACTGAATGCGCTGGGCACGTCTTCAATGGATTTTATGGTGCGCGCCTGGGTGCCGAGCGGCGTCTTGCAGAATGTGACCTTCGATTTGCTGGAAAACTTCAAGCGGGCGCTGGATAAGCATCATATCGGCATACCCTATCCCCAGATGGATGTGCATCTGCATCAACCGCCCCAAGCTACTGCCGACGCGGAACAACCCGGTACAGGGCAAGCGCCCAAGACGCCTGCCGACGCGGAACAACACGCTAGCCATGATAAGAATAGCTAATCGACAATTAATATTTTCCATTTCTACTGATATTCGTTATTGATTACACTGCGGTCACTTTCAAAGGAATAGTTAAAGGTATTAGGCATGTGGGCAGTTTTTATCCAGGGTTTTGCCTTGGGCATGGCGACGATAGTACCTCTGGGACCGCAAAATATCCTGGTTATGCAGCAAGGCATCCGACGGCAGTACCATGTGCTGATCGCTTCTTTGTGTTTATTAAGCGATATGGCGCTGATTACCTTGGGCGTATTTGGCAGCGGTGCGTTGTTATCGCGTTCACACCTGCTGCTGCAAGCGGTGACTCTGGCGGGCGTGGCCTTTTTGGGCGTCTATGGTTTTCATGCGCTGAAACAAGCCTGGCGGGGCGGTGGGCCGACAGCGGCAATCCATCATCATGGCGCGAGCCGGCGGCGCGTCGTTTTGACCATGCTGGCGGTGACCTGGCTTAATCCGCATGTTTATCTGGACACGCTGGTGGTTTTGGGCAGCCTCGGCGGCCAATTCGCGCCGGTACCCCGGCGTTTTTTTGCCGCCGGCTCCATGGGTGCGTCGTTAGTGTGGTTTTATGGCCTGGCCTTGTTGTCGGCCCGTTTATCGGTCTGGTTGAACCGGCCCGGGGTGCAACGGGCGATCCAGCTGTTTGTCGGCCTGGTGATGTGGCTGGTGGCGTCGCAACTGGCGCGCCAGGCATGGTCGGCATCCGGTCTGTCCGGTTATTTTTGATGGGTTTGTTGGGTTTTGTCTGGTCATTTGCAGAAAGTGACTTATTCGATAGTTAGCCGGACTGATTGCGCGTTAAGCTGGCGGCGCAAGTTAACGAAACGGTAAAAAACGGCAAATTCTCTGGCCAGGCGGCAAAAATAGTTGATAGTGAGATGTTTTTATCCCGCCATAAATCAAACTCACAGGAGTCTATATGAAAATCAACGCATGGGCATTAGCGGCCCTTTTGGGATTGACGGGGTTATCGACCAGCGCGTCGGCCGTCGGCCTGCCGCCCGGGCCGCAAGTTATCACCACCGGTACCGCCAGCGTGGATGCGGTGCCGGATATCGCCACCTTAACCATCATGGTTTCCGTGTCGTCCAATGATGCCGCCGATGCCAAAAAACAGGTGGATACGCGCGTCGCGCAGTATTTTGATTTTCTGATTAAGAATGGCATCGCCACCAAAGACATCAACGCGGCTAATTTGCAAACCCAGCCGGAATTCGATTTTCTGAAAACCGGAGAATCCGTACTGAAAGGCTATCGGGCGGTTCGTCAGGTCCAGGTGACCGTGCGGCAACTTGATAAACTTAATGATCTGCTCGATGGTGCGTTGAAAGCCGGTTTGAATGAAATCAGAGGCGTGGAAATGGGCGTGGCGAATCCGCAAATCTATCTCGATCAAGCCCGCAGCAAGGCGATTGAAAATGCCATTGCGCAGGCGCATGCGCTGGCGGACGGCTTCAAAGCGCAATTGGGGTCGATTTACAGCATTCGCTATCATGCCAACAATTTGCGGCCAACGCCGGCGATACAAATGTTCAGGGCTGCCGGCGCCATGGCCCAAACCAGCGCCGAACAGACCTATGCTCAACAGACGATACATTTTGAAGATCAAGTGGATGCGGTATTCGAGTTGCAACCCAATCCCTGATATTGATGCCCTGATACCGGCCGTACGCCCGCCTCAGCGCGGGCAGTTCAACCATTGTTAAACCTGGCGCAGCGCCTGGCGTCCATGAGCCAGCAAAGCGTCGGTCACCTTGCGCATCATGCGGCTTTCCGGCGCGAAACGATGCCAATACAGCATTCGACGCTGGAATAATCCCGGGGTGAGATCAATCAATTCACCGTTGGCCAGTTCCCGCTCGATTTGCAGGTGGGGGATCATACAGCAGGTGGTGCCCTGACGGGCCAATTGCACAAACGCTTCTGATGAATTGACGATGTGGCAAGGGACGCTGCCGGGTGGTAAATCAAAATTCTGCTGCAAAAAAGCCTGGTGCATATCGTCGAGATGATCAAACGCCACCGCCGGAGCCTTAAGCAACGCGCTACGGGTCACGCCATTGGGGAAATAGCGTTCGGCAAAGGGTTTCGACGCCACAAACAGATAATCCAGCGCGCCAAGCTGATCGACCAGACAACTGGGCAGCGGCTGAGGCTGAATACTGACCGCGCCCACCACTTCGCCGCGTCTCAGGCGTTCCTGGGTGCGGGTTTCATCCTCCACCTGCAGATTCAGCCGAATCGGCGAGTCGGTCAGCACCGGTTTCAACGCCGGCAATAACCAGGTGGCCAGACTATCCGCATTGACCGCCAGCGATAACAGCAAGGGGGTATCATTGCCATTGTCGGTTCCCAGCCATTCGTCTTCAAGCAATTCCACCTGATGCAGTAATGCCAGCAGCTTTTGACCTTGTTCCGTTGGGCGGGGAGGAACGGTGCGCACCAGTAGCGGTTGACCGAACAAATTCTCCAATTGTTTTATGCGTTGCGAAACCGCGGATTGGGTAATACATAATTTCTGCGCGGCACGTTCAAAACCCCGTTCGCGTATCACGGCGTCGAGCGCCTGCAGCGTTCGATAGTCCGGACGTTTCATCGATTCATCCCCTAACGTCGATATATCCCTGCACTATGCCATAATTTCGTCGATAAAAGGTTTAATATCTCACTAGGGCGGGTATGAGACGCATATGGTCAGGAATGCAAGCAATTTACTTTCATATTGCTTTATAATATCTCCATATTAATCTCCAGGGGCGAAACAGATCATGACACAGGATGAACTCAAAAAGGCGGTCGGTTGGGCGGCGCTAAAATATGTCCAGCCAGGTACCATCATTGGTGTTGGCACCGGTTCTACCGCTGCGCATTTCATTGATGCGCTGGGTACCATAAAACATCAAATTGAAGGGGCGGTATCCAGTTCCGAAGTTTCTTCCGCCAAATTGAAAAGCCTGGGTATTCCCTTGCTGGATTTGAACAGTATCGACTCGCTGGATATCTATGTTGACGGCGCGGATGAAATTAACAGCCATATGCAGATGATCAAAGGCGGCGGCGCGGCGTTAACGCGTGAGAAAATCATTTCCGCAGTGGCGCGTCGTTTTATTTGTATTGCCGATGAATCGAAACAGGTGGATGTGCTCGGCGCCTTTCCTTTGCCGGTGGAAGTTATTCCGATGGCCCGGTCTTATGTGGCGCGCGAATTGGTTAAATTGGGCGGCTTGCCTGAATATCGCCAGGGAGTGGTGACCGATAACGGCAATATCATACTCGACGTGCATAACCTGCAGATTTTAGACGCCGTGGCGCTGGAAGATAAAATCAACAGCCTGCCCGGCGTAGTGACCGTGGGTTTATTCGCACGGCGCGGCGCGGATGTGGCGCTGATAGGCACGGCGCAGGGCGTCAAGGTTATTGAATGAAATAACATGGACGAATGTTAATTTCATTCACATAGCATTTTTTAATTCCTTCGTCTAATTTCAGTGATAAATGTCACATTTGTGCCGCTTTTCTGCCTTATGTGGGGTGTTTTTCCTGACTAGCCAGAGGATCACTCCATAGCAATGGCTTATGATCATCGCTTATGCTGTTGCGCCAATCGTAATGTACCTTGCCGACGCGTCAATATTTGATATTTTGTCAAGGTGCTGTCTGTTGCAGCCGCATCTGAAGTTTTAAAAAGGGTCGGGAAATGGCAAAAGTATCATTGGAAAAAGACAAGATTAAATTTTTATTGGTTGAGGGCGTTCATCAGACCGCGCTGGATAATCTGAAACGCGCCGGTTATACCAACATCGAATACCATAAAGGCGCGCTTGATGCGGAATCTTTGAAAGAGTCCATTCGCGATGCCCATTTTGTTGGTATCCGATCCCGTACCAATTTGACGGAAGAGATTTTTGCCGCTGCGGAAAAACTGGTCGCAGTCGGTTGCTTTTGTATCGGCACCAATCAGGTTGATCTCAAAGCCTCGCAAAAACGGGGTATTCCGGTATTCAATGCGCCTTTTTCCAATACCCGATCCGTCGCTGAACTGGTGCTTGGCGAGATGTTGCTGATGATTCGCGGCGTACCGGAAGCCAACGCCAAAGCGCACCGCGGCCAGTGGAACAAACAGGCTAACGGCAGTTACGAAGCTCGCGGTAAAAAATTGGGCATCATCGGTTACGGCCATATAGGCACGCAATTGGGTATCCTGGCGGAAGGCCTGGGTATGCAGGTCTATTTTTACGATATCGAGAGCAAGTTGCCGTTGGGCAATGCCCATCAGATTGATTCATTGCCGGAACTGCTCAATATGAGCGATGTGGTCAGCCTGCATGTGCCCGATAATCAGTCCACCCGCAATATGATGGGCAAGGTGGAATTCGCCCATATGAAGCCAGGCGCATTGTTCATTAATGCCGCGCGCGGTACGGTGGTTGATATTGAAGCGCTGTGCGCCGCATTGGGCAATAAACACCTGGCCGGCGCCGCGGTGGATGTTTTCCCGCAAGAACCGGCCACCAACAGCGATCCGTTCAAATCGCCGCTGTGCGAATTTGATAATGTGATCCTGACGCCGCATATCGGCGGATCGACCCAGGAAGCCCAGGAAAATATCGGTACCGAAGTCGCCGGTAAATTGGCTAAATATTCCGATAACGGTTCGACGCTGTCCGCGGTCAATTTCCCTGAAGTTTCGTTGCCCGAGCATGGTGAACGCGTCAGCCGGTTGCTGCATATCCATGAAAATCGCCCTGGTATCATGACCCGCATTAACCAGATATTCGCCGAACAGAGCATTAATATTGCCGCTCAGTATCTGCAAACCACGCCGGATATCGGTTATGTGGTGATTGATGTGGAGACTGATGCGGAAAATACCGCACTGCAATTGTTGAAGGCGATTCCCGGTACAATTCGCGCCCGTCTGCTGTACTGATGGGTGGCCGGGGGCAACCCCGGCGAGGTTAGGTGCGCATCGGTATCTAGCCCGCCGTGGGGCGCTCGGTTGGCTGACGCCAATTCAACCCCTTCGTATGCTCCCCCGATGGGCTAATTCGTTATCCTCCGCTCTGTGTGATTCTTTTCAATCATTTTAGTTTTCCCTTATCCGTTGCACTTCCGTGGTCTATTAAGAACCAGATCAGGATCTCATTATTTTAATTTTGACCATATATAATCATTATGATTTAATATAATCATACGTGAGGGCAAAATGAAAATCAAAGCGACTATCGAGAAAGTGCCTGGGGGGATGATGTTGGTCCCGCTTATCCTCGCTGCCATGCTCAATACTTTTGCTCCTCAAGTATTGGAAATCGGCGGTTTTACCACTGCGTTGTTCAAACATGGCGCGTTGCCGCTGATTGGGGCTTTTTTACTATGCATGGGCGCCGGCATAAGTTTCAAAGCCGCTCCGCGGGCGTTATTGCAAGGGACGACCATCACGGTGACCAAGGTTCTGGTCGGGGTGGTGCTGGGATTTATCATCCAGCATATTTTTGGTTCTAAAGGGATTTACGGCCTTTCCAGTTTGACGATGATTGTGGCCATGAGCAATGCCAATGGCGGTCTTTACGCCGCCCTGGTGGGTGAATATGGCAATGAACGCGATGTTGGCGCCATTTCCATTTTGTCTCTTGGCGATGGTCCCTTATTCACCATGATCGCCCTGGGCGCGGCTGGTATGGCCAACATCCCGTTTATGGCGTTGGTGGCGGTGGTGGCGCCGATTCTGGTAGGCATGATTTTGGGGAATCTTGATCAGCAGATGCGCGAGTTTCTGACCCGCGGCGGGCCGATTCTGATCCCATTGTTCGCCTTTTCCCTAGGTGCGGGCATCAATCTCGATATGTTGATAAAGGGCGGCGTTACCGGCGTGGTGCTGGGTATCCTGGTCACGTTCGTGGGCGGATTTTTCAATATCCGGGTTGACCGGTTAGTGGGTGGATCGGGTATCGCCGGCGCGGCGGCGTCAAGTACCGCGGGCAATGCCGTCGCAACGCCTCTGGCGATAGCGCAGGCCGATCCTTCCATGGCGGCTGCGGCGGCTGCGGCGGCTCCGTTGATTGCCGCATCCGTTATCACGACGGCGATATTAACGCCCTTGCTGTGCGCCTGGTTGGCGAAACGGCATGCCGCAGTGGCTTTGGCGGAGAAAAAAGCATGAAGATGGTGGTCATTGCCGATGATTTCACCGGCGCTAACGATACCGGTGTGCAGTTGGCAAAAAAAGGCGCTCGCACTGAAGTGATGTTGAACGCGTGGGCCAATGTTTCGCGACGCACGGATGTTTTGGTCATCAATACCGAAAGTCGGGCGGTCGAACCGTTGACGGCGCAAAACAGCGTTTGCCAGGCCTTGCAGCCCTTCTTTCAGCATGAGGCCGACCGGCCGGTTATCTATAAAAAAATCGATTCCACTTTTCGCGGCAATGTCGGGGCTGAAATCGAGGCGGCGATGCGGATTAGCGGCGCAAAACTGGCGGTAGTGGCGGCGGCCATTCCTGCGGCGGGCCGTACTACCCTGCAGGGGCAATGCCTGGTAAAGGGAATTCCATTGCTTGATACCGAGTTTGCCAGTGATCCGAAGACGCCGATTTTATCTTCGGACATTAAAACGTTGATTGGCCTGCAAAGCGACTTGCCGGTGGTTGGCGTCGTTCTTGCCACGATTAGGGGCGGCGAATTAACGGAAATTTTGCAGCAAATAGGCCGGCAAGGACCGTGTTGCGCGGTAATGGATACCGAAACGGATGATGATTTGGCCTTGATCGCGCAGGCGGTGGGCGCGCTGACGGTTCCTTATGTTTTGGTGGGCGCGGCGGGATTGGCCAATGCTTTACCGTCAGCCAGCTATCTTTCTCCGAAACAGCGTTTACCGGTACTGGTGGTGGCCGGTTCCATGAGCGCCATCACTCAGCGCCAGATTGAATTTGCTCAACGTGAGAAGTCGATCGGGATGGTGGATATCGATGTTGAAACGTTGTTGCAGTCACAGGACTCGGCCGCTATCGCTCCGTATGTTAAGGCGGCTATCGCCGTACTGGCGGATCGGCAGCATTGTGTCTTGCGTACTTGCCGGAGCGCCAATGAACGTCTGGCGATCGACGGGCTGTGCCGTCAATACCATTATACCCGTCAACAACTGGGGGAATTGATCGGTGATCGGCTTGGCCAGATGACCCAGCAGATTATTGCCCACGCTCGCATTGGCGGCTTGTTTCTCACCGGCGGTGATATTGCGATTGCGGTAGCGCGGGCCTTGGGGGCCGATGGTTATCGAATAGTCAGTGAAGTTACGGCCTGCGTGCCTTGCGGCACGTTCGTCAATAGTGAGATCGATGATTTACCGGTCATTACAAAAGCAGGGGGATTCGGCAACGAAAGCACCTTGCGTGATGCACTTTATTTTATTGAGGAGATGTACAGTGGCAACTAAAACGATCGCAATCACCATGGGCGACCCGGCGGGCATCGGACCGGAAATTATTTTGAAATCGCTGGCGACCGGCGACCTGTCCGGCTGTCGGGCAGTGGTGGTCGGCTGTTTGCAAACATTGCGGCGTATTCAGGCTTTGGGCATTACGCCGCCGGTGGAATTGCGGTCGATAAGCGAGGTTGCCGAAGCCTTGTATGCGCCTGGCGTCGTCAATGTTATCGATGTTCCGCTGGCGGACCCCGAAGCATTGAAACCGGGATTGGTGCAGGCGGCGGCGGGCGATCTGGCTTATCGCTGTATCGCCAAGGCTACCGCGCTGGCGATGGCTGGCGATGTGCAGGGGATTGCCACCGCGCCTTTGAATAAAGAAGCGTTACATCTGGCCGGCCATCTCTATCCGGGGCATACCGAATTGTTGGCCAAGCTGACCGGCAGTCGCGATTTCGCCATGGTGCTTTATACCGATAAATTGAAAGTCATCCATGTCAGTACGCATATCGCGCTGCGTAAATTCCTCGATACGCTCAGCCAGCAACGCATTGAGACCGTGATTGGCATTGCTGATACCTTTCTTAAACGCGTGGGTTTTTCCACGCCGCGTATCGCGGTGGCCGGGGTTAACCCTCATGCCGGCGAACATGGCCTGTTCGGCGATGAAGAGGAAAAGATTGTCGGTCCGGCCATCGAGGCGATGAAAGCCAAACACGTCAATGTGTTCGGGCCCTGTCCGCCTGATACCGTTTTCCTGCAAGCCTATGAAGGTCAATACGATATGGTGGTGGCGATGTATCATGATCAAGGACATATCCCGCTGAAACTCCTGGGATTTTATGACGGGGTGAATATTACCGCCGGGTTGCCGTTTATTCGTACTTCCGCCGATCATGGTACGGCGTTCGATATTGCCTGGACAGGCAAAGCCAAGTCTGACAGCATGGCCATATCGATTCAATTAGCCATGCACCTGGCGTAGTTAATAGTCAAATGGATGCTATGAACGGACAACATCGTCTGGACCAGATTATGGATTATCTTAAAAGCCATAATCTGGTTACCGTGGATAACCTGGTCGCGGCGGTTTCGGCTTCTCCAGCCACCATCCGGCGCGATTTAATCAAACTTGATGAGCAAGGCGTTATCAACCGCAGCCATGGCGGGGTCACGTTAAACCGTTTTGTTCCCAATCAGCCTACCACCAATGAGAAATTACAACGGAATTTGCCGGAAAAACGGCTTATCGCCCAAGCCGCCGCGCAAATGGTGCATCCCGGCGATGCGGTGGTGTTGGATGCGGGCACGACCATGCTTGAATTGGCGCGCAATCTGACCCATATGCCGTTGCGGGTGATCACCGCCGATTTGCATATCGCCCTGTTATTATCGGATTTCAAACAGATCGAAGTCACCATCATCGGCGGTCGCATAGACGATAGCAGCCAGTCCTGTATCGGCGAGCATGGCCGCCAGTTATTGCGCAGTATTTACCCCGACATCGCGTTTATCAGCTGTAATTCCTGGGGGCTGGAAAAAGGCATCACCACCCCGACAGAGGAAAAAGCCGGTTTGAAGCGGGATCTGGCCGCCAACGCCCGCCATCGGGTGCTGTTGGCGGATAGCAGTAAATATGGCGCTTATTCGCTGTTTTGTGTTACGCAACTCTCTGGCCTGACCGATATCATTACCGACCGGGGCCTGAGCCCTGATGCACAAGCCGCTTTAAGGATGCAGCCCTTCAAGTTGACGCTGGCCTGACGGGCCGAAAGTTCATGCCGCTAACGGCGCGTTGCCGCGCCTACCACTGCCATTGGCGCGAGGGCGTAATGATTTCCGGCAACGGGACGTCCCAATGATCCACCGGCACGTTGTCCACCTGTTGGCAGTCATGAGCCAGTCCGATGGGATAAAAACCGGATTCACGCCGCCAATGACGCAAGGTCCGGTCATAAAAACCGCCGCCCATGCCAAGGCGCCGTCCTGCGGCATCAAAAGCCACCAGGGGCGTAAACAGGATATCCAGATAGGTTGGCGGCAATAACCGGGTCAGGTCCAGTTTGGGTTCTCTGACATGCAACCGGTTAATCACCAGCGGCGTATCGTGATCGTACCGTAAAAACAAGAGATGCCCGGGGCTGAAGGGATGCAGCACCGGCAGATAAACTTGTTGCCCGCGTTGCCACAATGCTTCGATGAGAGGTTGGGTATCCAGTTCGCCGTCAAACGATAAAAACAGCGCCAGGTTTTGTGCGGCGGCGATGCGTTCATGAGCCATGACTTGACTTACCATGGACTGAGAGGCTTCGGCTTGTTGTTGCGGCGTCAGTTCCCGTCGCGCCTTGCGAATCTGATTGCGGATGGATTGCCGTAACAGGGATGTATCAGGTGACTGGTTCATAGGGAATTGTGCAATGCATAGGGGATCTCCGAGATGCCGCCGCAGGCTGTAACCCTTGAACCCATGGTTCAAGGTGAACGCAGCGTAGTAACCTTAAGGCTTCTCGGACGAACCGAGCATGCGCACCAGCTAGAGAGCGCCACATTCTTGTTGTTTCAATTATCGGCTCAGGGGTCTGGCCCGCTAACGAACACCTCAGAGAAATTTTATACTTTGGCCATCACGTTGACATCATTGTTATGGTGCCGACCTGTGGCTTAATTCATGACGCTAACGTTTCAAACCGTTATTCCAAATCGCGCGTTTTGCAAACTGCGCCATTTAAAACTTACGTCATTCAAACTGTGTTCCCGGACGTTCAGAAATCCGACCTTGTTCTACCAAGGCTTGTTCAATCGTTTGTTGCAACAACCGGATCCTTTGCTCCATATTGGCCGCATAATCGCGAGTTTTCAACCTTTCTTGCGCGAGTTCGTGACAAACATTCAGCGCCGCGATGAAAACCAGTTGTTCCGTATTGGTGACTCTAGTTCTAACTTTAAGATCTTGCAACCGCTCATTAAGGTCGTCCGCCGCCTGATTCAACGCTTCTTGTTGTTCCGGCGGGCAGTTCACCCGTAATGTACGGCCAAAAATTTGAATATCTACCGGTTGTGCGGACATACCACCTTCCTGCTTTAAACGCCCGTTTCACCATTGCGGGACATAGAGCGGACGCAACTATAATCTATACAAAACAGAAGTTACAAGCCCTTTCTGGTATAGCAACGGACCTTGGTGGTAGCATAACACGAACTTAACCTGCCAACGACGATGAAAGCGCATGTCTATACAAAATACCTTTCCGGATTACGAAAATCTTAATCGCTTGCTCTACCAGCAGTCCGTGGCGTTAACAACGGCGGAAATGCATGGCTTGATTAGCGGCATGTTGTGCGGGCGCAGCGGCGACGCGAGTTGGCAGACATTGGTGCACGAATTGACCAATGATGGCTTGGCTTTTTCGCAAACGCTGGCCGAACCCTTGCGTCAGTTGCATGAGGCGACAGCCTATGCGCTTGAAAATGAGGAGTTTATGTTCCAGCTATTGTTGCCGGCCGACGATAAATCAACGATATTTGAACGCGTTGACGCCCTGGCGGGCTGGGTCAATCATTTTCTGCTCGGGCTGGGCGTGGTTCAACCCGAGCTGGACAAAGTCAAAGGCGAACTGAAAGAAGCCATTGACGACCTGCGTCATATCGGCCAGTTGGGTTATGACGAAGACGAAGACCAGGAGGAACTGGCGCAATCTCTGGAGGAAGTCGTCGAGTACGTCCGTATGGCGGCGATTCTTTGTCATAATGAGTTTACGCACCCGGAATCTTCCGCGCCGCAGGAAATTATTAAACCGACATTGCACTGAGCCTTTGTCCTGCTCATGCATCGATATCGGTGAGGCGATGGGGCGGTTGGCAGGTCGAGGACCATCGCCATAACGAGTCAGGAGAGAGTAATGACACAACAAGAATATTTACGCCGTCGTCAGGCATTACTGGCAAAAATGGCCCCGGCCAGCGCCGCCGTTATTTTTGCCGCGCCGGAGGCGACCCGAAATGCCGACAGTGAATATCCTTACCGTCAAAACAGCGATTTCTGGTATTTCACCGGTTTCAACGAACCTGAAGCGGCATTAATCCTGATCAAAAGCGATGAATCGCACCACCACACCATTCTTTTCAACCGGGTCCGTGATTTAACCGCTGAAGTCTGGTTCGGCCGACGGCTGGGGCAGGACGCCGCGCTGGCTAAATTGGGCGTGGATCGGGCGTTGCCCTGGAGCGAAATCGATAAACAACTGCATCTGTTATTAAACGGCCTCGACGTGGTGTACCACGCGCAGGGAGAATATGCGTTTGCCGATCGCCTGGTCTTTTCCGCGCTTGAGACCTTGCGCAAGGGGTATCGCCAGCAGTTGCGCGCGCCGGCCACGCTGGTGGATTGGCGTCCGTGGGTGCATGAGTTGCGTTTGTTTAAATCCGCCGAGGAAATCGCCGTGCTGCGCCGCGCCGGCGTGATCACCGCATTGGCGCATAGCCGCGCTATGCGGGCCTGTCGGCCCGGCATGTATGAATATCAGCTGGAAGGCGAAATTCTCCATGAATTCAATCGCCATGGCGCCCGCTATCCTTCCTACAATACCATTGTCGGCAGCGGCGTAAACGGCTGTATTTTACATTACACCGAAAATGACGCGGTGATGAAAGAGGGCGATTTGGTGCTGATCGACGCGGGTTGCGAATACCGCGGCTATGCCGGCGATATTACCCGCACCTTTCCGGTCAGCGGCAAATTCTCGCCGGAACAGCGGGCCATCTACGATATCGTTCTGGCCTCGTTGAACGCCTCGCTGGCGTTATACCGGCCAGGCACCAGCATCCGCGAAGTAACCGAGGAAGTGGTCCGCATCATGGTCGCCGGCCTGGTGAACCTCGGCGTGTTGAAAGGCGACGTGACCCGCTTGATAAACGAACAGGCCCACCGGCGCTTTTTCATGCATGGCTTAAGCCATTGGCTGGGCCTGGACGTGCATGATGTGGGCGATTACGGCGCGCCGGAACGCGGGCGGATATTGGAACCCGGCATGGCGCTGACCATCGAACCGGGCCTTTATATCGCCGAAGATGCGGATGTGCCGCCGGCCTTTCGCGGCATTGGCGTGCGCATAGAGGACAACATCATCATTACCGATCAAGGCAACGAAAATCTTACCGACACGGTGGTGAAGGACCCTGATGCCATTGAAGCGTTAATGGCGGCGGCGCGTTAATCGATGAGCGTGATAATCGTAGGCGGCGGCATGGCGGGCGCCACGCTGGCTTTGGCGTTATCCCATATGACGCGCGGGCAACTGGCCGTCGAACTGGTGGAGAGTATTGCCCCGGAAAGCAGGACTCATCCCGGCTACGATGGCCGGGCGCTGGCGCTGGCCCACGCCACCTGCCGGCATTTGGACGCTATCGGCGTCTGGCCCGCGCTGCTGTCCTGCGCTACCGCCATTACCCAGGTTCATATCAGCGATCGCGGCCATTACGGCAAAGTGTGCATTAACGCCGGGGATTACTCTGTGCCGGCGCTGGGGCAGGTGGTGGAATTGCATGAGGCCGGTCAGCGGCTGTTTGCGTTGTTAAGACAGGCGCCGGGAGTCCGTTTGCATTGTCCCGCCACTGTAACGGCTGTCCATCGGCGGCTGGACGGGGTGGACGTGCTGTTGGACAATGGCCGCCGTTTAACCGGCCGGTTGCTGGTGGCGGCGGAGGGGGCGGATTCTCCGGTGGCCCGGCAATGCAATATAACGTGGCGGCAACGGGATTACGGGCAATTGGCGGTGATCGCCAATGTGACCACCTCGGTGGCTCAGCAGGGCAGGGCGTTCGAGCGTTTTACCGAGCATGGGCCGCTGGCCCTGCTGCCGTTATCCCGTCAACGCGGCGCCTTGGTATGGTGTTTGCCCCTCTCCCGTCAGGAAGAGATTACCGCCTGGGGCGATCAGCCATTCAGGGCGGCATTGCAACAGGCGTTCGGTTGGTCGCTGGGTCGGATAACCACGGTCGGGCAGCGCCAGATCTATCCCTTGCGGTTGCGCAGCGCCGAGCGCCGCATCGGTCACCGCCTGGCGCTGGTGGGTAATGCGGCGCAAACGCTGCATCCCATCGCCGGGCAGGGGTTCAATCTGGGATTGCGCGATGTGATGACCTTGGCGGAAACGCTGGCCGATGCGTTGCAACGGGGCGCCGACCCCGGTGAATATGCGGTATTGCAGCGTTATCAACAACGTCGTCAACCTGATCAGGCCGCGACCATCGGCATTACCGATGGATTAATCGATATCTTCGCCAATGCACATCCGCCGCTGGTGCTGGCGCGTAATGCCGGCCTGACCGCCATGGCGCATTTCCCCTGCCTGCGCGATGCATTGGCCCGGCGAACGCTGGGCTGGGTCAAGCGTTAAACTCTGGTCATCAAGCAAGGGCCATCAAGTAGGATAACCAGTTATGCAAGTATTCGATGTAGTTATCAACGGCGGCGGCATGGTGGGACTGACCCTGGCCTGTGGTTTGCGAGGCAGCGGCCTGCGCGTCGCCGTGGTGGAGCAAGAAGCGCCGCCGGTTTTATCTCACGACAGCCCGCCCGCGCTCAGGGTGTCGGCGATTAATGCCGCCGGCCGGCGTCTGCTGCAGCATGTCGGCGTCTGGGATGAGATCGTCGCGCTGCGCGCCACGCCTTATCAGGGCATGGACGTGTGGGATAACGACGGCTTCGGGCGCATTGCCTTTGACGGCGGGCCGTTGGGCCATGACGTGCTGGGACATATTATTGAAAACCCGGTTATTCAGCAGGCGCTATGGCGGCGGGCGGGCGAGTCGTCGGACATCGCCCTATTGTGCCCGGCTTCCCTGCGGCAAATCGCCTGGGGTGAAAATGAGGCTTTTATTACACTGGATGATGGCCGGATGCTGACCGCCCGGCTGGTGGTCGGCGCCGATGGCGCCGATTCCTGGCTGCGGCGTTACGCCAATATTCCCCTGACTTTCCGTGACTATCAACAGCATGCTCTGGTGGCCACCGTCCGCACTGAAAAGCCCCATGGCGGCATTGCCCGTCAGGCGTTTCACGGCGATGGCATTTTGGCTTTTCTGCCGCTCTACCAGCCCGATCTCTGTTCCATTGTGTGGTCGCTGCCGCCGGACATCGCGGAATGCCGACGACGTTTGCCGCCGGAGCAATTTAATGCCCAGTTGGCCAGGCATTTCAATCTGGCGCTGGGTTTATGTCAATTACAAAGCGAACGGCTGACTTTTCCTTTAACCGGACGCTACGCCCGAGATTTCGCCGCGCACCGCCTGGCGCTGGTGGGCGATGCGGCGCATACCATTCATCCGCTGGCGGGCCAGGGCGTGAATCTGGGATTGATGGACGTCGCGGAATTGCTGGGTGAAGTGCGCCGCCTGCAATCGGCAGGCAAAGATATCGGCCATTATCCCTACCTCAGGCGGTATGAGCGCCGACGTAAACACAGCGCCGCGTTGATGCTGGCGGGAATGCAGGCATTCCGCCAGGTATTTGAGGGCGATCAGCCGCTGAAAAAATGGCTGCGCGATGCCGGCTTACGATTGGCCGATACCTTGCCCGGTTTGAAACCGCAATTACTACGTCAGGCGATGGGACTTAACGATTTGCCCGACTGGCTTGAACAGCGCGAACGTTTGACTGAAAAAAACTAATTCCACCTAATATTTTTCATTATTATTTCTAATCCGAAGCATCGGCGCCATGCGATCCGGTTCGCCGGCTCAGGGGTTTTTAGTTATCTTATTTGGTATTAAGGTCTCTGGCTTTGTGGTTTGTGCGCCGTTATCCGGTTTTTATCAGAATAATCTGCTGCCGGCGGCATCAGATTTGTTTAACATCCTTCTGCCCGGCGAGATAATTTAATTTATGGTTTCCCTGCGGATTCAGTGGTAAGTTTTGGCAAAAGGTATCGTTTGCGCGTTCAGCATGCGTGATGCGGTTCGATATTGGCCGATTTGACGACTAAGAGAGAAAAGATGGTGCAGAAGACATCGCTTTATGAACAGCACCTCGCGTGCGGCGCGAAAATGGTGGATTTCCATGGTTGGATGATGCCGCTGCATTATGGCTCCCAGCTTGAAGAACATCATCAGGTCCGCCGCGACGCCGGCATGTTTGATGTTTCCCATATGACCATCATTGATCTGAAAGGGCCGCGAACTCGCGAATTTCTGCGTTATCTGCTAGCCAATGACGTCGCCAAACTCACCCAGCCGGGCAAGGCGCTTTATACTGGAATGTTGAATGCTTCCGGCGGCGTGATCGACGACCTGATCGTCTATTTTTTACATGAAGCGGATTTTCGTCTGGTGGTGAATTCCGCCACCCGCGACAAAGATGTCGAGTGGATTAGCCGCCATGCCGAGCCGTTTAATATCCTGGTGACGGTGCGGACCGACCTGGCGCTGATTGCCGTGCAAGGGCCGCAGGCGCAAGCCAAGGCGCGTACCCTGTTTACGCCGGAACAACTGGCGTCCGTGGATGGCATGAAACCGTTTTTCGGCGTGCAAGCGGAAGACTTGTTTATCGCAACCACCGGTTACACCGGCGAAGCGGGTTATGAAATCGCATTGCCGAAAACGCGCGCGGCGGCCTTTTGGCAGCAATTGCTGGACGCGGGCGTGAAACCCTGCGGCCTGGGCGCGCGCGATACCTTGCGCCTGGAAGCCGGCATGAATCTTTACGGCCAGGAAATGGATGAAAAAACCTCGCCATTGGCCGCCAATATGGGCTGGACTATCGCCTGGCAACCTGAAGATCGCAAGTTTATTGGTCGTGAAGCCATTGAAGCCCAGCGTAGCGCCGGCACCGAGCAATTGGTCGGTTTGATCATGACCGGCAAGGGCGTGCTGCGTAACGAACAGACTGTTCATTTCACCGACAGTAACGGCAACGGACAAACCGGCGTAATCACCAGCGGGTCGTTTTCGCCCACGCTGGGCGTCAGTATCGCATTGGCCCGGGTACCCGCTGGTATCGGTTCACAGGCTATAGTATTAATCCGTAACCGCGAAATGCCGGTTAAGGTCACCAAACCTGGTTTTGTCCGCGCCGGAAAACCGGTCGTTCAATAATTAACTAAGCAAGAGTGAGGATGGCGATGAGCAACGTGCCGACAGAATTAAAATATACCACCTCTCATGAGTGGGTTCGTAACGAAGGCGAAGGCGTTTATAGCGTTGGTATTACCGAGCATGCCCAAGAACTGCTGGGTGATATGGTCTTTATCGACCTGCCGGAAGTGGGCGCCGAATTCGCCGCCAGCGATGAATGCGCGGTAGCCGAGTCGGTAAAAGCCGCTTCGGATATCTATGCGCCCATCAGCGGTGAAATCCTGGCGATAAATGAAGAATTGGAAGCGTCGCCGGAATTGGTGAACAGCGATCCTTATACCGAAGGTTGGTTATTCAGGATCAAAGCCAGCGATGAAAGCGAAGTGGAAGCTTTGCTCGATGCGCAATCCTATGAAGCGACTCTCGAAGAAGAAGACGACGAAGACGAATAATCCCATGGTCCCGGTTATCCAGCCGGGACGGTTCTACCCTTTGGCAGTTTCCCCGTCCTATGCCCGATGCAGGAATTGTTGTTTATGACCCAGACTCTCAGCCAGCTTGAACATCACGACGCGTTTATCGAGCGCCATATCGGCCCTTCCGCGCCGCAACAGGCGCATATGTTATCAGCCGTAGGCGCCGCCACCCTCGACGCGTTGATTGAACAGATTGTTCCGGTTGATATTCAACTCGCCGCGCCTCCCGCCGTGGGAGAAGCGACCACCGAAGCCCAGGCGCTGGCGGAATTGAAAGCCATCGCCAGTCGTAATCAACGCTTTAAAACCTATATCGGCATGGGCTACAGCGCAGTGATCACGCCGCCGGTTATCCTGCGTAATATGCTGGAAAATCCGGGCTGGTATACCGCCTATACTCCCTATCAGCCGGAAGTGTCGCAAGGCCGGCTGGAAGCGTTGCTGAATTTCCAGCAACTGACTCTGGACTTGACCGGACTGGATATCGCTTCCGCCTCATTGCTCGATGAAGCGACCGCGGCGGCGGAAGCCATGGCGCTGGCCAAACGCGCCGGCAAACTCAAGCAGGCGAATACCTTTTTTGTGGCCGACGACGTGCATCCGCAAACACTGGATGTCTTGCGTACCCGGGCGCAGGCTTTCGGCTTCGAGCTGGTGATCGGCAAAGCCGAGGCGGCGCTGGGAACGCCTGGGGTGTTCGGCGTCTTATTGCAGCAGATCGGCACCACCGGTGAGTTGCATGACTATCGCGCCTTGATGGCCGAGTTGACCGCGCGGCGCATCATCAATTGCGTGGCGGCGGATATGATGGCCTTGGTGCTGCTGGCGGCGCCTGGCGTGCAGGGGGCGGATGTGGTATTCGGCTCATCGCAGCGTTTCGGCGTGCCCATGGGCTACGGCGGTCCGCATGCGGCCTTTTTCGCCGCCCGCGACGACGTCAAACGCTCCATCCCCGGGCGCATCATCGGCGTTTCCCGCGATGCGGCGGGCAATACCGCGCTGCGTATGGCGATGCAAACCCGCGAACAGCATATCCGGCGCGAGAAAGCCAACTCCAATATCTGTACTTCCCAAGTGCTGCTGGCGAATATCGCCGGGTTATATGCGGTTTATCACGGTCCGCAAGGACTGAAACGCATTGCCGAGCGTATTCATCGCCTGACCGCCATCCTGGCGACCGGTCTGACCGACGCCGGGATGACGCTGCGCTTCTCCCGCTGGTTTGATACCCTGACGGTGGAAGTGGCGGACAAAGCCTCGGTGCTTAACCGCGCCCTGGCGAAAGGAATCAATTTGCGCCGCGACCTGGACGGCGCAGTAGGGCTGACTCTGGATGAAACCACCGTGCGCGCCGATATCCAGGCGTTGTTCTCTATCCTCACCGGCCGGGAACAGGCATTGGATATCGAGAGGCTGGATGCCCGGGGCGGCGAGGTCATCCCGGCGGATTTGTTGCGGACCACGCCCATACTGACCCATCCGGTATTCAATCGCTATCATAGTGAAACGGAAATGATGCGTTATATGCATCGTCTGGAGAACAAAGATCTGGCGTTGAACCAGTCGATGATCCCGCTCGGTTCTTGCACCATGAAGTTGAATGCCGCTGCCGAAATGATTCCCATCACCTGGCCGGAATTTGCTGAATTGCACCCGTTCTGCCCGGTTGAACAGGCCGCGGGCTATCAGCAGATGATTGCCCAGCTTTCTCATTGGCTGGTGCTGTTGTCCGGTTACGACGCCTTATGCATGCAACCTAATTCCGGCGCCCAGGGCGAGTATGCCGGTATGCTGACCATCCGGCATTATCATGAAAGCCGCAACGAGGGCAGACGGCGCATTTGCCTGATCCCCAGCTCCGCCCACGGCACCAATCCGGCTTCGGCGCAAATGGCGGGCATGTCGGTTACCGTCGTGGCGTGTGATAAGAACGGTAATATCGATTTGCACGATCTGCGCAACAAAGCCGAACAGGCCGGCGAAGAATTGGCCTGCGTCATGGTGACCTATCCTTCCACCCATGGCGTCTATGAAGAAACCATCCGTGAGGTTTGCCAGATCATTCATCAGTATGGCGGCCAGGTTTATCTGGATGGCGCCAATATGAATGCTCAGGTCGGCATTACGTCCCCAGGTTTCATCGGCGCGGACGTGTCGCACCTGAACTTGCATAAAACCTTCTGTATTCCCCATGGCGGCGGCGGACCGGGCATGGGACCCATTGCGGTGAAAGCGCATTTGGCCCCGTTTGTTCCGGGTCATGCCGTGGTGCATATCGATGGGGTCTTGACGCGGCAGGGCGCGGTGTCGGCCGCGCCGTTCGGCAGCGCGTCGATTTTGCCCATCAGTTGGATGTATATCCGCATGATGGGAGCGCAGGGCCTGAAACAAGCCAGCCAGATGGCGATATTAAACGCCAACTATATCGCCAGCCGTTTACATTCGGCGTTTCCGGTGCTGTATAGCGGTCGTGATGGCCGGGTGGCCCATGAATGCATCCTTGATATCCGTCCGCTGAAGGAGGCGAGCGGCATCAGTGAGATGGATATCGCCAAGCGCCTGATCGATTATGGTTTTCATGCGCCGACCATGTCTTTTCCGGTGGCCGGTACGCTGATGGTGGAACCCACGGAGTCCGAAAGTCAGGTGGAACTGGACCGTTTTGTCGACGCCATGTTGGCGATTCGCGGCGAAATCGAAAAGGTTATCAGCGGCGAGTGGCCGCTGGAGGATAATCCGCTGGTTAATGCGCCGCATATCGAAAGCGAACTGGCCGGCGACTGGACCCATCCTTACAGCCGTACCGTGGCGGCTTTTCCGGCGGGTTTCGGTCAGAAATACTGGCCGAGCGTCAAGCGGCTGGACGATGTGTATGGCGACCGTCATCTGTTTTGCGCCTGCGTGCCGATCAGCGATTACGAATAAGCGTCAAAATACGCTGGCGGGTATACGCCGCCAGTTGCGCCAGCCCAAACAGGCTGGCCTGAATGAGGACAATGCAAGGGCCGGTGGCGCCATCTATATAAAAACTGATAAGCGTGCCGGCCGCGCATGAAAACGCTGACAAAGAAACCGCCGTCAACAGCAGCCAATCGAAACGGCGGCATAGCAACTGAGCCGTTATGCCCGGCGATATCAGCATGGCGATAACCAGAATTATCCCCACCGCCTGTAATGCGGCGACAATGGTCAGCGCCAACAGGCATAACAAACCGTAATGCAGCCGGGCCACCGATAATCCCAACGCGCGCGCTTGCCCGGGGTCGAAACAATACAACATCAAATCCCGTCGTTTGATCAGCACTGATATAACGACCGCGGCGATGATCATCAGTGTATGCAGTAACTCGTTGCGGTCGATGCCTAACAGATTGCCGAACAATATATGGCTAAGATGTTGATCGGTATCGATACGGGAAAACAGCACCAACCCCAGCGCAAACATCCCCGAATACACAATGCCCAGCACCGTGTCTTCTTTGACCCGGCACTGATCCTTGATATAACCGGTAGCGGCGGCGCAAGTGATGCCCGCGCCGAAAGCGCCGGCCATCATCGGCAGCCCGGCCAGATGGGCCAGGATAATGCCGGGCAATACCGCATGGGAAATCGCATCGCCCATCAAGGTCCAGCCCTTCATGATAATAAAGCAGGATAACAGGGCGCAGACAATGCCGATGGCCACGGCGGCGAGAAGGGCGCGTTGCATAAAGACATAACCAAACGGCGCGGTTAGATAGCTCAGCCAGTCCGTCATGGCGCTTTACACTTTCGCCGGCGGCCCCGCTTGACGGCCAGCAAACCGCGTTTGGGCGCGAACATCCAGGCCAGCAGGAAAACCAGGGTTTGCAGCGAAACGATAACTCCGCCGGTGGCGCCATCCAGAAAATAACTCAGCCAGGCGCCGACGGCGCTGGTCATGACGCCGTTGATCACGGCGATGATAATCAGCCGCGAAAACCGATCGGTGAGCAAATAGGCCGTGGCTCCCGGCGTCATCATCATGGCGATAACCAGCAAGGCGCCAACGGTTTGCAAGGCGGCGACCGTACAGGCGCTCAGCAGGATAAAAAAGATGACTTTCAGCCGTAACGGCGACAAACCGATGGAAGCGGCGTGGCTTTCGTCAAAGAATATCGCCATTAAATCTTTCCAGATAACGCACAGCACCAGGAAGGAGACGATAATAATAATCTGGGCCTGTCTGGCGTCCTGGTCGGCAATGCCCAGAATGTTGCCGAAGATAATCGACTGAACATTCACCGCCGTGGGATTCAACGATAACAGCAGCAGCCCGGCGGCAAAGAAGGTGGTGAATACAAAACCGATAATGGCATCTTCGCGCAACCGGCAATAATGCCGGGCCAGGGCCATCAATAACGCCGCCAGCATACCGGTGAAAAACGCGCCGGCGGCGATGGGCAATCCCAAGGCGTAAGCTCCCGCCACGCCCGGCACCACCGAATGCGCCAATGCGTCGCCCATCAGCGACCAGCCTTTCAGTATCAGGTAAGCGGAGAGAAAAGCGCAGACGCCGCCGACCAGTGCGCTCATCCAGATAGCTTTCGCCATATAGTCGTATTGCCAGGGTTGCATCAGCAGCGCCATCATGGGGGCGTTGCCCGGGTGATGGCATTTTCCGCGCCGCCAAACGCCAGTGCCACGTTTTGGCGGGTAAAGGTGTTTGCCACAGGTCCCGCCGCCTGAATCGAGCGATTAATCATCACCACATGATCGCAATAGTCCGGTATGTTCCCCAACCGATGCGTCGATACCAAAATCAGTTGGCCTTCGTCGCGCAGAGACCGCAGCAAACCGATAAGCAGGTGTTCCGTATTCATATCGATGCCGGTGAACGGCTCATCAAGCAGCAAAACGCCGCCCTGTTGCGCCAGCGCCCGAGCCAGGAATACTCTTTTGCGCTGACCGCCGGACAACTCGCCGATTTGGCGTTGACGCAGATCCCATAAACCGACGCGATTAAGCGACTGTTTCACCTGAAATTTATCCTCCGCCGAGGGAATGCGCAAAAAAGACATTCTGCCGTAGCGTCCCATCATCACCACATCGGACACCAGCACCGGAAAATGCCAATCCACCTCTTCGGTTTGCGGCACATAAGCTATCCGGTTTTTGCGCAAGGCCTTGGCGATGGGCTGACGGTCAAGCGTAATGCTGCCGGCGGTTGGCCGTACCGATCCCATGATACTTTTGAACAGGGTGGATTTGCCGCCGCCATTCATGCCGATCAAGGCGCACAGCGTACCGCCGGTCAACTGCAAATTGACGTCGCGAATTGCGGTATGCCCGTTGCGGTACGTAACCGTCACCGAGTCAACCTGCAACAGCTGCCGCTGCGCGCAATGGCCGGCGAGCTTCATAGGCCGAATCCCTTGGCGATAGTGTCGGCGGTGACGTCCAGCAGGCTGAGATAAGTTGGCACCGGGCCGTCAACGGTGGAAAGCGAATCCACATACAATATGCCGCCGTAACGGGCGCCGGTTTCCTTACAAACCTGACGAGCCGGTTTATCGGAAATCGTGCTCTCGCTGAACACCACCGGGATGGCATGCCGCCGCACCTGGTCGATAACCTGGCGCACTTGGCGCGGCGTACCTTGTTCGTCGGCGTTGATCGGCCATAAATAGAGTTCGCGCAGGGCGTAATCCCGCGCCAGGTAACTGAAGGCGCCTTCGCTGGTCACCAGCCAACGCTGCGCCGCGGGAATCTTTGACAGCCTGGCGCGTATAGCAGCGTCGAGCGCGGTAATTTTCGCCGCATAGGACCGGGCGTTGCGGTTGTAGGCGTCGGCCTGCGCCGGGTCGGCTTGTACCAATGCTTTACGGATATTTTCGATATAAATAAGGGCATTGCCGGGCGACATCCAGGCATGAGGATTGGGATTGCCCTTGTAAGGACCTGCGCGGATCGGCAAGGGTTCAATGCCATCGCTCACCACGGCGGAAGGCACATCGGCAAGATGGGTAAAAAACCGCTCGAACCAACGTTCCAGATGCAATCCGTTCCACAACACCAGATCCGCCGATTGGCTTTTGACAATGTCGCGCGGCGTGGGCTGGTAATCGTGAATTTCCGCACCGGGTTTGGTCAAGGACTCCACCGTGGCCGCGTCGCCGGCTACATTTTGCGCCATATCCTGCAAAACGGTAAAGGTGGTGACCACCTTGAGTTTCGGCTGTGCGAAAATCGCGCCCGAGGAGATGCACCACAGGCCGAGTATGAATAACCAGCGTGAGATTATCGTTCTGACTTGAGGTGGTTTAAGTTCTGGTCGACTGATAATCATAGAGGTTATTGATTGCTGCATCATTAGGAGGCGATGGATTTTTCACCATTTATAGCACAAGCTATACTGTATAGCAAAGGCGAATTAAGCGACGAGCGCCGCGCCGTGCGCAAGGATAAGGGTTGTTTATCCCTTGGGCTCCACTACAATGCTAGGTTGCAGGCTGCGCTCGTTTGCGCTGAACAACTGGCATTACCGATGAGGAAAGTTGATGGACCGCCCACAAAAAGAGGTTTTGTCCGCTGCCGCAGGCCATTTGCTCAATGCACGGGAACATGCCGAAGGGTTTCTCCAGGTCAGGCAGGCTCACCGCTCGGAACTGATGGATGACTATGTGGAACTGATTTCCGACCTGATCCAGGAACAAGGCGAAGTTCGGCAGGTGGAGCTGGCCGCCCGGCTGGGCGTGGCGCAACCCACAGTCGCGAAAATGCTGAAAAGGCTGTCCGCCGCCGGCTTGATCAGGCAGTTGCCTTATCGCGGCGTGTTTCTCACCGCCGAAGGCGAAGCGATGGCGGCAAAAAGCCGCAACCGGCATCACATAGTGGAATCCTTCTTGTTGGCGCTGGGTATTAGCGCCGAGACCGCGCGGCGCGATGCCGAAGGGTTGGAACACCATGTGAGCGAGGAAACCCTCGCGGTGTTTCAGCAATTCACCCAACAGGCCGGCATGAAACATGGACAGTAACCCCGAACGGGCGCGATCAACCGGTTATCTGGCTGACCGCCGGTTTTAGATTGCCGGTTTCGCCGGCCAGAAACCTGGAAGCCAAAGCGTATTGCGACGGTCTTTTGGCGAAATATTCAGCAATAACCAAAATAACCATACTGCTTTTGATGCGGGCCACGTATAATCGCCTCCCGGCGAAATAACCTCCCTTTGAGTGCATGTATGGCTTCCATCAGTTTGATCCAACCCGAACACGACTTGTTTTCCTATCAGCCTTATTGGGCGGAATGTTTCGGCACCGCGCCGTTTTTGCCCATGTCGCGCGGGGAAATGGACCAATTGGGGTGGGATAGCTGTGATGTGATTATCATCACCGGCGATGCTTACGTCGATCATCCGAGTTTCGGCATGGCCATCGTCGGACGCTTCCTCGAAGCGCAGGGTTTCAGGGTGGGCATCATCGCCCAGCCGGACTGGACCAACAAACGCGATTTTATGCGTTTGGGCAAGCCCAATCTGTTTTACGGCGTGACCGCCGGCAATATGGACTCAATGATTAACCGCTATACCGCCGATCGCAAACTGCGCCATGACGACGCCTATACGCCGGGCAATGTCGGCGGCCGGCGGCCGGATCGCGCAACGCTGGTCTATAGCCAGCGTTGCAAGGAAGCCTACAGCGATGCGCCGGTGGTGCTGGGCGGGATTGAAGCCAGCCTGCGCCGGGTTGCCCATTACGATTACTGGTCCGATACGGTACGCCGCTCGGTATTGGTGGACGCCAAGGCCGATATGCTGATCTACGGCAACGGCGAACGGCCGCTGGCGGAATTGGCTCATCGTTTGGCCGCAGGCGAACCTATCGGCGCCATCGATGATATCCGCAATACCGCGGTCATGCGCAAAGAACCGTTGCCGGGCTGGAGCGGGGTTGATTCTTCCCATCTCGACACGCCGGGGCGCATTGATCCGATTCCCAATCCTTATGGCGAGGATTTGCCTTGTTCGACCGGAGAAGTGCGTAAATCCCATGGCAAACCGATAACGGTGCGCGCGGCTAAACCCAAACCGTGGGAAAAAACTTACGTTTTGCTGCCTTCGTTTGATCAGGTGAAGGGGGATAAGGTGTTATATGCCCATGCCTCGCGTATTCTTCACCACGAAACCAATCCCGGTTGCGCCAGGGCGCTGATGCAACAACACGGCGATCGCTTTGTCTGGATTAACCCGCCGGCCATTCCCCTGAGCACGCCGGAGATGGATAGTGTTTTTGCATTGCCGTTCCAGCGCGTGCCCCATCCGGCTTATGGCAAAGAGGTGATCCCGGCTTACCAAATGATTAATACGTCGGTAAATATCATGCGCGGCTGTTTTGGCGGCTGTTCTTTTTGTTCCATTACCGAGCATGAAGGCCGGATTATCCAGAGTCGTTCCGAAGAATCGATTATTCGCGAGATCGAGGAAATACGCGACAAGGTTCCCGGGTTTACCGGCGTGATATCCGATCTCGGCGGCCCGACCGCCAACATGTATATGCTGCGTTGCACCTCGCCGCGCGCCGAACAAACCTGCCGCCGGGCCTCCTGCGTATATCCGGAAATATGCACTCATATGGATACCGATCACGCGCCGACCATTCAATTATACCGTCGCGCCCGCGCGGTGCAGGGCATTAAAAAAATACTGATTGCCTCCGGGGTGCGTTATGACCTGGCGGTGGAAGACCCGGCTTATATCAAAGAACTGGCCATGTATCATGTGGGCGGCTATTTGAAAATCGCGCCGGAACATACCGAATCAGGACCGCTGGCCAAAATGATGAAACCGGGGATGGGCAGTTATCAACGGTTCAAGGAGTTGTTCGACCTTTATTCCAACCAGGCGGGTAAAAAACAGTATCTGATACCCTATTTCATTTCGGCGCATCCCGGCACCCGGGATGAAGATATGGTCAATCTGGCGTTATGGCTCAAGAAAAATCGCTATCGTCTCGATCAGGTGCAGAACTTCTATCCGTCGCCTTTGTCCAGCGCGACCACCATGTATTACAGCGGTAAGAATCCGCTGGGTAAAGTGGGCTACAACAGCGAAGACGTGGTGGTGCCGCGCGGCGACCGCCAACGGCGATTACATAAAGCCTTGTTGCGCTACCATGACCCGGCTAATTTCCCGGTTATTCGCGCCGCGCTCGAACAAATGGGCTTGCAACATCTTATCGGCGCCCGCCGTGAATGCCTGGTGCCGGCGCCTGGTATCGAAGAACTGCGCGAAATGCGTAAAACGCAACGCTACAGCCGGCCGGCGCTGACGAAGCATACCGACAACGGCCGGCAATTCAAGCCGGCGGAAAAAAACTTATCCAAGCCAGCCCGGAGTCGCAAGCCCTGACCGTATCGCCGCCGAAACGGACTTTATTTCAACCAGCCGTTTTGGTGGGCCTGATCGAGATGGTGTTTCAATTGTGTCCAAAGCGCCGGATAAACATCACCGATAAAGGCATTGCGCGTTAATACCTGTTCCAGTCGGATGCCATTTTCCACCCAGCTCTGACCTTGGTTGTGCAGGTTCATCAAGACCGGCATTAAGCGATCGAGCACCAGGGCGAACTGGGCATCCGCCGTTTCAGACGCTTCGTATTCCAGCCATAACTGATGGAAATGCCGGCCTTGCGGCGACGGCAATAAACCAAACAGTCGTTTGGCCGCGGCGGCTTCGTGAACCTTGACCGCGTCTCGTCCGGCCAGATCGTAAACCAGCACGTCGCCGGCGTCGATTTCGACGATATCATGCACCAGCGCCATCTGGATCACCCGGTTGATATCCACGTTATCCCCGGCATAAGGCGCCAGAGCCATGGCTGCCACCGCAAAATGCCAGCTATGCTCGGCGGTATTCTCTTGCCGTCCGGTACCCAGTACCTTGGTGCGGCGCTGAATGTTTTTGAGCTTGTCGATTTCCATCAAAAAAGCGACGACTTCGGTTAATTCACCGAAAGCTAATTCAGGTAAAACCTGCAACATGCTGACTCCAACGACCATAAAATGAAGCGCTATTGTAGGGCAATTATCGAGAAAATTCGAATGATGGCATGCGATATCCACTATTGATAGCGGTCATATTACTGTTAAGCTTACACGTGTACACTGGAACAATTCTCAGCTACGCTTATCTGCGAAAGAAAACTTTTTAAACCCGAAAGATGACGGGTGTTTGTAATAATCGAGGAAGTGTAAGTATGGCTAATAAATTATTAGCTCAGGGATATTCCATGGCGGAGGAAATCGCCAACAGTGTTAGTCATGGTATTGGTTTGATATTCGGTATTATCGGCTTGGTGCTGTTACTGGTGCAAGCCGGCGCGGTGGGTGCCGATGTCACCGCTATCACCAGTTACAGTTTATATGGCAGCAGCATGATTCTGCTGTTTCTGGCCTCCACCTTATACCATGCAATACCCCATCCGGCCGCTAAACGATGGCTGAAAAAAATTGATCACTGCGCTATTTATCTGCTGATTGCCGGCACGTATACGCCGTTCCTGCTGGTCGGCCTGGCATCGCCGCTGGCGAAAGGATTGATGATCGTTATCTGGAGCATGGCGTTATTCGGGGTCATTTTCAAAATGGCCTTCGCCCATCGCTTCGAAGTCATGTCGCTTATTACTTATCTCACCATGGGCTGGCTGTCGCTGGTGGTGATTTATCAACTGGCGCAACGTTTACCGGTGGGCGGTCTGACATTACTGGCGCTGGGCGGCGTCATTTACACCGTCGGCGTGATTTTTTATGCCTGCAATCGCATACCGTTCAACCACGCCATTTGGCATGGTTTTGTGCTGGGCGGCAGTCTGTGCCATTTCTTCGCCATCTATTTTTATATCTGACGAATTGCCCGCATGGCCCGGCGGATGGCCGCCGTGGTCATACCGCCTTCACGGGACGGCGACGCGCTTATTCGGTTATGGAATAGGGCAATGGTTGAATGGTCAGCGCCCCGGCCGGATCTTCTTTCACCCGCAGGCGGCTATCCGGCGTCAAATCATTGTTCAGCACCGCCTGTACCCACACCTGGCCGTCCTCCAATTGGCACGTTGCCAATACTGTTCCGGTGCGCCGCCAATTTTCACCGAGCTGTAATTCCAAATCGTCGCCAATCGCCGGCAGATGACTGGCTTTACCCGCCAGCCAGTACAACGCGCGTTTATTGGCGCCGCGATATTTGGCGCGGGCGACCGTTTCCTGGCCGGCATAACATCCTTTAGTAAAACTGATGCCTTCCAATGCTTGCAGATTGACGGCTTGCGGAATGAATTGGCTGCTATTGGCGCTATCGATAACCGGCAGGCACGCTTCCACATCCAGCGCCAGCCATTGCCGGCTGTCGGTCAATTGCAACTGGCCGGCAAGTTTGTCCAGTAGGTTTTGCAGCACGGTTTCGGTGGTCGCCAGCAAAAAACGCTCGGCAGGCAGAGTGAAATGCAGAATCGACGTCTCGCCGCTTTGCAGCGCCGGGTGGGCCGCATCGGGCAGAACGTCAAACAGACCGCTCAGCGCCGCGCGCGCCTGAAAACCGGCCAACCCCAGCAAGATGACGCTGTCGTCAGCGGCTATGGTAACTTTAGAGAATACCGCGTATTTTTGTAGTTCCTTGAGTTGCGCATCCCGTACGCTACGGCGTTCAATATAAGCCATGCCCTGGTTACGGTGAAAAAGACGCAGTGTGCTCCACATCTTGCCCTTCGGGTCGCAATGTCCGCAGAGCAGATGTTGATCGGCGGCTATGGCTGCAACATCGCTTGTCACCTGTCCCTGTAGATATTTTTCAGTATCCGGGCCGGTGATACCGACAAGCGCCCAATCTTCCAGCGAAATCAGCGTTAATGGCAAGTGGCTCGACGGCGTGGGCAACCGGGGCGGAAAAGGAACTTTAAGCGACATGAAACACTCCTGGCCAGTGATATAAACACGGTATTCCCATCATATTTCAAGTTGCGGGCAGGCAACGCCAACACACCTGCGACTCAAAAGATGCCGGGTCTTTCAATGTTAAAATAGCCGGAGGGTAATGCAAGGGTTATCAGGTAAGTTCTTATCCGATTAGTGCGGTGAACATCGTGAAAATTAGCAAATCGTGTCAAAATGTATCGTTTTATGTAATGCGGATTGATAAAACAGTTTAAACTATGTTCCGGTCTGTCCGTTTATGAGGTAGAAGCCCGCTATGGATATCAATAATAGAGCGCGCATTCAATGGGCCTGTCGTCGCGGCATGCGTGAATTGGACCTGTCAATCATGCCGTTCTTCGAATATGACTTCGACGGCTTGAGCGCGGAGGACAAAACAGTGTTTGTCCGGCTGCTGACGTGCGACGATCCCGATCTCTTCAATTGGCTGATGAATCACGGCGAACCCCAGGATAGCGGATTGAAAAAAATGATTAACTTGATACAAGAACGAAATAAAGCCCGTGGCCCTCTGGCGATGTGACGTCCGGGTATCCTGGCGCACGCAGCTGTTTTCCCTGGCCGCACATGGCATGCTGGCCCTGCTGATTCTTCTTTCGCCCTGGCCGGAAAATTATAGCCTGGTTTGGGTGACGCTCATCACGCTGGTGGTGTTCGAATGCATGCGCAGCCAGCGCAATATCATGTCTTGCCGCGGCGAGCTGATATTGCAAAGCCGCCAGTATCTGCGCTGGCATCAAAAGGACTGGTTGATAATCGGTTCTCCCTGGATGCTTAACAGCGGCGTACTGCTTCGGTTGCGGCTGGTCGGCGGTAAAAGAACCCGAAAACTCTGGCTGGCGGCGGACAGCATGGATCAACGAGAATGGCGCAGTTTACGCCAGATACTGTTGCAGCCCGCCGTACCTCAACCCGAACAGCGAGATGATCGCTGAGGCGCCCCGTGCCGCTAATTGATGCGTCGACGCGCTGACGCAGGAAGATCTTCTCTGACCGTTTTACAGCAAATCGGACATTTCGTGTAAAATCTGCTCACACCACTGTTGCAGACGGCCATCGCTGAGATCGTATTGGTTAACTTCATCAAGCGCGAGGCCGACGAAATGCTGGCCGTCGGAGCCGACGGCTTTCTGGCTGGTGAATTCGTAACCTTTGGTTGGCCATCGGCCGATGAACGTGGCTCCGGTCGGCGCCAGAACATCATGCAGATAACCCAACGCATCCAAAAACCACTCCCCATACCCCAGTTGATCGCCCATACCATACAGCGCGATAAGTTTCCCGGACAAATTCAACCCGGACAGTTGCGGCCAAACCGCATCCCAGTCTTCCTGTATTTCACCGAAATCCCAGGTGGGGATACCGAGAATCAGCACCGGATAATCTTCCATCCGCTGTGGCGGGACATCTTTAAGATTATGCAACTCCACCAGCTCGGCACCGAGTATATCGCGGATTTTCTCGGCGGCCATTTCCGTATACCAGGTATTCGAGCCATAAAACAAACCGACTTTCATTTTTATTTACTCACCCTTGCACGACAATCTGATATACCCCTTAACAACGCACCTGCGACTTGAAATATGACAGGTAGATACCCTAAATAGTTCGATTTGCAGGAAGGCGGCGACGCAGCGAACCCCCAGGAGCTTACTCAGGTAAGTGA
>Ga0224527_1000095_pt1 | contig 63276 bp, 56 predicted proteins | sample CBST0metaG_FD_179882 | JGI IMG/M metagenome (GOLD analysis project Ga0224527, IMG submission 179882) | Peat soil microbial communities from Stordalen Mire, Sweden - C.B.S.T0 | ecosystem: Environmental > Terrestrial > Soil > Wetlands > Peat | place: Sweden: Norrbotten County, Stordalen Mire...
GCATGACTCATCTTTGAGTTCCTCCAATGCCAGAGTGATTTCATCACCTTTAAATACCCGATGGTGCCATTCGGCACGGCCCTGGGTGAAAGAGATACCGGCGCCTTTCTCGGTGTTGGCGATGACTACGTTGGGTTTGCCGTTGCCGGGCAGGTTTTCCAGGGTATGAACCACTGAAACCATGTCATTACCGGCGCACTCGGTCACATTCAGGCCAAACGCCAGCCACTTGTCCGCCAGCGGATCGGTATTCATAATCGATTTAGTCGAACCCGCGAGCTGCAGTTTATTTTTATCGTTGATAATCACCAGATTATCCAGTCCGTAATGGGCCGCGACCAAAGCGGCTTCCCAATTGCTGCCCTCGGCCAGTTCGCCATCGCCGGTCAGCGCGTACACCCAGCGCGGATTATTGTCGCGTTTCGCCGCCAGGGCGATGCCCACCGCCACCGGCAATCCGTGTCCCAATGCCCCGGTATTTAATTCTATACCCGGGGTTTTGTGGCGCACCGGATGGCCGGGTAAATGAGAATTGGCATGCTGGTAGGTGGGTAGCCAGGCTTCAGGAAAATAGCCCGCTTCCGCCAGGCAACAGTAATAACCGCCCACGCCATGCCCCTTCGACTGGATATACATATCCCGTTGCGGGTCTTCCAGCCGGTCCGGCGCGCAATTGAGTAAACGGAAATACAGCGCGGTCAAAATTTCCACTTCAGAGAGGTCGGCGCCGGTATGGCCGCCCGCCGGGCTACCGGCATTCATTACCACAATGCGCCGGCGAATATGCCGCGCCTTGGTTACCAGTTCGTCGATGGACAATGAAAATGGATTCATCATGTTACCTCTCACTATTTGAATTTTTACCCATATAAGAATATTTATTCAAACAGGGCATAAAAAAAAGACTCGGTATGGCGCGGCCCACTGTCAGTACCCGTGCACTATCACTCTGATACCGTCCTCTGTCGCCAATGCTGTGACAGCATTACTCTGTGGTGACTTCCTTGATCATTTTCTGCGAAACGATAGCGGCTTTATGCTGCATTCTGTTTTGCATTTGATCGATAATGACCGCGATAATAATCACCGCCCCCTTAATGACCATCTGCCAGAACTCGCTTACGCCCATCATGACCAGGCCGTCGGCCAGAATCCCGATAACAAAGGCGCCAATCAGCGTGCCGACAATGGTGCCGCGTCCGCCGGCCAGCGACGTCCCGCCCAATACCACGGCCGCAATGGCGTTCATTTCAAACGACGTGCCGGTCGCCGGATGGCTGGCCACCAATTGCGACGTCACCACGATGCCCGCTATCGCGGCGCACAGACCGGAGATGGTATAGACCCAGACCTTGACCTGTTTGACTTTGATGCCGGACAATTCGGCCGCGCGTTCGTTGTCGCCGATGGCGTAAACATGGCGGCCAAACGGCAGGCGGCGCGCCACATAGGCGATAATCAGCGCCAGGATGAACATCAGCCAGATACAATAAGGGACGCCCAGCAACGAGCCGGAACCGATGAAATCAAAACCGGTGTTGCCCAGCCGCGGATTGCCGTCCAGGCCAGGGAAGGTTTCCCCGTTCGACAACAGCATAGCGGCGCCGCGCACGATATACATGGTGCCGAGGGTACAGATAAAGGGCGCAACGTTGTAGCGGGTGATAATCCAGCCGTTGATGGAGCCGATAAAAGCGCCGAGCACCAGCACCGCCGGGACGATAACCCAGACGCTGGGGAAAATGGCGATGCCGAACATCGGCAACACAATGCCATGCCTGATCAACCACCCGGCAAACATGCCGCACAGTCCCAGAGTCGCGCCGATGGACAGATCAATGCCGGCGGTGATAATGACAAACGTGATGCCCAGCGCCAGAAAGGCGTTAATGGAAATATGTTTAAGCATAATAAGAATGCTTTCGGTCGCCAGGAAACCGGACACCGTAAAGGTGAAGAATCCCAGTATCAGAAACAAAGCGATGAAAGTGCGTAATTTCAGCAGTATTAATAACAGGTTTTCCCGCGACCGGAAGGAGCGGCTACCGGTTAGGGGCGCTAATGTGTCGGTATTGATAATCTTCATGTTAGAACCCTTTTGCACTCGCCGTGACCAATGCCGATTCCTGGGCCGCTTGACGTTTGACGTTGGCGGTCAATTTCCCATTCGACATCACCAGAATACGGTCGGAGACCGCCATGATTTCTTTTAAATCCGAGGTGGAAAACAGGATGCCAATACCCTGTTCGGACAACGCCACCATCATCTTGAAAACATCCGCTTTGGCGCCGACATCGATACCCCGGGTCGGTTCATCCAATAACAGCAGTTTCGGCTCGGTGAGCAATGAACGACCCAGCACCACTTTTTGCTGGTTGCCGCCGCTCAGCGCCTGAATAGGAACATCAGGCGAGGAAACCTTGATGGAGAGATTGCCGATGGTGGACGCCACCACCCTTTCCTCATCGCGGCGCATGATGCTAAAGCCGTGCTGCAACCGGCGCCACAGGCTGCCGATGGTCAAATTGACCGCTACCGAGGAAGCCGGGAACACGCCGGATTTTTTGCGATCCTCCGGGACCATGCTCATCCCGAGTTTGATGCGATCGGCGGTGGGCATCCGAGTGGTGATGGGCAAATCGCCCAGCCAGATTTTACCGAAATAGTTTTTTTCGGTGCCCAGCAGACATTCGAACAGTTCGGTGCGCCCGGCTCCCATCAAACCGTATATCCCGACAATTTCACCGGCGCGTACACTGAATGTCACGTCATTGACCACCGGTTGGCCGCTGTCATTCACACAGGTGATATGATCCGCCTGTAGCACCGGCAGTCCGAAGGTGCGATCGGGTTTAAGGAATGTTGTGACAGGGTCACTTCCAAGCATCTGACGTACAATCCAGGGCACATCGATTTCATTGACATGCGCTTCGGCCTGAAAGCGGCCGTCGCGCAAGATGGTAATGTAATCGCCGATGGCCATCAGCTCTTCCAGCCGATGGGAGATATAGATAATCGATACCCCTTGCCGTGTCAGTTCGCGGATAACCCTAAACAAGATATCCACTTCAGTTTTACTGAGCGCCGAGGTTGGTTCGTCAAGAATCAGAATATCCGCCTGCTCTGACAGCGCTTTGGCGATTTCCACCATTTGCTGCTGTCCCACCTTAAGGTTGGACACCAGCTCGCGCGGCGAAATCGACTGATTCAGCCTGGCCATCAACTCGCCGGCCACCCGTTCCTGTTCCGCCTGATCGATGGGCCGCAAACCCGTTTGCCGTTCGCGGCCAAGGAAAATGTTCTCCGCCACATTCAGGTTTTCAGACAGGTTTAATTCCTGATGAACCATGCCGATGCCGGCCGCCGCCGCCTCGCGGGTGTTGCTGAAACTGACCGGCTTGCCGTTGAGCAGGATTTCGCCGGCAGTCGGCTGTTGTACCCCCGCCAACACATTCATCAGCGTGGATTTACCGGCGCCGTTCTCGCCGATAATGACGTTCACCTTGCCGTGATAGACGTTGTAGTCCACTTTATCCAGCGCCAGTGTTCCGGGATAAAGCATTGTGATACCCCGGGCGCGCAATACTATGTCAGGTTTGTCATCGCTCATTGAGCCGCTCCCCGTTTGATCTCAAGCGCCACACCGTCGTCAATGCTGTCGTGGCTCAGCGTAAACGCCGCCAGCACATTTACCGGTTGACCGACCCAGGTGGCATCCAATGGCGGCAAACCGCTAATCGCCCGCACGTTCAACGCCCTGGCGATACGGGCAAATTGCACCTGATTTTTGAAATCATCAAAATTAATGAATCCAGCGGCATCCCGTACCGCATTGCCTTGGATAATCGGTCCTAATTGCAGAATCACCATTTCGCCGTTCACGTTTAGCGTCAGTTTCCGTTGCATGCCATCGGCGTCAATAGCGCTGATTTTAGCGGAAAATTGGCTGTAAACGCTTTTGGTTTGACCTGTGGCCAATTGTCCTTGCGTCCGTTTAAGTGTTGCCCAATCCAATGCATGGGCATGCGCGGCGGGTAAAATTTTCGGCCCCCAGAACTCCTGCGCGATCTGCTGCGGCGTCTGGTTGGAATAATCCGGCCCCGCCGAGGGATCAGCCGGGATAATCGGTTTGCCGCTGCTGTCCAGATCGACCACCCTGCACGCCGTTAGCAATAGCAGCGCCATCAGCCAGGTGGTCACATGTTGTATCGACCGCAATCGCATAATCTCTCCTGTGGCAAGGGGCCTTGCGGCCCCTTGAGGATAATTAAGGTTTAAGCGCAAAACTTTTCAAGTTTTTGGCATTGCTCTGGTCGATAAGCACGCAATCCATCAACTGCTTTTCCTGTTTCTGGGCTTTACCGGTTTTCAGATAAGCGTCAGCTTCTTCCACCGCCAATTGCGCTTCCGACCAAGCCGGCTGCATTACCGTGGCTTTGATATTGCTATTGGCCAAAATCGAATCTCGCGCATAGTCGCTGCCGTCAAGACCCACCACGACCACATCTTTACGGCCGGCGTTTTTCAAGGCCGCTTCCGCGCCCAGCGCCATGGTATCGTTGCCGGAAAGTACGCCATTAATATTGGGGTGAGCCTGCAAAATGGATTCCATGCGGTTGAAGGCTTCGGTCTGGCTCCAGTTGGCGGTCTGTTGCGCCACCATTTTCATGCCGGGATATTCGTCGATAACATCGTGATAACCCTGTGAACGAACATGGGCATTGGTGTCAGATTCCTGTCCCAACAACTCCACATAATTCCCTTTCCCATTCAGGAGCTTGATGAATTTCGCCGCACCCAGTTGCGCGCCCTGGTAGTTGTTCGAGACAATCTGCGCTACCGCCACGCCGGTGGCATTGATTTCACGGTCCACCAGGAAAGCGGGAATGCCGGCTTCCTTGGCTTTTTTCAATGGCCCAATGGTGGCATCGGCGCCTGCGTTATCCAGAATAATGGCTTTCGCTTTGCGTGCGATGGCGGTTTCGATCAACTGTTCTTGTTTGCTGACATCATCGTCATGGGAAGCCACCAAAGTGGTATAACCCAGTTCAGTCGCTTTTGCCGCGGCCGCATCGGCTTCAGCTTTGAAGAACGGATTGTCATGGGAGGGGGTGATAATAGCGATTAAACCTTTATCCGCGGCGAATGACGCCATGGATAACGACAGCAGTACAGCGGCAAGGCAAGGTTTCAGTAGGAAGTTGTTCATTCTTTTTCTCCATTATGAATATATATTCATATTTGATTTTATATTCAATTTTAGTGTGGCAAGTCCCGTGGCTAAAGTCCACGACTAATGACGTGATTAGCGATAGATATCACAAAAGCAACATTGCGGTTACATCAGGCCGGCTCAATTATGACAGGCGGCCTAGCAGTAAAAAGGGGTGGTCAACGCGGGGAAAATATTAGGATTCATCATCTTCCAGCGCAGGAATCGAATCGGGGTCGAGCGGGCCGGTCCAGCGTTGCACCAGCCAGCACGCCAGCGTGATGACTAACCAACTTAAGATAATACCCGCCACCAAATCACGTGGCCAATGCATGCCGAGCACCATACGGCTGGCCATGACCACCGCCGACCAGGCCGTGATCAGGGCTACCGAGAGATAGCGGCGGCGGGGCCAAAGCAAGCCAATGGCAAACAGCGCCCAACTGGAGGAAAAGATCGTATGGCCGGAAGGGAAAGCGAAACCGGTCTCATGGAGCCAATGCTTGCGCAGCCAACGCGGCAGTTTGTGTTCATTTTGCAACTCGGTTTTCAATAACATCGCACGCGCCTGGCCGGGCAGAGAATAAAATGTCTTATTGGGGATATCGTGATTGTCCTCCAGCCACATAACATAGGGCCGCGGTTCCCGAACCCAATGCTTGACGGCTATTTTGATGCCCTGACCCGCCAATAGCGCGGCGGCAAGGATGGCCGCCAGCATCAGGGCCGACTTCCAGCGAAACCGCAGGCACCACAGAAACCAGAAAAACAGCACCACGCTGGTAATGCCCCCCCAGGGCGATGTTACGGTTTGGGTTATCCAATACAATACCCGCCACCACCCCCCCTCGTTATCGGGATGCCACTGCCAGCCACTGACCCAGGCCAAAATTGGTATTATCATAAGCACGATCGCACCGAGTCCGGTGCGTTTTGCAATCTTGAACATGATGCCTTTCCGCTGAATTGTCCTTGCCGCAATCGAGTTTAGCGTCAAGTCCCAGCCTGCGGGCATATCAGCAACCTTGCGAAAATGAATAAATGCGACAAACGAATGACTATTTTGCCATTAATAAGCATGATTAACCGTCAGTTTTCAACCTGGATGTGGCAAAATGTCTTATTAATGGATTTTCGCGCGGCCACCTGCACCATACTGGTCAAATGGCGGGATAAAAAGTAGGATGCGCGTCATCATTACGGTTTTGGAGAGTAACATGCAGCTTAAACGTGTGGCAGAAGCCAAACTGCCGACACCCTGGGGTGATTTTCTAATGGTCGGCTTCGAAGAAATCGCCACTGGACACGATCATCTGGCACTGGTTTTTGGTGATATCACTGGCGAGGAACCGGTGCTGGCGCGGGTTCACTCTGAATGTCTGACCGGCGACGCCCTGTTTAGTCTGCGCTGCGATTGCGGGTTTCAACTTGAGGCCGCCCTCACCCATATCGCCGAAGAGGGCCGTGGGATACTCATCTATCATCGTCAGGAAGGCCGCAATATCGGCCTGCTGAATAAAATCCGCGCTTATGCCCTGCAGGATAAGGGCGCCGATACGGTTGAAGCCAATCATCAACTGGGTTTCGCCGCTGATGAACGGGATTTCACCTTATGCGCCGACATGTTCAAATTACTGGGTGTGGAAACGGTGCGTCTGTTGACCAACAATCCGCAAAAAGTGGAAATTCTTACCGAAGCGGGTATTCATATTACCGAACGGGTTCCGCTGATTGTCGGGCGTAATCCGCAAAATGAACGTTATCTCAACACCAAAGCGACCAAAATGGGACACCTGCTGGATATCAAATAATTCCGCCATTGTTTCAATATGCAATCAGTCGCCCGGATTCCTGAAGGCCCTGTCCTAAGTTAGCCGGGGTCTTTCCAGGGATGGGAATTCAGTGATGAAGTTTGATGTCAATCACTCTAAAATGTCAAAATACTCACCATGACTCGGACCTTGGCAATGGGGCGTCGGCGCCCCCTGAAGCCTTACGGGCATGTCACCGACGCCAAAGGAAAATCCGGACGTTCAACGACTGGCGAGCATTAACCCAGCAGGCTATAGATAATGGCCGACATGGCGATGAGTCCCATCAACACCACGAAAATATTGCTGATTTTTCCACTGTACTGCTTCATGGCCGGTATTTTCTGAATAGCGTACATCGGCATCAGAAACAGCAGTACGGCGATGACCGGACCGCCAAGCGTTTCTATCATGCCCAGAATGCTGGGATCAAGCGTCGCCACCAGCCAGGTGGTCAACAGCATGAATATGCCGGTGATACGATTGAGCTTGTCTTCCGGCAGGTTTTTGCCGTGACTGCGCAAGGTCTTGATCATCAGGCCATTAAAACCTTCCCTGGCGCCGAGATAATGTCCGAGGAAAGATTTGCAAATGGCTACCGCGGCAATCACCGGCGCGATATAACCGATCAGCGGATTATTAAAATGATTGGCCAGATACGAAAGGATGGTGATGTTTTGTGCTTTGGCTTCCATCAAATCGGCGGTGGACAGGCTTAATGCGCAACTGAATACGAAAAACATCACGGTCAATACCATCATGATATGGCTGCAAGCCAAAATACGTGAGCATTTTGGCTCTGCCTGCATACCATATTCCCGCCGCTTGGCCACCGCGAATGAAGAAATAATAGGCGAATGGTTAAATGAAAATACCATTACCGGAATCGCCAACCATAACGTGGTCATTAAACTATTGCCCGTGCCGCCACCCTGGATCGCTGTATCAAAAATAGCCGTGGTCCAGTTGGGAATTAAATACAACCCCAACAACATCAACGCGGCGACAAACGGAAATACCAGAATGCTCATGGCCTTGACAATCATGATTTTACCCAGGCGGACAATAGTCATTAACCCCAGAATCAGTACCAGGGATAATATGGCTCTGGGCGGCGCATTCATATGTAATTGGTGAGTAATAAAGCTCTCAACAGTGTTGGTGATGGCTACGCCATATACCAGTAAAATGGGATAGATGGCGAAAAAATACAGCAGGGTTATCAGTTTGCCCGCGCCGACGCCAAAGTGTTCTTCCACCACTTCGGTAATATCTTCCCCGCCTCGTTGGCCCGACAACACAAAGCGGCATAAGCCGCGATGTGCATAAAATGTCATGGGAAAAGCAATAATTGCCATGATAATGAGCGGGATCAGACCGCCGATGCCGGCGTTGATCGGCAGGAAGAGCACCCCCGCGCCAATGGCCGTACCATATAACCCCAACATCCACATGGTATCGCTCTTATGCCAGGCGGATGTGGGGGATGCATCCAGGACCGACGCATGCTCGGAAATCGTGTTCATTATTATGTTCTCCTCAAAAATACGTGTAAATACCGTGAATCGTCGAAATTAAAATCACCAGGTTGAATTTAAGCCAATGAATATAAATTAATCACTTCAAGTTTTTTGCTCTTTTTGGTGACGCGCATTCTACGCAGCAGGAATAGATAAGAACTCTAGGATGATCACAAAATAGAAAGGAATAAAAACAAAGAACTGAAATAAGCGATAATTGAAAAAATCATTTTTGATATATTAACCCATCTAATTCGTAAGGTTCCTCATTTGATACCTCGTATTAAAATAATATTAATTAAATAGTATTCGCAGATCAACGAAAAATACCGACATGCGTTTAGATTACGGACAAGAAAACTATAATATTTTGTGGGATAATATATCCAAGTACAATAACTAATAGATGAAAGTTTTTTTGACTTTTTTGCGCTCATGCCCTGCATAGGCTCACCCGGATTACTGCCGCACATACTCCGCCGTCACCGGCAGAGTATGTTTGCTTATTGTAGTGCCTTGGCTCGCGAACGCCAAAAGCCTTATAGCATTTTACGAATGACGTAATTCAGAATACCATCATGCTGGTAGTAAGTGAGTTCATTGCCGGTATCGATTCGACACAGGGTCATGATCTGGGCGATACGGCCATCGCCATAGGTCAAGGTCACCGCGACGGTCTGGCCCGGCGTGAGTTCATTCAGGCCGTTAATGGCGATACGTTCATCCCCCGTCAATTGTAACGACTTACGCGTTACGCCTGCGGGAAACTCCAACGGCAAGATACCCATACCGATCAGATTCGAGCGGTGAATCCGCTCGAAAGACTCGGCAATCACTACCCTGATGCCCAGCAGGCGCGGCCCCTTGGCTGCCCAATCACGGCTGGACCCGGAACCATACTCTTTGCCCGCGATCACCGCCAACGGCACTTTTTCCTGTTGATAACGCATGGCGGCATCATAAATCGCCAGTTGTTCGCCGGACGGGTAATGCCGGGTTATGCCCCCTTCCACGCCGGGCACCATTTCATTGCGGATACGGATATTGGCGAAGGTGCCGCGCATCATCACTTCATAATTACCGCGGCGTGAACCGTATGAGTTGAAATCGCCCGCTTCGACGCCATTTCCGCGCAGATACCGTCCCGCCGGGCTATCCAGCTTGATATTGCCCGCCGGCGAAATATGGTCGGTGGTCACCGAATCGCCCAACAACGCCAATATTCGCGCATCTTTGATATCCTGCATCGGTTTGGGCTGATGTTCCATTTCCTCGAAAAACGGCGTCAGGCGAATGTAGGTTGAATCATCCTGCCAGTGATAGGTTGGCGTACGGTTGACCTCAATAGCCTGCCAATCGTGATTGCCGGTGAACACCGTGCTGTATTCCTTGTGGAACATGGCGCTGTCCACCAAACCGACCGCATCGGCGATTTCCGCCGAACTCGGCCAGATATCCCTGAGATACACCGGTTGTCCCTGCGCATCCAGACCAAGCGGATCGGTACTGAGATTGATCAGCATATTGCCGGCCAAGGCGTATGCCACCACCAGCGGCGGTGAAGCCAACCAATTGGTTTTCACCAGCGGGTGAATGCGGCCTTCGAAATTACGGTTACCGGATAAAACCGCCCCCACCGTCATATCACCGGTTTTGATGGCGGTTTCTATCGGTTCTTTCAACGGACCGGAATTGCCAATGCAGGTGGTGCACCCATAACCCACCAGATTAAAACCCAATTGATTAAGATAGGGCGTTAGCCCCGCCGCCGCCAGATAATCCGTCACGACTTTGGAACCGGGGGCCAGCGAGGTTTTCACCCAGGGCTGGGTTTGCAGCCCCTTTTGTACCGCGTTGCGGGCCAACAAACCGGCGGCCATGAGAATATTGGCATTGGAAGTATTGGTGCACGAGGTGATGGCGGCAATGACCACCGCCCCCTGACGCAATTCAAATGACTTGCCGTCCATTTCAACCGGTAGCGCATCCGGGCGGCCCGAGCGTTGATTGATATCCAATTCCACGCTGGCGCGAAACGCTGCGGGAACATCCGGTAAAGCGACCCGATCCTGTGGCCGTTTCGGACCGGCCAGGCTGGCGACCACCGTCCGCAGGTCCAACGCCAGAGTACTGGTGAACCGGGGTTCATCCCCGCCATGGCGCCATAATCCTTGCGCTTTGCTGTAAGCTTCCACCAGCGCAACCTGCTCTTCGCTGCGGCCTGTCAGGCGCAGATAAGCCAGCGTAATGGCGTCCACCGGGAAAAAGCCGCACGTCGCGCCATATTCCGGCGCCATATTGGCGATGGTGGCGCGATCCGCCAGCGGCAACACATCCAGGCCGTCGCCGTAGAATTCAACAAACTTCCCGACGACCCCGTGCTTACGCAGCATTTGCGTAACCGTCAACACCAGATCGGTGGCGGTAATGCCCTCATTGAGTTTGCCGGTCAGTTTAAAGCCCACAACATCCGGAATCAGCATCGAGACCGGTTGTCCGAGCATGGCCGCTTCCGCTTCAATCCCCCCCACACCCCAGCCCAGGACGCCCAGACCATTAACCATGGTGGTATGGGAATCCGTACCTACCAGCGTGTCGGGATAAGCGATTTCCTGACCGTCTTGCGGTTCATGCCACACGGTTTGCGCCAGATACTCCAGGTTAACCTGATGACAGATGCCGTTTTCCGGCGGCACTACCCGAAAGCGGCTGAATGCCTGTTGACCCCAACGCAGAAATTTATAGCGCTCGAGATTTCTCGCCATTTCCAACTGGTTATTTTCAGCATAGGATTTATCATCGCCGTAACTGTCAACCGTGACGGAGTGATCAATGACTAGGTCCACCGGTGAAAGCGGATTGACTTTATTTACATCGCCGCCAAGCCGTTTCACGGCTTCACGCATCGCGGCCAAATCCACCACCGCCGGCACGCCGGTAAAATCCTGCATCAGCACCCGCGCCGGGCGATAAGCGATTTCGCCTTCGGCATGGGCATGGGTTAGCCAACCCGCCATTGCACGCAAATGCGCTTCGGTGACAATCTCGTCATCCTGATGGCGCAGCAGGTTTTCCAGCAACACCTTGAGCGATTTTGGCAACATATCCAGAGAACCCAGCAGCCGCCCCGCTAACGGCAAGCTGAAATAGTGGTAGGTTTTATCACGCACTACCAGGGAATCTTTACTCGCTTCTCGAATTTTTGACGACATAATTCCTCCAGACTTTTTCTTATTATAGTCATAACCCCTCTGGGGCTCTGGCGCTTTAGTCATCATTTTACAATAAAAAAATAACTTTTTTATAACATAACATGTCCGGCCAGCGACGGCGCCCACGGCACAGACATCGATGAAAGCGCGGCAATGGCTGGCAACGGTACAAGGTACGTGTTTATAATCCGTTGCTTGCCGGGAATTTACCTTCAATTATATCGCCACAGGGCCGTAAGGTTTGGGAGTCGTTCTTTATGCAAATGCCGTCGCGTTTCACCAGGACCCTGCTGATTACCGGTGTGGTCGGCCTCCTGATTATTCTGTTCTTCATAACTCGAAAGCCCGTGGAAGCTGAAAACCATACGTTTAACGGCCAGGCCATACATACGCTCTATAGCGTGAAAATTACCGGTCCGCTGCCGGAAAATCCGCAGGCGTTGCAGCAGGAGATCCGTGCGGTGCTCGATCAGGTGGACAACGAAATCTCCACCTTCAAAACCGATTCCATCCTTTCCCAATTCAACCGCTACCAGGGCACCGACCCCCGGCCCATCAGCCGCGGCATGGCGGAAATTATCGCCACCGCGTTGCGTATCGGACATGATTCCGATGGCGCTATCGATATCACCGCCGGACCTTTGGTGAATTTATGGGGTTTCGGACCGGATAAAAGCAAGCGGGGAACGATCCCCGATCAGCAGCAAATTGATTTGGCGCGCCAGAAAGTGGGGTTACAGCATCTTAAATTGATCAGCGACAATCAGGGCGACTGGCTGCAAAAAGATCTGCCGGACGTGTATGTCGACTTGTCGGCCTTGGGCGAAGGATATGCGGCGCAATTGTTATCCCGTTTGCTGGACAGCAAGGGAATGACCGACTACCTGGTGTCCGTGGGCAACGCGGTATTCGCCCGCGGCGTCAATGCCCAGGGCGTGCCCTGGCGCATTGCTATCCGCCAGCCCGATGATGCGACCTTTGCCATCCAGCAGGATGCGGTAAAGCTGCAGGGCTACGATATCAGCACCTCGGGCAGCTATCTCAATTATTTTGAAAAAGCGGGCAAACGCTATTCCCATATTATCGATACCAAAACCGGCCGGCCCATTGAACATAAACTGGCCTCGGCGACCGTCATCGCCCCCACCCCGCTGGAAGCCAATGGCTGGGATATCAGTTTGATGGTGCTTGGACCGGAGAAAGCGATTGCAACCGCCCAAAAATACGGTTTGGCGGTCTACCTTATCAGCAAGACCGATACGGGCTATTCGACTTATATGAGCCCCCAGTTCAAACAATTCCTGATAAAAAATGACTGACGTTATTTCACCGGCAATTTGATGTCCTGAAACATCGCTTCGATTTCTTCATTAGAGTGCAAAGCGATGGCCATATCAACGACATCACGGGTCAGATGCGGCGCGAAACGCTGGATGAAGTCATACATATAGCTGCGCAGAAAGGTGCTGCGCCTAAAGCCGATTTTGGTGGTGCTTTTGGCAAACAGGGTATCGGCGCTGATTTTGACCAAATCCGGATCAGCCTCGGGACTGACCGCCATATTGGCTATCACGCCGACGCCGAGCCCCATCCTGACATAGGTTTTAATCACATCGGCGTCGGTGGCGGTGAAAACGATGCGCGGCGTCAAACCGGCCCGATTGAAGGCGGTATCCAGTTCCGACCGGCCGGTAAAACCAAAGGTATAGGTGACCAGCGGATAAGCCGCCAACTCTTCGATGGTCACCTGCGCTTTATTGGCCAGCGGATGATTGGGCAGCACCACAATGGCCCGGTTCCAGTGATAACAAGGCAGCATAACCAAATCTTCATACAGATGCAGCGCTTCGGTGGCGATGGCGAAATCCGCCACGCCTTTTGCCACCGCCTCGGCTATTTGCGTCGGCGAGCCTTGATGCATGTGTAAAGAGACGCGTGGGTAACGTTCAATAAAACCTTTGATGACTTCGGGTAGAGCGTAGCGCGCCTGGGTATGGGTGGTGGCGACGTAAAGCGATCCTTTATCCGGATAAGTATGTTCGCCTGCGACGGCTTTAATGGCATCGACTTTGGACAGGACTTCACGCGCAATGCGGATGATCTCTTGTCCTGCCGGGGTGACTTGCGTCAGATGTTTGCCGCTGCGGGCAAAAATCTGCACGCCCAGTTCGTCCTCGAGCATGCGCACCTGCTTGCTGATTCCAGGCTGAGAGGTATAGAGCCCTTCGGCGGTGGAGGAAACATTCAGATTATGATTCACCACTTCAACAATATAACGAAGTTGCTGCAATTTCATAGTTGTCATCCTGGCATAACATGGTGCAAGAGTGCTGTTGCAAGTCGCTGTGTTTCGAGGTCTGGGCGGCTGTCTTGTTTCAGCACGCATTGCAAATGAATACTTGCAATTAATACTATTTAATCATAAAAAATCGCTATATATAACTTATTTATTAAGCATAAAAAAACCAACCCGAAGGTTGGTCAGTTTAGGGAGGATCGCTAACACCGGCTCGGTGTTGGTTATTTTTCCGTTACCACCCATTTGCCATCGACGTAAAAGGCGCTCCAGCCGGTGGCTTTGCCGTCTTTTTCCGAAGAGACATACTGCTGTTTGGTTTTGCGGCTAAACCGTACCATCGTTTTATTGCCGGCGGCATCCGCCACCGGCGCATCAGCGAGATAACGGAGCTTTTCCGGCAACCGATCCTTGAACCTGGCCAGCTCTTCCACCAACGGCGCCCTGGTTTCCCTGGATTTCGGGAAAGTATTGGCGGCCAGGAATACCCCAGCCGCGCCATCGCGCAGGACAAAATAGGCATCTGATTTTTCACAGGGCAGTTCCGGTAATGGCACTGGATCTTCTTTCGGCGGAGCAACATCGCCGCTACGCAAAATCTTGCGGGTGTTCTTGCATTCTTCATTGGTGCAGGCCATGTATTTGCCGAACCGCCCCAACTTCAAATGCATATCGGAACCGCATTTTTCACATTCAACCACCGGTCCGTCATAACCCTTGATGCGGAACTCGCCTTCCTCGATTTCGTAGCCGTCGCACAGCGGATTATTGCCGCATACATGCAGTTTGCGATTGTTATCGATGAGATAGCTGTCCATGGCGGTGCCGCATTTCGCGCAACGCCGGCGCGCGCGCAGCGCATTGGTTTCCGCATCCTCTCCTTCAAGAATGTTGAGGATCTCGGCTTCGGGAATAAGATTGATGGTGGTTTTGCAACGCTCTTTGGGCGGCAAGGCATAACCGGAACAACCCAAAAAGACCCCGGTGCTGGCGGTGCGAATGCCCATTTTGCGTCCACAGGTCGGACACTCGATGCTGGTCATCACCATCTGGTTGAGGCGCATGCCGCCCTCTTCCGGATCTTTTTCCGCCATTTCCAATTGCTGGCTGAATTCACTGAAAAAAGAATCCAGGACCGTTTTCCATTCCGCCTGGTTGGTAGCCACCTGGTCCAGCTTGTCTTCCATGCGGGCGGTAAAGTCATAGTTCATCAACTCGCGGAAATTTTCCTCCAGCCGGTCGGTAACGATTTCGCCCATTTTTTCCGCGTAGAAGCGCCGATTTTCCACCTGAACGTAACCGCGATCCTGAATGGTTGAAATGATCGAGACATAGGTGGAAGGGCGGCCAATACCGCGTTTTTCCAATTCTTTGACCAGCGACGCTTCGCTGTAACGGGCAGGCGGTTTGGTAAAATGCTGGCTCGGCGACAGTTTATCCAATTCCAGCGCCTGGCCCACGGTAACCACCGGTAAAATCCGATCTTCATCGCCTTTACGCAGCGCCGGCATTACTCTGGTCCAGCCATCGAAGCGCAGAATGCGTCCTTTGGCGCGCAGGAGGTAATCCGCGGCTTTGACCGTCAAGGTCGTGGAATCATAGAGCGCGGGCACCATCTGGCAGGCAACGAACTGACGCCATATCAACTGATAGAGTTTCTGCGCATCGAGTTCCATGTCCTTGAGTTGCTCGCCCTGGTTTTTTACATCAGAGGGACGGATGGCTTCATGGGCTTCCTGTGAATTTTCCTTACTGGCATATTCATAAGCTTGTTTCGGCAGGTATTTCTCGCCGAATTGCTCGCCGATGTAGTCCCGCGCCATCTTCAGCGCGTCCTGGCTCAGGTTGGTGGAGTCGGTACGCATGTAAGTAATATGCCCCGCCTCATACAGACGTTGAGCCAGCATCATGGTTTTTTTCACGCCGTAACCCAGACGTGTGCTGGCAGCCTGTTGCAGCGTGGACGTGGTAAACGGCGCGCCCGCTTTGCTGCTGGTCGGTTTATCTTCCCGATCGGCAATCACATAACGCGCTTTTTCCAGCTGCTTGACCGCGGCCAGGGTTTGCGTTTGATCCACCGGCTTGAAGGGCTGGTCGCCATGGTGGGTGACCTGCATTTGCAACCGCGTATCGGCCGACATCTTCAGGTCTGCATGCAATTCCCAGTATTCTTCCGGCACGAACGCCTTGATTTCCCGTTCGCGCTCCACCACCAGCCTGACCGCAACCGACTGCACTCGCCCGGCCGACAATCCGCGGGCCAGTTTTTTCCACAATAGCGGCGAGACCATATAACCCACCACCCGGTCCATAAAACGACGCGCCTGTTGGGCATTGACCCGATCGATATTCAGTTCGCCCGGTTGTTTGAAGGCCTGCGTAATGGCGTTACGGGTGATTTCATTAAACACGACGCGACTGAAACGTTTTTCGTCGCCGCCAATCACTTCACGCAGATGCCAGGCGATCGCTTCCCCTTCTCTGTCAAGGTCGGTCGCCAGATAGATATGGTCAGCATTTTCGGCTAATGATTTTAGCTCGGTAACAACTTTTTCTTTGCCGGGCAATATTTCGTAATGGGCTTTCCAACCATGATAGGGGTCAATTCCCATTCGATTCACCAGGGTGGTTTGCGCATCGTTTTTTGCTTTTTTCTGTTTTGTCGCGTCTGCGCTTTTCTTACTGGCTGAACCGCTGGTGGGCAAATCACGGATGTGACCGACGCTGGACTTGACCACGTAGTCATTACCCAAATATTTATTAATCGTTTTGGCTTTTGCCGGGGATTCAACGATAACGAGAGCTTTACCCATTTTTACCTTTACCTGAATGATTTCTTCTGTAGTAAGAAGCTTTTTTGTGCGCCAGACCCTGGCTGGGCATACCCCTTAATTTTATATTGCGGCAGTAACGCCAAAAATCAACCTCTTTTTAGCCAGTCTGTTTTTTTGCCTGAAGCATGAGATTAACCTACTGAAATAATTTATGAATTTATCAATATTATGTCGTGATATTGATAAATTTATTACGGGATCGCGCTCATCGGCAACCCGGTGCCATGAAGGCCCACACTCTACATGATAAAAAAGTTGGCGCAACTTATTAGCGATACAAAAAAAGCGTCGAATGTAAACAAAATAAGAAAAATTGCAGCCGGCCGAATAAACCTTAGTCTGTTTGCAGCCAAACACAACCAGGTATTACAATAGCCCCAGCGTAAACACAGGAGCAGTAGTTATGTATGCTAAAACAACCCCCATTGATCGTCAGAGCTTGTTGATCGAAGCTAATAGGATCATCCATGAACATGATGAATATATGCATGGCATGGAAGCGACTGAGGTTGAACAAAAAGGCGGCGTATTGGTTTTTCGCGGCGAACTTTTTTTAGATGACGACGGAATACCCACCAGAAAAACCACCGCCGTGTTTAATATGTTCAAACACCTAGCAGTGGTATTGTCCGAAAAATATCATTTAGAAGAGTAATTAATGAGTCGCGACGGCGGGCCGATATTCCCGGCCCGTTATATTCATAATAAGGGTTTTTGACCCCGTTGCCACAATTGCAGCAATCTTTGTTCGATGCTCAATGCCGCGCTATCGGTAAAACGCGCAAGCAATCGTTTACTTCGGGCATATCTCACACCAACGACTTCATGATTGGCCATTTCGGCGATCAGAAGATCGTCGCTGGTCCCGATACTGTCGACCAGGCCTTTTTCCCTCGCCTGGGTGCCATACCAATGTTCGCCGGTGGCCACTGCTTCGATATTCACTGACGGACGCATATCATGAACGAACTGCTTAAATAATTGATGGGTTTCATTCAGATCTTGCTGGAATTTTTGGCGGCCCTGTTCGGAATTTTCGCCAAAAAGCGTTAATGTCCGTTTATACGCGCCAGCGGTATGCAGCTCGATATCAACATCATTGCGCTTAAGCAAGCGGTTGAAATTGGGGATCTGCGCCACGACTCCAATGGATCCGATGATGGCAAAGGGCGCCGCGACAATCCGATCGGCCACGCAGGCCATCATATAGCCGCCGCTGGCGGCCACTTTATCCACCGCCACCGTCAAACGAATGCCCCGGTCGCGCAGACGCTTCAGCTGTGATGCGGCCAGGCCATAGCCATGCACCACCCCACCAGGGCTTTCCAGTCTTAATAATACTTCGTCCGCCGGTTTTGCCACCGACAGCACCGCCGAAATTTCTTCACGCAAAGAGGCGACTTCGTTGGCATCCATGCTCCCTTTGAAATCCATAACATATAGCCGGGATTTCTGGGAAGAGGCGTCGCCCTGCTTGGCGCGGTTGCGTGCGAGTTTAGCCTCGGCTTTTTCCTGTTTTTTATAGCGCTTGTGCCAAATATTCTGTTCGGCGTCGCCCATCAGAGCCAGTTGCATCTCATGCTGCATCTCGCGATAATGCTTGCTCAGATCAGTAATCTGCAACTCGCCCTTGCGCCGACGCTGGCGCTGACGCAAGCCGATGACCAACAGTAAAACCGCGCCGATGGCCAACACAATCGTAATGGCTTCCGCCAAAAACAGTCCATAATTAAACAAAAATTCCACATTACCGCCTTGCTGAAAATGTTTTTGTTGTGGCCTATTCTAGCTAACGACCAGGTTTCCGTCGTCAGATAAATCGCAATATCATCGCCGGCCTTGATGGCAAGCCTGGTGGTTTTGGCATCCAAGGCGGCCAAGCCCCTACATGGGCAGGCGGATTATCCGTCATAAGGACTCACATTGAAATCAAACGATAAATCAGGCATAACAAAGGGAGAAACACTGACAACATTATCGTCAATTTATCGGGCCGGATCATTGCTTGGGATAAACAGCATGCCACCGAACAGGATTAACTTATGAGCGAAGATCGTCACCAGCAACGTCAACAACGCCTCAAAGAGAAAGTGGATGCCCGGGTGGCCGCCGCCAACGAGCAACGCGGTATTCTGATTGTTTTCACCGGCAATGGCAAAGGAAAAACCACCGCCGGGTTTGGTACCGTGACCCGGACGGTTGGCCATGGCATGCGAGCCGGCGTCATTCAGTTCATCAAAGGACAATGGCCGAACGGCGAACGAAACCTGCTTGAGGCGCATGGCGTTGAGTTTCAGGTCATGGCGACCGGTTTCACCTGGAATACCCAGGACCGGGTAGCGGATCGCGCCGCGGCGCAAGAAGTCTGGCAACATGGTTTGCGAATGCTGGCGGACGAAACGCTGGACCTGGTATTGCTCGACGAGCTGACCTACATGATCACGTATGACTACCTGGATTTGCCGGAGGTTATCGCGGCGCTGAATCAGCGGCCCCGTCACCAGAGCGTCATCATCACCGGACGCGCATGTCACCGGGAATTGCTTGAACTGGCGGATACGGTGAGTGAATTGAGGCCCGTTAAACATGCTTTCGATGCGGGCATCAAAGCACAACAAGGCATTGACTGGTAGCTGAAAAATAGCGGAGCGCCGCGGCGGCGCTCCGTCATTCTGGCCGAACAGCCGTCAGGCTATTCAGACCCCGGAGTTGCGTTTGCTGCTTTGACCGCCCCGACGAGTGGGCGTCACTTGGCTATGACGCTTAACCGCGCGACGGATCTGATTTGCCTTCATCCGGCGGCGATCGCGCTCAACCGGAACCTTGCTGACTGTTTCAACAGGCAAGGAAACCAGCTCACGCAGATAGTTGGTTTCTTCGAGGGGCAATTCAGTCCAGCCGCCGCGAGGCAATCCCTTGGGCAAGGCAATATTGCCATAACGGGTGCGGATCAAGCGACTAACCTGCACGCCGACCGCTTCCCACAAACGCCGAACCTCACGGTTGCGGCCTTCGTTCAACGTGACGTTGTACCATTGATTCAGCCCCTCGCCACCCTGAAACGATAATGACTTGAACGCGCTGACACCATCTTCAAGCTGAACGCCCTTGGTCAGTTGGCCGATTTTTTCCTTGTCAACCTGACCAAACACGCGCACCGCATATTCCCGCTCCACTTCCTGGCTCGGATGCATTAAACGGTTCGCCAATTCTCCATCGGTGGTAAATAACAGCAAACCGGAAGTATTGATGTCCAAACGCCCTACCGCCACCCAACGCGAACCGGTAATTTTCGGCAGCCGGTCGAAGACCGTCGGCCGTCCATCAGGATCCCGGCGGGTGCAAAGTTCGCCTTCCGGCTTATAATAAGCCAAAACGCGGCATACGGTTTCATCGGAAGCGATGATGGAAACGACGCGGCCGTCGACCCGAATTTTTATGGAATCAATAGCGTCGACCCGATCGCCTAACGTCGCGATTTTGCCGTCAACGCTGACACGGCCCTGTTCTATCAGGGTTTCTATTTCACGACGAGAACCTTGCCCGGCGCGGGCTAAAACTTTCTGTAACTTTTCGCTCATTGAGCAACCTCTGTTGCCGCCTTCACAGGCGTCGGAGTGATAAATACAAATTCGTTGAAAATCAATATGTTACCTAATTTTCATGATGACATTATACAGGTTTCCAGTTAAACTGTAACCTCCTTTATCACCTAAGGAGCATGTGCTGTTTTGCTTTGCTGATCTTTGCAATATCTTCTTTTATTTACCGGGCCGTTTGGCAATAATTCATTGCGACAGTTATACGGAATGTTAAGTATATGACCTTATTGATAATGTTTTAATGATGTTCTTTAAAAACAGCGACCTTAATTATAAACTGTATTAATTAACAATTATTCTAGTTTATTAAATTAGTTATATTTATATATACCATAAAGAATTCAGGCTACAGGAAAGCCAACGCATCTACAACTTGCAAGGATGACAGGTATAACTTATTAGGCTAACGTCATGGAAGGTTATTTTATCCGAGTCGGCGACAAAATAATCTGTGGCAAACATCCGGGAACATTCACTATCGTCGGCGACCATCCTAATTATATCAGTTTCAATACCCAACCCATTGCCGGTACGCTTTACAGCCGAAGCACATGTCCCTGCAAGGCATGCCTGATTTCATCCTTGACAAGCGCCACGCACCTTGCCGCGCAAACGCAAACAACGCGCAATACCGTCATTGGCAGCACCGCACTAGGCGAACCTTTAGCCACCTATCCCGACGGAACAATGGGCGCATTATTTGGAAGTTCTGAACATAAAAAATAAAGCATTATTACGTTGGTTGCTCATCTTAATAATTTTTATAATAAATTTTATAGTAATGATTTATACTTTGTTTTGTGCCTCATTATTTTTTTATCCACACTCAATCTACCTTCCGCCAAAATGATTGAATCAAATATTTGTGATGCAACTATTTCAGAACTTGACAGATTATGGGGTATTTTTGCGTTTCCAGCATTCATCGGCTTTTTTGTGACTGTTCCCACGATTTTGTTGATCTTCAAAAAATCAGATAATTTCAAGGTGACTTATATACCGAGTAAGCTGGACGCTGCCTGGCAATGAGGAACCGTTATCGGTTCCATAATTATTTCATATAGATCTTTTTTCTCGCCTATTTCCACCCTGAATAAGACGCATTGTCCTTTTTTAACTGCCTGTTTATTGGCTAAAAAGTCAGCATTGTCATCTTGCCTCGTCAGCTAAAGCCACTGATTCTAATGGTGATTTGGCGCCTCAAGCTATATTGACAACGATGTCATGACATTCAATTATCATGACATTCCAGGTTCATCAGGCGTGACTTTATGCAATGGGATCAGCCAGCGCTTCATTCCGGCCCGCAACCCTTGTGGTGGCAAATAGCCGAACGGTTACGCCGGGAAATTGAATTCGGCGAATTCAAACCCGGCGATACCCTGCCCTCGGAGGCTGAGTTGAATAAAGCCTTTGGCGTCAGCCGCACCACCGCCCGCACCGCGCTGGATAAACTCGAACAGGAAGGTCTGATTATCCGGCGCGCCGGTAAGGGCTCCACTGTTTTGCCGCCGCATGTGGTTCAGCCATTGAATCAAATGTCGAGTTTTACCGAAGATATGCGGCGTCGGGGTTTTACCGCCAGCTATGACACCTTAACCGCAAGGATGACCGTTCCGACGCAGGAAGCGGCGGCGGCGCTGGGTCTGGCCGATGATAGCAAAACCTTCATGGTATCCCGTTTATTAAGCGCCGATGGCCTACCGATGGCGGTATCCCACTCCTGGTTCGCCCCGTCGTTGTTTACTCGCCATCCGGTGCCAACCATTGCGGAACTCAACCAGGGTTCGCTCTATGTTTGGCTTGAGCAACAATGCGGACGCCGCATCACCGGCGCGCGGGAAACCATAGGCGCAGGGGTGGCCGACGGCGAACTGGCGCGCGCGTTGGAGATCACGCGTGGCATGGCGATTCTTATCGCCCGCCGGCTATGCCATGACCCTCAGCAATTGCCGGTTGAATATGCGGTGATTAATTACCGCGCCGATCGTTACAGCTTCACCGTCGACCTGGTCAGATCATCATGAACAGCGGCTGCGCCTTATTCGTCGGCGATATCAGCCTGGATACCACCTTGCTGATGGACAAACTACCCCAACCGGATGAAAAACTGCTGGTGCGCATCACCAATGAAATGCCCGGCGGCGTGGTCACCAACGCAGCGGTGGCCTGCCGGCTGGCCGGAACGGAAGTCGCGTTGGCGGTGGAAACCGGCGATGATCTGTTTGCCGAAGCATTGCTTGAGCAAGTGCGGTCCTCTGGCATCAGGGTCGCCAATGGCCGGAAACCCGGTCGTACCTGCCGCGCCATCGTGCTGCTTGATTCTCTGGGCGAAAAGCGTCTGTTGCTCGAACCCGGCGTATCGATGTATCCCGGCCCCGAACTACTGGGAAGACTTGATTGGCAGGGGGTGGACTGGCTACACACCGCCGTATACAGCGATACCGCCGATATTGTAGTGCAGCGGTGTCGGGCCGACGGCAGAAAATGGTCAATCGATTTGGAACCGGCCACCTTTCTGCATGGCCTCGAACCGCTGCGCCATCTGCTGGATGGCGCTGAAATCGTGTTCTGCAACCAGCGCGCGCTGGATCAGATCGGCATGAACGCGGTGGAGACGCTATTGGCGATGGGGGTCAAATCGGTGATTTGCACCCTCGGGCCGCAAGGGGCGCGTTATGTCTCGGCGCAAGCCTGTTATCACGCGCGATTTGCCGGCACGCCCGCCATTGCCGACACCACCGGCGCCGGCGACTGCCTGGCCGGCTGGTTTATCGCCCGGAGGCTGGCCGGTCAGTCGATCCCCGAGGCACTGATATCGGCGGTGGATGCCGCCACCTACAGTTGCGGCCGCATGGGAGCGCAATCGTCGTATCCGAGCTTAGAACAATTAATCCGATTTCAACGCTGCCCGGCCGGTAACGAGCCCGGGACGAACGCTTAATTCAACAAGAGAGAGACAATGGCCGCACCCAAAGTATTGCCTGACAAACCCAATATGCTGGCGACGCTGTTTCCGGTCAAAAAGCCGGTGATTGGCGTTATTCATCTTAATGCGCTGCCCGGCGCCCCACGCTACGACGGGCAATCGATGAAGTCGATATACGCCAATGCGGTCAAAGATGCAGTGACACTGTCACTCGGAGGCATCGATGGTATTATCGTGGAAAATGCCAGTGACCTGCCCTTTGCGCGGCCGGAGCATATCGGACCGGAAACCGTGGCGGCATTAACGGCCGTTTGCATGGAAATTCGCGCCGCGGTGGACACGCCGATCGGCATCACCTGCGTAGCCAATGGCGCGATTCCGGCATTGGCCATCGCCAAAGCGGTGGGCGCGCGCTGGGTGCGGGTGAACCAATGGGTCAATGCCTATGTCGCCAATGAAGGTTTTCTTAACGGTCCGGCGCCGGAAGCCATGCGTTATCGCGCCATGATCGATGCGCGCGATGTGGCCATCTTCGCCGATGTCCATGTGAAATTCGGCGCCCACGCCATCACGGCGGATCGCAGTATTCCCGAACAGGCCACCGACGCGGAATGGTTTGACGCCGATGTATTAATCGCCACCGGAACCCGCACCGGTTCGCCGACCGAACCGCGGGAGGTCAACGAAGTTCGCAGCGGCACCAATCTGCCGGTGATTGTAGGTTCCGGTCTGTCTCCTGAACAGGTACCGGCCCTGTTCGCCGCCGCCGACGGCGCCATTATCGGCCAGTGGCTCAAACAAGACGGCCGCTGGTGGTTGCCCGTCGACGCCAAACGCGTTGCGGAGTTGATGACCGCCGTAATGAAAATACGGGAGGCGCAATGACCCTGCTGACCGGTGAAACGGACGTATTCAGCTCGCAATCAGGCGCTGCCGCCGGCTGCGTGGTGGCATTCCTGGCCAAGCGGCAAACCTGCGACGAACCGGCGGTATATGGCGAACCGGAATACCGTCATCTGATGGCGCTATTGTCCCAATTGCATGACGAAGGGTGGCGCTTGTCGTTTCGGGCCATGTTCGATGCAGCCAACGACGCTCGCCCCATGGCATTAGACAGCGGCTTCGCCCATCCCTGGGATCTGGCCGGGGCGTTCGAGGCGCCCAGCATAAATGCGGCGCTGGCGGGTACGGTGCGCCTGGAACAAGCGGGCTGGGGACGGTTATTAGCCACCGAATGGCTGATCGGACCGCGTGAATTCGCCACTGTACAAGGTTGCGGCCATAACATCGAACGCGCATGGGGGTTTATGGCGCTGTGGGAATGGAACGACGCCTGGTGCGCCGCGACGGCATCGGAACGGCGTGATTATGACGCCGAATGCGATGTCGCGTTCAAAGGCGATTTGGCGCTTAACATTAATATCGCCGGCAGGCACCGGCTGGACTGGGCCAATAGCTGGCATCACCTCGGTATTTGGGAAGTGGACCAGCCCGAGACCGTGGATCTCGCCATCAGCGGCCATGAAGACGCCGCCGATTTTATGTTTACCACATCCCGTCATGTCCTGGGCCGAGTACGCCCATTGGCCGATCTTTTATTACCTGTTCGCGCATGAGGCAAGATTATGTCCGACACCCTTTGGATTCATTATGCCCGCCCGAGACCTCACTGGTATCGTCTGACCGACGTGCAGCGGCGGGAAAAACAGGCGTGCTGGGACACGCTGGCGGAACAGGCCCGCAACGCCGGCGCGTCCCGTATCGGCCAATACCATATCCGCGGCCAACATGATTTTCAGACCGTGGAACTCTGGCATTTTCCCGATGCGCAAGCCGCTTTCGACTATTGGACCCAATTGACCGCCGCGGCCTATAACGAATGGTTCGCCTTTGCCAATAATATCGGCCTGTCGCTGGAGAATCCCGCTTATGAGCACGCCGGTTCTTGAAGCCTGTAATATCAGTCGTCATTTCGGCCAGGTCACAGCCCTGGAAAACGTTAATTTCCGGGTTTACCCCGGTGAAATCTGCGCCTTGATCGGCGATAACGGCGCAGGGAAATCCACTTTGGTGAAAATCCTGTCCGGCGCCGATCGTCCTGATAACGGGATGATTAAAATCGACGGCCAGCCGGTAACATTTTCCTCGCCCGCCATGGCCCAGCGACAAGGGATATCCACTGTCTATCAGGATTTGGCGCTGGCGCCGGAACTCACCCCGGTGGATAACCTGTTCTTAGGTCGGGAAGAGCTGCGCCCGGGGCTGTTTGGCAAGCTCGGGTTGTTGGACCGGCCGTCGATGCGGCGCAAAGCGGTCGGCCAGTTCGCCCGTCTAGGCGTGGCGCTGCGCTCGCTGAAAGTGCCCATCTCCACGCTATCCGGCGGACAGCGGCAATCGGTGGCCATTGCCCGCGCGGCCATGTGGGCGAATCGGGTGATTTTTCTGGACGAGCCCACCGCCGCGTTGGGGGTGATACAGACCGAACGGGTACTGGAACTCATCAGACAGGTGCGCGCCTCCGGTATCGCGGTGGTGTTGATCAGCCACAATATGCCCCAGGTGCTGGAAATCGCCGATCGGGTAGAGGTACTGCGGCTGGGACGCAGTGTCGGCCAATTGCCCACCGCCGGGTCCAGGATTGAGGATTTGATCACCGCCATGACCAGCGGCGTCGCCGCCAAGGAGCCCCTATGAAAAAACTCGCCTCCGGTCTGGTCGCCGAACCGCATCGCAGTTTCGAGGGGCACCGCGAAACACTGGCGAAACTGTTGGGCGGCGGCTGGATCTGTCTGTTGCTGGTAGCCTTGGTGGCCCTGTTTTGCGCGCTGCGACCGGCGCAGTTTGGTTCCGCCTACAACTTATCGCAGATTGCCATTAACGCCTCCATTTTACTGGTGCTGTCGGTGGGCCAGACTTATGTCATCATCGCCGCCGGCATTGATTTATCGGTAGGCGCGGTACTGGTCTTTTCCTCGATCATTTCGGCCCAGGCCATGTTGTATCTCACCGGCGATTCGGGCAGTACTTTCGGCACCACCGACGCGGGCTGGGGCATTATCGCGTTCGGTACGCTGGTATCGATAGCGGCGGGAGTCTTATGGGGCGCCCTCAATGGTTTTTTGATCGCTGTGGCGCGCATTCCGGCACTGATTGTGACCCTCGGCACATTCGGCATGGCCTTGGGGCTGGCGCAAATCATTTCCGGCGGCGTCGATGTGCGCGCGATGCCGGAACAATTGGTCAGCGTCATCGGTAGCGGCAGCATCGGCAGCGTGCCGATGCTGGTGATTATCGCCGCCGTGATTACCCTGCTGGCGGCGGCTTTATTGCATCTTACCCGTTTCGGGCTGCATGTGTTCGCCACCGGCTCCAATCAAGAAGCGGTACGCCGGGCCGGCATCAATGTGCGCGCGCGCCTAATGGCGATTTACATGATTTCCGGCGCATTGGCCGGCGTGGCGGCGGTGATGTCCAATGCGCGTTTTTCCACCACCACCATAGGCGGCCACGCCATGGATAATCTTTCGACCATCTCGGCCGTTGTGCTGGGAGGAACCAGTCTGTTCGGCGGTATCGGCAGCGTGGCCGGCACCGTTATCGGCGTCTTTATTCCGATTATTTTACTCAACGGTTTTGTCATTCTCGGTATTCCACCGTTCTGGCAAACCGTTGCCATGGGCGGCGTATTGATTCTGGCCGTCTGGATTGACCAACTGAAGCGCCGGGCGCGGGAACGCGGTTAACCTTTTACCTTAACGGAGTGTATATGATGCGTAGAACTGTAGTCTCCCCCCTGATCTGCGCCCTGGCATTGGGATTCACCCTGCCGGCGGCCGCCCAGCCCAACAATCAGGTGGCGCTGGTACTAGGCGTCAAAGGCAGCCCCTTTTACCAGGCGTTGCAATGCGGCGCGCAGGAAAAAGCCAAGCAGAGCGGTTTGACGCTGAGCGTTTTCGCGCCGGATCAATTCGCCGCCGACAGCCAGATTCCGGTGGTCAACGCCGTCACCGCGACGCAACCGGCGGTAGCCGCCATTGTGCCCACCGACATGCAAGCACTGGTGGAACCTATGAAACAGTTGGCAGGCAGGGGCGCCAAGGTGCTGACTGTCGATCAGACATTGCACGATACCTCGTTTCTGGCAACCCAGATCATTACCGACAATGAGCTGGGCGGCAAAATGGCGGCCGACGCCATGAACCGCCTGCTTGGCGGAAAAGGTAAGGTGCTGGTCATCACACAGCCGCCCGGCTCGGCGGCGCAGGATGCCCGGGAACATGGCTTCGCCGAACAGATCAGGACTTATCCCGGCATAACGTATCTGGGCGCGCAATACCAAAGCGATGATCCGCAAAAAGCGGCGGAAATCGTCACCTCCACGCTGTCGGCCCATCCGGATTTGGCCGGTGTGTTTTCCACCAATGATCAGGGCGCGATCGGTGCGATAACCGGTTTGCGGCAGGCCGGGGCGGTGAAACGCGTCAAACTGGTGGCGTATGACGCGGCGACGGCGGAAGTGAACGCGCTGAAAAACGGGACCATTGATGTGTTAATCGCACAAAATCCCAAGCAGGAAGGCGAAGCAGTGATCGATATCGCCCTGCAATTGCTGGCGGGCAAAACGGTGGCGAAAACCACGCTGACCGACATCGTCGCCATTAACGCCAACGAACCGGCGAAAGCAGATCGCTACGAGTATAAGGCGGATTGTCTCTGATCCGAACGCGGCCACGAGTGCGTAGCCGCTCACCCCGTTCGGGGCGGGTTCGGCGCGAATCAGGTCGGGTCACCGGGGCGCTCGGCCGACTTACGCGGATCCAGCCCCATCCGGCAGGTTCCTGCGATAGCCGAATCCGCGAGCACCGCTCGGATCTGCGTTACAAGAAAGGTGAAATGTCGCCGACGCCGGTACGCACAACTTTCGGCGTGTCGTCGGTGAGATCGATGACCGTCGTCGGTTGCTGGCCCAAGAATCCACCATGTATGACCAGATCAACCTGTTTGCCCAAGAGATCTTTGATCCGTTCCGGATCAGGTTCGGCAAAATCGTTACCCGGTAACATCAAGGTGGTGGACATCAGCGGTTCGTCCATGACTTCCAATAACGCTAGGGCGATGGGATTGGACGGCACCCGCAAGCCAATGGTTTTGCGTTTTTCATTCATTAAACGCCGCGGCACTTCTTTGGTGGCTTTAAGGATAAAAGTGTATTTGCCTGGCGTATTGTTTTTCATTAAGCGAAAGGCCTGATTATCGACATAGGCATAGGTCGATAATTCAGATAGATCACGGCAGACCAGGGTAAAATTATGGTTACCGTCCAAGTGGCGTATGCGGCAAATCCGCTCCATGGCATTTTTATCCTCCAGACGGCAACCAAGCGCATAGCCGGAATCGGTTGGATAGACGATAACCGCGCCTTTACGCAATAGCTCGACGGATTGGTTAATCAATCGCGGTTGTGGGTTTTCTGGATGGATCGTGAAAAACTGACTCATTAATACTCCTTATTGCGTCTAACGGGGAACTCCCCGGCAAACCCTGCTTATTCCTTTAAGATCCTGACGGTATGGCACCGGCCGGCTCAACAACGCGAGCACTCGGCCAGTCGCGCCATACCGGCTCCACGCCGCCCGGCAGCCAAAGCCGGCGACCCAGCTCAATCCAAGGGCAGGGTTGATGGAAATCCGATCCCTGCGAGGCCAATAAACCCCGTGAACTTGCGTAACCAGCGAGCAAGCTTCTCTCCATCGGCGATTGCTGGCATGAGGATACCTCAATGGCATCGCCGCCCGCCTCGGCGAAATAATCCAGCAAACGCTTAAGCCATTTGGCGGAAAGCTGATAACGCCCCGGATGGGCTAATACCGCCTGCCCGCCCGCTTGTTGCACAGCGTTGATGGCTTGCTCGATTGTACACCACTGCGGCGGCACGTAGCCGATTTTCCCTTTGGCCAGGTATTTTTTAAAGACATCGGCCAAGCTGTTGGCCTTGCCGATACTGACCAGATAATGGGCAAAATGCGCGCGGGTAATCAGCGCGTTTTCAGCCAAAAGATTGGCGCCCCGCCAAGGATTGGCGATGCCCGCGTGTTCGAGGCGTTGGGCGATGGCGATGGCCCGCGCCAAACGTTTTTCCCGCTGTGCGGCCAGCAGCGAGATGATGGCCGGATGACCGCTATCGATGCCCAGTCCGACAATATGGATTTCATGATTTTCCCACAGGGTGGAAATTTCCACCCCGGGTATCAACGTCAGCGGCACGGCAAGCTCATTAACGGCCTGGCCCGCCGCCGCCAAGCCGTCCAGAGTATCGTGATCGGTAATCGCCAATACATCAACCCCCATGACAGCCGCGCGCACGACCAGCGCTGCCGGGGAAAGCGCCCCGTCGGAAGCGGTCGTGTGACTGTGCAGATCATAAAGGGTGAGAAGTGATGATTTTACGATCAATAATAATTCCCCGTGATTTATTGGATTGAGTTAGAAGAAACTCGTTCTATCATAACGTTTATTGCCGACGAATCGAACCGGTAAGATTATTTACCGATTTTAAGCATCGGCTGTTGACATTTCGTTGTTGAACTAGTTTACTAGTACACAGTTAACTCACACAATGAGAATCTGATGATGTCTATTATTTCGGTTATGCTTCGCTGGTGGCGCACTTCCCTTTAGCGGGTGGTGTTATCATGCGTTGCTGTCATCAGACAGAGCAAGATCCCCAAAGCCCGCAGCAAAGCGGGCTTTTTTATGGGCGAAAAACAGGAAAACCGAACAATGCAAACCCCAAAACCACATTTAGAGTTATTACAGGCGGAGGCCACCTACCGCGACGATCCCACCGCAATGTTCAATCATCTCTGTGGGGCCCGCCCCGCCACGTTATTGCTTGAATCCGCCGAAATCGACAGCAAGCGCAATCTGAAAAGTTTAATGGTGCTCGATAGCGCCATGCGCATCACCGCCCTGGGACGCCGGGTCACCATCCAGGCGTTAACCGCCAATGGCGCGGCGTTATTGCCATTGCTCGATGCCGCGTTGCCGCCGGAAGTCCTTATCCTGCCGCATCCCAATGGTCGCGAATTGCAGTTTCCCGCCGCGGAAAACCAGATGGATGAAGATGCGCGGCTGCGCGCGTTATCGGTCTTCGATTGTCTGCGCTTATTGCTGACCTTGGTGCAAACGCCGGCCGACCAGCCAGAAGCGCTGTTTCTCGGCGGTCTCTTCGCCTACGATCTGGTGACCGGTTTCGAATCTCTGCCCGACGTGCGCAGCGATCAACGTTGTCCTGATTTTTGCTTTTATCTGGCCGAAACCCTATTGGTCCTGGACCACCAGCAACATTCCTGCCGTTTGCAGGCTAGCCTGTTTTGCCCGTCCGCCGGCGAGAAACAACGCCTGCTAGCCCGCCTTAAACAATTGCAGCATCAGCTTCGGCAGGTTCCGGGACCGATTCCCCATCAGACGATCGACAGCATGACGCTGGAATGCAATCAGAGTGATGAAGAATACTGCCGGGTGGTGGAAAAAATGCAGCGGGCCATCCGCGAAGGCGAAATCTTCCAGGTCGTGCCGTCCCGGCGCTTCTCTCTGCCCTGCCCCTCGCCGCTGGCCGCTTACCATACACTGAAAGAAAATAATCCTAGTCCTTACATGTTTTTTATGCAGGACGATGATTTTACGGTATTCGGCGCTTCGCCGGAAAGCTCGCTGAAATACGACGCCGGCAACCGGCAAATTGAAATTTATCCTATCGCCGGGACCCGGCCGCGCGGCCGTAAACCGAACGGTGAACTGGATGCCGATCTCGACAGCCGCATAGAACTTGAGATGCGTTGCGACCATAAAGAACTGGCCGAACATCTGATGCTGGTGGATTTGGCGCGTAATGACCTGGCGCGCATTTGCGAACCGGGCAGCCGCTATGTCGCCGACTTGACCAAGGTCGATCGCTATTCTTTCGTTATGCATCTGGTCTCCAGGGTAGTGGGCACGTTACGCGCCGATCTGGATGTGCTGCACGCCTATCGGGCCTGTATGAACATGGGTACGTTAAGCGGCGCGCCGAAAGTCCGCGCCATGCAATTGATCGCCGAAGCGGAAGGCACCCGTCGCGGCAGCTATGGCGGCGCCATTGGTTATTTCACCGGCCAGGGTCTTCTTGATACCTGCATCGTCATCCGCTCCGCCTACGTGGAAGACGGCATCGCCACCGTCCAGGCCGGCGCCGGCGTTGTGCTTGATTCCGTTCCCCAGGCCGAAGCCGATGAAAGCCGTAATAAAGCCCGTGCCGTTCTGCGCGCTATCGCTACCGCACATCATGCCAAGGAAGTGTTCTAATGGCCGATATCCTGTTACTCGATAATATCGATTCATTTACCTACAATCTGGTCGATCAATTGCGCGCCAACGGCCATCGGGTCATGGTTTACCGCAATCAGTTGCCGGCGGGCGCCATTATCGACCGGCTGCAAAGCATGGAAAATCCCATACTGATGCTGTCGCCCGGACCGGGCGCCCCGGCCAACGCCGGTTGTATGCCGGAATTGCTGACGAAACTGCGCGGACAATTGCCCATTATCGGCATCTGTCTTGGCCATCAGGCCATTGTAGAGGCCTATGGCGGCCATGTTGGGCAAGCGGGAGAAATCCTGCATGGCAAAGCTTCGCTCATCGAGCATGACGGGCTGGCCATGTTTGCCGGTATGCCCAATCCGCTGCCGGTCGCCCGTTACCACTCGTTGGTCGGCAGCAAGATCCCCGCCGGGCTGACGGTGAATGCCCATTTCAATCAAATGGTCATGGCGGTGCGCCATGATGGCGACCGGGTTTGCGGCTTCCAGTTCCATCCCGAATCCATATTGACCACCCTTGGAGCACGTTTGCTCAATCAAACCCTGGACTGGGCGCTGGCTTAATCATAAGGAATCGACCATGCAGCAGATTTTGGACAAGCTCTATCGGGCTGAACGCATCAGCCGCCAGGAAAGCGAACAGCTTTTCACCGCGATTATTCAAGGTCAATTGGAGCCGGTGCAATTGGCGGCGGCGCTCATCAGCATGAAAATTCGCGGCGAGCACCCCGACGAGATTGCCGGCGCAGCTGGCGCCTTATTGGCTGACGCCAAGCCCTTCCCGCAACCCGATTACCCGTTTGCCGATATCGTCGGCACCGGCGGCGACGGTTCAAACAGTATCAATATTTCCACCGCAGCGGCCTTTGTCGCCGCCGCTTGCGGCTTCAGAGTCGCCAAGCATGGCAACCGCAGCGTTTCCAGTCGCTCGGGTTCATCGGATCTGCTGGCGGCTTTCGGCATTCGCCTGGATATGACGGCGGACCAATCCCGTAAGGCGTTGGATGAATTGAACGTCTGCTTTTTATATGCGCCGCAGTATCACACCGGTTTCCGCTTTGCCATGCCGGTGCGTCAGCAGTTGAAAACCCGCACCCTGTTTAACGTCTTGGGTCCCCTCATCAACCCGGCCCATCCGCCGCTGGCGCTGATTGGCGTCTACAGTCCCGAACTGGTGTTGCCCATTGCCCAAACCTTGCAGATGCTGGGCTATCGGCGCGCGGCGGTGGTGCATGGCGGCGGCATGGACGAAGTGGCGTTGCATGCGCCGACCCAGGTGGCGGAACTGAATGAAGACAAGATCATCAGTTACCAATTAACGCCGGCGGATTTCGGCCTTGAAAGCCATCCGATCGCAGCCTTGCAGGGCGGCGCGCCGGAAGAAAATCGTGACATTCTGGCAAGGTTGTTACAAGGTAATGGCGCACCCGCCCATGAAGCCGCTGTCGCCGCCAATGTCGCCCTGTTGCTAAGATTATTCGGCCAGGAAAATTTACGCGACAATGCGCAATTGGCGCTGTCGGTGATCCGCAGCGGTCGCGCTTTCGACGTGGTCACCGCTTTGGCGGCAAGGGGATAAACCATGCAGGACACGGTACTGACGAAAATCGTCGCCGATAAGAGAATCTGGATTGCGAACCGGAAACAGCGCCAACCCTTGGATCAGTTTCGCCAACAGGTGGAACCCAGCAGCCGCAGTTTTTACCATGCTCTGCAAGGTTCACGCACGGTATTTATTCTTGAATGCAAGAAAGCCTCGCCGTCAAAGGGGCTTATCCGCGCCGATTTTGATCCGGCGGCGATTGCCGGCGTCTATAAAAATTATGCTTCTGCCATTTCGGTCCTGACCGACGAAAAATATTTTCAGGGCGATTTCGACTTTTTACGCCAGATAAGCCAGGTGGTCAGCCAACCCGTGCTGTGCAAGGATTTCATCATTGATCCTTATCAAATCTATCTGGCGCGTTATCACCAGGCGGATGCCATCTTGCTGATGCTCTCGGTGCTGGACGACGAAACCTACCGCCAACTGGCCGCGGTGGCGCACAGCCTGCAAATGGGCGTGCTGACCGAAGCCATCAGCGAACAGGAGTGTCAACGCGCCATTGTCCTTGGCGCCAAAGTAGTGGGGATCAATAACCGCGATTTGCGCGACTTGTCCATCGATTTAAACCGCACCCGCACCCTGGCGCCGCATCTGCCCGCCGGCGTGACCGTCATCAGCGAATCCGGGATTACCGCCTATCGCCATGTACGGGAATTGAGTCATTACGCCAATGGTTTTCTCATCGGCAGCGCGCTGATGTCTGAACCGGATCTGGATTACGCGGTGCGGCGCGTGCTGCTGGGCGAAAATAAAGTCTGCGGCTTGACCCGGCCGCAAGATGCTCAGGCGGCCTGGGATGCGGGCGCCCTATACGGCGGGCTGATTTTCGTCCCGGCCTCGCCGCGATACGTGACTATCGAACATGCCCGCCAGGTGATTGACGGCGCGCCCTTGCGTTATGTCGGCGTTTTTCGCAATACCGATATCGACGAGGTTGCGCATACCGCCGCCGCGCTGGCCTTGCATGCCGTGCAACTGCACGGCGACGAGGATCAAGCCTATATCACCGCCCTGCGCGGACGTTTGCCCACCGCCTGCCGAATATGGAAGGCATTGAATATGCAGCATTCTCTACCGGCCCGGGATTTCACCGATGTCGATCGTTATTTGCTGGATAACGGCGGCGGCAGCGGGAAAACCTTCGACTGGTCGCTGGTGGCCGGCCAGCAGCTCGACAACGCCATGCTGGCTGGCGGACTGGCGGCGGATAATTGCGTCGCCGCCGCGCAACTGGGCTGCGCGGGACTGGACTTTAACTCCGGTGTCGAAAGTGCGCCCGGCATCAAGGATCATCATAAACTGGCTACGGTATTTCAGACGCTGCGCGCCTATTAATCGACAGCCCGGCTAAACGAGAGACAAGAAAGCATGACATTACTTAATCCTTACTTTGGCGAATTCGGCGGCATGTATGTGCCGCAAATTCTGGTACCCCCGTTGCTGCAATTGGAGCAGGCTTTTGTCAGCGCCCAGAGCGACCCGGCATTTCAGGCTGAATTCAGCGACCTTTTAACCAACTATGCCGGTCGTCCGACGCCATTGACCCTGTGCCGCAATTTAACGGCCGGCACCAAAACCAAACTGTATCTCAAACGCGAAGATCTGCTGCATGGCGGCGCCCATAAAACCAACCAGGTGTTGGGACAAGCCTTGCTGGCCAAACGGATGGGCAAAACCGAGATCATCGCCGAAACCGGCGCCGGCCAGCATGGTGTTGCCTCCGCCCTGGCCTCGGCCCTGCTGGGCCTGAAATGCCGGATTTACATGGGCGCCAAGGATATCGAACGCCAGGAGCCGAATGTTTTCCGCATGCGGCTGATGGGCGCGAAAGTGATCCCGGTGCACAGCGGTTCGTCCACCCTGAAGGACGCCTGCAACGAAGCGCTGCGCGATTGGTCCGGCAGTTATGAAACCACCCATTACATGTTGGGGACGGCGGCCGGCCCGCATCCTTACCCCACCATTGTGCGCGAATTCCAGCGCATGATAGGCGAAGAAACCAAATGGCAATTGCAGGAACAGGCGCATTGCCTACCGGATGCGGTACTGGCTTGCGTCGGCGGCGGTTCCAACGCCATCGGCATGTTCGCCGACTTTATCGATGAACCTTCCGTCAGGCTAATCGGCGTCGAGCCCGGCGGTCTGGGTATCGAAACCGGCCAGCACGGCGCATCGCTCATGCATGGCCGGCTGGGAATTTATTTCGGCATGAAATCGCCGATGATGCAGTCGTCGGACGGGCAGATTGAAGAATCCTATTCCATCTCCGCCGGTCTGGATTTCCCCTCGGTGGGCCCGCAGCATGCCTATCTCAACAGCATCGGCCGCGCGGAATATGTTTCCATCACCGATGAGGAAGCATTGCAGGCGTTCCAGGATTTATCCCGCCATGAAGGCATCATTCCGGCGCTGGAATCTTCTCACGCCCTGGCTCACGCGCTGAAAATGATCAAAGCCGAGCCGGATAAGGAACAGACCTTGGTAGTCAATCTTTCGGGGCGCGGCGATAAGGATATTTTTACCGTTCATAAAATTCTGAAAGCGCGAGGAGAAATTTGATGGAACGCTACGAGCAGTTATTCTCTACGCTGAAAAGCCGCAATGAAGGCGCTTTTGTGCCGTTTGTAACGCTTGGCGATCCTAATCCGGAACAATCGCTGGCAATCATCGACACCTTGATTGCCGCCGGGGCCGACGCCCTGGAACTGGGCGTTCCTTTTTCCGATCCGCTGGCGGATGGCCCCACCATTCAGAACGCCAATCTGCGCGCGTTCTCCGCCGGCGTCACGCCGGATCACTGTTTTGACATGCTGGCGGCCATCCGCCATAAATATCCCGCCATTCCCATTGGCCTGCTGATGTATGCCAATTTGGTATTCAATAAGGGCGTGGATGTTTTTTACGCCCGCTGCCAGCAGGTCGGCGTTGATTCCGTCCTGGTGGCGGACGTGCCGCTGGAAGAAAGTTTGCCGTTTCGTACCGCGGCCATGCGGCATGGCATCGCGCCGATTTTTATCTGCCCGCCCAACGCCGATGAGGAAGTCTTGCGCGCCGTCGCCGCCAATGGCCGCGCTTATACCTATCTGTTGTCCCGCGCTGGCGTGACCGGCAGTGAAAACCGTACGCACGTTCCCCTTGAACATCTGGTGCAAAAGCTTAAAGAGTACCATGCGGCGCCGGCGCTGCAGGGTTTTGGCATCGCCGAACCCGCCCAGGTGCGCGAAGCCTTGTCCGCCGGCGCGGCGGGAGCCATTTCCGGTTCAGCCATTGTGAAAATCATTGAACGTCACACCGATGATTCCGCCGCCATGCTGAAGGCGCTGGCCGATTTCGTTCGCGGCATGAAAGCGGCGACTCGCGACTAAAGCTTGAAAAACCTCATTTTATCGATAACACTCACAGGGCCGGTATTAATTACCGGCCTGATTATTCGAGTGAAACACGTTATCCAAACCGAAGGTTAGCCAAACCGCAGGTTAGTTAAATCGAGGAGATAAAATGAAAATGCACAACCCGCTCAAGGTCCTCGTCATCACCCTTCTTTTGGCTTTTATGGCGAGCGGTTGCGCACCGACGCCAAAATCTGAAAGTACTGGCGGTTATATCGACGATACGGTTATCACCACCAAAGTTAAGACCCAATTACTACAGGATGACGAATTGACCTCCCGCGATATTCATGTGGATACCTACAAGGGGCGCGTTCAATTAAGCGGTTTTGCCGTATCGCAGGCGGATATCTACCGTGCCGTCGCCATTGCCCGCGATGTCCCGGGGGTCAGGGCGGTGGAAAACCATATCAGCGTCAGGTGACAGATGGCCTGAACGGGTGCAAGCTGTCCCGATCACGCCTGAATCTCATTTAGTAATGACTGCCGAAAAACCGATTGCTTTCCCTTAGTCTGATGAGTAATTTCAGTTGAAGCTGGCAATCGTGGAGACGGCAGACAGTTAACCATGAGCGAAATCGACAATCCTTGCATGAGTTGCGGCGCATGTTGCGCTTTTTTTCGTGTGTCGTTTTATTGGGCGGAAGGCAATGACGGCGGTGGCGCGGTGCCCGTTGAACTCACTGAACCCCTTACGCCTTTTCTATGCTGCATGGCGGGCACCAATCAAAAAAAGCCGCGTTGCACCGCGCTGACCGGCGAGGTGGGCCGTTCGGTAAGCTGTTCCATTTATGCCGACCGGCCCTCGCCCTGCCGGGAATTTCCCATGTCCGGCGAACACGGTCAGGCCAACAACGCCTGCGATCGCGCCAGGGCCGCGTTCGGACTGCCCCCGCTACCCGTTGAACGAGACATAACTATTTCAAATGAAAAGCATCAGGAACCGGCGGCGGGGTGCCAACTGACCGATTAACAGGGTAGAATACCCGGCTGAATCAGAAATTTTCGCCAAGGAGTCGTCATGCCGATTATGGCAAGTACCTTATACCGTGACATGTTGAATTTCACCCGCAATCAATTTACCAGCATCATTCTTCTGGCATTGCTGACCGCATTAATCAGTGTCGTTCTTGGACATGCTTTGTCGCCAAATACCGATCAGTTGATTGTGCTCAGCAGTCAAGGCGCGGGGGCCGGTGATTCAGCGAATATGAGTTTGCAGGAGTTGGTGCAATCCATGACCCCGGAACAGCAGCGGGTGCTGCTTAAAGCCTCCGCCGCAGGGACCTTCGCCGGCTTACTGGGCAATGTCATACTGGCCGGCGCGCTGCTGACCATGATCCGGCTGGTTTCCAACCGGCAACCCGTCAGCGTCCTGCGGGCCATAGGTATCGCCGCGCCAATTTTGCCGCGTCTGTTATTATTGATATTCATTACCACCTTATTGGTGCAATTGGGACTATTGTTAGTGGTAATACCAGGCATATTGGTCGCTATTGCCCTAAGTTTGGCGCCGATTATCGCTACCAGTGAAAATCTGGGGGTCTTCAAGTCCATGCGCCTAAGTAGTAAACTCGCTTATGCCAATCTGCGTCTGATTATGCCGGCAGTGCTGGTCTGGTTGCTGGCCAAGGCGGCGGTATTATTATTGGCGGCGCAATTCAGCCAGGTATCATCGTTGGTCGCGGCGGTACTGCTTAACGGATTGAGTAATATTGTTTCCGCTTTGTTGCTCATTTATCTGTATCGTCTGTACATGCTGCTGCGTCAGGCTTGAAGCACGTAGAGACATCACTCAATCAACCACGGATTTAGCTATGAAGCAGTTTCTCGATTTTCTGCCGTTAGTGGTGTTTTTTGTTTTTTATAAACTTTACGACATTTATATTGCTTCTGGAGCGCTGATTGCCGCTTCGGCCTTGGTATTGGCATTTATGTGGATCAGATACCGCAAAGTTGAAAAAGTCACGTTAATGACTTTTATCCTGGTGGCTATTTTCGGTTCACTGACCCTGTATTACCACAACGCCGAATTCATTAAATGGAAAGTGACCGTCATCTACAGTCTGTTCGCCATTGTATTGCTGTTCAGCCAATTCGTTTTAGGCAAACCGCTAATACAACGCATGTTAGGCAAGGAGCTGACATTGCCGGCGAGAATCTGGAATAATCTCAACATCGCCTGGTCGTTATTTTTCATTGCCTGCGGCGCAGGCAATATCTATATTGCGTTCTGGCTGCCGCAAAACGTCTGGGTGAACTTCAAAGTTTTCGGGCTGACCGGCCTGACGTTGATATTTACCTTGCTGAGCGGTCTGTATGTCTACCGGCATATACCGGAAGATCAAAAGGATTCTCGTTGATTCCCAACCAGCAGCCACAGTCAATCTGTCGCTAAAGCGGAAGACTTCATGAGCGAAAACCCGGTAGTAACCCACGGCGAGTTAGTACTGCGCACGCTTGCCATGCCCGCCGACACCAATGCCAACGGCGATATTTTCGGCGGTTGGCTGATGTCGCAGATGGATATCGGCGGCGCCATTCTGGCGAAAGAAATCGCCGAGGGTCGGGTGGTCACGGTCAAAGTCGACGGGATGACATTCCTCAAACCGGTTGGCGTGGGCGATGTCATCTGTTGTTATGCCCGCTGCACGCATACCGGCACCAGCTCGCTGAAAATCAATATCGAGGTATGGGTAAAAAAGGTTTCCTCCGAACCCATTGGCCAACGCTATCGGGCCACTGAAGCCGCGTTCACCTATGTGGCGGTGGACGCTCAAGGCAAAGCCCGTCCGCTGCCCGACGGCAAGCGCAATTACACGCCTGATCAACCCAGGCTGTTAACCTGAAAACCGCAGGATAGCTAACGCCGCTCGGGGTTAATTCGTTAGTTCAGCGTCGTTACGCCGGCTCGGTATTGATTCGGCGTATATTTCCCCTCGCAATTCATCTTTAATCAACGCTGCTGCTGACGCCTGATAATGTGAAAATGACGGTCATGGTGAGGTTTTTGCCGGGTTTGCCGCTTTGATATCGCCACCGCGGCACCGCTTCCCTGATCTGGCGCTCGAACATATTGCGCGGCGTGGCGGAAATGATCCGCAGATTTTCCACTTGCCCGCCGGCATTAACATCAAACTGAATTTGCACTCGCCCTTCAATGCCCAATACCCTGGCGCGATCCGGATAAATCGGGTCGGGCCGGCTGATGGCGGCCGGTCCGCTATTTAACGCGGGTGCGGATACAACAGGTTCGGCGGTGGTCGGTCGTTCATGGAGCGCCTCTGGCGAGGCGGAGGGATTCGTTTGCGCGGGTGTGACCTGGTCAGGCTGTGGCTGCGTCCGTTCAGGCATCTTGCGTGACGGCTTGGGTTTCGGTTTATGTTTTATCTCAGGCTTGGGTTTGGCGATTTGCACCGGCGCAGGCGGCTCAGGGGCCAGCACAGGCCGGGGTTTCGCTTCAGACTGCGACACCGAAGGCTTGACGGCGCTTTGGGATACCGCTGGGTCGGCTACGACGGTTTGAGTTGCCACCTTTTTGGGTGCTTCTTGGGGTGCTGGTGTTTCAGATTCATCCGGTTCAGCGGGCATCAGTATAACGCTCATGGGCTGTTCGACTGCGACCGGGGTCATTATCCGATTAACCGAGGCGTACAGTAACCCCGCCAATAGCGAAGTATGCAGCCCCATGGACACGGCAAACGGCCACGTATATCGACGAGTCCTTTTCAAAATAATTTACGCCATATCAACTAGGATTATCATATAGGCTGGATTTTAAATGCAAATAGCAATCATATTCAATAACCGTTATCAAACTCTTGTTTGTTAACGGTCAAAACCTTTTTTTTTGCTGGCGGGCAAAGCGCCAGCCAAACAAAGTTTTTCATTGCGCTGATGTGCCCAATGTCATAACTTGAATCACTTTATGCAAAACCAATCCGTTGGGAGTATTAATCGTGCTCTATGTAATTTATGCTGAAGATGTCGCCGATTCCCTTGAAAAACGCCTTTCCGTCCGCCCTACCCACGTTGCGCGTTTACAGTTGCTGCGCGACGAGGGCCGTTTACTGACGGCCGGCGCAATGCCGACCATCGACAGCAATGAACCCGGCGCCGCGGGTTTCAGCGGTTCCATCATGATAATCGAATTCGATTCACTGGAAGCCGCGCAAGCTTGGGCTGATGCCGATCCTTTTGTCGCTGCCGGCGTCTATAAATCCGTGACGGTAAAACCTTACCGCAAAACTTTTTAATGCTTGCCGATCCCGCCCGGCGAGGGTCCACATTTGACAAGTCAGACTTTTGATGGTGTTTAACACCGAAAATCACCGGTAACTTGTCCGGGTCAGCAGCCGTGACCCGGGCGCAATCCACAGTTATTGCCAAGCCTTCACGTTAAGAAATGCCACCAGCGGGATAACGACTCCGCGGATTTACCTTGTTGTTTCTTTCATACCATTACTGATCTTGCTCCAACTTAAACGAAATCGACGCCGGTCCCCAAAGGGCAAAAAAGATCCAATCCCGGCGGATTCCCGTTTCGGGCAGTATTTAAGAATTGTCTCAGTACAAAATATAACCAATTTTGAATCAGTGCATTAAAACTCTCTGGACCGGCCGCCGCTGGACTCATGCCATTTGTAAGCCTGTTAATGATTTGTTGTGATCGGAATTATCTAATACCTTTTAAAGGCTGTACTTCCGTTATTCTTAAAAGGTAGGAGGTTATATATGTCCAAGAAAGTTTTAGCCGCTTTACTCATGGTCTATGCAGCCAGCTCGACCGCCGCTTTAGCGGCAAGCGCAACCGGAACAACCGATGTGGCAACTGAAAGCGCAGCGGGTAGCGCCACCACTTCCGACCCGGGGTTCATTTCCGGTTCCGTGGCGGCATTGGCTTCGGCCAGCGATCCCGATAGCCGTGGGTCATCAACGTCAACATCCACATCAACCACCACCACTACGCGATGACAGTCAACCCGAATCAGGGTTTGATGAATTGCAACCCGAGTGAATCGGGTTTGGTCAGTAGTCTTAAACCGGCTGAAAGCCGGTTTTTTTAACCCATCTAGAACGAAACTCTCTGCTATAGTTCGTAGGTCGTGGCGAACAGCAAGGAACGACGCTGCTGTTTCAGTTGGATATGCCGCAAACGGGTCAGATGGCGGTAAGTGCGTGATTGAGCTTCCACCCACTGACTGCGCCGACGCTGCGCTTGTCGTAACATACGCCAACGGCTGACTTCATTTCTGCTTCTTTTCATTAACTGACTGACTCTAACTGGCGGTTGAGCCGGTTATTATAAACTTTTCCGCCAGTGATCCAAGTGAAGCGAGCGCTGACGCGCCAATTGGAAACCGGATGCGGGGGGCAAAACAATTTCCTCTTTCCGCCCCTTATGCGTACACTCAGATTTCTTGCCTTGCGAACAGGATTATTCGCCTTTATGACAACTTTTTATACGGTAATCAATTGGCTATTGGTATTCGGCTACTGGTTACTCGTGGCGGGCGTCACCCTGCGTGTACTGATGAAACGCCGGGCGGTTCCGTCGGCAATGGCTTGGCTGTTGGTCATCTACATTCTGCCGCTGGTGGGGATTATCACTTATTTATTGTTCGGTGAAATGAATCTCGGCAAGCGCCGCGCCGAACGCGCCAAAGCCATGTGGCCGTCCACCGCTCAGTGGATGCAGGAATTGAAAAAATGCAAACGGATTTTCGCCACCGAAAACAGTGAAGTCGCACAGTCGCTTTTCCGGCTTTGCGAACATCGCCAAGGGATGGGCGGTCTCAAAGGCAACCAGTTACAACTGCTGACCGGCACGGACGATACGCTCAAAGCGCTGATTAAAGATATCGGACTGGCGCAGAATAACATTGAGATGGTGTTTTATATCTGGCAAACCGGCGGCCTGGTGGATGACGTGGCGCAAGCGCTCATGGCCGCCGCCAGGCGCGGAGTCAGTTGTCGGCTGATGCTGGATTCCGCCGGCAGCGTCAAATTTTTTCGCAGCCCCTATCCGGCTAAAATGCGCCAGGCCGGCGTCGATGTGGTGGAAACCCTGCACGTCAGCATCTTGCGGGTTTTTCTGCGGCGCATGGACTTGCGTCAGCATCGCAAAATGATTTTGATCGACAATTATATTTCTTATACCGGCAGCATGAATATGGTCGACCCGCGCTTTTTCAAACAAGATGCCGGCGTCGGCCAATGGATCGATCTCATGGCCAGAATGGAAGGTCCGGTAACCACGGCGATGGGCATCATCTTTTCCTGCGATTGGGAGATAGAAACCGGCACGCGGATTTTACCCCCGCCGCCAGATGTGAATATCATGCCATTCGAACAAGCCACCGGCCATACCATCCAGGTTATCGCTTCCGGTCCGGGTTTTCCCGAGGGGATGATTCACCAGGCACTTCTGACGTCCATTTATGCATCGAGACAGCAGTTGATCATGACCACCCCTTATCTGGTGCCAAGCGATGATTTGCTGCATGCCATCTGTACCGCGGCGCAACGGGGGGTCGAGGTGCATATCGTGGTGCCTCGTTTCAACGATTCAATGCTGGTTGGCTGGGCCAGCCGCGCTTTTTTCGCTGAACTGCTCGAGGCGGGCGTCAATATTCATCAGTTCGAGGGCGGTCTGCTCCACACCAAAAGCGTGCTGGTGGACGGCCAGTTGAGCCTGGTGGGTACCGTCAACCTGGACATGCGCAGCCTGTGGCTTAATTTTGAAATCACGCTGGTGATTGACGACGATGATTTCGGCAGCGACCTGGCGCGGGTCCAGGAAGACTATATTGCCCGCTCCCGATTGGTTGATGCAAAAAAATGGGCGCAGCGGCCCTATTGGCAACGGATAATCGAAAGGCTGTTCTACTTTTTCAGTCCTCTGCTGTAATTTGCAAGACGGCGGGTATAATAGCGCGACGAAACGCCGAGGAATAATCAGTATGTGTTTGGATAATCGCCTGTCGGATGATGAAATCATTGAACAGGCTTATGATATTTTTCTTGAATTGGCCGCTGACAATCTCGATCCGGCGGATGCGTTGCTGTTCAGCTTGCAATTTGAACAACGCGGAGCAGCGGAATTGTTTGATCCTTCTGAGCAATGGCACGAACAGGTTGATTTCGATCTGGACCCGGATGTGTTTGCCGAAGTCGTTATCGGGCTGGCGAAAGAAGAAGGCATGGAAATCGATGATGTTTTCGCTCGCATGCTGCTGTGCCGCGACCGCACGGAAAAAATCTGCCATATCATCTGGAAAGAATAAACCGCCCGTCCCCCTGAACCAGACGGCGCGGGCCGATTTTGTCTACCCTGCGCTTCGCGTCTCCGGCCGGCCAAGGCGGCTAAACCACAAGCCGCCTTGGGCTGGCTCAATTACCGCGCTGCATTATTGCGGCAATTGGCTGATATCGACCTTGATACAAGAGCAGGCATGCCGAAATCCGCCTTGCAATATCGGGCGCGTAACGGCGCATTCTTCGCTGGCAAGCGGGCAACGGGTTCGGAACACGCAGCCAGATGGCGGATTGATCGGCGAAGGTAAATCACCCTCAAGCAATTGGATGACTTTATTGCGCTCCTTATCGGGATCAGGAATCGGAACCGCCGACATCAGCGCTTTGGTATAGGGGTGCAGCGGATGGTTGTAAACCTCGTCATAGGTTCCCAATTCAACCGCATGTCCTAAATACATGACCAATACCCGGTCGGAAATGTGTTTTACCACGGCTAAATCGTGGGCAATGAAAATCAGCGATAATCCCATTTCCCGCTGCAATTGTTGCAGCAAATTGACGACTTGCGCCTGAATCGACACATCCAGAGCCGATACCGGCTCGTCGCAGATCACAAGCTTGGGCTCCAGGATCAGGGCCCGCGCGATGCCGATGCGCTGACATTGGCCGCCGGAAAACTCATGGGGATAACGGTTAATCAGGTTCGGCAATAAACCGACCTTCATCATCATATTCCTGACTTTATCCTTGACCTGCTGGCGCGGCATTTTGGGGTGGTAGGTATGCAGCGGTTCGGCGATGATCTCGCCGATGGTCATGCGGGGGTCAAGGGATGCCAGCGGGTCTTGGAAAATCATCTGGATATTGCTGCGTGTCGTGCGCCACTCAGCGCTGCTCATGCCCTGCAATTCTTTGCCAAGCCAGGCGATTCGGCCGCTGGTGGATTTGACCAGGCCAATCAACGCCCTGGCAAAGGTGGATTTACCGCAGCCGGACTCCCCCACTACACCGAGGGTTTCTCCTTCGTAAAGGCGCAACGATACACCATCCACCGCTTTAAGCTGTTTCGCCGGTTGCCAAAACCATTGCTTATCCCCGTTAACCTCGAAATAGACCTTCAGGTTATCGACTTCCAATATGATTTTTTTATCTTCCGCCATGGCCGTCATACCAAATCCTCCATGGGTTTATAACAGGCGCGAATCCGTTCATCGCCAAAACGTTCGAGCGCCGGCATGGCCGAGCAGGTATCCATTGCATAAGGACAGCGCGGTTGGAAAGGACATCCTTTGGGCAACCGCAGCAAATTGGGCGGATTGCCGGGAATAGTCACCATCATGGACGCGCCGTCGGCATCCAGTCGCGGCACCGCCGCCAGCAGGCCGATGGAATAAGGATGGCTTGGCCGATAAAAGACATCCGCCGCTTTGCCATACTCCATGGTGCGACCGGCGTACATCACCAATACCCGATCACAAATGCCGGCCACTACGCCTAAATCATGGGTAATCATAATAATGGCGGTATTGAATTCGCGCTTGAGATCATTGAGCAATGTCATAATCTGCGCCTGAACGGTGACGTCCAGGGCCGTGGTAGGCTCGTCGGCAATCAATAGCTTGGGATGGCACATCAGCGCCATGGCGATCATGACCCGCTGGCGCATTCCGCCTGAAAATTCATGGGGGTACATGCGCATCCGTTTACGGGCCTCAGGCATTTTAACCGCATCCAGCATGCGAACCGATTCTTCGAATGCCTCGTGTTTGGTGGTTTTTTTATGCAACAGCAGGACTTCCATCAACTGCTCGCCGACCCGCATATAGGGATTCAATGACGTCATTGGATCCTGAAAGATCATGGCGATTTCTTCGGCGCGCAGCTTATTCAATTGTTTTTCGGGCAGATTAAGAATTTCGCGCCCATTGAAAATCGCCGAACCTTCGATACGCCCGTTGGTCGCCAGCAACCCCATCAAGGCAAATGCAGTTTGCGACTTGCCCGAACCGGATTCGCCCACAATCCCCAGCGTCTCCCCCGCGCGCAGAGAGAAATTCAAGTCATTAACCGCGGTGACATCGCCATCGGCGGTGGCAAACGTTACCCGCAAATCGCGCACGTCCAGCAACGTCGGTTCGTCCGCTCCCGCTTTTCGGTCCGTAACCGGCGAGGAATTTTCGATCTTATCCAAGGGTCACTCCTTAACGATCTTTCGGGTCGAGGGCATCACGCAGGCCATCGCCGATAAAATTAAAACAAAATAGAGTAACCACCAGGAATAGCGCAGGAAAAAGCAGCAACCAGGGGGACACTTCCATCGAGTTGGCGCCATCGCTCAGTAACGCGCCCCAACTGCTCAGGGGTTCCTGAGTACCCAGTCCGAGGAAACTGAGGAATGACTCAAACAGAATCATGCTGGGAACCAGCAGGGAGGCATAGACCACGACGACCCCAAGCACGTTAGGCACAATATGCCTTAAGATGATGCTATGCGGGGGCACCCCGCTGACCACCGCCGCTTCGATGAATTCTTTGCGTTTCAGGCTCAGGGTCTGGCCGCGCACGATACGCGCCATATCGAGCCAGGAAACCATACCGATGGCGATAAAAATTAAAAAGATATTCTGGCCAAAAAACGTCACCAGCAGGATGACAAAAAACATAAAGGGGAAGGAATTCAATATTTCCAGCAAACGCATCATGACCGAATCGGTTTTGCCGCCGAGAAAACCGGAAGAGGCGCCATAAAGCGTCCCCAGCAGTACCGCCACCAGCGCGGCCGCAATACCGACCATTAAGGAAATTCTGCCGCCGATGGCGACTCTGACCATCAAATCACGGCCCGAAGAATCAGTGCCGAAATAATGCGCCGAGGAAAAATTCGGCGCGCTCGACATCATGCTAAAATCGGTATCATCATAAGCGAACCGTGATAAAGAGGGCACCAGCGCCACAAAAAGGATGATTAACAGTAAAACGACCAGGCTGGTCAATGCCGCTTTATTATGAATAAAACGTCGGCGAGCATCCTGCCAAAGGCTGCGGCCTTCAACTTCCAGCGCTTCGCTAAACTTCTCCAGAGCCTCGCTATTTTTATTACTTACCATCATATCGCGCGCTCCAGTATCAATAGCGGATTTTAGGATCGATGAGCGCATACAGCACATCGACAATGGCATTAAAGAGTATGGTCAGGGTCCCCACGAGAATGGTCAGGCTCAGCACCAGGGAATAGTCACGGTTCAGCGCGCCGTTGACGAACAATTGACCGATTCCCGGCAAGCCATAAATGGTTTCAATGACCATGGATCCGGTAATGATACCGACGAACGCCGGGCCCATATAAGAAATGACAGGCAATAGCGCGGGTTTAAGCGCGTGATGAATGATGATGCGCCGCATGGGTAAACCTTTGGCCCGCGCGGTACGAATGAAATTGGAGTGCAGCACTTCAATCATCGAGCCGCGGGTAATGCGCGCGATACTGGCGATATAGGCCAGTGATAAAGCAATCATCGGCAATAGCATAAACTTGGGTTCGCCGCCATTCCAGCCCCCGGCCGGCAACCATTTCAACGTAATGGCAAAAATCATGACCAGTAACGGCGCTACCACGAAACTGGGAATAACCACCCCGGTCATGGCAAACCCCATAGTCAGGTAATCCCATTTGGTATTTTGCCGCAAGGCCGCCATAACCCCGGCGAACACCCCAACCACCATGGCAACCACAAAAGCCGCCAATCCAAGCTTGGCCGATACCGGAAATGAATTGGCCACCAAATCGTTTACCGAATAATCTTTATATTTGAATGAAGGACCAAAATCGCCATGGGCTAACTGTAATAAATAGTCGCCATATTGCTTCATCATGGGATCGTTGAGATGGTATTTTGCTTCAATATTCGCCAACACTTCAGGCGGCAAACCTCGTTCACTGGTGAACGGACTGCCCGGCGCCAGCCGCATCATAAAAAATGAAAGGGTAATCAAAATAAAGAGCGTCGGAATGGCTTCCAAAAACCGACGTATGATAAACTTTAACATTAATAATACCTATAACATACACATGCCGTTCGGACCTAATAGGAAAAACAGGGCATGGCTTGCGCAGCCGTGCCCTGTTATCATCCCAAACCGGTTGTTAATGTTTAATGATATAAAGGTCTTTCACATAAACATTGTCCAACGGATCTTTGCCGGTATAACCGCCGACATAGGGTTTCACCAGACGGGCGTTGACATAATAATACACCGGAACAATTGCGGAATCTTTATCCAATTGCTGTTCCGCCTGCTGGTAGATCGCGCTGCGCGCATCTTCGCTATTCGCCAAGACCGCGGAAGCGATGAGCTTATCATAAGCAGGGTCAGAATAATGAGCGGTATTACTGGACCCATTGGTCAACATGATGTTCAGGAAACTGGTAGGCTCGTTATAATCCGCGCACCATCCGGCTCGCGATACCTGGAAATTGCCCTGATGCCGGGTATCAAGAAAGGTTTTCCATTCCTGATTTTCCAGTTTGACATCAACCCCCAAATTCTTTTTCCATATAGAAGCGACGGCAATCGCCAATTTTTTATGCAGATCCGAGGTATTATACAGCAGATCGAAAGACAGCGGTTTGTCTTTGGTATAACCGGCTTCGGCCAGTAATTTACGCGCTTCCTGGTTGCGTTTTTCCTGCGTCCAGCCAGCCCACTCCGGCGCGGTCAATTTAGCGCCGTCGGTATAAGGCGGGGTGAAACCAAACGCCGGCAAGTCACCCTGAGCTTTCACTTTATTGACGATGATATCGCGATCAAGGCCCAGTTTCAGCGCGGTACGTACCCGGACATCGGTAAATGGCGGCTTCTGATTATTGATTTCGTAATAATAAGTGCAGAGATAAGGATCCACATGCACTTCTTGTGGAATTTCCTGCTTGAGTTTCTGGAACAATTCAATCGGCAAATTATTGTAAGTCATGTCGGTTTCACCGGCACGATAACGATTGACATCAGTCACTTCGGAGGAGATAGGCAGATAGGTGACCTGATTGATGACTGTTTTACTGTTATTCCAATATTGCGGGTTGCGTTCCAGCACCAACCGTTCGTTGATCACCCAATCTTTCAATTTATAAGCGCCATTGCCCACCCAGTTAGCAGGTTGTGTCCATTTCTCGCCATATTTCTCAATAATTTTTTCCGGCACCGGCGACATGGATGGATGAGTCAATAATTTCGGGAAATAAGGAACCGGCTCGCTGAGCGTCACTTGCAGCGTATTCGCATCGAGTGCTTTCACGCCCAACGTATCCGGTTTTATTTTTCCGCTGATGATATCGTCAATATTAGCGATATGAGCATATTGCGGATAACTTTCATAAGGCGAAGCCGTGTGCGGATCGGCTAAACGACGCCAGCTATAAACGAAATCCTGCGCCGTGACCGGTTCGCCATTAGACCATTTCGCGTTTTTACGCAGATGAAAGGTCCAGACCTTGAAATCTTTATTATCCCAACTTTCCGCCACGCCTGGCTGCGGGTGACCCTGTAGATCGCTGATGACCAACCCTTCAAGCACATCGCGGTTAACGTTGCTTTCCGGCACCCCTTCAATTTTATGGGGATCCAGCGATTGTAATTCGGCTCCATTGCCGCGAACCAATTCCTGTTTATTACTCAACGTAACGCCGGCGGGAACGTCAGCCGCAAAAGCAGTTCCCACGGCCACTACTCCCATCGCTGCGATAATAGCCAGTGCCAGCACATTCTTTCTCGTGATGTTGGTCATCAGTGACGCACTCCATTTTTTTTATTGCATGGCTGGTTATAAGCAGCCAGCAGATTCCCGGGAAACGGGTATAAAAACTCCCCTGCCAATTGCAGTGAACGAAACCGCAAGGTAGAGAAGCGATATTTCTCGTTCATTAACATTTTATAGGAAACAAGCCGGCTCAGGACTGGTGAAGAAATTGATATGGCGGAACTCAGGTCCGTAAAGAAGTCATTTGTTATCATAATCAAATCAAGGAAAGTCGGCCTTGCTTCAAAAAAACATTATCACTTAATCATTTGTTACAATAAAAAGCATTATGTTATCTTGAACCCTTGGAAGAGAATAAATCCCTAATGATTCATGGGCTAACACTAATAACATCTGAGCAGCATCGTGACAAGAGCCTTCGTGTTGAAGATTCAAAAAAATCGATCGGAACATTTTCATACTCTTTATTTCACACAAAAAAAGCCGATTTTATTTCCATACAAATTAATAACATCACTGTGGGTTCAATAAATTTCACCACAAAAGTCGCGGCATTTTATGGCGAAAAGCCTGACAATGCGCGCACAGCGCACAAGGATAATAGCAGCGACCATTCAATCCATGTTCGCCCTGTTGCCCGGTAAGGGAGTAGCATTGATCATCCTGTTTCGGAACCTCGGAAATAGGTCGTATGATCCTGGCGACACCTGCCGAAACAGGCATTTTTGTCTCATTCTTCGGTACAGTTTCATACCGCCCGATGACAGCCTTCTTTTCAGCGTTTTCGGTACTGCTACACTTTTAGACATTATTCACATTGTGCTGCTAATCTAATACCCGTACCATGAAGGTCAGGTAAAAATCTTGCTGCTATTTGCTAATGAAATGTTAATGATATTTATATTACTATGGCACAGCATTTCAATCCTTAACGAGAACACAGGTAAATTGTAACTTTTGCGCCAAATTGTCGTTGCTGAATGGAGTCAGCTTGAATAAATTGTGATTTACATCACAATTTATGGTAGCAATACTCTTTATTATTCCCACAAGCTTTTTTTCATCATGTGATTTGGGTTTGTTATATTTGATGAAAAAAATCGCAAAGATTTGGTGTCGCTAACCGATTGAACAAACTCGTTAAGTAAATAGCCATTTGTGCCACTGCTTCATTTTCTTCGGGCCGATAAACTGCTTTTGATAACTGGGTCTTTTTTATTGGCAACGGATGGCTTTTACTTAAAGAGTTTAACAATTTAACTGAAATTTTAACACTTATTAGGAGAGCATTATGGCTGTTACTAATGTCGCTGAACTCAATACCCTGTTGGAACGGGTAAAAAAAGCCCAGCGCGAATACGCCAACTTCAGTCAGGAGCAAGTGGACAAGATTTTCCGCGCTGCTGCCCTGGCCGCTGCCGACGCTCGTATTCCGCTCGCCAAAATGGCGGTTGAGGAATCGGGTATGGGTATCGTGGAAGATAAAGTGATCAAGAACCACTTCGCTTCCGAATACATCTATAACGCTTATAAAGATGAAAAAACCTGCGGCATCCTATCCCGCGACGACACGTTCGGTACGATTACCATTGCCGAACCTATCGGTATCATCTGCGGTATCGTGCCGACCACCAACCCGACCTCTACGGCCATTTTCAAAGCATTAATCTGCTTGAAAACCCGTAACGGCATCGTTTTTTCGCCGCATCCGCGCGCGAAAAAAGCCACTAACAGAGCGGCAGAAATCGTTCTGCAAGCCGCGATTGCCGCCGGTGCGCCGAAAGACATCATCGGCTGGATCGATGAACCGACCGTCGAACTTTCCAATCAGCTTATGCATCACCCGCTGGTTAACCTGATCCTGGCTACTGGCGGACCGGGCATGGTGAAAGCCGCTTACAGTTCGGGTAAACCGGCTATCGGCGTCGGCGCCGGCAACACTCCGGTTGTTGTGGACGAAACCGCGGATATCAAACGGGTTGTGGCTTCTATCCTGATGTCCAAAACCTTCGATAACGGCGTCATTTGCGCTTCCGAACAGTCCGTTATCGTTGTGGATGAAGTGTACGACGCGGTTCGCGAACGCTTTGCCAACCATGGCGCGTATATGCTGCGCGGCCAGGAATTGAAAGCGGTTCAGGGCATCATACTGAAGAACGGCGCATTGAATGCCGGCATCGTCGGCCAACCGGCCGCCAAAATCGCCGCCATGGCCGGTTTGACCGTGCCAAGCAACACCAAGGTATTGATTGGCGAAGTGACGGTTGTAGACGAATCCGAACCGTTTGCTCATGAAAAACTGTCGCCGATGCTGGCCATGTACCGTGCCGTCAACTTCGAAGATGCGGTAGTGAAAGCCGAAAAACTGGTGGAAATGGGCGGTATCGGTCATACCTCTTGTCTCTATACTGATCAGGACAACCAAACGGAACGGGTCGATTTCTTCGGCAAGAAGATGAAAACCGCCCGTATTCTGATTAATACCCCGGCTTCACAGGGCGGGATTGGCGATTTGTACAACTTCAAGCTGGCACCGTCGCTGACCTTGGGTTGTGGCTCTTGGGGCGGTAACTCGATCTCCGAGAACGTCGGGCCTAAACACCTGATCAATACCAAAACCGTGGCCAAGCGAGCTGAAAATATGATGTGGCATAAGCTTCCGAAATCCATTTACTTCCGTCGCGGCTCACTGCCGATTGCACTGGATGAAGTGGCCAGCGATGGCGCTAAACGCGCATTTATCGTGACGGACCGTTATTTGTTCAACAACGGATATGCCGATCAAATCACCTCTGTTTTGAAAAATCACGGTATTGAAACCGAAGTGTTCTTCGAAGTGGAAGCCGATCCGACCCTGAGCATCGTGCGTAAAGGTCTGGAACAGCTGAACTCCTTCAAACCTGACACCATTATCGCATTGGGCGGCGGTTCGCCGATGGATGCCGCTAAGATCATGTGGGTCATGTACGAACATCCGGGCACCCCGTTCGAAGAACTGGCGCTGCGGTTTATGGATATCCGTAAACGTATCTACAAGTTCCCGAAAATGGGCGTGAAAGCTCAAATGATCGCCATCACTACCACATCAGGCACCGGTTCGGAAGTAACGCCGTTCGCCGTGGTAACCGACGATGCCACCGGTCAGAAATATCCGTTGGCGGATTATGCCCTGGTGCCGAGCATGGCGATTGTCGATGCCAACCTGGTCATGAATATGCCTAAATCCCTGTGCGCCTTTGGCGGCCTGGATGCGGTGACCCATGCCCTGGAAGCTTACGTGTCCATTATGGCCACCGAGTTCTCCGACGGCCAGGCGCTGCAGGCGATTAAGCTGCTGAAAGAATTTTTGCCGGCCAGCTATCATGAAGGTTCCAAAAATCCGGTTGCCCGTGAACGCGTGCATAACGCCGCCACCATCGCCGGTATCGCATTTGCCAACGCCTTCCTGGGCGTATGTCACTCCATGGCCCATAAACTGGGTTCGGAATTCCATATTCCCCATGGTCTGGCCAACGCCATGCTGATTTCCAACGTGATTCGTTATAACGCTAACGATAACCCGACCAAGCAAGCGGCTTTCAGTCAGTACGACCGTCCGCAGGCCCGTCGTCGTTACGCCGAAGTGGCTGATCATTTAGGTCTGAGCAAACCAGGCGATCGTACCGCGCAGAAGATTGAAAACCTGTTGAATTGGCTGGACGAAATCAAGGCTGATTTAGGTATTCCTGCTTCCATCCGTGAAGCCGGCGTGCAAGAAGCCGATTTCTTGGCGAAAGTCGATAAATTGTCCGAAGATGCGTTCGATGACCAGTGTACCGGCGCTAACCCGCGCTATCCGCTGATCTCCGAACTGAAACAAATCCTGCTGGACACTTACTACGGACGTAAATTCGTAGAACCGGCCGGCGGCATCGTATTAGAAGCGCCTGCTAAAGTCGAGGCTGTCAAAGTGGTAGCCGAAGACGTTAAAGCTGAGAAAAAAAGCAAGAAAGTCACTAGCTAATAATCATGCCGGATCATTTCCGGTGTGATATAGCGCTGATACACAGGCCCCTCAGGGGGTCTGTTTTTTTTGCGCGATAATTCAGGCCGAAAACCTCGGTACGGCGTCCGCTCGTATAGGATGTCCCGCCGTTGCGCCGGCTATGCCATGGCGCCGCCGCAGCCTTCCGCCTACTTTCTCCCGTCGACGTACTCTCCCGGTAAGCTCGTTCGCCGACTTCCTGCAACTCGAATTATTCAGGGTATAAAGCAGCGCTTAAGGCGATTGTAACGATCCGGCCTGTCAGACCGGGCTGTAAACCTCCTGGCGGGGTTTTATTGCTATCGTCATATGTTTGCCTTGTTTCCTTTCAGATCGCGGCATTCGCAGCTGTAGGGCGCCCAATGGGCGATGATCTGCGGGAGTCTGCCCCGAGGTTTTGGAATTGATAAATGTCCTAAGCGCAATTTGCAGCCCGATAACGATAAGAAGCGGCAGCACCCTAATGGTGACATTGATTAAGTGATTCAGCGCCGCTATGAGCCGCTCATGCGGCGCTAGCCCCCAAACAACCGCCAATCATTTATTGACGTCGTCTCGCGGTATTAGGCAGCAAGAAAAAACATGTCGCCGCTACCGTCATGGGCGGACCGGACCGGTATTTATTCCTGCGGGGACGATGGCAAGGACGCATAGCCTGGCACCGGGGTATCTTCTTGCATTGCTTGCTTATAGTGTTTGCGGCAAACCGAGACATAACGATCATCACCGCCAATGACCACCTGTTGACCTTCATGCAAGGGTTTACCATATTCATCGAGCCGGACGACGCGATTTGCCTTACGGCCGCAATAACAAATGGTTTTAAGCTCAATAAGTTTATCCGCCCAGGCCAAGAGATAATGACTGCCTGGAAAAAGTTCACCGCGAAAATCTGTGCGCAAGCCATAACACAAAACCGGTATATTGAGAAAATCCACCACATCCGACAGTTCGGCAACTTGTTCGCGAGTGAGGAATTGACTTTCATCAACTAATACACAATGTAATGTCTGTTGTTGATGGGACTGACGAATAACCGCCAGCATATCGGTGTCTGGCCGGTATAGCTCGGCCGGCGAAGAAAGGCCGATCCGGGAACTGACTTGGCCGCGTGCAAAACGATTATCTATTTCAGCGGTAAAAACCTGGGTGCGCATACCGCGTTCCTGATAATTATACGAAGACTGTAGCAGTGCGGTTGATTTACCCGCATTCATCGCAGAATAATAAAAATAAAGTTGAGCCATCAGGCCGCCCCCTGGAAAAAAATCGATAACATAATAATTAAGGTACCTAGTGTATCATAAAGGCTATCCGCCGGGTCCGGCGCCGCGTGCAGCCGCCACAAGAACTGTACGTTGTTCAACTAGCCCTGCATGTCAGTAATAAGCCTTTGCCTGTTTTTTTACTATAAATAGTCACATTCTAATGAATCATTACAGCAGAGCCGTGCCTATCAACCCAACATTTGCCGAAGGGCATCCTTTGTACAGTGCGCCATAGCAGCAATAGCTCAGTGGTTTAAACGGAGGTTATAAATTTGCAATTTTTCTATGATATAAACATGTCTTATAATGAAACGCGCTGTGCAATATGCGCTCCATTAAGTGACATGATCCAAAAAAGCAACATAGCGAATCAATTTGTCATTAGTAGGCAAGCAGCATATATTTAACGTTGTTGGGGTGCGCGGTTAAAAAAAGATTATTTTTTACCTTACTTACAAACTAGCTATTGCAGAAAAGAAACTACCGCTCTATTATTACCCCGACGCCCCACTTATATTATTCGAGATTAGGACAATGAGCGAAGCACTTAAAATTCTTAACAACATCCGAACTCTGCGTGCACAAGCCAGAGAATGTACTCTTGAAACTCTGGAAGAAATGCTGGAGAAGCTGGAGGTAGTAGTCAATGAGCGCCGCGATGAAGACAGTCAAGCACAGGCTGAAATCGAAGAACGCACGCGCAAATTACAGCAATATCGCGAAATGCTGATTGCTGATGGTATTGACCCGAATGAATTACTGCAAACCATGAGCGCATCTAAAGCGACTGGTAAAACTAAACGTGCAGCACGTCCGGCAAAATATCAATATACCGATGAAAACGGTGAAAGCAAAACTTGGACCGGCCAAGGCCGTACTCCTGCTGTCATCAAGAAATCTATTGAAGATGAAGGCAAGACGCTGGACGATTTCTTGCTCTAATTGTATTAATGCCTTTTTATTATAAAATGCCCGTTTGAATACTCAGCGGGTGTTTTTTTGTCTGTCAGTTATCTGCGATCAAGTTCCAACCCTGGAAACAACCACCCTTTATCTCCTTTTGTTCTTGTCAGCTTACCTTATCTGTAATAATTCTTGTCATTAGACTTAGCCTGGGAAATCATAAACGCATAAATTGTGAGCAGAATAATTAGCTTTTTTAAGTTCAAGACGCGCTCTCGAAAGCTAATAGGCATCACGCGACTGAACAGACGAACAAAAGATGGCCTAACGGCCACCCCCTTATCAACAGATATGATCAGATTGTCACAAAGAGTTATTGATGGTAATAATTACGGTACCAGTTGACAAAATGCCCCACCCCTTCAGCTATTGAAGTCTGGGGTTTAAAATTTATCGCTTTATACAAGGCTTCGGTGTCGGCACAGGTTTCTACCACATCACCCGGTTGCAACGGCATTAGATTTTTTACAGCGGTAATGCCTAAGGCTTTTTCTAACTCACGAATGTATTCCATCAATTTAACCGGTTGGTTATTACCGATGTTAAATACCTTATAAGGCGCCGAACTGGACGCCGCTGATCCCTGCTCAACCGTCCAGTGGGGATTGGCGACCGGTATCAAATTTTGCAAACGAATGACCGCTTCGACAATATCATCGATATAAGTAAAATCACGACGCATTTCGCCATGGTTATAGACATCAATACTGAGTCCGGCAAGCATGGCTTTGGTGAATTTAAATAAAGCCATATCAGGACGGCCCCAAGGCCCATAGACGGTAAAAAAACGCAATCCTGTCGTGGGAAGCTGGTACAAATGTGAATAAGTATGTGACATCAATTCATTGGATTTTTTGGTGGCTGCATATAATGAAACCGGGTGGTCCACTGAATCATCGGTAGAGAAAGGCAGCTTACGGTTCAGGCCATAAACCGAACTGGATGACGCGTAGAGCAAATGCTCAACATGATGGTGCCTGCATCCCTCCAGAATATTCAGATGGCCGATAAGATTGGACTCAGCGTAAGCCATCGGGTTTTCCAGCGAATAACGAACCCCGGCCTGAGCGCCAAGGTGGATTACTCGCTGAAAACCATGCTGTGCAAAAAGATCAGCCATTCCCTTACGATCTGACAAATCCAATTTGATAAAGCGGAAGGACTTGTCATCTACCAGTTGTTCAAGGCGCGATCGTTTGAGATGGACATCATAATAGTCGTTAAGATTATCAATACCGATGACCTGATGGCCATCAGCGAGCAAACGCCCGCTGACGTGAAAACCAATAAAGCCCGCGGCACCGGTCACCAGAAATTTCATGTAACCTCTTATTTATAGGCTGTGAGCGAAGCTCCACGGCCAATGCCGTAATAAACGATACCCCGGCTAGCCAAACGTTCCGGATCATATAAATTACGACCATCAAAAATGACCGGCTGTTTTAGCACGGATTTGATCATATCAAAATCCGGGGCACGAAAATTTTGCCACTCCGTACAAATAACCAGCGCTTCCGCACCATGTAAAGCGGCCTCTTTGGTGCCCATCAATTTGAGGTCATCACGATGCCCATAAATACGTTGGGCTTCATCCATCGCCTCGGGATCAAACGCTTGTATTTGCGCGCCCGCTTGCCATAGCGTTTCCATCAATACACGGCTGGAAGCTTCTCGCATATCGTCAGTGTTGGGTTTAAAGGACAAGCCCCACACTGCAAAGGTCTTGCCTTGCAAATTTTCGCCAAAATGACGTTTGATAAACGACGGCAACTTGCTTTTTTGCTGATAATTGACATCTTCCACTGCCTGGAGCAGCTTCGGCTGATAACCAATATGTTCAGAAGTGCGAATTAATGCTTGCACATCTTTGGGGAAACAAGAGCCGCCGTAACCACAGCCAGGATAAATAAAATGATAACCGATGCGGGAATCGGAACCGATGCCCTGACGAACTTTCTCTATATCAGCGCCTAGCAATTCCGCCAAATTGGAAATTTCATTCATAAAACTGATTTTGGTCGCAAGCATACAATTCGCCGCATACTTCGTCAGTTCAGCGCTACGGATATCCATCAGAATCATGCGATCATGGTTGCGGTTAAAAGGCTCATAGAGTTCGCGCAGCAACTCAACGACCTGTTCATTATCCGTCCCGACCACAATACGTTCGGGACGCATACAGTCGGCGACCGCCGCTCCCTCTTTGAGAAATTCCGGATTGGAAACCACATCGAAGGTTAATGGACTATTCCGGCCGCGCAACGTTTCTTGCATGACGGCCCGTACTTTTTCCGCCGTACCCACGGGAACAGTGGATTTATCCAGCACCACCTTGTGATCGTCCATATACTGTGCGATGGTCCGGGCCACTGTCGTAACATATTTCAGATCCGCCGAACCGTCCTCATCAGGAGGCGTCCCCACCGCAATAAACTGCATTACGCCATGACTGACGCCTGCTGCGGCATCGGTGGTGAATTTCAGCCGACCCGATTCAAAATTCTGCTGTACCAAAGGAGTCAAACCAGGCTCGTAAATAGGGATGTTGCCTTTTTTTAGGTTTTCGACTTTGCGCGCGTCAACATCCACGCAAAGCACATCATGTCCTACTTCCGCTAATACCGCCGCTTGCACCAAGCCAACATAGCCGATACCAAAAACAGTGACTTTCATATTGAATATCCTGGTTGAAATTTAGCCACGAATAAAAAGAATGTTATTTAATGGTTTCTTTTAGCCATTGTGTGAAATCTTTCCCAAGGGTTTCATGACGGATGCCGTATTCAACAAAGGCTTCCATATATCCTAATTTATTACCGCAATCATGGCTGGTGCCTTTGAGGTGGTAAGCCTCGACAGTTTCTTTTTCCATTAATAAGGCAATAGCATCGGTCAGCTGAATCTCGTTACCGGCTCCCGGAGGCGTTTTTTCCAACAGGGCCCATATATCGGCGGACAATACATATCGACCTACAACGGCCAAATTGGAGGGCGCCTCGTCTGCGGCAGGTTTTTCAACCACATTAACCATCGGGGCGCTTTCCCCCGGTTTGAGTTCTTTACCCTGACAATCCACTACACCGTAATTGGTCACATCTTCCACCGGCTCTACCATTATCTGGCTACGTCCGGTTTGTGAGAAACGCGCTAGCATTTCACTTAAATTATCAGTTTTAAGATTAGATTCATATTCATCAATAATCACATCGGGCAATATCACCGCCACCGGTTCGTCGCCCACCAATGGATGCGCGCACAAGACCGCATGACCCAACCCTTTGGCCAACCCTTGGCGTACTTGCATAATAGTGACATGAGGCGGGCAAATAGCCTGTATTTCGGCCAATAATTGCCGTTTTACGCGTTTTTCCAGCATGGCTTCAAGTTCAAAGCTGGTATCAAAATGGTTTTCAATTGAATTTTTGGAAGAATGTGTAACCAAAATGATTTCATTAATACCTGCTGCAATGCATTCATTTACCACATATTGAATCAGCGGCTTATCAACCAGCGGCAACATTTCTTTCGGAATGGCTTTCGTTGCTGGCAACATTCTTGTGCCCAATCCCGCCACCGGGATGACAGCCTTGGTCACTTTAGAATTAGCATTAATAATAGACATCAACCACCTCTCTCATATCATTAAGACAACAATTTCTATATATCTAATTTTAAACCCAATAAGTATACCAGTTTACACTGGTGGCGCTCGATGAAAGGCAGCTTTAGATTAAAAAATAAGACAATTCCCCATTTCCATAAGTCATTGGAAATGAAGAACTTGGGGTAAGCCATTTTTCATACCGAGCATTAACGTCAATCCGTCAAAATTCAATCGGCCGTCAGCATGATTCTTAACCGTCCGCCAACGCCCCAGACTTGGCATTGCCAGGCATCGCAATGTTGACTGATCTGACTTAGATAAGTCGTATTCATTGTACCCAACGGTACGCCGCTATTGAGTTGAATCTGCTGATTATTAGCGGTCAGGGTCGCATTTAATCCCGCCGAAACCAAGATTAAATTATTTGAACTGCGATGATAATATCCCACCAGCAAAGGAAATTGGCCTTCCAGATTTGCTTTACGCAATAATTGATTAACCTGTTTTAACAAAGTTGATAATTCAGGCAAACGATGCGAACGATTGGCAATATGCGCCTGCAGCAAACCATTAAACAATGCGCGAAGCAAAAGCGCCGCCAACACGCCTTTTTCCGCCGCACGAGTCACATCCAGGCAATAAAAAGCTAAATCGTGCTCGGATAATGCGGCGATATCCAGAACCAGACCAGGTTGTTCCGCCATGGTCAATTGACGGTAATTAATCCGGCAGTGCGCAATATTCTGTTGCACAGGCGGTTGTAATTGTTTAAGTAATTTTGCGGCGGCGCCAGGATGCTGACTTAACGCATCCCAGTCCTGAAATAATTGTTCTTCTTCATCCACCTGGGAGGTAAAAAGGTCGGGATAAAGGCAACCGAGTATTGTCTCGCGCAAGCGGGCAAAATCATCCAGGGGTTTGAGAAGCACGTCTTGAACGCCTAAACGCAGGACTTTGGCGATATCGGTCATCTGATCAGTACCGGATACCACCAGCACCGGAGTGGTCACATCCACTGCGCGGAAACGTTCAACAAAAGTCAGCCCGTTCATTTCCGGCATTTCAAGGTCGCAAATGATCAGGTCCGGACGCGCGGAAGGCAGCAGCTCCAATGCCTCTCCGCCATGGGCGGCTTCGAACACTTCGGCACCCAGCGATCGCAGGAATTGGGTCAGCACTGACCGGAATACCGCCTCGTCCTCCACAATTAATATCTGTTTGTTAATTAACGGCTTTGCCATCAAAAGACCCCTTTTCCCAATCAGCTTAATAGTGGCTCAATTCCGCCACAATTACTTATAAGAAATGTCAGGGGCTGATTAGTCTGTTGCTTATTATTTATTCGATCGCTCGTCTAACCGCAAATCGGGTCCATTTTCCCTGACACCCCCTATGTGTATCCTAATACTTGATAGGATACCCTCGCATTAACACTATAAAGTACTTGTCTCAGTAAGGATCGTAGTAGTCATTAGGTAAAAATGCATCTTATCGGCGCTAAATGATGAAATTTAACAGAGCCTTTGACAAGGACGATTAATCAGTCCGTTGAAAAGACGTTAGTTTAACAATGTAAATTTTTAGCGATACCCGACGAGCGACTGATGATGAATACTACTCTATCCAGTTAGCATTGGCATAAGTATATAGAGGGTCTGGTATCATCAACGTTCAGGTTAATTTCATCACTATTCTCAGGGTGTCTTGTGGAAAATTTTTGTCATTGCGGTAGCGGTCTACGCTTCGATGAATGTTGCGAGCCATTTATCAACGGCCAGAGTGCCCCGCTCAAGCCCGTACAAGTGATGCGCTCCCGGTATACCGCTTTCGTCATCCATAATATTGACTATTTGATCGCTACCTGGCATCCGGATTGTCACGCCGAACAATGGCGCAAAGATATCATTGCCGATTTTCCGATGATTGATTGGCGAGGGTTAACGATTAAAAATGAAAGTCCGGGTAAAAATACGCATGAATCATTTGTTGAATTTTTAGCGGTTTTTTTTGATAAGCGCACTCAGCGCACAAATTTTATTCACGAGCGCTCACGCTTTGTCCGATTAAGCGAACGCTGGTATTATATTGACGGCATACATCAGCATCCCCTGAGAAATGCCCCTTGTCCTTGCGGGTCGGGGAAAAAATACAAAAAATGCTGCGGGCAATAACCCAGCGGAATTTTATCTGACCACTAATTATCACGGTAACCATATACCTTGTTAATGAGAGTCGCGGGCAGGCGGCAGGCGAGCGATAAATTTGTCTGGAACAGACTTGAGCATCGCTTGCGCTGGCCCGAAGGGCGAACGAGCGGAGCCGGCACGTCTGCGACTTAAAAGAAGACTGGTATAACCTTGTATTGTATAGGATCGGCCATTAATGCAGTCAACAAGCGTACAAAGAAAAATATTACGTACCATTTGCCCAGATGAAAAGGGTCTTATAGCTCAAATAACCAGCATATGTTTTAGTCATCATTTGAATATCGTACAAAACAATGAATATGTAGACCACCGAAGCGGGCGATTTTTTATGCGTACCGAATTGGAAGGCCGTTTCGATGACGAACGCCTGCTGGGCGATCTGGATCGGGTTTTACCGGCGGGGACGGTGCGTGAACTCAATGATGCTGGACGTCGCCGCATTGTTATCCTGGTCACTAAAGAAGCCCATTGCCTGGGCGATTTGCTGATGAAAAGCGCCTATGGCGGCCTGGATATGGATATTGCGGCGGTGGTAGGCAACCACGACACGCTGCGTACGCTGGTTGAGCGCTTCGATATCCCTTTCCATCTGGTGAGCCATGACGGTTTTACCAGGGAAGAACATGATGCCCATATGATGGCGCAAATCGACGCCTGCTCCCCTGATTATGTCGTGCTGGCCAAATACATGCGGGTCCTGACGCCGGAATTTGTCCACCATTATCCAAACAAGGTCATTAATATTCATCATTCATTTTTGCCGGCATTTATCGGCGCCCGCCCCTATCAACAGGCTTATGAGCGCGGCGTGAAAATTATTGGCGCCACCGCTCATTACGTCAACGATAGCCTGGATGAGGGCCCGATTATTTGCCAGGACGTTATCAATGTCGATCATACCTATACCGCTGAAGATATGATGCGCGCAGGTCGCGATGTGGAAAAACATGTCCTCAGCCGCGCTTTATATCGGGTATTGGCCCAACGGGTTTTCGTTTACGGCAACCGTACCATCATCTTTTAACCTCAACGCCGGCGAATTCGCTTTCGCCGGCGTTTTACCGCATTTCGGGCCGCTATATAATTGATTTTACCTATCTTTGCTGAAAAAAACGGCAAGCGAACCCGTTACCGGTTATTTCCACTTTACAGCGGCGGTTTATTTGATATGATGCGCCGCGTTTGAAGCAATAATCATTGCCAGGCCAGGTGGGGTTCCCGAGCGGCCAAAGGGAGCAGACTGTAAATCTGCCGTCACTGACTTCGAAGGTTCGAATCCTTCCCCCACCACCATCTCAAGAAAGGCACCAGTTTCTCCCATTTGCACCTATTCCTTATATTCCCCGATGGGGGATGGATGAGAACCTTCGACCAAGGTTCGAGTCGAGCATCGCGAGACAACGTCGCTTGCGACGGCCCGCAGGGTGAG
>Ga0224527_1000098_pt1 | contig 62947 bp, 56 predicted proteins | sample CBST0metaG_FD_179882 | JGI IMG/M metagenome (GOLD analysis project Ga0224527, IMG submission 179882) | Peat soil microbial communities from Stordalen Mire, Sweden - C.B.S.T0 | ecosystem: Environmental > Terrestrial > Soil > Wetlands > Peat | place: Sweden: Norrbotten County, Stordalen Mire...
GTTACAGGTAGATCTGGCACTGGTATTACCGAGACAACCGGCGGCGGCGGCGGCGGCGGCGGCGGATTGGTAGCGACCTCTGACGCAACCATTACCAATGATTTTAATATCACCGGCGGGGCGGGGGGGGAGGTTACTATTCAGTTAGACTCTGCTCCTAACTTTTATAGCGCTTCCGGCGGCGGCGGCGGCGCTGGGCTGGTATTGATGACTGGGGGCACCATAACAAATAACCAACAGATCACTGGCGGTGCGGGTGGCGCTTCTCCCTTTGGTTACGCTGGGAGCGGCGGGGCGGGCGTCTTTTTATATAGCGGCGGCACCTTGTTCAATTCAGTTGGTGGAACAATCACCGGCGGTGCCACAGGGGGGAGTTTCGCTAACGCTGGTGCCGGTGTTTTGAGCAATGATGGCGAAATTGCCAATAGCGGCACGATTAGTGGCGGTGCCGGTAATGGCACTGGCATTGTCGCCAATGGCGGCAGCATTATAAATAACGCGGGCGCTACGATTACTGGCGGGACTGTTGGCGGAGTCGGGGTCAGTCTGGGTTATGACGGATCAGCAACGCTCACCAATAGCGGCATTATAACCGGTGGTAACGGTACCAACAGCATAGGCGTCCAAATAAACAGCACGAACAATAGCCTCACCAATAGCGGTACCATAACTGGCGGAAGTAGTGCCAACAATACGGGCATCCTTATTTCCGGCGATGACAATACCCTGGTCAATACAGGTACCATCAACGGGGCCGGCGGCGGCAATGCGGTCAGGGTGAGCGGAAATAGCAATACCGTAGAATTCGACGCCGGTTCTGTTTTAACTGATTCAATTGTTTCCACCGGGACTGATAATATTTTGGAACTGGGCGGTGACGATAATGAAACATTGAATGTCACTACAACGCAACTTTCCGGCTTCGCACAATACCTGAAAACCGGCGCAAGCACCTGGACATTGACCGGCGCCACGTCGGCTACAACGCCATGGACCATTTCAGCAGGGACGTTGTCCATTGTCGCAGATGGCAATTTAGGCGCCGCTCCCATAGCTACTGATGCCAGCATCGGCGCGCTGACCTTTAACGGCGGCACACTGCAAACGACCAATACCGCCCCGATGACTTCCGCCCGCGCCATTACGCTTAATGACGGTGGCGGCACATTCGACACTGAAACCAACGATACGGTTGCAACTGCGCTGACCCTGAGCGGCAACATTACTGGCGATGGTGGCTTGACCAAAAAGGGTACCGGCACGCTGACGCTCAGCGGCGTCAATGAGTATCACGGAGAAACCATTATCGATGCCGGCGTCTTATCGATAGCCGCCGATATCAGTTTGGGCGCAACTGACAGTGTGCTGACCTTCAACGGCGGCACACTGCAAACGGCCAATGTCGGCGGCGGGATAATTTTCACCCGTACTATCACTCTTAATTCCGGCGGCGGTACATTCGATACTGAAAGTGACACTATAGAAGGACCCAAGGCAACCAATCTGACTCTGAATAGCATTATTGCTGGCGAGGGAAGTTTAACCAAAACGGGTATCGGCACGCTGACGCTCAACTCAATAAATGCCTATAGCGGAGGCACCGCTATCAATGCCGGCATGCTCATCATTTCCGCCGACGATAATCTGGGCGCAACTACCGGCGCGCTGACCTTTAACGGCGGTGCTTTGCAAAATGCCGCCGAAATGACTTCTAACCGCAATATCATCCTTTCAGAAAAAGGCGGCATTATCGACACCCCGAATGCGCTGACCCTCGGTGGCGACATCAGTGGCGACGGTGATTTAACCAAGACTAACGAAGGTGCCCTTGTATTGTCTGGCGATAATACCTATGTAGGTCAAACCTTAATCAATGCAGGCACGTTACAGGCCGGCGCAGAGGATGTCTTGGCCGACAGCTCAGCCATAGATGTCAACAGCGACGCAACGCTCGATCTTGATGGACATAATCAGTCAATCCATAATCTTACCGGCGCAGGCACCGTCGCCATGCCGGATGCCACGCTCACCATTGATCCAAACACTGCCGATACATTTGACGGCCAATTTACCGGTTCAGGCGATTTGGTTAAAACGGGAACCAATACATTAATTTTAACCAATAACGAAAGTCAGTTGAATAATATTACCGTCCAGGCTGGCACGCTTGATCTGGCGCATACCGGCAACCTGACAGTCAACGGCAATTATACTACGGAGAATAACGCCACCACGATATTAGGGACGGCGGCAGGCGAGCTGCTCACCGTGGCCAAAACGTTCGCGCAAGGGGGCGCCGGCTCCGTTTTGGAGGTCAGCATCGACCCCCTGAACCAGCCGCTGATCATCGCCGATGCAGCTGTGCTGGCTGGCTCATTGGTGGTGACGGGCCTGAGCGATAGCGGGGCGGCGGCGGTTACAGCCAGTGAATTGACCGGGGCGGGCTATACCCTTATTAAAACCACGGGCGGCATCACTGGCGATTTCGCCAATAATCCATCGACGCTTGCCGACGCCGACTATTTATTGCTCAAAGGCACAAAAGTCGGTAATGATTATATATTGGGCATTAAACTGGCCTGGACCGATGGCGATGCCACTACGGCAACCGGCACGTTTACCTTGGGGCCGGACCAAAAATTTAATGTTGATACGGAACTGATGGATCGCACCGGGTTAACCGGTGGATGGAATGGCACGACATTAACCAAAGACGGCGACGGGCTATTGATATTGTCTGACAACAATAGCTACACCGGCGGCACCATTATCAATGCCGGCACCTTATCCATCTCGTCGGACGCCAATCTTGGCAACGCCAGCGGCGCCTTGACCATCAATGGCGGCACGCTGGAAACCACCGGGACATTCGCCAGCACCCGGCCGCTGATTGTCAACGCCGCCGGCACGCTGATGGTAGATGACGGCACGCTGACCACCCTGGGCGGCAATCTTAGCGGCACAGGTCCCTTGACCAAAACCGGCGGCGGCACCCTGACTTTAAGCGGCGATAACCAAGCATTCACCGGCGGCATTGACCTGACGGCCGGTCAGATGAACGTCAACGGCGCTATGGGCGGTCCGGTTGCAGTGCAATCCACCGCCATACTCGGCGGTTCAGGCAGCATCGGCGCGTTGACGGTGGCAGCAGGCGGCACGGTGTCGCCGGGCAATTCCATCGGCACCTTGACTGTCGATGGGGATGCGGCTTTTGCCATCGGGTCGGTCTATCACGTGCAAATCAATGCGGCGGGCGAGTCCGATTTGCTCAAGGTAAGTGGCAAAGCGACCCTGGCCGGGGGCACGGTTAATGTAGAGTCCGCGCCGGGCGATTACGCGGCTATCGATCGTTATACCATTCTAACCGCCGACGGCGGGGTGACGGGCGAATTCAGCACGTTAACCGCCGACTTTGAATTTCTGGCACCGACGCTGACTTATGACGCCGATAATGTGTATCTGCAATTAACGCGCAATAACGTCAATTTCGACAATGTGGCGACCAATAACAACCAGACCGCCGTGGCCGATGCCGCGCAAAGCCTGGGTGCGGGCAATGGTCTGTATGATGCGTTGGCTGGGTTGCCCGATGATGCGGCCACTGTGCGCCATGCGTTAAATCAAATCTCCGGCGAGCTGAACGCGTCGGTCAACGCCGCCCTGATTGAAGACAGCCATTTCGTGCGCGACGCGGCCAATGACCGGCTGCGCGCGTCCTTCAATGAGATGGGCGCGAGCGGCCAGACGGTCATGACCTATGACCGCAACGGCGTGGCGCGTTATGCCGACCCGGCCACGGAAGACGCGGCGTTCTGGGGCCAGATTTACGGCGCCAAAGGCAGCCAGGACGGCAATAATAACGCCGCGTCCATGAGCCGCGACAGTCATGGCGTCATTCTGGGCGGCGATGCGCCGGCCGGCAATTGGCGCCTGGGCGCATTGCTCGGCCTTGGCCGTTCCACCTTTGATATTGGTGCGCGCAATTCCAGCGGCGACAGCGACAATTACAGTTTCGGTATGTATGCCGGCACCGAGGCCGCCATCGAGCAGCACACCCTGGCCTTGCGCTCCGGGCTGATTTACAGCCGCAACAATATCGATACCTCGCGCAGCGTGAACTTCCCGGGCTTCAGCGACCGCTTAAACGGCGATTACTCGGCCCATAGCCTGCAAGGGTTTGGCGAAGTGGCGTATCCGTTAACATTGAACACTGTGGCCATCGAGCCGTTTGATAATCTGGCGGTCATCAATGTGAGCACCGATGACTTTACCGAGCACGGCGCCCAGGCGGCGTTACAGGTGGCTGGCGACAGCAGCACCACCACCTTTAATACCTTGGGCATACGCGCCGCCCATCAATTCAAGGCGGGCAAGGCCCAACTGACGGCCAACGGCATGCTGGGGTGGCGCCATGCTTTCGGCTCCAATACGCCGACCGTTGACCAGAACTTTGTCGGCGGCAGCGATTTCACCATCGCGGGCACGCCGATCGCCGAAAATGCGGCCGTTATCACAGTGGGGCTGGATATGGCGATCGCCAAGCAGGGCACGGTGGGGCTGGCCTATCAGGGACAACTGGGCAATGCCTCCCATGAGAATGGCGTGCAGGCGAACTTTGCCTGGAAGTTCTAAGCTAGCCGGGGTCGGATAGGCATCAGAGTAACGGCCGTTTTATTGTCGGGTCAGTTTTTCGGTGAAGAACCGTCCATATAATAGACATTGCTGTTGGCGGCCGGGCCTTCCGGGGAGATCGTAGTGAAGCGGGCATTATAACGTTGCCGGTAGGCGTTCAGCTCATTGGCTTCCGGCTCCAGCTCACGTAAATACAAGAGCGCCAAACGCACATGCTTATGCGTCAGTTCGGTGGGCAGATGCGCCTTGAACAACACCGAACGCCAGAACGTCAGGGTTTCTTCGGACTCATCGACAATAAAGGTCTGGTAGATCAGCAAAACGCCGGCGGCATTGCCGAGATGGGATTCGCCGCCATGCGCCAGATAGCGGACGAATTCGCCGCCGGCGGTTTTCCCCATCTGGCTGATCAGGGTATCGACATAGACCGGGTCAATGTTCAGCCGTTTGGTCAGCGCCTGCGCCGCCCGGCGGGTTTCGGAGGTCAATATGCGAAAACCGATAAAAAAAACGACAACCAATGTCGCCAGTATTAACCAGATCATGAAGCGTCCCGTAAGAAAACCAATGCCTATCATAAAAGTAAAGCACGTAAGTTAACACAGCAGCCTTAAGGGCAGCATTTTTTGCGTGTCGCCATAACGTTGACTAACGCGCAAATCATTGCATGAAGGCGATGAAACTGCTAATTTCGCCATTAATGCGCAGACAAACCGCCCCGTCGGACCCGGCGATTTTTTGCCGCGATGGGGCATGCCTCGTAAAACTTTCCTCGCCTATTCCCGCTGTTTGTTCAGGAGCCGCTCATGACGCAACATTTAAAAATCGACTTTGTTTCCGACGTGGCTTGCCCTTGGTGCATCATCGGCTTGAACGGTTTGCTGGAGGCATTGGATCGCGTCGCCGACGTGATTGAGGCGGACATCTCGTTCCAGCCCTTCGAGCTGAATCCGGACATGCCGGCGGAGGGACAGAATATTGTCGAGCACATTGCGCAAAAATACGGTTCCAGCGCTGAAGAATCAGCGGCTAATCGCGCCATGATCCGTTCGAGAGCCGCCGGTGTGGGTTTTGATTACCGTGTTTCCGAAGACAACCGGATTTACAATACCTTTGATGCGCATCGTCTTTTGCACTGGGCAAAACCGTTGGGCCGGCAAAAAGAATTGAAACTCGCGCTGTTCAAAGCCTACTTCACCGATGGCGAGAATGTCTCCGAGCCGGAAGTGCTGATCGCCGCCGCCGTTGCCGCGGGTCTTGACGGCAATGAAGCGAGAGAGATACTGGTTTCGGGACGTTACGCCGAAGAGGTGCGCGAAGCCGAACAGTTATGGTTGTCCCGCGGCATCCGGTCCGTGCCCGCCATCGTCATCAATGAAAAATGGTTGATTTCGGGCGGCCAGCCCGCCGATGCCTTCGAAAGCGCATTGCGTAATATCGCCGACGAATTATAACGCGCCGGCAAGCGGCATCGCCGGTTGCGCACGGGTTGCGGCCGGCCATGTCATAACTTTGTCATAACTGCGTCAGGCTGGCGTCAGCGCCGATTCTTTAAACTCCTTAATCGAAACAACGACCGATTTATTTTCCCCTCACGTTGTAAGGAGTTTATTCCCATGCGTTTATCATTAACCCAGACTCTGGTGTTATCTGTTATATCCTCATCCCTGTTGCTGTCGGCAGCGACAGTCTCAGCCCAGGCCGCCACGGTCAAAAATATCGTGCTGGTTCATGGCGCTTTTGTCGGCGGCGCGGGCTGGCGATCGGTGTATGATCTTTTAACCAAAGACGGCTATCACGTTACGCTGGTGCAGGAACCGTTGACGTCATTTACGGATGATGTGGCCGCCGCCAAACGCACACTGGCGTTGCAAAACGGTCCGACCGTATTGGTGGGGCATAGCTACGGCGGCGCGATTATAACCGAAGCGGGTAATGATCCCCATGTCGCCGGTCTGGTGTATATCGCGGCCCATGCGCTGGACAACGGCGAGACCGAAGCCGGTAATGGCAAGAAGATGCCAAACACAGCCAGACCTTTTGTTAAAACGCCCGATGGCTATTTATATATCGCCCCGGCTAATTATCCGGCGGATTTCGCCGCCGACCTGCCTCGCAAGCAAGCCGAGTTCGAAGCTCAGGCGCAGATGCCCACGTCGGCCAGCGTATTCACCGCCAACATAGCGGACCCGGCCTGGAAAACTAAACCCAGTTGGTACATGGTGGCGCAGGCCGACAAAATTATCAGCCCCGATCTGGAAAGAATGTATGCGGCGCGGGCGCATAGCCATACGGTGGAAATCGCCGGCGCAAGCCATTCGGTGTACGAATCCCATCCGGAGCAGGTGGCGGCGCTGATAGAGCAGGCGGCGCAGCATGCGCTAGACTGACATGAAGCTACCCGCCAGGCAGGAGTAAATATGAATATTCTGGTCATTGAAGATGAGCCCAAGGCGCGCGAATATCTGCGCAGCGGGCTGACTGAATCCGGGTATGTGGTTGATCTGGCGCCGGATGGCGTGGATGGCCTGCATATGGCCCTTGAGAGCCATTATGATCTGATCCTGCTTGATGTCATGATGCCAGGGTTGAACGGCTGGTCGGTGATGGAGGTGCTCGATAAGCAGGACCATGCTCCGGTCATCTTCCTGACCGCCAAAGGCACCCTGGACGATCGGCTTAAGGGTTTGGCGCTGGGGGCGGATGATTTTCTGGTAAAACCCTTTTCCTTTGCCGAGTTGCTGGCGCGTATCCGTGTGGCCTTACGGCGCGGCGGCCAGGCGATAACGGAGGATATCCTGACCGTCGATGATCTCAGTATGGATGTCGCCAAACGCCGCGTCGTGCGCAAAGGTGTGCGCGTTGACCTTACCAACAAGGAATTCAATCTGCTGCATCTGTTTATGCTGAATCAGGGGCAAGTGCTCACACGGTCGCTGATTGCTTCGAGGGTTTGGGATATGAACTTCGACAGCGACACCAACGTGGTGGATGTCGCGGTGCGCCGCCTGCGTCAGAAAATCGACGAACCGTTCGATAAACCGCTGATCCATACCGTGCATGGCATGGGCTATCGTTGTGAAGGGGAGCTATGAAAACGCCTTCGCTGACGACCCGGCTGGCGCTGGTATTGTCAGTTCTGGTGATGTTGGTGATGGCGGCCGTAGGTTACGCGTTGTACCGCACCCTGGAACAACAACTAATTATTCGTGATGACGGCGCCTTGATAACCCGCGTCGAGCAGATTCGCACACTGCTGCTTAATGAAGACGTCATGACGCTTATCCATGAAAAACCCGGCTTGTTCGCCAATATGCTGGGTAATACCGAGTCTTTACTGGTAGTGCAATTCCCCGGCCAAGCGCCGTTGATAGCCGTCAATCCCGGCGGTTCGCCGATTCCGCAAATCAATCCGGCGGCGGCCGACACGCCCTTGACGCTGTCGGCGGTACACCACGCCATAACCACACGGGGCATTCCTTTTATCTCCGCGTCCGCTTTGGCTAAAATCGCCAGCGCGCCTTATGTCGTCAAGATTACCACCGGCCGTTTAATGACCGAGCGGACGCGCACAATGGCCATGTATCGCCGCCAGATTATCCTGGTGGCGGCGGTCGCGACCTGCCTAACCGCGATCCTGGCCTGGTGGCTCACCCGCAAGGGATTGGCGCCGTTGCGCCGATTGGCCGATGAGACGGCCTCAATCGATATCCGCTTGCTATCCCGGCGCATCGGTCTTGATCGCGCGCCGCCCGAGTTGCGGGAATTGATCGCGGCGTTCAACGCCATGCTGGATCGGTTGGAAACCAATTTTCACCAGCTAAGCCAAGTCTCCGCCGATATGGCCCATGATTTGAGAACGCCGATCGGTATCTTGCTGGGGCAAACGGAAGTCGCGATGGGGCAAAAACGCGGCAATGATTACTATGAAGCATTGTTGGGGTCTCACTTCGAAGAATTGCAGCGCTTGTCGAAAATGATCGACAACATGCTGTTTCTGGCCCGGGCCGAGGATGCGGCTCATGCGATACAGCCCGCTGAACTGTCGACAGCGTCTGAATTCCAACGTCTGGTCGACTATTTTGAAGGGCCGGCCGAAGAGCGCGGCCTGACCCTGATTTTTGAGCAGAACGGGTCTATTTGGGCCGATCCCGATTTACTGCGCCGGGCATTGGCCAATCTTCTGGCCAATGCGGTGCGTTACGCCGATCCCGGCACGGCAATAACGTTACAGGCCGAACGGCAGCCAGCCGGAACCGCCATCAGCGTCGAAAATATCGGCCCCGATATCGCGCCTGAACATCTTGAACGCATCTTTGACCGTTTTTATCGCGCGGATGCCGCGCGCGCGACCCATTCGCAGGCCAGCGGACTGGGCTTGTCCATTGTCCGCAGCATCATGGCGCTGCATCAAGGCCGATGGCACGCCCAGAGCGGCAATCGCCATACCCGTTTCACCCTGTTTTTCCCGGCCGGCCATCGGATCTTGTCTGGTGTAACGGCGCAATCAGGCGTCGGTTAACCCTTCGTAAAGCAACTGCAACCGCAGGCGCAAAAACAACACCGCCTTATGCTTGCGCGATAGCAGTGTTTCAATGGTATTGCCGGTCTCTTCGGCCAACTGCTTGAAGGAGTAATCTTGCAGCTCGGTTTTTTCAAACGCCTCCCGCTGCGGGGCGGGCATATCCGCCAGCGCTATCTCCAGTTCCCGCCAGACCAATTGGCGCAAATACTCATCCTCGGCGCTGCTTTGCCGGCTGAACAACACATCGGCCAATTCATCGCCCGCAAACCAGTCTTCATCATGATCATCGGCCAGCGGCAGTTCGCGCTTTTTGCGCGACCGATCGATGAGCTCATTGCGCGCGGCGCGAAACAGCCAGGCGCCCACCTGTTCAATCGGGTGCAGATAACTGTCGGCCTTGAATAGCCGATAACTGATTTCCTGATAAATGTCTTCCGCATCGGCGGCATTGCCGGCACGCCCGGCAATAAAAGTCCGCAGACGCCGCTGGCAGCCACGCAGCGCGGCCAATAGATCGCGGCGCCTTTGCTGCGTGGCGTTGCTCATTACTCTTGCCCGCTGTGTTCAGTCGGTTTTTCATTATCATCGCGGTCATGGCCATGATGACCTTCATTGCGGCCTTTTCGTCCCCAGGAGCAGCATCCGTGTCTGTGGGCAAACCCACGCTGATTGATAAATGTTTCGCGTTCTTCCGGGCTCATCGCCAACCAGCGTTCACGCATTTCGCGGCCATGATGGCCGAACATGCCGCCCCTGCCGCCAAAACTGCCGAACAGAATCTTGCATAGGATAAGCAGCCCCAGCGCCTGGAAAAAACCGATACTCCTGACGTTGAAAATAGCCGGCAACAGCGCGTTCCACAGCAGCATCACCAGCGTCGTCACCACCACTACGGCAACAATCACCAGCGCCAAAATTTTCAGTTTACGATCTCTCATTTCATCTACTCCATATGATCCAGATACTGTAGTAGACGAATCAGCCGATAAAATATTTTCAACTTTACCGTTTTTTCGCAATTATTTTGGATTGCCCTGCGCATGGGTTTGGAGCCGGTCGAAAAAATCGGTCAAAATGATATCGCGCTCAATATACGAAACATAACGGATCAGATGCCTGGCGGGATCAAAACTCCAGGTGCCTTCCGCCGTCAATATGGGCGCGGGCACCAGGCTGCTGTTCATCGACTCCGGATGCAGCAGCCAACCGACGGCCGCCATATCCCAGATCTCTTTTGACCAGCCTTTATGGTCGCTTTTATATTGCTTAAAACGCAACGCCAAAAAGGCGCCGATCTCGCCACAAGGTTCAACATAGCGTTCAATTTCGGGCACGGTGGAGCGCAGATGCGTCGTCACGCCTTTACAAGGGATCAGCACCAGGGGAACGCCGCTGTCGAGCAGAACCTGCGCGCCGCCGATATCCTGGCGCATATTGAATTCCAGGGTATCGAGCCAGTTCAAGGCGTGGCCGCCCAGCCAGACGACGACGATACGGTCGATGATATCGGGCGCCTTAAGCAAGGCGGAGGCAATATTACTGATGGCGGCAATCGCCACCACATAGAGCGGCGATTGCGTCGAGGCGCGCCGCGCCGCGGCGATCAGATGGTCCACGGCTTCCGCTTCCCGGGCTGTTTTCGTCATGCCGACGTAATCGGTCACTCCTTTTAAAACCGGGACGGCGTCCCGCATTTTCAGCCGTTCCAGCAGGCGATTGATTTCCTCAAAGCTCAACGTCATGCCCAGCGCGGGATTATTCGCGCGCTGGTTGGCGAAAGGCGCGGCATACAAGGCTTCCACCGTCACTTTATCCGCCGACAGCAGGGCCTGGACAATGGCAAACTGATCATCAATTTCATTGAACGCATCGGTATCAAGCACCATGCGAACCTTGCCTTCTGGCGGCGTTAATAATCTGACCCGCTCGGTTTCATTAAGACTCATCTTGAATATCCTTAGCCTTGGGGCATCGCTATCATTCTTTGTTGCCGCCGGCAGCTACCGACAGGGTGAAATATTTCTGGCAAATAACCAGTACCGCCATGGGGATAATGGAGGCGAATAAGGCGCCGGGTTCATAATAATAGTCACCCCCATTGCTTTGGCTAATTTGGTGACGCCAAACATCTTTGCTAGAAGCAATACGCTAGCGCGTTCATGTTTATCCAGCTAGGCAAGAATGCCTTTTCTTCTTTTTTCAGCCAACATGATGACCTCATCACCGGATGATTTTAAGGGTAGAAATTTGTATCGAACAGTAAGGTGATCCCTCGCATGTAATATTAATTCAAACAAAAACAAACAAAAATATAACAACAGATTTTTTAAGGATAAAAAAAGGATCCGGCTATAACCAGACCCTTTTCGTTGAAGCTATATCGTCCTGGCTACGGCCAGAACCGGCACCGTAATTTAGAGTTTAAAGCCTGATACCACGGCCTCCAACTGTAGCGTTTGCTCCTGCATCGACTGAGCGGCGGAAGAAACCTGCTCAACCAGCGCGGCGTTCTGCTGGGTGGCGGCGTCGAGTTGATTGATAGCCGTATTGACCTGTTCAATACCCAGGCTTTGTTCCTGGCTGGAAGACATAATTTCGCTCATTAACGTGGCGACGTTGTCCACGCCTTTCATCAACTCATCCATCGTGTCGCCGGCCGTCGACACCAGGTTGCTGCCGGTGGAAATATCCGCCACCGAGTCTTCGATCAGTTTCTTGATTTCCCGGGCGGACGTGGCGGAGCGTTGCGCCAGGCTACGTACCTCCGCGGCCACCACGGCGAAACCACGGCCCTGTTCACCGGCGCGGGCAGCCTCGACCGCCGCATTCAACGCCAGGATATTGGTCTGGAAAGCGATGCCGTCGATAACGCTGATAATATCAACAATTTTCTTGGACGAACCGTTGATTTTGCCCATGGTATCGACAATCTGATGCACCACCTTGGTCCCTTTGCCTGCGACAGTTGATGCGTCGCGAGCCAGCTTATTGGCGCCGCTGGCATTGTCGGCGTTCAGTTTTACCGTACTGGTCAGTTGCGCCATGGATGCGGCAGTCTGTTCGATGGAACTGGCCTGCTCTTCGGTGCGAGCGGACAAATCAAGATTCCCGCTGGCGATTTCACGCGCGGCATCGGTGATGGCCAGCGTACTGTCGCCGACCTGCTTGAGTATGTTTTGCAGGAAATCGAGGAAGTTATTGAAGCCCTGGTTTATGGTATTGAATTCAGGGCTCGTGCTGATGGGTAAACGACGCGTTAGGTCCGCGCCGCCTTCGGATAGCCGGCTGATATTGTTATGCAGCACCAACAGCTGGCGCATAAAAATTTTGATGATAAAAATCAATACGCACAATAACAATAATAACATGGGTAGCTGAACCAATCCGAGACTGGTCAGTATGCCGTGCGTTCTTGCGAGCAACATACTGGTCGGCATGTCAGTGGCGATAAACCATGGGCTGCCTTTGATCTCGCGCAGAATCATGGTGTGCGAGGTGCCGCCGTTGTCATAATCGGCCATCAAATCACCGTTATCGCCCACCTGTCCCAACATCGTTTGTATTTGTTTGGCCTGAATATTTTGCGCGCCTAGCGAGCTGAGTTTCGACAGTTTTTCATTGGTGGGCGTACTGGTGCCGACGATGGTGCCGTCGCGCTCAACAATGAAAATACTGGCATTGACCTTCTGCTCCATATTTTTAACCAGGTTATTGAAAAAGCCCAGTGTGACGTCAATGGTGGCCACCCCCCATGGCTTATCATCTTTATAGATAGCCATGGCGCAATTGGTGCGGGCCTCGCTGCTGGCGCTGTCGACATAGGCGGGAGCCCATGCGCAATAACCCTTGGGCGATTTCAACCCCGCCTGATACCAGGATTGTTCAAAATAATTCGGCGATTCGGCACTGTTCCAGAACGTGTTTACCGTCAGTTGATTTTGTGCGTTGCGCGCAAAGAAGGTACTGAATTTTACCCGTGCGGCATCGCGTTGATTCGGTAAAGGCCAAATACCGCCCCCGAAAACATTGCTATCGCCATATTGATCAACCAGCGCGGGCAAGAGGTTATCGATGGCAGCGCTGTCCATTTGCGCCGCCACTTGGGTAATCGATCGAATTTGCGATTGAACCGTATTGAGACGATCAGTGATGGTTACCGCGATTTGCTCGACCTGATTGGCCACTAATTGGCTTTCGGCCCGTTTTAATTTTGGCGAGACGAAAATCTGGATAACAATCAGGGTAACGATAACCATTACCGTAAAGAAAAGGCTGATAAATGTGATAAAGCGAGATTGCGTCGTTTTAAGCATTTTATCTTGTCCATCGACATGGCAGCGACGTTACTGCCTAGTCATTAACGGCAAAATTCACTTTTTCTTTACCATAACGTTACCTATAAGCAGAAAATGCTGTTTTTATGGAAGTACGAATTTCAAACAATGAATTACGGTACTGTCGACAAGTTTCAAACCCGCCATAGTGGGTTAATATTTTCATCGATTGCCCAGTGAGGCTGACCGGGATGGATGCATACGCCGCCCACCCAGCGTTCATGGGTGGCATGATCCGGCCAATAGGATTTGCCGTTCAAAGTAAGATGACCCAACTCAGTTAACGCCAAAACACGGCGAGGCCAGTCGAGATGCGCATCAGACTCGGTCAATAAAGGTTTTGCCGTAGCGATCAGTGGCTGTAGCGCCGCATAAAACATCAGGTCGCCTAAATAGGGCAGCGGCTCGTTTCCGGCCATCAATTCAGCGAAAACTTTACCGTAGGTCACCGGCCCGGACGCTTGAACAATCTGCAAGGACAGGCGTTCAGTGAGTGATAAGCCATCTTGAATGCCGGGTAATTCCTGCAATTGACGTAGCAGCGCCGGCGCAAGTAAGGGTAAAGATCGGTGCATCTCATGCGCGAAGGTCGCGAGCTTGACGGGCGAAGCATCGCAATAGGCCAACCATATCTGTCGCGCTAATTGCCTGGCTTCCTGTTCAATCAGTCTGCGCTGGGGCCATAACCATGCGAGTAAATCGGGAGACAGTTGACCCATACCGATAAAGCGTTCTATGCCGGGTATCTGATTGATTTCGATAAGCTCCAGCCTGATCGGAGCGGGCTCGAGTTCCGCCAGTACGCGAATCAAAAAAAGTTGATCATAGGCGTCGGCTTCGCACCAAAGCACGCAATGGGTGGCTTGGCTCAATTGTTTGAGGTTATGGTATTCATCGGCCAACCGGTGTGCTACGTCAAGGGTCTTCATCCCAAAAGCCTGACTGATGTACCGGCTACGTATTGCTTGGTATTCCTCGGCGGGCAAAGCCTGAACCGGCCCCATGCATAACGGATCAGTTAACGTCTGAAACGTGCCTTTGAAGCCGGCCAGTCTCAGATTGTGTTCGATATCGTTGCCGCATCGCCAATGAAGGGTATTGATTTCATCGTCCGCGGCAAAGCTGGGATGGCGGGCGGCAAAATCTATGGCATCAATATGGGCTTTGAGCTTCGGCCAACTGGCGAACCCCAGCTCTTTGGCGATCAGCCATTGGGCCTGCGCCAAGGTCACCGGCGAAGACGGATGACGGTTTGCGAGCAGGGAAAGCTTGTCGGGAGAGGCGCCCGTTTTAAGCCGGCGCAAAAGTTCTTTGGCGCGTTTGCGTTGCTGGGCAAGATTAATTTGGCCGTCATGGGATGATGATAGAGGATGTGCCGACATACGATCTCCAGATAAAACCTTATCCGCTTTAAGGTTGGGAATCGTAATGAATGTAGTGCGAATACAGCCTTGGGCGCAGCCCTTTCCGCGGAGGGTGGCGTAGGTGACGCCTAGCTGAAATATAAACAATTAACAGTTTGAATGCAATGCAGGTACTGGTTTCGCCATCTCCTGGAGTTGATGATTCAGTTGGATAATGTTACCAGGGGAAGCGCGTCAGTCCGCGTTGCAAGGCGACTTATGGCGAGGAGAATTTTATGGGTAAATTAGATAATAAGGTGGCGGTCGTTACCGGGGCGACTGAAGGTATTGGACTGGCAATCGCGAAAACGTTTATACAGGAAGGGGCTTTTGTTTTTATAACGGGCCGCCGCGCGAAGGAACTGGCTGACGCTGTGAGGACGTTGGGGACCATGGCCCTTGGCGTTCAGGGCGACGTAGCGAAAATAGCCGACATTGAACACCTATACGACGTTGTGGCACAGCAAAAAGGTCAGCTAGATATTGTCGTCGCCAATGCGGGCCTGGGCGATTTGTCGCTGCTGGAGAATGTCGATGAGGATCTTTTCGATCGGCTGTTTAATGTCAATGTGAAAGGCGCGCTCTTTACTATTCAGAAAGCCATCCCGCTCTTGCGCAAAGGTTCTTCCATTATCATCACAGGTTCAGTGGCGGGCTCGAAAGGCACGCCAGGTATGGGTGTTTACGGTGCGACCAAAGCCGCTGTTCGATCATTCGTGCGTACATTGACGGTGGAATTAGCCGATCGGAACATCCGCGCCAATGTGTTAAGCCCTGGTCCGATCCAGACGCCGCTTATGGATCGCCAGCCGAAGGAAACAATGCATAGAATTGTTTCAAGCATTCCGATGGGCCGAATCGGTGAAGCTGACGAAGTAGCCAAAGCCGCGCTTTTTTTGGCTTGCGATGATTCGAGCTTTACCACCGGAACAGAGATTTTTGTTGATGGCGGTCGGGCGCAAATTTGAATTTGCGAGCGGCGCAGTCTAGTAAACGGATAAGGAAAATCTATTTATGACGACCTCCGGCTAGAGGATTGGACAAGGAGCCGGAGGTCTTCCTAAAATGATAGAATCGGGCATTCCCGTGAGATTGTCAGCGCGTTAATTGCAATTATCATAAAACTCCTGTCAGCCAACGGTTTGGTCTTGCAGCATGGCGATGGGGATCGGTGGGCCAAACTGGAGGTGAATCATGCATGAAAGTCCTGAGTTCCAGCGGTTGCACGAGTTGGCGGCGCTTATATCCACCGGCGAATGCCGGTCATATACCGGCGCATTAAAGGTCGGGGTGGATCTTGGCACCGCGAATATCGCGGTAGTGGTGGTGGATGAGAATAACAATCCCGTCGCTGGTATTACGTGCCCCTCCACGGTGGTGAAAGATGGTGTGGTGGTGGATTATCTTACTGCCAGCAGAGTGCTGATCGGCCTTAAACAGACGCTGGAAAAGACGCTCGGGCGGCAGTTGGATACGGCGGCCACAGCGATCCCCCCGGGCATTTCCGCAGGTAATACCAAAGTTATCGTCAACGTCGTGGAGTCGGCGGGATTCACCGTGACCAAGGTATTGGACGAGCCGGTAGCCGCGGCCAGCGCGCTGAATATCCGTAATGGCGCGGTGGTGGACGTCGGCGGCGGCACGACGGGCATGAGCATTTTGCAGGATGGCAAAGTCACGTTCAGCGCCGATGAGCCTACCGGCGGCACCCATATGACGTTGGTGCTTGCCGGCGCGCTTGGCATTTCTTACGACGAAGCGGAAGAAATGAAGAAAGACCCCAAACAGGAATCTATGGTTTTTACGCTGGTGCGTCCAGTGGCGGAGAAAATGGCAACCCTGGCATCCCGTTGGCTGGTATCGCAATCCGTGGAACATATTTACCTGGTAGGGGGCGCCAGCAGTTTCTCCCAATTTGCCGAGGTGTTCGGTAAAGAAACAGGTAAAAAAATTGTTTCCTCCGTGGAGCCGCTATTGGTAACGCCGTTGGGTATTGCCATGAATGCACTCTAAACGATCAATTAATTTTTATATTCTCAATAAAGTCTATTCATTTTGCTTTGATGATAATAAAGCCGACAGTGATATTTATTTATTGCCCGTTTAATTGCCTAACGCATTAAACGGGCATGTCTTTTTCTTGTGAATAAAAAATTGCGATTTTAATCATCTTTTTGGCCGGTATGGCATAGGTATGCTTGCGTTATTCATTGAATTGGAAAATCAATGTTATTGATGCTGCTAATCGGAGGATGACGAAATGAGCTTAATTAAACTCACTACAATGCTGGCTACGGCTAAACAATACCATTTTGCGGTGGGGGCGTTTAATGCGATCGACAGTCATTTTGTCGATGCGATTTTTGCTGCCGCCGAAGCGAATCGCTCGCCTTTTCCAATGTCATGATTGACAGGCGAAATGGCTATCGCACCTTTTTCCACTATATGGGCGCGAACCGTCATCTGGAATTATCTGAATTCAATCAGCTCAACAGCCAGGCTCGTATCGCCCACATAGCCTATCTATTGCTGCTGCCGGAGCTGGAACGGCAAGATGATCAATTTGGCGCCACCGGGGCGCCACAGGTATTACCCGGCTTGGCGAACGGGTCGCCGTCGCGTCTTATCGTGTCGATGACCGCGATGTAGTGAGCACCTTAGGGGCCGGCGATGCTTTTTGCGCCGGCATGTTGTACGGCATACATCAGGGATGGGAGTTGGAAGCGTCATTGCGTCTGGGATGCGCCAATGCTTATTTCAACCTGTTTAATGTTTCGGCGACCGAAGGGGCGGTTTCGCTGGCTGAACTGACGAAATTCATGAAGCAAAGGGAGTCTCAAGGGTGATCATTCATCCGGACAGTTCGTTACTTTAAAGTATTGCAACGTTCAATAAGCCTAACGCAGCCAACGTCTCTCCATCCATTTGCCCATCATTAATGACATAATCGATCATTGGCCAATCCGCCATATTATAAGGGCTGCGCCGTCCATATTTACTGAAGTCCGCAAGTAATACGGTTTTTTGGGAAACTTCGATCATCACTTTTTTCGTCGCGGCATTTATTTCACTATTTTCCCATAGTCCGGTGTGCAGATTTACGCCAAAACAGGAGATAAAACCGATATGGATGTTGAAGCTGCGGAAGTTACGCTGCGCCATATCTCCGATAAAATCGGCATACCGTGCACAGTAATTCCCGCCAACACATTTAATTTGAATTTGTTCGCGAGAACTCAATTCTTTCACGACTTCAAGACTATTCGTCACCACGGTTAAGGGCATGTCGGGGAGCATCTTGGCTAAAAACCAATCACTGCTGCTGGCATCCAAACCAATAGTCACATACCGTTCAATCAGCGATAACGCTTTCTGAGCCATGGTATTTTTCGCTTCGGTATGCTCATTACGCCTTTTCTTGAAAAGCACGCCGACATCATCGCTTTGCAGCGTACGCGCCCCGCCATGAACCCGGACCAGGCGGCCCCTATTTTCCAGCCATGACAGATCCCGCCTGATGGTTTCACCGATACGAGAAACTGAACGGCGAGTTGCTCAACGGTGGCATATTTTACCGTGTTAATCTCGCTGGCTATTTGTTGACGCCGGAATTGATTGCGCATGGGCGACACTTCCAATTTATGACCGATGGACGACGATATTGAATCCTTCTTCCGGTTTGGGTGCAATAAAGTGGCTGGTGATAAAGTCGAATTGTTCGTCAGTCGCCGCGAAGGCATGTTCGCCGCTCGCGTTGCGCGCCCGCAGCCGAGCTTTGCAGACGTCATCCGGCACGTCGAGGTAATGAAGCAGGTGGGCGGTTCCGGCAGCGTCGAAAATGCTCCGCATCCATGCTCTGTTCGCCAGCGTATTTGCGGGAAAGTCCAACACAACGGAGACGCCGGCTTGCAGCAACGCGCCGATATGGGGACCCATCGTTGCACGCAGGCGAGCCGAGCAGCGGACATAGTCACTCACCGTGGCCATTTCATCTGGATAAAGGCGAGACAGCCATTGGTCTTCGCTGATAAGGAGGGTTCGCGGAAACGAGGCAAGCGCCTTAGCCAAGGTTGATTTACCGGCTGCGATTTTGCCGCACAAAAGATGCAGGGTAGGTTCATTTATTGGCATGGCGAATAGCCCTCCGGCATTATTAGTTTCCACTATTCCCTTGGACAAGTAGGGTATCTTCAGATTCTGCAAATAGCTGTTCCCATCCATCGGGTGGATTGCCGCTACTTAGCATGTTGCTAAACACCCGATAAGTATCATACCTGCTGCCGTAGGCGCGCTTGGTATCTTCATCATTCATCCAGGCAAGGATTATTGTTTTATGTTGCGCACTGTAACGAAAAAGTAAACGGTACTGTTGCACAAATTTAGCCCGGAACCAATGTCGGTTTTCCTCTCCCAGAGTGTCGCCTTGGCGAAACTTTTCCTGGGTAGGATCGCGGCAGATATCTTCGATTGTTTTTAACACAGCGTAAAGCAGATTAGTGGAACGTTTTCTCAAATAGGTGTCAGGATATCTTGATTTCAGGGATTCAACTTCATCCTGAAGTTTATTAAACTGCTCAACAAAACAAGGATGAGTAAAAAGAGTCCACCCATTAGTAATAGATTGTTCGTCCATGAAGGTTACTCATCTTCGGCAAGCAAAGTATCCACATCAATATTCACCCCAGCGGTTAATTCCAGTGCCTGGGTCAATCGTGTTTTATCAAATGATTTAATTCTTTCAGGATGATCTCCCATATCTTTAGCGAGGAAGGTAAGAAAACGTGCCACTACAGGGTCATTATCGTCGGTATCTTGCCGTCGGGCGATCATCACCGCCCCATCGGGTAAAACACGGTACTCTATATTTTCACCCGCTTTTAGATGCAGAACATCACGAATAGTAGCCGGAATGGTGGTTTGGCTACGCGCTGTTAAACGGCTTTCGGCTCGCAAAACGACTTCCGCAGATTTTAAAATAGCCATATTGGTCACCTCGGGACATGTCACATCCCGATAGTAATGCAATTGCATTGTTATTGACCTGTCCGGACACCTTGACCGTTATTGCTGTTCGGCGGCCCAAGCCTCGGCATCCTCGCCTGCCGGGAGCCGCATCGGACAGGCCGGGTCGGTCGCCGCGCGCCATACTGCCTGGGCGACATCCAGCGAGTGAGTGATCGGGCCGGGTTCAGCGAAGGACGCGAACAGTTTTTTCACCAGTTCGGCATACGCTTCGTGGTCGAGGCCCGTCATATGGGACCGCGCATTGTCGCCAAAGCGGGTGTCGGGCGCACGGCCCGGCAGGACCAAACGAACGCGCACGCCGAACTGTTCAACTTCTGCCGCCAACGACTCGGTGAACGCATTCACTGCCGCTTTGCTCGCCCGGTAAGCGCTAAGCAGCGGCAGCGCCTTCAAGGTGACGCTCGACGTGACATTGACTACGACGCCGGCCTTGCGTTGCCTGAATTGAGGCAACACCGCCTGTGTCAGGGCCATGGTGCCGAACGTGTTGGTTTCAAAGAGTTGGCGGATGGTCGCAATCGGCGTGCTCTCGAGCGGGGCCGCCGCGCCGAAACCCGCATTGTTGACCAATACATCAATGGGGCCAGCCGCCTCTATGGCCCGGCGAATGCTGTCCGGGTCGGTCACGTCGAGAGCGAGTACCCGAAGGCGTTCGGAAGGCGGTAAAATGTCTGCGCGCGGAGTGCGCATCGTAGCGATAACCTGCCAGCCGTGGTCAAGGAAAAAGCGGGCGATCTCAAGGCCGAAGCCGGATGAACAACCGGTGATTAAGACTGTTTTCATGGAAACTCCTGGCATGGTGGGTGGCGATGTCGGAATGATAGACGGTGGCTGCCGTACTCGCTACAATCAAAAGTCCGGATTTCATTTGCGAGAGTCCACCATGATCGATCCGTTCACCGAGGTAGTCACGCTGTTGCAGCCGGGCGCGCGGTTTTCCAAGACTGTGCTTGGCGCGGGACCATGGGCTTTCCATCGTTCGGATGAGGGGCAGCCATTATATTGTGTCATCCTTGAGGGCGAGTGTTCTCTCACTGTAGATGGGCAGGCGCCGATCATGTTACGGTCGGGCGACTTTGCCCTCGTCCCTTCGGTCTATGACGTCGCCATGTCTAGCCTTGAGTCCGCGCAGGCGGGAGCCGAAACGTTGCACGTCGAGCTGGGCGCGGGGCGATTTAGAATCGGCCGTCAGGATGGCCCGACCGACTTTTGTATGCTGGCGGGCCACTGTAGCTTCGGTTCGCCGGACGCGGCATTGCTGGTTTCGCTGTTGCCGCAGTTAGTGCATGTGCGCGGCGAGCCCCGGCTGACCACACTTGTGCAACTTGTCGGCGAGGAAATGCGCGAGCAGCGACCGGCGCGCGAGGTGGTGCTGGCGCGCTTGATGGAGGTGCTGCTCATTGAAGCGCTGCGATCGACGGCGGGAACGGCGTCGCCGCCGGGCCTGGCGCACGGGCTGGCCGATTGCCGCCTTGCGGCCTCGATCCGGGCTATGCATGAGCGTCCTATGTACTCTTGGACAGTGGCCGAGTTGGCTAAGGAGGCGGCTCTGTCACGCTCGGCATTCTTTGAGCGTTTCAGCCGGGCCGTGGGAATGGCGCCGATGGAATATTTGCTCACATGGCGTATGGCGATCGCCAAGGACCTGCTGCGCCGCGATCAGGGCAGCGTTGCCGAGATTGCCGAACGTGTCGGTTATAGCTCCGCAAGTACATTCAGCGTGGCGTTCGCGCGCCACGTCGGGATGGCGCCGACAAAATATGCCAAGGCGCAGCAGGCACAGGCGATGGTATAAGCCGGCGGTTCATGTGCCGCCACGAGCTGGACATCGCATTGCATCGCGTGAATAAACGGCGAAATGTGAAGTGCGTGTCCGCACAAGGCAGATGCCGACAGCGCCCGTTAGGTCTCAGCATCAGACTTGGCCGACACCGTCCTGCGCCTTCAGGTGTCAATCCTCAGACTTGGCCGACCCCGCCGTCGTTCATCAGATCCGCGCCCGTCATGTAGGAACTCTGATCGGATGCCAGGAAGAGCGCCGCATTGGCCATTTCCTCGGCCTGGGCGAGCCGGCCGATCGGGATCATGTTCAGGTACATGTTCACCAAGGCTTCGCGTTCTTCGGGCGTCGATGATTGGCTGTCAAGAATCGGGGTGTCGGTGACGCCTGGGCTTAGCGTGTTGACACGGATGCCGCGATCCTTGAATTCCGCAGCCCAGGTGCGGGCATAGGAACGCAACGCCGCCTTGGTCGCCGCGTAGGTGGTATGGCCGGGAATACCCATCACATGCATGGCCGACGAGACCAATATGATCGATCCGCCGGCGGCCATTAGCGGCAGCAGTTTCTGCACGAGAAAGACGGGGCCGCGGGCATTCAGATTGAATGTCTTGTCGAAATGCTCAGGCGTGAGGGCGTCGATCGAAACCTGTTCCACCAAGGCCGCGTTCGACACAATAATGTCGACGCCGCCTTTTTCGGCCCTGACCGCCGCCGCAACCCGGTCGAGATCATCGAGGTTGGCGGCGTCCGCCTGGAGGGCGGTGACATTGCGGCCGATCACGTTGACGGCTTGGTCGAGTTGGGCCTGGCGCCGGCCGAAAATAAAAACGTGAGCGCCTTCGGCGACAAAGCGCTTGGCGATCGCTAAGCCGATACCGCTGGTTCCGCCGCTGATGACGGCAATCTTGCCTGTGAGAATGGACATGGGATTGACCTCTTAAAAGTTGACGTTAACGAGAGATATGCCGCTACGAGCGGATAGGCCTGCGATTGTGGCGCGGATATCGCCAGCGCCTATGATGAAATACGTCACGATATGAATCCTTCGACTGATAGCGGACTTGCATATTACGTCGCGCCAACCATCACGAATAGATGATATATTCTTATACATACCATCTCATTTACAGATAGGACGCCGAGCATGCTTGACGGTATTTCGCTTGATCAACTCAGAACATTCATTGCGGCGGCGGATGAAGGCAGTTTTTCGGCGGCGGGTAGAAAGCTCAACCGGGTTCAATCCGCGGTAAGCAGCTGGGTAAGCGGTCTTGAGGACCAAATCGGCGTCCGGCTATTCGACCGGACAAGCCGCACGCCAAAGCTGACGACTGAAGGCGTTTTGTTATTGGCGGACGCGCGCAATATCGTGTCGGGAGTCGATACGCTGAAGGCGCGGGCCAAGCTGATGTCCTCGGGGGTTGAATCGGAGCTATCGGTCGTCGTCGATGTGTTTTTTCCTACCGCCGTGATGAGCCAGGCGGCGAAGGCGTTTGCGATCCGGTTTCCACTCACCCCACTGCGGATTTTTGTGGAAGCGTTGGGCGCGGCTTATTTGCCTGTGCTGGAGGGACGCTGCAGTCTCGGGATTCTCGGTTCGTTGCCAATGACCTTTCCTTCGCTGGTGGGGGAACGCCTTAGGGATGTGCCTTTGGTTACGGTGGTCGCACCGGATCATCCTCTAGCGAAATTCGGCAAACAAATTCCGATACGCGAGTTGGCAAAACATGTGCAACTCGTTCTGACTGACCGCTCCGACTTGCTGGCGGGTCAGGACTATGGCGTATTTTCGCCATTGACCTGGCGCCTTGGCGACCTCTCGACGAAGTATGCCTTCCTTAAGGACAGCGTTGGTTGGGGCAGCATGCCGTTGCATATGGTACAGAAGGACATTGATTCCGGCGCGCTGGTGGTCATCGAAGGGGAATGCACAAATCGGCAAGGCTTCACGTTAACCATGTCCGCGTTACATGAAGCATCTTCCCCACCTGGGCCGGCGGGAAGATGGTTGGTCGACTATCTGAAGTCGTGGCCTGGGGATAGCCATTCATCATACCGTTGAACGAGGCAGCGTAGGTATACCTTGTCGCTTCTTGCCATGCCAGGGGCATCAAGGCGAAGATCAACGAACCTTCCGCCCGATGCCTTTATCGCTATTCTGCGGCCCAAGCCTCGGCGTCGGCGCCGGCCGGGATGTGTATTGGGCTATCCGGGTCAGTTGCCGCGCGCCATACCGCTTCGGCAACATCTTGGGAGTGAGTAATCAAGCCTGGCTCGCCAAAGGCGCCGAAGAAGTTCTTCACAAGTTCAGAGTAGGCTTCGTGGTTGAGGCCCGCCATATGGGGCCGGGCGTTCTCGCCAAAGCGGGTCTCCGGGGCGCGGCCCGGCAAAACCAAGCGTACGCGTATGCCAAATTGCTCCACTTCTGCGGCCAGAGACTCGGTAAACGCGTTCACGGCCGCCTTGCTCGCCCGGTAAATGCCGACCAGCGGCAGCGCCTTCAAGGTGACGCTCGACGTGACGTTAATCACCACGCCGGCCTTGCGCTGTCTGAATTGAGGCAACACCGCCTGCGTCAAGGCTATCGTACCGAAGGTATTGGTCTCAAAGATTTCGCGCACCGTCGCGATCGATGTGCACTCGATGGGCGCCGCCGCGCCGAAACCCGCATTGTTGACGAGTACGTCAATGGGGCCCGCCGCTTCCACAGCCCGGCGAATACTCTCTTCATTGGTCACGTTGAGAGTGAGTATGCGAAGGTTCTCGGAGGGCGGCAGGATCCCTTCGTGCGGCGTGCGCATCGTGGCGATAACCTGCCAGTTGCGGTCAAGAAAATAACGGGCTATTTCAAGGCCGAAGCCGGACGAGCAACCGGTAATCAAGACTGTTTTCATGAGAATTCCTTGAGGGGTGGCTTGCGATGCCCAGATGATAGACCGCGCGTACCCGACTCACTATCATTAAAATTCCTTGTTGGGGTCCATCTCATAAAATATCCGGACTAAGCCGTTATTTGGCGTTCGGCAAGGCGTAGGCGATAATATAATCCCCCAATTTTGTGCCAAAAGAGCCATGTCCGCCGGCCGAAATCACCACATACTGCTTACCGTTCGCTTCATAGGTCATCGGCGTCGCCTGACCGCCCGCCGGCAAACGCGCCTGCCATAACAGGTCGCCATTGGCGACATTGTAGGCGCGCAGATAGTTATCCGCCGTGGCCGCGATAAAGGCCACATTGCCGGCGGTGGACATGGGGCCGCCCAACATCGGCATACCCATTTTGAACGGCAGCGGCAACGGCGAACTATCTCTGACGGTACCGATGCGTTTTTTCCACACGACATCGTTGGTCTTCAGGTCAAGGGCCGCGATATAACCCCAGGCCGGCTGTTTACAAGGCAGACCCAGGGGCGACAAGAAGGGGTTCAGCGTTACGCCGTAGGGAACGCCGTACTGCGGCTGAATGCCCGTTTCGGTGCCGGTTCCGGTTTTGCCCGCGCCAGGCTCGATGGGATTGCCCGGTCCGCGCGGAATAAGTTTGGAAACAAACGGCAACGCCATTGGATTCATCACCGCCACCTGGCGATTTGGATTAACCGAAATGCCGCCCCATTCGAACATGCCGAGATTGCCCGGGAATACCAGGGTTCCCTGTTCCGAAGGCGGCGTAAACGGACCTTCATAACGCAGACGGTGAAATATGATGCGACAGACCAATTGGTCATAGAGGGTTGCGCCCCACATATCCTTGTCGGTCATGTTCCGCTTGGGCCGGAAAGTCAGATCCGAGTAAGGCTGGGTGGGTGAAACATGATCGCCTTTCGCCGCTCCTTGCGGCACCGGCGTTTCCGGTGCGGGCACCACCAGCTTGCCATTGCGGCGATCGAGAACGAAGATATTGCCGGTTTTCGCCGGCACATAAATCACCGGCATCTTATTGCCATTTTCATCGTCGATGTCCGCCAGCGTCGGTTGCGCCGGTACATCCATATCCCATAAATCGTGGTGGACCGTCTGATAGAACCAGACCAGTTTACCGGTGGTGGCGTTCAGCGCCAGCAGGCCGCTGGCATACCGTTCCATATCCGGGGTGCGATTGCCGCCCCAGATATCAGGGGTTTCCACGCCCATAGGCAGATAGACTAAATCCAGTTGCGAGTCATACGCCGCCGGCGCCCATGAATTGGGGGAATTCGGCGTATAAAGCTGAGGTCCTTCAGGAATCAGGTTGGGATTCTTGCCGCCGGGATCAAAGGCCCATAGCAGTTTACCGCTATTGACATCAAACCCCCGGATCACGCCGGAGGGTTCCCGGGTCGAGAAGTTATCGGTGACCGCGCCGGCCACGACAATCACTTTGTCGGTCACGATGGGCGGCGAGGTGGGTTCATACGCGCCAGCCTTGGCGTTCGGCATATTGTTTTGCAGGTTCAGCTTGCCGTTATCGCCGAAATCGGGGCATAGCGCGCCGGTTTGCGCATCTAGCGCATACAGATTACCGTCATTCACCGGCAGCAGGATACGCCGGGAACATAAGGCTGGGGACGCGCCCGCGCTGTTTGTCTGCGCCGTTTCCGGGTTCTCATGATAAGAGACGCCGCGACAGGTGACATGCTGGAAGGAAGGATCGCTTTTGAGATGCGGGTCGAAAGTCCATTTTTGTTTGCCGGTGGCCGCGTCGAGCGCAAACAGTTTTTGGTGCGAGGTACACAGATAGAGCGTATCGCGAATTTTTATCGGCGTCACCTCGCTGGTAAATTCCAACGGATCGGCGGTGGTTTTCAAATCGCCGGTACGGAATGTCCAGGCTTCTTGCAACTGGCCGACATTTTTATCATTGATTTGATTAAGCGGAGAGTAACGAGTTCCTTCCTGGGTACGGCCGTAAGCCGGCCAGTCGCTGTCGGAAATGGCCGAAGCCGTTTTGGCGTTGGCAGGGGGGTGATCGGCGCTCAGGGTGCCGTTGATTTCCTGCGGATCGTTGTATGCCGAATAAACGAGCGCTACCACGGTAACCAGTAACGAGGCCAGCAGGGCGATTCGCCCTCCCGTGCCTTTTACCAGCAGCCCACGATAGATAAACGGCAACGTTAACCACAGACCGAAGAAGAAGACGACATCCAAACGCGGCGTCAGCGCCCAAAAATCCGAACCCACTTCCCACAGGCCCCAAATCGTGGTGCCCAGCAGAAAAACCGCGTACAGCAACAGCGCCGATGTCCGGCGCCGATACAGCAACCAGGCGGTGACCAGCATCGCCAGACCGGCGATAATGTAGTACGGCGATCCATGAAGTTTGACCAGCCAGATCCCGCCAAGCACTAAATAGAGGCCGCTCAATGCGGCGAACACTACCGTAATAATGAGAAGTAGCGGTGTACCCCGTACTTTATCTTGCATAGCGTGACCTTACAAAAATTTAACTTATCGTTATTAAGCGTAAGTCAAATTGCCAAAAAAACTCGTTTGGTCGCTAATTGATTTTTTTAATCCCAGTCTCTTCTTCTGAAAACCTGGCGGAAATCGCATCCCGCTCATAGCCCTGACGCTCGGTTAATATCCCGTATAACTCGGGGCGGCGGCCGTATATCCAACGTCTGCCGGTACTGAGCGGAATTAATGACAGGTCTAGTTGCGCGAAAACCAGTGTATCTTCAGCGGCGGATGTTTCCTCAATGATCCGGCCATAGGGATCGAGAATCATGGCATTCCCGGTGCGAACTTCATCGTCGTCGGCGCCGATGCCATTACTGAATAAAATAAACACGCCATTATCATGGGCGCGCGCCGGCAGCCAACGCATCAGCCATTCCCTGCCGTTTGGCCCGCGGATTGCCGCATTCATCTCTTCTTTTCTGTCCTCGCGTTGTTGCCATAGTTCAAGAGGGATGTGCTTCATGCCATAAGGACTGCGTGAATGGGTTCCGCCGGTTTGATGGGGTGCCAGTATGATGTCGGCGCCCAATAGTGTGGTGGCTCTGGCATTTTCCACCAGATTATTGTCCCAGCAAATCAATATCCCCACATTAACGCCCCAGGGCGTTTCGAATACGGTGTAAGCGTCGCCGCTACTGATGGCCGGATGCTCAAAGGGATGTAATTTTCTGTGTGTATGATATGAACCGTCCGGCATGCAGGCAACGTAAGCGTTATAAAGCTGGCCGTCATCGCTTAACTCAATTATCCCGACGCCAATCAACATTTGATACTTGACCGCCAGCGCCCGGATCAAGGTTATCGATGGGCCGGTGGCGATCGGTTCCGCTAACGCCCGTACTTTATTTTCGCTCAGTTTGCGAACATGCCAATAGCCGGTAATACACATCTCGGGAAACGCCAGGATGTTGATTTTATCAGCGGCTGCGCGCTCAATAAAACGCTGCATTACCGATAAGTTGTATTGCTTGTTATTGGCCTGGTGCTGAAATTGCACTACTGCCGCATTGAGTAAATGTGAGGTAGTCATCTTTATCTCCGTAGTTATTCCGTCGCCGCATTGTTAGCGTCAGTAGAACAATAATCGTGATAACTTTATAATGAATAAAATTACAATTATGATAACCAAATGGAATCTAATGGATGAATATCAAGCTGTTGCGATCCTTTGTGGCGCTGGCATACAAGAAGAATTATGCGAACGCCGCCGCAGGGTTATCGACGACGCAGCCCGCGTTGACCAAACAGATTAACGCATTGGAAACCCTGCTGAATCTCTCTTTATTTAACCGCGGCCGTCAAGGTACGACATTAACCGCCGCCGGCCAGCGGCTGCTGCCTGAAGCTGAAAAAGTGATCAAGCAGGCCGATAATTTTCTGTCGCGTGCCCAGCAGGTGGGGAAGGGGGCTGAGGGGTTTATCGCCGTCGGGTTCGGGTTATCCAGCTTTTATTTCGCGCCGCAATGCATTGCCCGATTCCGGCATCACTTCCCCGGCATCGACATAACCCTGGAGGATATTCCTTCCAACCAGCAATATGAGATGTTACGCACCGGTGAACTGCAAATCGGGTTTGTGCGATTATCGCCGGGATTACCATTACGTCATCATCCTTTGTTTGAAGACCGGCTGGTACTGATCATTCCCTACGCCAGCCCGTTAACGATAGCGGAGTGGTTAACGCGAATGCCGTTGTTGCGTCTTTATACCTGGCGTGGGCGCGGGCTGAATGCACAAATCGACAGATTTCTCGCGTCGAAGCAATTGTTCGCTTCCGCGACGCAGGAAGTGGAAGATATTCAGACCATTATTGCGATGGTTATTGCCGGGCTAGGCATTGCCCTTTTACCGCAAAGCGTGGTCCATATCGCACCGGCGGCCTTGCATATGATTGCGCTCGATGGTGATAACACGCGCTGGCAGGTAGGCGTCGCCTGGGAACCGCATATCCCAGACTATGCCAGGGACAATTTTATCGCTATGCTGTTGGCCGATAACCCGATGCCGCCAAGTCTTGACGAGAGCCGTTCGTAACAGGTCATTGCCGGCGAATGTGCTCAAGGCCGATGTCCTTCCCACGCGGCACGGGAAGGACGGTCATTGTTAGAACTTCGTCCAACCGCCCTGTTCGGTGGCTAAGACGGGTTTTTTGGCACGAATATCAGGTCTGAGAAGCGGACCTGCGCTCGAACGTGGTTCAACCTCAATCGCACTCTTACTGACTTTAAACACCGAGACGATTTCAGTCAGCTGGCGAGCCTGCTCTTCAAGTGAGGTGGCAGCCGCGGCTGAGTGCTGTACTAATACGGCATTTTGTTGTGTGACACTGTCCATCTGCACCACCGCGGTCCCAATCTGGCTGATCCCTTTGCTTTGTTCGGACGAAGCGGAGGCTATCTCATTCATAATATCGTTCACGTGGCTGACCGAACTGACGATTTTCTCCATCGCGTCGCCTGCGAGGGTAACCTGCTCAGACCCGGACTTGATATTTTCAACCGATTCATTGATCAAGACGCCGATTTCTTTGGCGGCTTGCGCGCTGCGCTGCGCCAGGCTTCTCACTTCACTGGCGACGACGGCAAACCCGCGGCCTTGTTCTCCGGCGCGCGCCGCTTCGACCGCGGCATTCAGCGCCAGGATATTGGTTTGAAACGCAATACCGTTGATCACGCTAATGATGTCGACGATTTTATGCGAACTGCCGGCGATTCTGGCCATGGTGGAGATCACGCCGCTGACAATATCGCCCCCTTGATTCGCTTCTTGGGTCGCCTGGCTCGCCAGCGTACTTGCCTGCCTGGCGTTATCAGCATTTTGCTGTACGGTTGAACCGAGTTCTTCCATGCTGGAGGTGGTTTCATCAAGCGCCGCCGCTTGCTGTTCAGTCCGTGACGACAGGTCGGTATTACCGATTGAAATCTCACTGGCTCCCTGATAAATCGCATTGGCGCTGTTGCGGATATCGCATACGGTTTTAGCCCAGTTTTCTTGCATTTTGTCGATATAGGGAATCAGCTGGCCTACACAGTTTCTCCCTTGGTCAACAATCTTGTGATCAAGCGCACCCACTGCCAGAGATTCAAGATGTGCTTTTACGACGTTCAGTGGCTTAACCAGGAAATTCACCAGGTACCGATCGGTGGTAAGCATAATCAGTGCGCTGAAAATCAATGCACCGATAAGAATATATTGGCACCATTCCACCCACAGGGTAATTCTCTGATTCGCTTCCGTATTCAATGAGGCGATTTTTGCATTGTATTTTTCGATCGCTGAGCTGAAATTACGTCTAAGGGGCAGATATTTATCGGTTTTAATTTTTTCGACATCATCGATTCTTTTTTCGCTGGCGGCCGCAAACAGGGGCAGCATTGCATCGTTATAGAGAGTAAAAGAACTGTTATAGATATCATCGACAGTATTCGAGTCCAGATTGCCGTGGTCAATGGCTTTAAATTGTTCAAGTCCTTTCTTAAGACTATCCAATTCGCCACTCGTCGTTTTTATTTCCAGTTCAAAAAGGGCGTTGTCATTCTTGCCCAAACCGACAATCGCGCGTTCCATCGCGGTAACGGCACGATAGTATTGTAAATCGGCGCCGTTGATAATGTCGCCATTTTGCTGCTGAACAGTAGTTATCCCAAGCTCTTGCTTCAACTCTTTGAGCGAGTACAAAGCGAATCCTGATGCGCACGCCCATAACACTGAGAACATGAGAAGGATAAGTATGAGCGCTGTTCTTATTTTAATGTCTCTTAATAATTTCATAGTTTAGACCCTCGGATGCTAGATACGGCAAAATCACCTTAAAAAAGACTTTGAATATTAATTTTAGGTTGGCTAAAAAAAGTTTAAGTGAATTGGGGTATGGGTATCCTTTCCTTAGTATCGGAGAATTTAAATTTTCCTTGAGACGTTTTTATCATAGTTTCATAAATAATTCACGATTAATTAATAAGCTCGCACGTTATATTTGACGATAAGACTGGTGATATTAAATTAATGATCTTGGTAATTAAAACGACCGTGACAAATTATAATGATATGATGATTCACATTCTGATCATGGACTCCCTGTGGCGTAATGCCCGCGTGGCGCCACCTACGGCGTGATGGGCGGGGGAAAGGCCTGTTGCGCTTTCCTGTTAATCCGACTCGCCACGGCCCCACGGCTAGGGCGTTGTTCCCAGTTCTACCGGAGAAAACTGCAATGTGGTCTACCGCTCTTATATCTTTTCCTCAAAGGCATTGAATAAATAATGACAAAAAAATATGAATGCCAATGAACCCGAAAGAGAATAGATTTTAACCGTTTTTTTATGGGGGAAATTAAGGACGTTGATTTTCGGAATGACTAAATGATAAGCAATGTTCTTATTTAAGGCGAATATTTCTGAGGCTGAATAATTTTCGAATTTGAATTAATTAAATTAAGTCAAATTAATTGGGGTCCTTCTCAGGCAGACCGAGAAGGACCGTCAAATTAAAATTTTGCCCACCCACCTTGTTCTGTGACTAATGCCGGCCTTTTTGCCTGCATATCGGGCCTGATGAGCTCAGCAGGTGCGGACCGCGGTTCAGTCTTATCAATTTTAAACACAGAGACGAGTTCAGTGAGCTGACGAGCCTGCTCCTCAAGCGAGGCTGCCGCTGCTACCGACTGCTGCACCAATGCGGCATTTTGCTGCGTGACGCTGTCCATCTGCACCACTGCGGTACCAATTTGGCTGATCCCTTTGCTTTGCTCGGACGAGGCGGAGGCGATTTCTCCCATAATATCGTTTACGTGACTGACCGAGTTGACGATTTTTTCCATTGCGTCGCCTGCGAGGGTGACCTGTTCAGCGCCGGATTTGATATTTTGTACCGATTCAGTGATCAGAACGCCGATTTCTTTCGCGGCTTGCGCGCTGCGCTGCGCCAGACTTCTTACTTCACTGGCGACCACGGCAAACCCGCGGCCTTGTTCTCCGGCGCGAGCCGCTTCCACCGCGGCATTCAGCGCCAGAATATTGGTTTGAAACGCAATGCCGTTGATCACGCTAATAATGTCGACGATCTTATGGGAACTGCCGGTGATTTTGGTCATGGTGGCAACCACGCCATTGACAATAGCACCGCCCTGATGCGCTACTTGCGTCGCCTGGCTCGCCAGCGTGCTCGCCTGGCTGGCATTATCAGCATTATGTTGTACGGTTGAACCGAGTTGTTCCATGCTGGATGTGGTTTGTTCCAGCGCCGATGCCTGTTCTTCAGTGCGCGAGGAAAGGTCGGTATTACCGATGGATATTTGACTGGCGCCATGGTAAATAGCATTGGCGCTGTTGCGGATTTCGCGTACGGTTTTGGCCCAGTTCTCCTGCATCTTGTCGATATAGGGAATCAATTGGCCAACACAGTTTTTCCCTTGGCCAACAATCTTGTGATCAAGCGCGCCCAACGCCAACGCTTCAAGATGAGCCTTCACGGTATTTAGTGGCTTAATAAGAAAATTTATCAGGAAACGATCGGTGGAATGCATGATCAGTATGCTGGTGATCAACGCGCCGATAAGAATATACTGACACCATTCCACCCAAAAGGTAATTCTTTGATTTGCCTCTATATTTAATGAGGTTATTTTTGCGTTGTATTTTTCGATCGCCGAGCTGAAATTGCGTCTAAGCGGCAGATATTCGTAGGTTTTTATTTTTTCGAAATCATCTATTCTTTTATCCCTGGCGGAGGCGTACAGGGGTAATACTGCAACATTATAGAGAGTGGATGAGCTGTTATAGATAGCATCGATGGTGGCCGAGTCCAGGTTGCCATGGTTAATGGCTTTGAACTGTTCGAGTCCTTTCCTAAGGCTATCTAATTCGGTCTTTGTCGCTGCGATTTCAAGGTCGTAAACAGCGTTGTCATTTTTTCCCAACCCGACCACGGCTCGTTCCAATGCAGTAACGGCGCGGTAGTATTGTGCATTGGCCTCATTAATGATGTCGCCATTTTGCTGCTGAGTATTTGTCACCCCCAATTCTTGCTTCAACTCATTAAGAGAGTACAAAGCAAACCCTGATGCGCCTACCCAGAGTAGTGCAAAGAGGGTGAGAATGATCACGAGTGCTGTTCTTATTTTAATGTTTCGTAAAAATTTCATATTTTATAACCTCGGCTGCCAGATAAGACGAAAACGCCTTAACTTAAATTTTCAATATTTTTGTAGGTTGATAAAAAATTTTAAACTAGTGAGGGTATAACGATTTCTTCCCTGTCTATCGGTGTTCCTATTTTTATCTTGAGACGCTTTGTCGTGTTTGAGAAAAATAAATGTCTGTTAATAATCAAATTTGTGAGCCATGTTCTGTTAATAATATGTGTATTCAAAACTAATAGCAGGGTAAGCAAATACAGTGAGTGAGAATTTTATTTAAAGAAGTGAAATTTTGGGAGGCATAGCCGGTTCTGGATGTTGTAGCTGGTATATCACTGCCATGGCAGCAAATAGCAAAGAGTCAATCCTGGACTGGTTCCTTAATGTTTCCAAATACTTTAAATTTATTTAATTGCAACAGTAAAAAAAATTAAACGATTAATATCGAGTCGCTTGTCAGCTTTGCAAGCTGATTTAAACAAATGCCATTTAATATAAAAAAAGAAATGAAGTTCTATTGAATCATGCCGATAGGGGTAATTAAACGCCAATCACTATGAGATAAAATTCAATGAATATTGTAAAAAAATTAATAATAGCCATATCAATTTTTTCGGTTTCATTGATTTTGGTGGGTGGATTTGGGTTAAGTGCGTTACACGCATCAAAACAAAATTTAAATGATCTCGCCGATGATTTTATTCCCAGCATCAGCGTGATAAACCAAGCTCTGCAACAGAGCGAAATCATAAAAAGCGATTTATTGCTGGCTTTTATAAACGATGACGTCAATGCGCGTGAAACGTATCTTGCTAAGGTTCAGGCCGATTTTGCTGCCTTGCAAAAAAGCTTGGATTACTATCAAGCAAATCTGCTGACCAATAGCGATGATAGCGAATTAACCGTACACGACAAACAACTCGCCTCAGCCTATCACGACGCGGTGAATAAATTTATAACGGATCATGAAGCAAACGGGCAAGCCGCTAATGCGCAAGCCTATGGCGAGAATGGTAGTGTCATCCTCCCAAGTGAAAACTTAGCGAACGCCCTTGTTAAGCATCTGAAATTCAACACTGATTATGCAAAGGACACGCAAGTTCAAAATACGGCTAATTATCAAAAAACGTTTTTTGTCCTCGTCGTGTTGATTTGTGGCGGGATGGTGGTGGCCAGCTTCATTTCCTTCTTGGTTATTCGTTATGTGAAAGTCAGCCTGAATGACTTTGGCGCGAAGATGCAAAACATGGACGAATCGCTGGATTTGAGTCAAATAGCCGACGAAAAACACAATGATGAAATTGGGCGTACCGCGAAGAGTTTCAATACGCTGATTGCACGTTTCAACACGATTTTACACGACGTGTCTACATCAAGTGAGTCGGTTGCCGTTGCCTCAAAAGAAATCGAAGCAGCCAATATTGAGTTGTCTGCCCGGACGGAACAACAATCCGCGGCGTTGGAGCAAACCGCGGCCAGCATGCATCAAATCTCCACCGCGATTACGCAAAATGTCGATAACACTCGGCAAGCGAATATCCTTAGCAAACAGGCTAACGATACTGTTGATCAGAGCAGCGCCAACGTTGAAAAAATGCTTAAAACCATGAATGAAATTTCTACGGGTTCAGCCAAAATCTCGGAAATTACCGGCATTATCGAAAGTATTGCTTTTCAGACCAACATTCTGGCGCTCAATGCCGCGGTGGAAGCCGCCCGGGCTGGCGAACAAGGCCGTGGGTTTGCCGTCGTCGCCAGCGAGGTGCGTACGCTTTCGCAACGTTCCTCTACTGCGGCTCTGGATATTAAATTATTGATTGAGAAATCCATTGAAACCGTCAACAGCGGCTCCAAACAGGTGGCGGCGGTTAAGGATACAATGGATGAAGTCAGAAAATCCATTAAGGGCGTCGCCAGTATTATCGATGAGGTCTCGTTGGCGTCTGAAGAACAAAGCGAAGGGATTGCGCAGATCAATATCGCGGTTAACGAGATGGAAGGGATGACGCAGCAAAACGCCGCCATGGTCGAAGAGGCGTTAACCGCGGCAAAATCCTTGAGCAACCAGGCAGTAAACCTGGAGCAATCCGTCAGCGTTTTTAAACTGCAGGCAGTATGTTAAACGCAGTTTTCTGGCCGAAGCGGCACTCATCAACCAAGCGTTGGCCACCACATCGAGAGGTTATTTCGTTACACGGTGACCATGTATATCGATGACCCCTTCGCCATCCTCTTTGGCGAACGGACCTTGTTGCGCATCGGGCAGAATATCCAGTACCCCTTCCGAGGGACGGCATAGCTTGGTGCCCAAAGGCGTGACGACAATTGGACGATTAATTAAAATCGGGTGCGCCAGCATGAAATCCACTAACTGGTCGTCAGTCCATGTATCCTCCGCCAGCCCCAATTGTGCATAAGGCTCGACATTTTTACGAAGCAGCGCCCGTACGGAAATACCCATATCATGAATTAGTTTCTGCAGTTGCATACGGCTTGGGGGGGTATCGAGATAAAAGATAATATCCGGTTCCACACCGCTATTGCGGATCAGCGCCAGCGTATTGCGCGAGGTGCCGCAGGCAGGATTATGGTAAATCGTTACATTGCTCATAATAGTGCTCTCTTGCTCTCTATAGTAAACATCACGTTGGTTCGCCGTAATTCCCCTGCTCTCGGATAACAGACCAAACCGCCCGCCAGGGACCGCTATCCATTCCCTGCGAGTTGGCTGAGCCTTTTGATGCCGACCGGCTCTTCATTTTGCAGCGGTATTAGCGCCAGACGGGTCGCCAATTCACACTGGACTTTGTTGATTTGCGCCACTTCATGGCCGGCGCGTATTTTCAGTAATGGCGAGGATGTGCGGGCCGCCGACAAACTGTTATTAATAACCCAGGCCCAGGGTTCGATGCCCGCCCGACGTAAATCTTCCTGTAGATTGGCGGCTTCCAGCACTGGTGTGGTTTCAGGCAGCGTCACTAAAATGACTTTGGTGCGCTCAGCATCCTGCAACTGCATCATGGGGGTCAAATAATGGCTATGTTCTCCCATACGCTTGGCTACTTCCCGATGGTAGGCCCCAGTGGCGTCCAGCAGCAACAAGGTATGGCCGGTCGGCGCGGTATCCATGATGACAAAACGCTTACCAGCTTCACAGATCACACGGGAAAACGCCTGAAAAACAGCGATTTCCTCGGTACAGGGGGAACGTAAATCCTCTTCCAACAAGGCCTTTCCCGCTGCATCGAGATCCTTTCCTTTGGTCGTCAGCACCTGTGCGCGATAGCGTTCGGTTTCGTCGTGGGGATTGATGCTACTGATCTGAAGATTCGGCATCTGCCCATGCAAGGTGCTTTCCAGATGCGCCGCCGGGTCGGATGTGGTCAGATGAACATCCAGTCCTTTTTCCGCCAATTTCACCGCAATGGCGGCGGCGAGCGTGGTCTTGCCCACGCCGCCTTTGCCCATAACCATCACAAGACCATGATGGCTCAAGGCGATGTCATCCACTAGCGTGCTTAAAGACGGTGGCTCAGGTAAAACATCCACTGTCTTCGCCTCTTTATCAGATGCAAGGTCGGTTCCAGAATTTAATAATCGGCGCAGGGCGACGGTGCCAACCATATTTTCAGGTCGCAGCGCGAGCGTTTCATGGGGCAAAAGGGTAAGCGCCTCAGGCAGATGGGCAATAACGTGCTGTTCTCGTTGATAGATAGCCGCCGCCAGAGGGTCATCAAGCGACTCCGAGGATGGCAATACGCCATTGATCACCAGATATTGATTGAGCAGCCCGACCTGACGTAGCTCTTGGTGTGTCCGAGCCACTTCCATCAGGGTCGATTGCTGCGGTCGGGCGACCAGAATAAGCCGCGTTTTACTGCCGTCCGCCAATGTTGCCAGTGCCTTTGAATATTGCTCCCGCTGTTTTTCCAGACCGGCCAGCGGGCCAAGACAGGATGCCCCTTCAGGGTTGCTGGCAATAAAACTGCTCCAGGCGCCGGGCAGCTGCAGTAAGCGAATGGTATGACCGGTGGGCGCCGTATCAAAAATAATATGGTCAAAATCACGCAATAATGTGTCGTCGGCAAGCAAACCGGTAAACTCATCAAAGGCGGCGATCTCGGTGGTGCAGGCTCCCGAAAGCTGTTCCTCAATGCTGCGAACCACAGCTGGCGGTAATATGCCTTTCACCGGATCCACGATACGGGCACGGTAAAGCTGGGCCGCCGCCTGGGGATCGATCTCCAGTGCGGTGAGTCGGGAAACCGAGGTTATGGCGGTAAGTTGGTTACCGATGGTCTGGCCAAACACCTGTCCTACATTGGAGGCAGGATCGGTGCTGACCAGCAATACCCGTTTGCCGGCGTCCGCAAGCGTAATGGCGCTAGCGCAGGAGAGTGAGGTTTTTCCCACGCCGCCTTTACCGGTGAAAAACAAAAATACCGGCGGATTATCGAGAAATTGCATTGGAACCTCCGACTGATTAGGGGTTAACAGCAGGAGGTATTCCCACCACAACAGCTTTTCGTCGCGACGCCGACTTTTTGCAGCGGAAGCGTAAACCAGCGCGCCAGATCCTGACGGGTGGGATAACGGCCCGCCATCACGAACTCACCGTCCAGCAATATCAACGGCAAGCCTTCCGCGCCGGAATGTTCAAGGAAAGATTTCGCCTGAATATTTTCGACAAAGGCCGTCGGCTGTTGCGCCAGGTTATAGCGAAGCACGCTAATACCCTGAAACTTCAGCCATTCCACGTCGGCCGAAAATGAAACCAACGCCTGGTCTATATCGGTCCCGCATATGCCGGAACCGCAACACATCGCCGGGTCAAAAATCAGCAGTGTTTTCATAGGTATTCCCTGGGTTCGATGGTTTAAAAAACGATTTTATCCATTATCATGTACGTTTTTTCGAATATGACTGGGTAAATTTTTTTCAACACTCAGAGGCATGCGGCTTTGCCACACGTCTCCGCATTGTTGCGAGCGACACGCTGAGCCAGTAGGGTGATTTCTTCCTTCTGACTCAGATAAGCCTGCTCAATAATGGCGGCCGCCCATGCGGGCATATGCGGCGACAGGCGGTAATGAATCCATTTCCCCGCACGTCTGTCCAATAACAAGCCGCTTTCACGCAACATCGCCAGATGACGAGAGGTTTTCGGCTGCAACTCTTCCAACGTGCCGGAGAGTTCGCATACGCAAAGTTCCCCCATCTCCCGCAATAGCAGGATAATATTCAGGCGAGTCTCATCCGACAGGTTTTTGAAAAGCTGAAGGGGGGTAAGCCGCGGCATAGGCACTCCGTCAATAATGTGACTTCCTATGGTAGAGCGTACGTCGCCAAAGTCAATAACATATTTGATTAAACGAATGTGAATAGTGACGGGAATAGTTATGGCTAGCCATTCGGGATAAGTGAAGTCAATACTTTTGCAAGTACGGTTATGAGCACTGTTAATAAAAGTTCAGGCATCTTCTTTATCCGCCGCGCCGGGGTAAAACAGCCTTTAACGGACAGCTACTGTGCGGCAGGATACTGGGGCGTTGCAAAAGCGGGGAAATCTTCCGCTGATTTACCCAACAGTCGCGCGGGGGAGAAATCCGCTAGCAGCGGCGAGCGGTTTCCTTCCGCCAGTTCCTCCGCGCAAAGCCTTCCCAGTAAAGGTCCAAGGGTTATACCGCTATGGGTTACCATCAGATATACGCGCTGAAGCGGCGTGACATAACCTATGGCGGGGAGACCGTCGGCCGGGCGAGAGCGTTGACCTATAGCGATATGCTCAATTTTCGCATGATCGGTATTGTCGAATCTTCGGCGTAGGCGACGCAACATTTCTTGCCCGATAAAACCTTCCGACGGCGGCGGGAACGATGGATTGGCATGATCATCCAGGTCAAGCGACTGCAACAAAAGCCGCCCGCCGCCCTCGGGGCGGATATTGAGTTCCGGCGTGATCAGATTGGCATGCAACTGGATGAACTGAGGCTGCGTGTAGGCGAGAAAACCGCAGGCGACCTTATTCGCTTTATTGGCATCAATCATGGCGAGTTTTTGCCCCAGCAGCAACATGACCTCTTGCGACCAGCGGCCTGTCGCCATCACGATATTATCTCCCCGCCAGCCACGGCCATCGGCCGTCTTGAGGGTAGCCTCGCTATTGCTTTCATGGAGATCGACCACATCGCTATTGATTTCCAACCGGGCGCCATAATCACGAGCCTCGGACCATAGCCTTGCCAGAAATAAGGACGGATAGAGCAGGCATTCGGCGGGAAAATGCCAGATGTCGCCAGCCCGTGGATCCAAACGTATCTCGGGGATGCTGGTCTGCAATGTTTTCGGCGCTATTTTGCGGGCAGGATAATTGAGCTCAATCAATCGTTGGGCGCGTTGGTCCAATCTTTGTTGATCCTCTTCGTTGCTCGCCCATTCGTAAGTCCCCGATTCAACAAGCCAGCGCAGTGCCGATTTCGTATCGCGCTGAAGTTTTCTATGCTCATCGATAGCCGCTGAATTGAGCCGGTGGTAACTCAGGGGGTCTTTGCCGTTGGAGTTAATCCATGCAAACGAAGTTGTGCTGGTGCCGGCGCCGATATGGCTACGTTCGAAAAGCGTGACTTTCGCCCCCTTTCGCGCAAGTGAACGCGCCACGGAAAGTCCCAATATGCCGGCCCCGATTACCGCGATGTTTTTTTCGGTCATAGCATTTACCCCCTTTTACCAGCGATCACTTCCAGGATAATCATGGCCTACACCCTGTGTCACGTTCATTTCAATCCGACATAGAAAGAGAGGTATTTTGCCAATGCGCTGATTTCGTTATCGAACGCTTTGCTGTTTTCGTCGATCACCAGATAAAGGGGGGTGGTACGGGTTTGGCCGTATGTGAGCGGCAACGGAACGAGTTCACCGGACTGAAGCTGTTTTTCGATATGATCAATAGGCAGCCAACCATAGCCAATTCCATGTACTACCGCGTCTATAGCGGATTCAATAGTGGTGAATGTCCAACTATCCGCCACGGAGACCGCCTCTTTGGGCGGAGCATCCTGGCTGATATGGGTCAGTTCGATACGAGGCCATAGCGCAAGGGCGCTATCCGTGAGCGGGCGTGGTTGCTTGAGTAACGGATGGGCCTCATTGACTACCGCCATAAAGGTGAGCTCAATAAGTTTTTTGCCTTTTTCCGGCAGGTCGTCCCGCCAGGTAATGAGGTAGAGGTCGGCTTGGCGGGCTATCAACTGTGCGGTACTCTCGCTGCGCAGCACTTCCATCAAATCGATGCAGATAGAGGGATACTGAACTTGAAATGCGCGCATCGCTTTGAAGAGATGATGTTTGGGGAAAATGCTGTCAACCGCCATGCGCAGGCGCATTTTATCGCCTTTTTTCAGAATTGAGGCGCGTTTTTCCAGCGCATAAAACGATCGCAAAATGGGTTTCGCTTGCTCGAGAAGAGCGAGTCCTTCTTTGGTCAGCTCAGCTTTACGCCCATTGATAGCCAGAAGGGGTAATCCCAGTCTTTCCTGTAACAGGGTGACTTTATAGCTTATCGCTGATTGGCTGCGATGGAATCTTTCGGCGGCCTTGGCAAAACTACCTTCTTGGACAATGGACTGCAATATTTCCCATTGCTCCAATGTGGTTTTCAGCGACATAAACCCATCCAAAAATTCGATTAATATGTTTCGATATTACGGTTTTTAATCCAACTATGAAATGTTTATAGTCAAAAATGATAAACACATATGGGAGAATACTAATGAGTGCTTTTGATAAACAAGATTTAAGCGGATTCGTGGGTAAACATCTTGTGTATACCTATGATAATGGTTGGAATTACGAAATTTATGTGAAAAATAGTACGACTCTCGACTATCGCATCCACAGCGGGATCGTCGGGAATCGATGGGTGCGGGATCAACATGCGTTTATTGTTCGCGTTGCCAAGGCGGTCTATAAAATATCTTGGACAGAACCCACCGGGACGGATGTCAGCCTGATCGCGAACTTAGAAGATAATATTTTTCACGGCACCATATTTTTCCCGCGCTGGGTGATTAATCATCCCGAAAAGACGGTTTGTTTTCAGAATGACCATATTCCAGCGATGGAATCACTGCGTGAACAAGGCCCGGCTTACCCGACCGAAGTCATAGATGAATTCGCCACGATAACCTTTATCCGCGATTGCGGAGAGCAAAATGAAACGGTTATAAACTGCGCCGCCAATGAGCTTCCCGCCAATTTTCCTGAAAATTTAAAATAATTATATGCGGCAATATGTAGCAATAAAGAGAAATGCTCTGCCAAGAAAAACATTGATTGTCGCAAGGACCCGTCACCGGATTTTCTGTCCGCGGAGTTAATGGCAGATGATTCTGTTCCTCGTTGCGCCGAGGACATTTTTTCATGGTTAGTCGAGGTGACCCGATGAACCAGATCTTATGCACCATCATCTTCGACGGGAAACCCGCTCACCGGCAAGGCGTTAATCCAGTCTCTTCATCACTCGGCAGGGGTTCCCGCAGGCAACCACACCCGAGGGAATCGGCCGGGTCACCACGCTGCCTGCGCCCACTGAACTGCCATCTCCGATAGTGACGCCTGGCAGGATAATACAACCTCCGCCAATCCATACATCATTCCCGATAGTCACCGGTCTGGCGCTGCCAATATGCCGTCCGCGCAGTTCAATATCCAACGGGTGCTGCGCGGTATAAATTTGAACGGCCGGGCCAATAAACACATTATTGCCAATGCTGACTTGAGCGCAATCGAGCAAGATAAAATTGAAATTGATGAAAACATTATCGCCGATTTTGGTGTTAATGCCATAATCGATACACATACCTTTTTCAAAATGAACGTTGCTGCCGACCCGGCCGAAAATATCTCTTAGCAACTGATCTTTTTCCGCTGTCTGCCTGGCATTAAGCGAATTAAATATATCCACTTTCCCACGGGTTTGATAACGGATTTCACAAAGCTCCTCATCATTGATTTCATAAGGTTGCCCGTTAATCATTTTATTAAAAGCGCGCATATTTTGCTCCGTTGGAAATGACTATATTGGAAAGATGTTTTTCTGTCTGAAAGTTAATATAGTTACATGTGAAAGATTTTTTAGCATAATGATTCCGATACGTAACGTTCCAGGCCATGAAGCGTAGAAATGAGCTTCCGGTATATCACAACGAGTGGGTTAATCAGACTGCCGTTTTTAATTTCATTGCCAACGTGCCTGCGACTTGAACTTGAGGTATGGCGAGTATAGATGACGGGTATAGCGTCCCGCGAAGCAGCGTGATGCCATTTTCGGCGGTATTTTGGTCCTAATTCCTCGTTGAGGCTAACCGTTTTCTTTATAGTTTCCCAAATAATGTTATTGTTAAAGATTCTCCCAATGGAGATATGAAATATATTGAGTATTGCAGAGATAATTACATTTATCGAAATTATTTTATAGGATATCGCAAGATTAATGGAACTATCCTGATTTTAAAAGATAAAATGCCTTTATGGATCATGATGTATGAAGGTGGCGTAGCCGATATCGACACATCAGATGGCACCGTAAATAAAATATATATGTTTGTCTGGCAGAATCTAGCCAGATCCACGATTGTATAGGCTATCAGCGGGCCGAGTGAGTTCCAGGAGGGTAACCTGACCTACCATAATAGATTTTTTGGCACGATCCATAAATTCAATGGCACAGAAACTGTTACCCGTGACGGTCTGGTATTAATCTATACCTTGATCTACTCTGGTAGAGATGTGATGATTTAGTCTGGCATTTGTCAGCAAGTTATTTAATAGATTACTCAAGGACCTATGTCTTGCAATGCCGATATTTAATTAGGAGAGTATTAAGTCCGCAATAAAGCTACAGATAAGATGCCGGTTATTATTACAATGAATATTAAATGATATATTGTTGTACTTAAAGATAATGGCATAAGATAGTGATTCCTGATTTAATCGGATTTTTTACACTTTTTTTGCTTTCATAACACGCTTGGAATAATATTTTAATCGTTGACTCCGGTTATTTTTTCGGAGCCAACGTAGCGAAAATTTAATTAAGCTGATAATTAAGCGTTATTTCCGCTTTCAGCAACTGCGATACTGGACAACCGGCCTTCGCTTTTTGAATAACCTTCTCGAAGACCGCGTCATCAATGCCGGGCAGTTTCACCGTACTGTTCAACGCTATTTTAGTGATGGCAAACCCGCCTTCGACTTTATCCAGCGAAACATCCGCCGTGGTGTCGATGCTTTCCGGCGTATAACCTTCATCGCCAAGCATCAGGGATAGCGCCATGGAAAAACAGGCGGCGTGGGCCGCGCCAATCAGTTCTTCCGGGTTGGTTCCCGCCGCGCCCTCGAAACGGGTGTTAAAACCGTAAGGCTGCTTTTGCAACGCCCCGCTCTCGGTGGAAACCGTACCTTTACCGCGTTTAATATCGCCTTCCCAATGGGCTTGGCCTTTTTTATGAATGGTCATGCTTTTTCTCCTTTTTGAAGGACAAGCGATAAGTATAGAAGATCGCGCCCATTCCGCCTGTGAGCGTCTAACGCACCATCCGGCTCATCTCGCGCGGGTTGGTTCAGAAGAAGAATGTGGCGGACGTCATGACAAAATTCATATTTCGCAATCCCGCGGCTTGCAGATTATGACTGACCTCAAAATAAGCCCAGGCCACATCAAACTGTAAATCGCTGACCGGCGTCCAGGTGGCTTCGATTTGCGCCTGCTGGCCAATATAACGATCATCGCCCGTAGTGTTATTTACCGGACGTCCCGGCGCAATCCAGAACGCATCGTTTTTCTGCTGACGCCACATAGTGTGCCACGATAAATCCAGTAGCAGTCCTTCCCGGGGCGTGACTTGCAGTGAAGGCGAAACATCTATCAAATTGGCTGGCGCCACAATGCCATTTTCCGTCAAATAAGGTAATTTCGGATACATGGCGTTAAAGGTATTCAGTTTACCGTCGCCAGGGTGTTTATCGCCGCTGGCGATCCCGGTTTTAATCCCGATTCGCGGCGACCATGCGACTGAAGCGAAGGTATAACCCGCATGAACCGAGGTCGACCAGGCATTAATGTCGTCCTGATTAAAATGGCCATACTGCCATGCCGCTTCATTATCCCAGTCAAAACCGGATTGATTACCGAAGATTCGGGCGCCTATGGTGTACCGGCGTTCACGGCCTGAGCCCTCCACATAAGTGGCATCGTCATTTTCAAAACCCAGGTAATATAAATCAATGCCGGACGACAGGGCTTTATTGTGGGTTGTGCCGTAAATGCCCCAAATTTTTTGCGAATGCAGGGTGTGATCAAGGAAACTGCTTTGTTCTATTTCGATGGGATAACCGCCGAACACATCGAGCTTATTATCCTGCCATGACCAACTGCCCCGTACGGCGTCAAAAGCGCGCCGTACGTTCGGGCCATCGCGGGTTCCCAGCAGATGGAGCGAACCTAATGGTATCTCCTGGCGTCCCGTGCGCAATTGTCCGGAGCCATAATCCGCCGCGGGCCATTTAAGGTCGGCGTAGGCTTGAGCCATATAGGCATTATTTTTGTCCGTCGGTTCGCTGCCGCCCGGCCGGGTCGAGGCTAAGGACGATCCTAACTGCACATAGCTACTGAACCAGGGCGAAGCGTCCAGGCGCGCGCCCAAAAGAAAACGTTCCATAAACGCGCTGTCGCGCCCGCCGTTGAGATCCCGATGATCGGACCATTCATAACGTTCCCGCAGGGAACCATCAAAACTCAGCCGGGCGCCGTCATCCAGGGGGATGTTTTTCCAGAACGGGGTTGCCGGCGCGGGCGCGGTGGTATCCGCCATACTGACGCAGGGAAAGAGCGCCGTCACGGCAAGGCTGGGCAGCAGGTAACCTATTCTGCTTATTCTGGCGATGGATTTTTCGAGGATCATAGGCACACCCGAAACGGCCGGTGAAACAAGCCGCCCGGATCGGGCGGCAAGGTGAACCATCAATTAGGGGTCTGATGGATTTCGGCGATATAGCCGCCAGGAAATGCCACAATGGCGGAATGCCGAATTTCGGCGGCGGTGGGCTGCCACAGGATTCTCGCACCGCTGGCCAATGCCTTATCCAGCGTTTCTTTCAGGTTGTCAACCGCATAGCCCGTCACCTCATGGCCGAACGGATAGGGCAGGTGCCCGTCAGTCACGAAAATCCTCATTTTGCCGAAAGCGGAGGTCAGGTCTACTTCGCGAATTTTCCCGGATGTTTCTCCCACCACGGCGGCGCTCACGTCTTTATCGCTGACGACCGTACCCTGCGAAAATTGCAGGTAGTCGCGGATAAAATCATTCACGCGATAGGACGAAAGGTAAACCCGGTTTTCGGGCACCGTCGTTAGCGGGGTATAGTTCGGCGGCGTGGTATGCCAGTAAAGCTGCATATTGACGCCGCCCGGCCACTGGATCACCGCATCGCGGCCAATCGGGTCCGGAAACGGATCCACCAATACATCCGCGCCGGCTGCTTTCGCCTGTGCGATGGCTTTATCCAGATCGGTAACCAGAAACCCGTTACGCTCGGCGCCAAACGGATACGGCGTGGGGGTTTGGAAATCAAAAACGGAAAAGCTGCCGACCGGGGTTAAGACCAGTTGGGAAAATGTTTCGCTGGGTGTCGGCGTTACATCGGCGGTAACGCGTTTCGTCGCCTTACCGCCAAAGGTTTTCAGGAGGCTATTGATAAAATCGTCCATTTTGCCGTGTTCCACATAGACATGGGTGGTGTCATATTGCGCACCCACGGCAATACCGCCTTCCAACGCCGAGGCGGTCAGCGGCGCAGATAACGCCAACGCCGCCAATAGACTACGTCCGGACGTGATGGAATGTATTTTTTTCATCAAAATCAACTCCTTCTAGCCAGCCCAGCAAGAGCAGCCCAGCGCGCCAAAGAAACCTTTCAGGTCGGAAACCGGCAGCTTCGAGGTCCATGCGCCGGCATGGTCATGGCCGTGCAGGCCACAACGGCTGGCGCACCCGCAGGACGCCATTGCCATGCGGCGCACCGCCAGCGAGTTTTTCCCGGCGCCTTCCGGCTCGCCCCAGGCGGCATACCCCTTAAAGGTGCGTACCGGCGACCAGTCGGGCATCGCCGGCGGCACCGGATTGTCATCCAGCGGCGCGAATTGGCCCGCACCCCACACAATTTTGCCGCCCACCATGGTGAGCTCGGACGTCAGGAAGGAGATTTCGTCCTCGGCACAAGCGAAGAAGTCCTTATCCGGGACAATCAGGTCGGCGAATTGCCCCGCTTCAATGCGGCCTTTTTTCCCTTCCTCATTGGAAAACCAGGTGACGTTTTCCGTCCACATACGCAATGCTGTTTCCCGGTCCAGGCAGTTGCTGCGGGGATAGATTTGCATTCCCCCAACGGTTTTTCCGGTGATCATCCAGGACAGCGATACCCAGGGGTTATAGGATGCGACACGGGTAGCATCCGTACCCGCGGAAACCTTGACTCCTTTTTCCAGCATGCGGGCTATGGGTGGCGTGGCTTGCGCCGCGCCCGGGCCATAACGTTCGACAAAGTATTCTCCCTGATAGGCCAACCGGTGCTGTACGGCGATACCGCCGCCCAGCGCGGCAATGCGGTCGATAGAGCGATCGGAAATGGTTTCCGCATGATCGAAGAACCAGTTAAGCCCTTGCAGCGGAATGTCCTGGTTGACCTTCTCGAACACATCGAGCGCCCGGGAGATCGTTTCGTCATAGGTGGCATGCAGACGCCAGGGCCAGCGATTTTCCGCCAGGATACGCACCACGCCTTCCAGTTCGTTTTCCATTTCCGCCGGCATATCGGGGCGGGGTTGACGAAAATCTTCAAAATCGGCGGCGGAGAAAACCAGCATTTCGCCGGCGCCATTGTGGCGGAAGTAATCGTCGCCCTGTTTGTAGGTGACGGAACGGGTCCAGTTGAGAAAATCCTCTTTCTCGTCTTTCGGCTTCTGGGTGAACAAGTTGTAGGCCAGCCGGACGGTCATCTGCCCTTCGTCGGCTAATTTCTGGATGACCGCATAATCATCCGGGTAGTTCTGGAAGCCGCCGCCGGCGTCAATCACTCCGGTCACGCCCAGGCGGTTGAGTTCGCGCATGAAATGACGGGTGGAATTGATTTGATATTCAAGCGGCAATTTCGGCCCTTTGGCCAGGGTGGCATACAGAATGCCGGCGTTGGGTTTGGCCAGCAGCAGACCAGTGGGGTTGCCTTTGGCATCGCGGGTAATTTCCCCTCCGGGAGGCTCCGGCGTGTCTTTGGTATAGCCTACGGCGCGCAGGGCGGCCCCATTGAGCAGCGCGCGGTCATAAAGATGCAGTAAAAACACCGGCGTATCGGGGGCGATGGCATTGATGTCATCAAGGGTCGGCAAGCGCTTTTCGATGAACTGATGCTCGGTGAAACCGCCGACCACCCGGACCCATTGGGGAGCCGGGGTGATGGCGACCTGGCGGCGCAACATATCCAGGGCGTCGGCCAGCGAGCGCACACCGTCCCAGCGTAGTTCCATATTGTAATTCAAGCCGCCCCTGATGACATGGGTATGGTTATCGATAAGCCCCGGCAGCACGCGTTTGCCTTTCAGGTCGACGACTTTGGTGGCGGGTCCGGCGAAGGCCATGATATCGGCATCGTCGCCGACGGCGAGGAACTTCCCGTCTTTAACGGCCACCGCGCTGGCGGTGGGCCGGGATTTATCCAGGGTAACGATAAGGGCGTGATGTAAAATGACATCGGCTACGGCGTGTTGGGTCATGAGCGTTTCTCCTCTGCGGCGTCAGACGATTTCTGGGTATGGTTGCCGGGTAGCTGGCCAAAGATATGGCTGATGGTATGGGTTTTGACGCAGGCGGAAGAAAACGCCATGCCGGCTAGAAGCTGTTTTCCAACCGGAATAATTTGTTCGCCGACCAGGATACCCAGCAAACCAATCAGCGCGACCAGCGGGGGCGCGGGAGAGCGGACGTTCAGCAGGCTGTAGATGATGCCTACCAAGACGCCTGCGCCTAGTGAAAAGATATACATTTTCATGCGGACCTCACGGAATCCGGTTCACCACGCGGGAGGCGAACCGAGAAGACAATAGTCTGATTATTTCGCCGGGTTCGGGCCGATGCGTTCGCCGTGCCGCACCCGTTCCGGGGCTTTGTGCACCATGGTGTAGGCATAATCCACGCCCATTCCGTACGCGCCCGAGTGTTCCCTGACGATAGCCATCACGCCGTCATAAGTCTCTTTACGCGCCCAGTCGCGCTGCCATTCCAGCACCACCTGCTGCCAGGTGACCGGCACGATGCCGGCCTGGATCATCCGATCCATGGCGTATTTGTGGGCGTCCACCGACGTACCGCCGGAGGCATCATCCACCATATAGATTTCATAACCGCCCTCTTTGGCCGCGCACAGGGAGAAGGTGGTATTGCACACTTCGGTCCACAGACCGGCGACAATCACTTTTTTACGTCCGTTAGCCGCCAACGCCTGACGTACGTTCTGGTCGTCCCAGGAATTCATGGAAGTTCGTTCCAATATTTTATTTTCTGGGAATACAGCCAAAAGTTCAGGATACGTATTGCCGGAGAAACTGTCGGTTTCCACAGTGGTAATTGTGGTGGGAATATTGAATACTTTGGCGGCTTTCGCCAGGCCGACGACGTTGTTTTTGAGGGTCTGGCGATCGATGGATTGAACGCCAAAGGCCATCTGCGGTTGCTGATCAATAAAGATAAGCTGGCTGTTCTGCGGGGTTAATACATCAAGATAGTGAGACATGATTTTCTCCTGATAATGTATTGCAACGTTTCGATAATGAACGGGGTAGGTAAAAGCATAAGGATCGATGCTGGTAATACCCGTTTCGGCCAGTGACGTGTTAATTATGCTTATCCGCTCCTTTCGATTTGCACGGATAAGCCACCGTAATCGATTGACTACATTTACAGTCTACGTAAACTTTTATAGGTATATCAATTGTCATTTCCCTGACTCAGTGTCCCTATTACGGTGACAATATGAATCTTGAGGATATCCGTGTTTTTGTAATCCTCGTAAGGAGTGTGGTTTTACCGCCGCGGCCGAATAAGTGATGCTGTCCAAAAAATACGTCAGCCGCCGGGTTGCGGCGCTGAAGGATGCGTTATCCGTGCGGTTGCTGGTACGCAATACCCGCAACCTGTCGGTTACTGATACCGGGTAGGATCTTTATATCTGGGAATCACGTATTTTAGATGGCGAGTTTGAGGCGGAGCAGATTATTTCATTACAATGACAAGGGTTATATTGCTCATTTAAAATCAGCCTGCTGATGTCCCATAGGATGGACTATTGCTCGCCGGTGATCACTGATTTTTGTGTCTTTCAGCCATAATTAAAATATTGACTTTAGGTAACTCATTAATTGTCATGCCCTTGCTTAATTAAGCATTATAAGTAAAAGTAATTGATAAGTTTTGAATAAGATCATCTTATCGTAAAAAACGCTGATTATGCTGATAGCTTAAATCATAAAAAAGTGTTTTTTTAGATATAAAAATTTAAGTTTCTTTTATGGATTTATAAATTGTCAACTAAACCCGGACTATTAATGTCGATGGGTGAATATTGTCAGACCGGATCGCTTGCGTAAGATGTTATCGACGCTATTGTTTAATGAATGGTGTTATTTCACCATGACCACTAATTCGTGAGTGGCAGGACGCTTCATGATTAAAATGAGAATGGCCCGCCCGCCAATCTCTAAATTTGTTAAATACGTTGCCAAGAGGAGGTTTATTATGAGCACAATCAGAATGAACGACGGTACGCAGATTTATTACAAAGACTGGGGAACAGGGAAGCCGGTACTGTTCAGCCACGGCTGGCCATTGGATGCGGATATGTGGGATAGCCAGCTAAACTTTCTGGCCGAGCGCGGTTATCGTACCATTGCGTTTGACCGCCGCGGTTTTGGCCGTTCAGAACAGCCGTGGACGGGCTATGACTATGACACTTTCGCATCAGACCTAAATCAACTTATTACGTATCTTGATCTACACGATGTCACGTTGGTTGGCTTCTCTATGGGCGGTGGCGACGTTGCCCGCTACCTCGGCCTTTACGGTAGTGCGCGTATTGCGGGCTTGGTTCTGTTGGGCGCCGTCACACCCATATTCGGTAAGAACGAAACGAACCCACATGGCGTTGATTTATCCGTTTTTGAAGGCATCCGTGAGGGATTACGTAAGGATCGCGCGCAGTTCATTAGTGACTTCAGCTCGCCTTTTTATGGCACCAATGCAGGCCAGACCGTGTCTGAAGGCGTATTAACCCAGACACTGAATATTGCTCTGCTTGCATCGCTAAAGGGTACAATTGATTGCGTGACGGTCTTTTCGGAAACAGACTTTCGTAATGATATGCTGAAGATTGATGTGCCCACGCTTGTGATTCACGGCAGCAACGATCAGGTCGTCCCATTTGAAGTCACCGGCAAAGTCGCCGCTGAAATGATCAACGGCGCCGAGCTGAAGATCTACGATAACGCCCCCCACGGCTTTGCGGTAACGCATCAGGATCAGCTAAACGATGATCTCTTGGCGTTTCTACAGGCACGCTAAGTAAAATGACTCAGTGCAGGAATCCATGTATTCCTGCACATGAGTCGCAAATCAATGAGTCACAAATCAGACCCCCCTCCCATTGACATGATTTTATCCTGATAGCGTATTGCCCGTTTCGATAATAAACGGGGTAGGTAAAAGCATGAGGATCAATATCGGACATACCTATTGCGGCCAGTGACTGGTTAATAATGCTTATGCGCTCTTTCCGATTTGCGCCGATAAGCCACCGTAATCGATTGACTACATTTGCATTCTAAGTAGACTTTCAGCCATATCAATCGTCATTTCCCTGACTCAGTGTCCCTGTTACGGTGACAATATGAATCTTGAAGATGTCCGTGTTTTTGTAACCATCGTGAGAATGGGCAGCTTTACCGCCGCAGCCGAACAACTGATGTTGTCCAAGCAATACGTCAGCCGCCGGGTTGCAGCGTTGGAGGAGGCGTTATCCGTGCGGTTGCTGGTACGCAATACCCGCAAACTGTCGGTTACCGATACCGGGCAGGATTTTTATATCTATGGGTCACGTATTCTCGATAGCGTGTTTGAGGCGGAGCAGGTTATTTCATTGCACCGCAAAGGCTTATACGGCTCATTTAAAATCAGCTTGCCGATGTCTTATGGGATGGACTTTCTTTCGCCGTTGATTGCGGAATTTCTGTGTCATCATCCGGCATTGCAGTTCCAGATTGAGCTTGATGATCGCTATGTCGATGTTATTGGCGAAGGGTTTGATATGGTGTTGCGCATCGGCAGTTTGGCTGATTCAACATTGATAGCCAGACCTTTCGGCAAATTGAAGATGATTATCTGCGCCAGTCCCGGTTATTTACAAAAGGAGGGCACACCTTCCGATGCCAGCGAGCTTTTGCGGCATAAATGCATGCGTTATGGTCGTGAGGGCCAGTACGGCTGGCGGCTGAATATTAATGGTACGCAGCGTATTTTCTCCGTCCGGGGACCGGTTATCAGCAACAATGGCGAAATTATCCGTGATGCGGCGGAAGCCGGCCTGGGCATTGCGTTGCTTCCGGAATTTATTGTCGCTTCCTGCCTGCAAAAAGGGACGCTGGTTGCTATCTTGCCCGATTGCTCCCCGCCGCCTTTAAAGCTCAATGCATTGTATCCACAGCACCGGGAACACAGTTCAGTGGCAAAGGCTTTTTTGGCATTTCTGGCGGAAAAGCTAAAGGGCCTTTAGAGATAATAAGTCCGGCGATCGTGTCCTTGCATTTATTCTTTTTTTAGTGATTTACATAAATATTTTGGCGATTCTGAGTAACCTTGTTTGCAATAAAACCGGTGAGCATCGACTCGGCGGGAATGGCTGTGCACCTCAATCCGGTCACAACCTCGTTGCGTGGCGATGTTGACCGCGTACTCTTCCAGCGCTTTACCCGTGCCTTTTCCTCTGGCCTCGGAGCTGACGCAGAAGTAGCTGATGCGGCAAAAGTCGCCGGGAAGGGCGAGCTGAGGAATAAAATGCAAAGAAATGACCCCGGTAACAATATCGTTTTCCACCGAGACCACTAGCTTCTCATCGGGATGGCTCAGTAGCTGCAGCATCCTATCATTGATGAAAGCCCCCGTACCTGGGTAATCAAGTGCTTCGAGGAGGCTAACTATTTTCGGTGCATCCGTAATCCGCGCTTCACGTAGGGTCTGCATTGACTTCTCCTTAACGCCGCTGGGTTAATGGCAGACCTCAATTATCAGGACATCACCGGATAAAATCAAAAAAATCGCGCCTTTGGGCGGGAAAATTCTTGCCAAATCGGCGCCAACACTGTGTTGAACTGACGCTGATTTGTGAGCCACAAAGTGTTACTCCGTTGCCTGCTACCCAATGCGCTTCAGTTAACCAAACGACCTTGACTCGTCGGGTCTCCCGCTTCCTCATTGATTTGGAATTCCCCTACCAATTGAGTCAATCCGTCCGCCTGTTCCTGTAGCGATTTAGCGGCGGCAGAAGCTTCTTCCACCAGAGCCGCGTTCTGTTGGGTAACGTCATCCATTTGATTGATGGCCTGATGAACAAGGGCAATGCCCTTACTCTGCTCTGTTGCCGCTGCGGCAATTTCATTCACCAGGTCGGTCACCTGGCGGATGGCGTCGCCCATAACGGTCATATTTTCGCCTACATCGCCCGCCTGATGGGAGCCCGCCTCTATCAGGCTATAGGAGACATCAATCAGCTGTTTTATATCATGGGCCGCTACGCTTGAGCGTTGCGAAAGACTTCTGACCTCGCCGGCAACGACGGCAAACCCTTTACCATTTTCTCCGGCGCGTGCCGCTTCCACAGCTGCGTTCAATGCAAGAATATTGGTCTGGAAGGCGATACCTTCGATAAGGGTGATAATTTCAGTCACTTTCCGTGAACTGGTACGGATTTCCCCCATCGTACCCAGCATTGTCTGGAGCGATGATGCACTTTTCTCTGACAAGGCGTTCATATTGCTGGCCAACTGGCTCGCCTGACGCGTATTGTCGGCGGTCTGTCGCACCGTTTCACTCAGTTCAGTCATACTAGCGGCGGTTTCTTCCAGCGATGCCGCCTGTTGTTCGGTGCGGGAGGAGAGATCATCCGTCCCGGCCGCAATTTCCGCCGAGGCGCTGCTGACCGACTGAGCAGAGGCGCTCACTGAAAGCAGAGCTCCAGACACGCGGTGCATCAGCATGTTGAAGTTCTGCGCCATATTGCCCACTTCATCACGACGGCTCACGTCTGCGTTGACCGTGAGGTCAAGCCGGTCGCCGGCCTTCTTCATAATAATCCCGATGGCAAAGAGACTTCCGCGCACCCGGAGGATTGTGGCCAAGGCCAACAGGCCCAACAACAGTATAGTGGCGATAACACCGGCGCCCATCGCCCAAAGGGTTGTGTTGAAGATGCTTTGGTTGGTTACTCTCAGGGCATTGCCAATGTCGATATTAAGGTCAAATTGCTTCTTGGAATTATCGAGGAACTGACGTATAGCTGCGCCGACACCATCATCGCCCTCGAGAAGGGCAAGACTGACGGCATCCTGATGTGCCCGCGACGCCGCCAGAAATGCGGGCAGCCTATCTTCTATTTTGTGGATATCATCGTAAGCTACGCGTGTCAGCCTTTCATCTTCATCATTGGATAGGTCGTGCGCCATATAGTCATCAGTCAGGGTCTTCAGCTCGGCAATTCGCTGCTGAATGAGTGTTTCCACCCCCGGCATTTTACTATTATCCGTCTGACTTTTGTGACTGAAAAGTGCAAGGTAAAGCTGGTTGCTCTGTTCTACCTGTTTGCTGAGGTCTTTTATCGAAGGAATGGTATTGACCTGAATATATTCAAAACGGGATTGAAAACCCGACAACAGTATGATGGCGGCGATAGCCAGTGCGATGAGTGCCGCGGAAAGCAATGAAAACGTCAGGAAAAGACGTTGCGTGATATTCATATTTCTAACTGACATATGTTGCCCACCCTTCAAGCCAGATATCTGTGTCAAGGTTATCGGCAGCAAGGGTATTTAATTCAATTTATTTCAAATAATTTCTTAAAGTTAAATTTTTAAACTAAAAATTTGAGAGTTTAGCGTAACTATTTGATAACATTTATTATTATATTTATACGTGATCATAACTTGAAACCCTATGCCGACAGAGTGTGACCCTCCTTTAGACAAGTTTCTGTGAAGCGACTATCAGGACTAGGTACCGGATGCGACTGTAGCGCCCACGACCTCACTCAAAACCGAGTCTGCGGATAATGGAGATGATTGCTTTAGTTGGACGTTGTTCAGAATTTACGGTCTGGCGGCGCTGATTCTGGCTTAAATATCTATTTTATGACCAATATGGTGGCTGATGGTGGGATAGAGTCTATGCTGATTTGCGAATTTTTTATTTCACTTCCCCCGTTAAAAAATAGCTGGACGATTATTTGAATACACGGTTTTTATAAAAAATATTTTCCTAAATATGATATGCCTCATTTCCTTTGTGGAATAAAAGAATAATGATACGGGAAAAGCATTGAGTACTTTTAATGTGAAGTGCGATTGAGCAAGGGATCATATTTATCATGCCATATTTGTTCAGGGTGCTATTCTTAATTCTAACAGTTATTATCATTCCGATTACGACCCACGCCAATGCGGCCGACATTGTGCGGCAATTTTTTATCCAAACAGCCGATGCAGAGTTTATAAATCCGAATGTTGCTCAACGCATCGACGGTGGGTTTATCATTGCCGGTAGCGCGAACATGACGGCTTGGGCCACCAAACTCGACAATCAGGGGCGGACACTTTGGCGATATAATACCGGGTTGCGTGAAGTGATGAAGCCTTTCCGAGGATTTCCTGAGTTTCGCGGCATCGCCGCCATGCCTGACGACAGTGTCTATCTTTGTGGGGATATTCCGCGGCCACATGCTTCCGGGCTGACGTCGGCCTTATTGACGCATTTAGATAAACAGGGCCGCGTGCTCAACGAGCAATGGGTTACTCCCCATGGGGATGTGGAAGTCCAGATTGCATCATCATTTTTTGCTGGCTGTGCGATGTGGAATGATGGTTTGGTTGTTATTGGGCGGGTGCAGCAGCAGAGTGATCCGAGGGAAGGGGGAATCGGTATACCTATACCGCATTTATTCTATTGGCTTATTAAGTTAGGCGCGTCGGGCAATATAATCTGGCAGAAATATATTCCGGTTCCCGCCGGTCCGATATTCCCTGTGGATCCAACAAATTTTCGTCTATTAGCTACCAGACACAACCTGGTGTTCTCTGCGACCGATGGTAATAAGACTGATATCGTCAGTTTGACTGAGCACGGTGATATTTACGCAAGGAACACCATCCCCGGTTATCTCAGGCTGGTACAGCCGATGTTCACGACTGGAGATATCCAGCTTATCGGCCGGGGGGGAGTACAAAATTCAGCGCCGCCCGACAAGGTCTTAGTCACATTAGATACGGATTTACACGTAACGCGCCGGGTAACGCACCCCTTGGCCGATAAGTTTTACCCCAATATAACTTATCAGATGGCGAATAAAACGCTGGTCGCTTTTGGCGAAGGCATACATTTATTGGGTCAAAGTTATCGCGGCGAAATCGTGCGGTTCGATCAGGCGCTAAACGAGCAGGATCGTCTTGATCTAGAAGTGAATGGAATTGATAGCGCGGGAGACATAAGTGTGGCTTGTCCGGGTGTTGACGCCAACCAATTCTTGGTGGCGAAAAAGGCAGTGTCGAAGGATTCCGAGAACAATTCAGTTCCCCAAGATAGCGGATCAACAACGTTCAAGCGTGGCATGATTATCCAGATCGTCAAACTAAAATAATCGGCAAATCGCTCGCGAGCGCGAGCCTGCGTGAAATATCTCAAAAAGGAACGGTAATGTTAATGCAACGAATGATTCTGATGGTTTTTCTGACTCTGTTATACACAATGGGGTTCGCGCAGGCCGCTCCAGCGGAAAGAAATGCAACGGCTCGGGAGATTCAGGGCGACTGGCAATTACTGCCTTTGCCAAGCGCACTTGAGCCCAAATTCCTGGCGCTGGATCCCTGGCCGGCGGAATGTCAGTGGTATTCATATGCGCCCAGCGGCCAACTCAAAAGCATCGATAAGACGCCAGGACCGTGCGAAACAACTTCCGCTGCGGAACTGGAACATATCGTTACTGCCGTACCGGCGGTCGTAACATGGCATTACGTCATGAGCCCTGACCATCAAAAAGGGTTCCTCATTGTGACGCGAACCGACGTCAATAGATACATGGAGTTCTGGGAGCCGCATATCGTCGCCGTGCCATTCACGAAAGACGGCGTCGATTTTGCGCAGGGCGACCTGATTTTGTATCTCGCGAATGTTCAAGCGCACCATGTGGTGTGGATCCGTCATCTGCGTAGACTTAATTAAGCCTCTATCCCGATATTTTTCTTAAAAATGGATTCCTGAAGATTAAGGGTCTTATTTTATTGGAAGTAAAAGTATAACGATATGGAAAAAGCATTGAGTACTTTTAATGTGAAGTGCGATTGAGCAAGGGATCATATTTATCATGCCATATTTGTTCAGGGTGCTCTTGCCGTTAATCCGCATTTTCCGGTGTGCATACGACAAACCGCATTCCGGGACATCCGTCCACGCTAAGACTCATATACTCGAAAACCAGCGGCCCGGCATCTGGATGCATAATACGTTTGATCGTTGAGGGCTGTTGTAATACATCATGACGGGGCCACCATGCCCGAAACTCCGGGCTTTCCTCTTTCAGCAGGGAGATAAGCCGCTCAAAATCAGGGTCCCCGACATAATAGGCACAATCCGCCCTGAACATGGCGAGTGAAAGCGGTGCCACGGTATTCCAGTCAGTAAGAAGCTGACGGTGGGACTGGCTGGTAAACATCAGGTGTATTAAATTGCGTTTGTCCCCGTCCAGTTTGCCAAAATCACCGAATATTCGGACGGCGGCTTCGTTCCAGGCCAGCACATCCCACCGCCGCCCCAGTACATACGCGGGTTGAACGGCCATTCCTCTGAGCATTCTGATTAGAGGATCAGGAACACGCTCACGTTGCCTCGATCGCTCATTTTGAGAGGGAATTGCCGCGAGAATAAATAGATGCTGTTTTTCCGCCGGTCCGAGTTGAAGCGCCCGAGCTATGGCATCAAGCACCTCGGCAGAGGGGCGCACATCACGGCCCTGCTCAAGCCATGTATACCATGTGCTTCCTATATCGGCGAGCTGCGCGACTTCCTCACGGCGAAGTCCCGGGGTGCGCCGGCGAAAACCGGACGGTAGTCCGACTTGCGCGGGCGTTAGCCGGGCCCGGCGAGATCGCAGAAAATTCCCGAACTCCTTGAGACGTGATTCGGTTGTGTGGATAGGATCATCCGACATAGGTTTCACCATAGCAGTACTGATACCAGGATAGTATCAGAACTGTTTGCCGCTGTTGACCTGTTTAAACTCCTCATCAGTATCTCTATAAACGTGCCTTTGAGTTCAGTGCGCGCACAGCGTTATGGGCATTGACCCTCACGCTTATCGATCAGCGGGAAACCGGGCGGGGGCATGATTATCAGCCTGTAATTTCACAACAAAAGGAGCATCAATATGTCACAGCAACACATTGTTATTATCGGCGGTTCATCCGGGATCGGCCTTGCCACTGCCTGTCAGCTTCTCGGCTTGGGCCATAAAGTCACCATCGCAGGACGCAATTCCACCCGTCTGGAAGCCGCAGAGAAATCGCTGACAGGCGATGTTCATGCGCTTATGGTTGATGCGGTCAATGAGAAAAACTTGCGTGAGGCTTTCCTCCAAATCGGAAACTTTGATCATCTGGTGCTTGCCCTGGGGAGCAGTAAAGGGGGCGGCTCATTTACGTCCGTTTCACTGGATGACGTAAAAGCCGGATTTGAGGAAAAATTTTACGCGCATTTTGCTGCTGCTCAGACGGCAATTCCTCATCTTCGCAGGGATGGCAGTCTTACTTTTGTTTCGGCGGTTTCTGCGCATGCCGCTATGCCAGGCACATCGGGTATAGGCGCAGCCAATGCGGCAGTCGCTGCACTCGTGCCTATCCTGGCCTCTGAACTGCGGCCCCTCAGGGTTAATGGCGTCTCTCCCGGCGTGATCGACACGCCTTGGTGGGATTTTATTTCAGGGGAAGATAAATCGCGGGTATTTGATGATTATGCGAAGAAGACGCCGGTAGGCCGGGTGGGCAGTCCTGACGACATCGCTGGGACCATCGGTTTCTTGATTGCGAATACTTTTATCTCTGGTCAGACAATTATCTGTGATGGTGGTTTACAACTGGGGGCGGGTTGAGAGGGTCCATATTCTTCCCATATGGCTCCTCGTTGCCGGCTTCTTTGGCGCGGGACCTGTTGACGTGATCGGTACGTCTGCGACGCACAACGCTTTTACCGATGAGGTCACCCGCGCTCGCGCTGGTGAGGCCTTTTTACCGGCGCATTGGAAATGATGAGCGCCGTTTCGTCTAAGAAACTCGGGCCTATTCACTGAGTTTATTTACATCCATTGATGAATCGGCGTTTTTGAGTGGGTAATGAGCATTAAAATTTAAATTTGATTTTTTCGTCGCAGCCAATTTTATCCCCATTCTTGCACGCCTTATAAAGCCATTCTTTTGCGACCACTTGATTTTGTTTAACTTCCTTCCCCTCCGCGTATAGTACGCCGAGGATGGTCTGAGCTGCTGCATCGCCCTGTCTGGCTGCCAGTGTGTACCACTCCACCGCTTTACCAACATCCTGTTTTACGCCTCGGCCCTCGTTATACATCATGCCGAGTTTTCTCTGCGAGGATGCATCTCCTTGCTTTGCCGCCAGCGTGAATAGTTCAAAAGCTTTATTATCGTCCCGCGTTATCCCTAAACCATTTGCATACATCTGCCCGAGGTTAAACTGCGCATCCAAAAGCCCCTGATTAGCCGCAAGGGTATACCACCGTTCAGCTGCAATATGATCCTCCTTCACACCGCGGCCATGCATATATGCTAAGCCAAGGTTATATTGCGCAGAGGCATTGTCTTGTTTAGCGGCCAAGGTAAACCATTCAATGGCTTTGCCATCATCTTGTTCCACACCACGACCCTTTATGTACATCAGTCCAAGGTGTAACTGAGCCTTGGCATCGCCTTGCCTGGCAGCTAAGGTGTACCACTCCACCGCTTTACCAACATCCTGTTTTACCCCGCGTCCGTAATCGTACATTAATGCGAGATTGTACTGTGCGTCTGCCTGGCCCTGCTTGGCCGCCAGTGTGTACCACTCAACTGCTTTGCCACTATCCTTTTGCGCCCCACGTCCCTCAGCGTACATAAAACCAAGCATGAGCTGTGCTTGTGCGAGTCCCTGATTGGCCGCCAGTGTGTACCATTCGACCGCTTTATGATCATCTTGACTCACACCTCTACCCTTGGCGTACATCAAGCCAAGGTTTGCCTGACCGTACGCATCCCCATTCTTTGCAGACAAGGTGAACCATTCTACTGCCTTGTTGCTATCCTGCTTCACGCCCCTGCCTACGTCGTACATAAGTCCGAGGTAATACTGCGCCAGGGCATTCCCATTGGTTGCTGACATTCGGCAAAGCTCATACGAATGTTCCGTAATAGCACCGGGAGCAAAAACATTCCGGCAATCCTCTTCGCTTCCTGCCTGTGCACAAAAAGAACTAAGAGAAATCAAGATAAATAATGCGTATTTTTTCAATTCTCAATACTTCCTTCCCTGAGGTGTCATAACGAGGATAATATATCCGCTCTATTGACGCATAGTATGATGTATCTTTACCGTAATCCATTTGTCAGGGCAGGCGAAACAGACACAGTAAAAGATTTTGAACAGCGGTATCCGGATATTGCCAGGATGGCGATAGCCCGGTTGGCGGATTACTATCAGCGATACTTCGGTGTTTCACCTGAAAATGCGCAAAAAGACGCGAAGAAAGCCATCATCGTTCTGCTGTTGAATCTTCTCAGCGGTGATGAGTGATGCGATATAGTGTTGGAAACATAACCATGAACAGTAATACTCTCTTCAGAGATGAGGTACTGTTTGTTATGTTTGTTCAATACCTCATTAGGGATAAATCAATGAAAACGCTTGGCCTGATTGGCGGTATGAGCTGGGAATCAACGATTCCTTATTACCGAACTATTAACGAACAGATCAAACAACGGCTGGGCGGGTTGCATTCGGCAAAGATGGTGATCTATAGCGTTGATTTCTATGAAATAGAAAAGTTGCAAACGCAGGGGGATTGGGCAACGGCCGGACAAATCCTTGGCAATGCGGCGTTGGCGCTTAACAAGGCAGGAGCCGAAATAATCGTGGTGTGCACCAACACCATGCACAAAATGGCCGACGAAATCATGCGCATTGGCGGGTTGCCTTTGCTGCATATCGCCGATGCTACCGCCAAAACAATTCATGAAGAAAACTTAAGCCGCGTTGGACTGCTCGGTACCCGATTCACCATGGAGCAGGCGTTTTATCGTGAACGTTTACAAGCGCAGGACATTGAGGTCATTACACCCAACGAAGCCGACAGAGCGATTATTCATCGTATTATTTATGAAGAGCTGTGTCTTGGTAAAATTGTCGATACTTCCCGTGATGAATACCGCCGTATTATTCGTTCCTTGGAACAGCGGGGCGCCAAAGGAATTATTCTAGGTTGCACTGAGATTGGCCTCTTGATTAGCGCAGCAGATGCCAGTGTGCCGATGTTCGACACTGCCGCTATTCATGCACGAGCTGCCGCTGATTTTTCCTTAAGTTAAATGAATTTTTGGGAAATCATGGGCTTGAAGAACCGTTGCGTTCCATAAACAATATTTCCGGTCTGGTGGGGGCGGGTTTACTTTTTGCAGGGATTAGCGGCCACTGTGGGCTAGCTCGGTTATTAGCCGTCATGCCATGGAACAAGAAAGGCGCACGCTGAAAAATACAATCCAAGACGATAGGGGGACCGCAGCCGGCCGAGAAATGCATTGATGGTTACTCGTCAATATTTAGGAAACCCTTTACGCTTGGGCCAATAGTGCAATGGTCTGGGGGTTGTCAAAACGAAACAGACATAAAAGTTGACTAACTTCAGCCAATTTGGCTATCTGGGCAGGAAGCAGATTTTGCAGTGTATCGGCCATGGCTTCATCAATGCCCAGATGATTCATTGCGGAATTTTTATCTTGACTGATCATGGTCTGCGTCAGTAATAAGTAAGAGTAATTAATATCATAAATATATCTACGAATTTCACGACTGGCCATTTAGTCTCCTATGAGTCACGCTTAACCGTTACAGTGCCAACGTACTGAAATGGTTTATTTAAGTGAAACAAATAGGTGAAAACAGGAATACAATGCGGAGCATATAAATGTTCAGTCATAATTCTATTTCAACTATAGGTGTCTCAACTCTGTCGCCAAGTAGTTACAATAAAGTTAATAGTTGTAGCGTAATTTATTTATCTAAATTTATTAAAGAGAAGCTTATCTGTCACCAATTACCTATGGGCTAGAAATATTTTATGTTCTGCGATAATTATTATTATATATCAATATTATATTTGGAAATATCTATTTATCAAGTATCTGTGATATGACTAATAATAAAAATATATACATATAAATCAATGAGTAGAGGTTATTTAATCGCAAGAACTGTCTAAATAATGCCGGCCAATACAAATATTAGTAAGCTAACTAAATAAATATTGTTATCCCTTGTGGACCGATAGGTTATTAAGTAGTTAATAATAACGGGCGAAATAGTCTACGATGATACCAGCAATTTAAAAAATAAATCTCGTCATAAATACCTCTCTCTTTTGCGGAAAAGCATTGTAATTTTACCTCTCTACCAAATTTAAGGCTCCTCCCTGGCAATAACGGAAACAGCCCACAATGATGTGCCCCATTTCCATTTCCCATTCCGTCTTATCTTTGTCACTGACTGGGGGAAGACAACGTCAGGGTGTTAGCCAACATTGTCTTCAGCCGCACGCTTTTGACATCATGCGCTTTATAACGCTGCGGCGTCCGGAAGTCCTCGCACCCGGATCGGTTCCTTGACGGCGTTTGCGGCGAGAAGCCGATGAAGCGCGGAGATTGCGGTGTCGGTGAGTTCATGACCCTTGGTGAGCACCATCAAACCGTTGGTGGTGCGGATATCTTCATCCAGCACCCAGCCGGGCTGCAATTCGCGAAAACGTGCAATGCGGACGCCGGCCACGTTAGCGCGAAAATCAGCCAAAGATTTGATAATGTACTCAGGGATCGCCGGCTGCATCGCGCGCAGGATTTCCCAAGGGCGTTCCAGACTCCGTCCCCGGGACGCGTGGCGCTCTAAATAACTGCGCCTATTACCGCTCCACTTTTGTTAGCCCAGGTTTGTTGCCTGGGAAGGGTGATGCGGTTTTCATAAATTGTCTGACATTTTTTAGTAACTCCCACATTGTCTTACAGTGATG
>Ga0224527_1000099_pt1 | contig 62836 bp, 54 predicted proteins | sample CBST0metaG_FD_179882 | JGI IMG/M metagenome (GOLD analysis project Ga0224527, IMG submission 179882) | Peat soil microbial communities from Stordalen Mire, Sweden - C.B.S.T0 | ecosystem: Environmental > Terrestrial > Soil > Wetlands > Peat | place: Sweden: Norrbotten County, Stordalen Mire...
AATGGAAACAATGTCTGCTGTCCCCGTGACTCCCCTTGAATGAAACCCATGAAAATTGCCCTCGCTTCCGCGAGAGCATTTTCACATCAACTCATTTCAGAGTCACTCAGTTTCGTAACAGCCTGGATTCCGAGGGCTTTGTTGTGTTTTGAGTTCGTGCTGAAAAGGCAGGCAGAGGCGCGTTTGCTGCTGCTTCCAGAGTTTCCTGTTGCCTGACCCTCTGCCACTGAATCCGGCGAAACGCTGCCGGGTTGGTTCAGTTATGGGATGGTGGGCTATATGGCGATTTACCGCATCCAACCTAGAGAACCTCAAAGAGGAATCACTCTATGTCCCAGCACCACGACGATGCCAAAATTCACGATGCCCACATCATCAAAGAAGACCACGCCACCAAGGGCCCTCACAACCCTAAGGAGATCAACCCAAAAATGGCGTCCGATATCGCCTACTGGTCCGGAGAGTTCGGCGTCACAGGTGACCAGCTCCACGAGCTAATCCGTAGTCACGGCACGCACGTCGACAAGCTCCGCGCCGCTGCCCACTCCCACAAAGTCGTGTAGCGCTGCTGCCTTGTTGGAGGTTGGAAGGCTGCGCGGAGTTGAATGGCCCATCTTGGCCTGTTCTTTGGCTGATGTGAGCCTGTTAACAGGATTGGGCGTGACATGTAATTATTATTCAGCTATTTCCACGAAAGCGCTCGCCTCAGGAAATCGTACGAATGCCCCGGTACTGGACAAACAGAACCAACTCTGGGCCACCCGTGTGCCACCGTTTATGAGTTACAGCGAAACAAAGGAAAGTTCTACGATTGTTGGATAAGATAGCCCAAAGCTCTCACTATCCGGTGCGGAATGGCTACGGGGAGTTCGGGAAGACTGGGAGCAAGGTCAACGGCCTCGGGGATGAGCGTTTCTGCATTCCCACATTCGCCAAAAGAAGGCGAATATGGGCCACCTGCGCCCTTGCTGCTGAAGGCGTCTCCCGAAACTCCCTCACTTGGGCGCGGTTCGCGTGATTCCGGAAAGCGTCTGGTAAAAGACTGGCTTGAGTTCCGGAGAGCCGACAAAGTTCGCCGTTAAGCCTCTTTCTTTACTTTCAGGGATGCAGGAAATGTCCAGGCCATCGTCAACGCAAAGGCTCGGCTGGTCGGCAATCATTAGCTTGGTTGTCTTCGCCGCGAGGAAATGCTTCGCGATCTTTGCAATTCTCGGATCTGGCGACTTGGCGTTCGTTTCCCACGCTTGTTTCCAGCGGTCCCCTGGGCATACCTTTCTCCCGAGTTCGACGTACAAATAGCCAAACTTCCCGTGGCGGAGATCAAATTGAAGACTGGAAGAATGCGGATCAGGACGAACCCAGGTGGAAACTGGCACACTGAATTCTCCGATATGCGCCGTATTTCCGTTCCACGCGTGCCACGCGAGGACATTGACCGGGTACCACTCCATCTCGTTCCAGGCGAAGAGGCTCACCACACGCACGAGGATGGCGATCACCGTGCTCGCAATTCGTGCAACCGAAACTGCAATGCTTGGGGAATTCATGATGATGACAATTCCACTTGCGACGCAACAGAGGTACGTTACGCCCAATTACGGCTAAGTTCCAACGAAGAAAAGCCGCACGAAGAAAAGCCGCACTACTCACGGAACGGTGGCGGCAAGTAGACGGAGCGAGCGCCTGGTTGGGTCGGCTCGTCAGCATGGGGCGTCTTAGGCGATTGATTTGCGGAAATCGATGATCATTAGGGAACAGTGCCTTGATCGTTACTGCGTGTGTCTTCTTCTGTAGGGAACAGTGCCTTGATCGTTACTGCGTGTGTCTTCTTCTGTAATAGAGAATAGTCAAACCAGATATCAGTACACTGCCACATGCAAGCTGTTAAAGTTCATGCGTTTCGCCATTTTGGTTCTTGACCTTTCAGTGACTCACGCCCTACGATTAGTTGTCCCTAATTTACCGATGCTTGGCGTTACTTCCTGAGTTAACACGACCCGGGAGACGTGTCCTTCCCCCCAGAGTACAAATGGATTCGCTCCCTTGTGTAGTGCCGGGTTCGGTAGGAAATTTAGGGTTTCTGTTGACAAAGCATTTCTAACCGAGGAGGGCGAAGCTTTGCGCGAAATCGGAAACCCGCTGCAAGAGCCCCCAGCTTTTGCAGGACCTAATGTATCCGTTGCGGCTGCAATAGATGCTAGTTGGATGGCGGTTTACACGTCGCCTCGCCACGAGAAAAAAGTTGCTGAGCATTTTACGGCTCGGCAGATTGAGCACTTCCTGCCGCTTTATCAAAGCCAGCGCCATTGGAATAATGGCTGTACGGTTCAGATACAAGTACCACTGTTCCCAAACTATATATTCGTGAGGACTTGTCGGCAGGAACGTGTGCGCGTTCTCGAGGTTCCTGGAGTCGTGTCCTTGGTGGGCGCGAAAAACATTCCTTCGGTGTTGCCAGATTTTGAGATTGAATCGTTGCGTGATGGGTTGACACTGCGCAAGTTTGAGCCTCATGCCTACCTCGTGGTGGGAGAGAAGGTTCGAATCAAGGCTGGGCCGTTAACAGGAATGAGCGGCGTATTAGTTAGGAAGAACGACAACCTTCGCGTTGTCTTGAATCTTGACGCCATCATGCAGAGCGTTGCGGTTGAAGTGGATATTAACGACGTGGAAGCCTGGAAGAACGCGTAAGAGCACAGGAAACGCCCAGTAATTCCCGACTTTTTATCGAATGCTAATCCGCTCGGGCAGCAACTCGGCCAAGCTTGACCAAACTAGGATGCCAATCGTGAATGCAAATACTACAAACATCTTGTCGTTCGTTCGTGTGTTCTCGAAGCGATTGCTTCTGCTGCTAGTGGTTAGCGGGGTTGGAATCTACGCCAATGGACAGAACGACTCTCTTGTCGCGTCCAGCGGAACAGTGGCTGGCGGATTGGTGGCCCAACCGGTAGTTGGTGAAGACTATGTTATTAGTCCTGATGATGTTCTAGACGTGTATGTGGTTGAGGTGGTTGAGTTGTCTCGGGCATTTAGGGTCAGTTCCAATGGCACGATTACACTGCCCTATATCCCGCAACCATTGAAGGCTGCGGGGCTGACGCTGCCGCAACTTTCAAGCTCGATTCGAGAGGCTCTACATACAAGCGGGGTGGTGACGAACGCGCTGGTGACGGTTTCGGTGCAGCAGTCAAGATTGCATTCCGTGTCTGTGAGTGGTTCGGTAAAACATCCGCAGATCTACCCGCTCTTCGGACGCTCCACGCTGCTCGACGTCATTTCGCAAGCGGAGGGTTTGGCTCCTGATGCAGGCAACACGGCTGTTATCCGTCGCGGTGAAATTGCTGCACGAGCATTGGGCGTGAATCCTGAAGACGAGACTGGGCTGACCTCGCAGGTAGACATTACAAAGATGATGGAGGTCGGGGATAGGAGCGCCAATGTCGCTATCTATCCGGGAGACCGCGTAACGGTTCAGCGGGCAGGAATTGTATACGTCATCGGAGCGGTCAATAAGCCTGGCGGCTACACGATTCGGCCGAATCGTTCGGGAATGACCGTTATGCAGGCAGTTGCGCTAGCGGAGAACGTAAAGTCAACAGCTCGTCGAGACCAGGCCATGATTATTCGGGTCGATGCCCAGTCCGAAGACGGACGGAAGCAGATACGAGTGAATTTGAAGGAAGTTTTGGCGGGACGCATACCTGACCCGACTCTCCAGACTGAAGACATTCTTTTTGTGCCCGACAGCACGGCCTTGAAGGCCATGCAGAAGGGGCTTGAATCGGCGGTTCAAATAACCACGGGGATTATCATCTACCGCCGCGACTGAGGTCCCTGCGACCATCCTGATGTCTAAAAGATTACTTCCTTAGGCAATTAGAGAGATGAATAAATGAACGCGAACCAGGTAGTCAGCTCTAAGAGCGAATACCGTGAAGCCTTTCGTGAAACCTTTGATGTATTCGGCGTGAATATCGACGCAGTACAGATCGGTACGGCAGTTGCACGGATAGAAAGATGGATTCGCGAGGCGCGCGATTCGCATATCAGAAAAGAGGTCGCTTCCCGATTGGTGACTTTTACCAATGTACATGCTGTCATGGAGGCGCGCCGCGATCGGGTATTCCAACAGTTGCTTAACGACGCTGACATGGTTTGTCCGGATGGAATGCCACTGGTGTGGGGAGCGCAAAGGTTTGGATTGGACTTACGGCAACGGGTGTGCGGACCAGACCTGATGCTGGAGTTCTGTAAACGTACCCATGAAAAGGGATACTCACATTACTTCTTTGGCGGCGCAAACGGCATTGCAGAGCGGTTGGCGGAAAAGCTGACAAAACAGTTTCCGGGATTGCGCATTGCAGGTATTTACTCGCCCCCGTTTAGGAAATTGACGGCAGAAGAAGATCGAGACGTGGTGGAAAGAATCAATTCGTCCCATGCAGATGTTTTGTGGGTCGGACTGGGCTGCCCGAAGCAGGAATTGTGGATGCAAAAGCATCGCAATTCAATCAACGTGCCAGTAATGCTTGGGGTTGGACAGGCCTTCGATGTTCACGCGGGAACCTTGAAGCGAGCGCCGCAATGGATGTGCGACCGAGGGCTCGAATGGGCTTTCCGATTGTGGACGGAGCCGCACCGCTTGTGGATGAGGTACTTGAAAACCAATATGCGATTTCTGACCCTGGTGGCGCGGCACGAACTGCACAGGAAGCGCCTCCGTCCAAATTGATCACTCTCATTGATGCGGAACTTTAGTCGGTCTTCCGACGAACCAACGGGTATGTGATTGTCTGCCCGACCAGATCATTCTCCACAGTACAGAACTCAAGAGGTCTCCTAAGCTCATGAAATCTTCGTCCCAACCAGAACAGGGTAGCTCAGTAACATTCGAACGCAATCAGGACTCGCAGGTTGATGCCCGTCCGCTCGGGGCGTTGGATTCGGATCTGGACTCCGGTCAGGACGACATTTCTATAGTGGAGCTTTGGAACGTTCTTCTAAAGCGGCGATGGACTGTGGTGACCGTCATGGTCGTGTTATCGACGCTCGTCGCTATCTCTACATTTCGCACGAAGGCCGTCTACAAAGCCGACGCGCGGGTTCAGGTCGACGCGGAGACTCCGTTGCTCCAGTCGATGAACGATCTGGTCCAGTACCAGCAAAATTGGGATATGGATACCTTCCTTCAGACTCAGATCGAGATACTCAAAAGTGATGCACTGGCTTGGCACACCATTGAGGAATTACGACTTGCCGAGGATCCAAATTTTGCACCTGTAGAAGCTGGAAACCAGAAGCAGAGCTCAGAACAGCGGAAAGCGGAGTTGATATCGAGTTTCAAGGGTGGCGTGAACGTACAACTCGTGCCCAAAACACGAATGTTGATGGTGGGGTATGAGAGCACGAGCCCAGAACTGGCTGCCCGTATCTCGAATTCGCTGGTCACAAACTACATTGAATACAACTTCCGGCAGAAGTATGACTCCACTCGACAGACCTCAGTTTGGTTGGAACAACAACTGGACGAGTTGAAGGCAAAAGTCGAGCAGTCGCAGGAAGCGCTCGTGAAGTACGAACGCCAGTATGCAATTACAAGCACAGACAACAAACAGAGCGTCGAAGAACAGATTCTTTCGGACCTAAGCAAAGATCTGACCAACGCGCAGAGCGAGCGAATCCAAAAAGAGTCACTCTACGGGCAGGCACGCACGAACCGGGCAGCAGTAGCCGCTCTCGTGCACGATGAATTGCTACAGAAGCTTGAAGAGAAGCAGTCTGAGCTGAAGAATCAGTACGCGGACGTTGTGAACCAGTACGGTCCTAACTATCCGAAAGCGCTTCGCCTTCAAGAGCAACTTACAGATTCTCGGACGCAGATCGCACAGGAGCAAAGCCGAATTATCGACCGCATGCGCGGGGACTATGTGACAGCTCAAAACCGGGAAAAGCTGGCAACTGCTGCAGTCAGCCAACAGAAAGATGAACTCGGAAAGCTGAGTCAATTATTGGTTCAGCACAATATGCTTAAACGGGAATTCGAAACAAATCAGCAGCTCTACCAAAACTTGCTTGGAAAACTCAAAGACGCCACCCTTTCTGCCGGCATGCGCTCGGACAATATTCATTTGGTGGACTCTGCTACGACGCCGACATCTCCTGTGCGTCCGCGCAAACTGCTTAATATTACTGTCGGACTGCTTGCAGGACTCTTTGGCGGAATCATAATCGCGTTTGCACAAGAGGCATTGGATCAGTCAGCCAAGAGCTTAGTCGAAATAGAATCATTGCTTGGAGTCCCGGCTCTCGCTATCATTCCGTTTGATCGCCCGGTGAAAGATGTACGAAGAAGAACCAACAGCCAGCCGAAGGAATGGTGGGTGGCCCTGTCGTCGGTTCAACGACCGAACTCTGCTCTGGCTGAGGCTTACCGATCGTTGCGGACCGCTGTCCTATCTATAGCAAGACGCCCCCCGAAAACCATTCTGGTTACGAGCACAAGATCGGGCGAAGGGAAATCCGCCACTTCGTTGAACTTGGCGGAGGTTATGGCACAGCGCAAGAGCTCTGTTGTGTTGGTCGACTGCGATCTTCGCAAGCCTAGCGTCGCGGGCGTGTTACGCCTAAGCACTGAGAAAGGCGTAACTGGAATCCTGTCGCTCGGGATGAGTTTGGATGACGTGTTGCAAACGCACCCTGGATTATCTAACCTCTCAGTTTTGGGTGCAGGCAGCATGGTGGAGAATCCGGCAGAACTGCTCTCATCCGATAAGATGGCAGAGTTGCTTGATGAACTCGCGATGCGTTTTGACCACGTCATCATCGATTCTCCTCCAGTACTCGCCGTGACAGATGCAGCAATTCTATCCGGCATCGTCGATGGCGTGCTGCTTGTAGTAGAAGGCGGTAAAACACACAGAGGCGCTCTTATGCACAGCTACCGCACTCTAGTGTCTTCCGGCGCTCGCATTCTCGGCACGGTTCTGAATAAGTACGATAACCGCAACGAGGGAAGTTATGGGTACGGTGTCTATTACACCGAGAAGTGTTCCCCGCTCGCTCGCGAACAAAACAACAGTTAAGTTAACTCAAGTTCCCGATGAGAATGGTCCGCCAAATTAAAATTCGGCTGAACTCCGCGGTGGCTCGCTCATTCTTTGTGTTTGTAATATGCCTTGTAGTTGGGATGTTTTCGTATCGAGTTGTGCGAATCGCCTGGGCATCAAACCAGATCGAATCGCTTGATCGTGACAGGGTGTCAGCCGCGATCCGCATTGATGAACTGGACCCAAGGTTGCACGATCGGGCTGGCGTCCTCGATCTGTATGGAGGCCAGTTCCAGCCTGAAAGTGCGGTTCGAGAATTTCGGCGTGCTGTCGATCTGAACCCACGGGTAGCCGACTATTGGGCGAATCTAGGGCAAGCCTGTTTCATCACAGGTGACTTTCTCTGTGCGGAGCGGGCTTACGAACAATCCGTTGCTGCTGCACCGTTGAATCCACGTTTTCTCAACGATCTCGCGATGTTTGAACTGGCGACTGACGATGTGCAAGACGCTCTTCCACGCGTTAATCGTCTACTGGAAATTGACAGCGCCGCCGAGGACTCGGTTCTGACCGATTGCCTCAGAACGGTGAGTCCCGAACTTCTGTGGAAGTCCGTCATTCACGATCAAGAGAAGATGTCGGTCAGAATGCGATTTCTGCAGATACTCAGCACAAATGGTATGGGTGACTCGGCGCAACGCTTTTGGATGGATTTTGCAGCCTCGCACCCCGTCCTTACCCTCAAGGATGTCGAGTCATATCTGAGCCTCCTGGAGGGAAATCGCGATTACGGAAAGCTCATTCGTGTCTGGCAGGACCTTGAGAGTCTAAAGGCGACTGGCATGCCCCCACGCGCAGAAGGCAATCTCGTGACTAATGCTGATTTCCAGCAAGCACCTTCTAATTTAGGCATGGACTGGCACATTAGGTCCGAACAATATCTCGACACCCAGATTGCGGAATCCAGCAGGGGCAATGCGCTTCAACTCGTGTTCACCGTCCCTCACAACGCCGAACACGAGTCTGCTTTTCAGTTCATTCCAGTCGCACCTGGCAAGAGTTATGAGCTACGCGCCCGGGCGCGTTCGGAGGGGATTACAAGCGATAGCGGGCCTCGCCTTCGCGTTGTTGATCCGGTCTGCAATGAATGTGTGAATGCCAATTCTGATGCTATTACTGGCTCCACGGACTGGCGGGAGTTGTCGGTTCGTTTTACTGCCGCGCCAGCAACGCAACTAGTGCGAGTCTCGGTGTGGAGACCGCGCGGACGGTCTTTCCCTACAGATATCCATGGCCAGTTCTGGCTTGACGGTGTTTCCTTGAGGCCCTTGGATTGATCATGAGTGCGACATACACCACACCCCTATCACCGTACTCGGTAACTCTTGAATCCGACCATCCGTCACGTTGGTTTATGGCCTCGGGAGTTACGCTGTTGACAACGCTCCTTGCTGCACCGCTGGCTTTCGGCGCGGTGGAACCATGGGCGTGGGCGGGGCTGTGTGTGCTGTCCGGAGTGTCGCTCGTTCTCTGGGCGATGGGTTGCGCCTCTACGGGGCGCATGCAGCTTGTATTATCGCCCATGCACGTTGTGTTCGTGCTTGCGCTTACACTTGTGGCCGGACAACTCGTGCTGGGCAAGACGGTCGATCCCATCGGCACTCGTGAAGCACTCATCAAACTGGTCGGCTATTTCACGATCTTCTTTCTTGCCGGACAGTTGTCAGCGGAGCTTTCTATTCGCGCCTGGAGATGGTTCGGAATTGCCATCATCACTTATGTATTTGCGCTGTCCTTGTTTGCTATCGTGCAGTTTTTCTCAAATACACAATTAATGTACTGGACAGTCAAGTTGCGTTGGCCTGGTTGCATCTTCGGACCATATATAAACCACAATCACTATGCGGGTTTGCTTGAAATCCTCCTGCCGCTCGCAATTGGCGCGCTGCTCGCCTTACCGGAGAATTACGCATTCAAACCGCTTGGGGCGTTTGCTGTTCTACTTGCTCTAGCCTCTGTACTCGTCTGCGGTTCTCGCGGAGGCACTATAGCAATCGTCACCGAACTAGCTATCTTTGCAATCGTCATTAGTCGAGCAGGAGGCGTCCATCGCACGCCCATCCTCATCGCGTTTGCAGTCGCCGTCTTCGGTCTGACACTGTTCACATGGATTGTTCCAAGTAGCGTCATCGAGAGATGGGAAAAAACCACCGAGGCGCCCGAAGCCGCAGCACAGCCGAGGTTCCTAATGTCTGCGGATGCCGTGCAGATATTTCATCACTATCCACTTGCTGGCATTGGTACAGGAGCCTATCGAGTCGCCTCACCGAAATATCAAAGCTGGGCGACTGAGCTTGTTGTAGATCACGTTCACAATGACTACGCAGAGCTGCTTGCCGAAACAGGAGCAGCGGGTGGAATACTTCTTATCGCATTTTCCGGACTCTTCTTTGTCCAGATTTTTCGTAATCTACGTCATTGTCTGGTTGGTGCAGATAATTGGATGTGCATCTCTTCGTCAATCGCATGCTGCGGGATCTTGATTCATAGCTTCACAGACTTTAACCTCCACATCCCGGCCAACGCGGCCTGGTTCTCTGTGGCAGTTGCTGGCGGTTTCTCAATCGCTGGTATTAACAGACACGCATAGGGGTTGCGGAAAATTATGACAACCAAGGATGTCTGTTCCTTTACACCAGAGTTGCAGTACAACTCGCAAAGTGAACGCACGCTAGATCAGCGCGGCGGTGGGCATCGCGTTGCGCAGAATATTCTGCTGGTATCTGATTTTTGCCTGATTTGCATCAGTTCACTTCTGGCATGGTGTCATCGGTTTGTTATTCACCTTCCAGCAGCATCGGTCTGGAGTCTGGCTTCTCGCGAGCGGTTCGAAAGAGATATAAGCTTCCTTCTGCTCTACGCCGTACTGTTTGTACTGTTTGCGTATGCACGCAAGCTGTATGAGTATCCTTCGAACTCACACTATTGGCGCGATCTCGTAGAGATGCTGAAATCCGCAGGATCTGCGGCCCTGGTACTGACTTCGGTAATATATTTCTCCAACGACAAGATGGTCTCTCGCGAGGTCATCGTTGTGACCGTCCTACTCAGCACTTTTGCCCTGGCCCTCAGACGCGTGTGCTTCCAGGGACGCGGGTTTGCGATACAACGCAACGTCGTTATCGTTGGCGCGGGACGAGTAGGACTGGCGTTATCCAAATACCTGTCGGAGAATCCGCAACTTGGTTACGTAGTTATCGGCTACATTGACAGACGCTTGGATGACCGGTATTCCACTCCCGCTGATGCGAATGATGCTGTGCCGATTCTGGGTGGTATCGCGGACTTGGAAGTTATAGGCAAGACCTATTTCGTCGACGAGATACTGGTGACATTGCCGGGTGATCGCAATCTTGTGAAGGACATCGCCACCCACGCCCAGAAGGCAGGAATCGATCTCCACGTCATTCCCGACCTGTACGACGGACTTGCTTACGGTGCCCCGGTCAACTACCTTGGACGTTTCCCACTTCTTGAGGTGTATCGACAACCAATCCCGCTAGTGCAGTTGCTGTTCAAGCGCACTTTCGACGTAATCGTTTCGAGTGTACTGTTGCTAATTTTGCTGCCGCTCGCTGTGATACTCGCAGCAGCGATCAAGATCAATTCTCGCGGTCCGGTTTTCTATGCCTCACAGCGTATCGGGAAGAAGGGGCGCACCTTCACTCTTTACAAGCTGCGCACGATGGTAGCCGATGCCGAACGCCGACAGAAGGAACTCGCGCACTTGAACGAGCGTGATGGAGTGCTGTTCAAGATCGACAACGATCCTCGTATAACATCTCTGGGAAGGATTCTGCGTAAATACAGTCTCGATGAGGTTCCGCAGTTATGGAACGTGCTCATCGGAGACATGAGCCTGGTTGGTCCGCGCCCACCGCTTCCCACTGAGTACACGCATTACACGGCTGACCATTACCGACGCCTGGAAGTACCGCCTGGGATCACCGGTCTATGGCAGGTGGAAGGTCGACAAAACCCATCGTTTGACGACTACATCAGGCTTGATCTCGAGTACGTCGAAAACTGGAGTATATGGCTCGACTTCACCCTCCTCGTTCGCACAGTGTCAGTCGTGCTCGCAGGGACAGGAAGATGATTCCAATTAACTCTCAACTAGAAGATTCAACCAGTTCCGCATAAAGGCGAGATGAAGTATTTATCAGGTTTGCTAGGCGGCACGCTAGGAAAGAGCATTGGGGCGCTATGCGATCAAGGGGTCGTCAGCGTTGGTAATTTTGCGACCAACGTCGTACTTGCTCGTCAACTGCCTCCAGCGGAATACGGTACATACGTTCTAATCAGTGCCGCAGCGCTCGTTGCGAACGGAATTCATAATGCAGCGATTGTCTCTCCCTTAATGGTGAAGGTTGCTCCCGCCTCCCCGGATTCTCAGCGTAAATACGCCACAGGGTCGCTTGCAATGACCGCTGTGTTCTCGGTAGTGGCCGTTGCCATCGTAATGTTCGGCGCGATTTCCCTGCATCGCGTCGAAGTCGGGGCGCTCGCTGCTTTCGCGGCAGTTGCTTGGCAATTGCAGGAGACAGTTCGGCGAGCCATGTTCGCGCAACGACGGAACATGGAAGCAATTTGGGGCGACTTTATCAGCTACCCCGGACAGGCCGTTGCCGTAATGGTTCTGGCACACTTGCACTTATTGACTCTTGAGCGTGCATTCATCGCCTTGGCCTTGACCTCACTTCTAGCGGCAGCTGTGCAGACTGTCCAAATTCAGGCGAGTGCAATCCGGTCGGGAGAACTTGTTATACAGGTTCGAGAATTCTGGACGATGGCGCGATGGATGCTCGGCGCTGCGGTTTTGGGTGGGGTCACTGCTCAGATATTTCCATGGGCACTAGCTGCTACTCATGACCGCGTCTATGCTGCAACATTTCAGGCGCTCATCAATGTCTTGGGTGTCACGCATCCCGTAATTCTTAGCATTGCAGCGGTGATTATTCCCGCCATTGCGGCTCTGAAGGGTGATCGTAAGTCTCATTCGGCGAGACGAATCGCATGGATGTATACCCTGCAAATCGAAGCGCTGCTTGCTCCTTACTTTCTTGTATTACTTTGCTGGCCGGGAAGGGTATTGACTCTCTTCTACGGAAGCTCTTCTCCCTATGTTGTCCAGACAACAGCACTACGTCTCATGGTGCTCCTGTATGTCATTACGGTTCCAATGTCCGTTTGGGGCGGAGCACTTACAGGGGCAGAAGAAGTTCGCGCAGGTTTCCGCGTGCAAGTTTGGGGCGTGATTCTCTCTGCGGTAATTGGGATTCCGCTCTGTTTCTGGTTTGGTCTCGTTGGAGCCATAACGGGTGATTCCTCGGTCCGGCTGGTACGAGCGGTAAAGGCATGGCGGACATTCGTAGGCGGTAATGAAAATATGTTGAGGAGAACGGCATTATGAGGATTCTCTTTTCGGCGTACGCGTGTGAAGCCGGGCGCGGCTCAGAGCCGGGTGTGGGTTGGAATTGGGCCGAGGCTGCAGCGCACCTTGGGCACGAGGTTTGGGTAATCACGCGGTCCGAGGGTCGCAAGGCGAACGATGCCGCGATTAAGGAGCCGTGCCTCTCTAATTTACATTTTATCTATTACGACCTACCGCGCCAGACAGAAAAGTTCCTGAACGAGTACGTGCATTACAATCTCTGGCAGCTCGCTGCGTACTTCCAAGCACGTGATCTCATTAGGCGAGTTCGGGTTGATGCCGTGCACCACGTTAGTTGGGTCAGTGTTCGAAACCCAAGCCTTATGGGGCTGCTTGGAATCCCATTCACGTTTGGACCAGTGGGCGGTGGCGAATCTACTCCACGGTTGTTAGGTAAATCGTTCCCATTGAGGGGCAAACTATGGGAGCGTCTACGTGCACTCGCCAACTTTGCCGTTCGGTTTGACCCTCTAATGCACACGACATTCGCAACCGCTACGCGGATACTTGTAACCTCAACCGACAGCCTTCGTTGTGTTCCAAAGCGCTACCGTGATAAGTGTGACATCCAACTGGGCATTGGCTCGGATGTGACACATTCTGTGGATGCACCCTCTGGAGTCTCCTCCATCAAATTGCTGTTCGCAGGCAGACTCGTCTATTGGAAGGGAGTTCATCTAGCCCTGTCGGCATTTAAACAAGTGCTGGAAACCATACCAGACGCACAGCTAACGATCGTGGGTTCGGGGCCTGATGAGTGCTGGCTGAAAGATATGGCAACAAGCCTATGCGTCAATCACGCTGTTGAGTGGCGACCGTGGGTGCAAAGAGATGAACTCATCGGGCTATATCAAGGCCATACTGCCCTGCTGTTTCCCAGTTTGCATGACTCTGGAGGGATGGTTGTTCTCGAAGCTCTTTCGAATGGTTTGCCGGTGGTGTGTCTTGACCTGGGCGGACCGGGAGTCATGGTCGATGACTCCTGTGGCGTAAAGGTAGATGCGAGTTGCTCCCAGAGCATTGTCGTAAAGGAGCTTGCAGATGCAGTCCTCTCAATCGCACTGAACCCCAAAAAACGGAACGAGCTTTCCAGCGGCTCCATTGCGCGTGCGTCAACTTTTGAATGGACAACCGTCGCCGAGAAACTCTACGGAACATCGAGTGCCTCCCACTCAGGCACCCCTTTGGGTCAGCGCCCCCTGACTGCCGTTTACTAACATCCAAAGGCGTCCCCATGAGCGACTTAATATTGCCATTCTTCTCTGTATTAATACCGTGCTATAACTCCGAGCGCTATCTAGCAGAGACGATAGAGTCTGTTCTCCAACAGACCTTCACGCAATTCGAGATTGTACTTGTGGATGATTGTTCAAGTGACAATACCCTCGCAATCGCCGAACGATATTCAAAGAGTGACTCGCGTATTCGGACATTAAGCACGCAGTACAGATCGGGTGGAGCGGGCGGCCCGCGAAACGTTGGTTTGTCGGTATGCAGGGGCGAATATGTTGCCCTAATCGATTCTGACGACCTCTGGAGTGCTGACAAATTGAAGAACGATGCCTTGTTCATACAAGGTAACGATGTGGACATACTCACCTCTGGCTCGGAGATTTTTAGTAAGTCCCGAAATAACATCGTTGGGTGCGCACCTGCCCGAGACGCGGATTGGAAACTCTATTTTCGGAACTGTGCAACTACGTCTAGCATCTGCTTCAGACGCGAAGCATTTCCTCTCCCCACGTTTAATTCTGGCGCTGGTGTCTTGGAAGATTATCCGTTTCTCCTCTCCGCATACGTCAGAGGAAAGGTGATACGTTGCCGCCCAGAATTGGACACGTTGTACAGGTACGACAGCGCTGCGAGTATCTTCAAATGGTCAGTTTTGCGGCGACTGCTACGTCATTTTGAGGCAATTCTCAATCTAGGTGCATCAGGCGTTATATCCACGCCACGTACCTTCGCTCTTATAGCGGGCACGGCCCTGTACGTTGGCACGAAAGTGTTAATCGCGCAAGTAACGCATTTTCCAACGCGCTCGGAGAACGACACCCATCATGAATGAGGCTGCGCTCCGGCGTTATGCTGTGCTTTCAGTCGTCTTTTGCTACGTGCTCCTTAACTATGGGTTCATGCAACTGCGGATTCCGCCGAGCCAGGGCATAGGGCTGCCGACGGGCGAACTTCTGTTGGTCTTCTCGCTCGCAACTATGAGAAGTCACCGGGTGCTCTCCAAGCTGAATTCTCTTTTACCAGTCTTCCCATTATTGATTTGGTGGGCCATTGGCATTACTCGCGCATTTATGGGCATCCCAGAGTACGGGATGTGGTCGATGCGCGATGCAACGCATGTAATCGAGTCGTTATTCCTGATCATAGGATTCAACTTTGCGTCAACGTCGCGAAACCTAGATAGGTTCGACCAGTGGTTGAAGTGGTTGCTTATCACCGCCGGAGTGTACGGCCTACTGCTCCCGTTCTCAGATTCGATACAGCATTGGTCGCCCCAAGTTACATCTGGTGCAGGGCAGGCAGTGCCTCTGTTCTTTAACTTTGTGAACACCTTTCAGCTCTGGCTTCTGGGTGCCGTGTATCTTCTTGCGTCGGACGTTCACGGCCAAGTTAGGCGTATGGTCTCGATGGCAGTTGCCGTAGCGGCCGTTTTCTGCACTGTGGTGCTGGCCCAGAGTAGGACCATTTATCTTCAGGTGATTGGGATCGCCGTGCTGCTGGTTCTCTTCAAGAAGAGCGCTTTCAAGAAATGGTGCTTGAGTGTTGCCATCCTGCTGGTCCTAGTTTTTATCGTTTCTTCTTCCGGGATTGAGATCAAGGGGCGTCTCGGCCAGCCAGTCTCTCTTGAGTTCCTAGCGAAACACTTCTTGGCCATTGGTGGCGTAGAGAGTGACGGTCTTGAGGGCTCAGCAAAGGGAGTCCCTCAGAGGATTGCGTGGTGGAGCGAAATTTCTCGCAAGCTTAGGGAAAGCCCGGCAAATATGATGTTTGGGTTGGGCTATGGAATGCCACTTACCCCGTTTAACACGCCCGGAGGCGTCATTGTGCGTGAACCGCACAACTCCTACATCTCCATCATCGCGCGAGTTGGTCTCGTCGGACTAATATCATGGATCGCCGCACAGCTTCTGATGATAAAGACATGGCTTGTTGCATATCGTCGATGCGGCATCCTCGGCCTCGAAAACGAGAGGCGGCGATTGCTTGTTCTTATGACTTTTTTCGTACTCATATGGATTCTTGCAGTCGGCGAGGATGGATTCGAGAAGCCGTTCAATGCAATCCCGTTCTACTTCTTCTGGGGAGTCACGCTGCGGAGTGCATTACGGATTCGCGCAGTTTGGCGCAATTTTGAGCGTAGTAAGAATCTCCTCGCCATCAACACTAGGCTGGACGACGTAACTATTTCTGGAGTGCAGCCGTGAAATCGAAATTGTTTAGTGCCATCCGCGGGGACTGGACGGCGAATCCACGCAATTGGAAGGCTCACATTGTGCTCGTGCTTTATCGTACATCGCACGAGATTGCGGTTCGAAGATACACTTCTCCTGTCCTGTGGGCTTTCGGCATTCCCTTTCTAATGTTTTACCGTGTGCTTGTGGAGTGGTTCCTCGGTATCGAGATACCAGCAAAGACAGATATCGGAGTCCCGCTTCGGTTGTTTCACGGTCAAGGGTTGGTCGTTAATGACCACTCGATCATCGGGCGAAACTGCGTTTTGCGACATTGCACGACAATCGGACATTCACTGCTTGAGGACGGCTCGGCGGGTCCGTCTCCCATCATTGGAGACGATGTCGAAATCGGGTCCAACGTATGCATTATTGGGGCGATTCAAATCGGGGATCGAGTGCGAGTGGGCGCAGGCAGCGTTGTGGTAAAGGACGTTCCCTCGGGCGCGGTCGTGGTTGGGAATCCTGCGAGGATTGTAAAAGTTGTTGAGCAGGTGACGTGCTGAAGATTTTGACTGTTCACAACCGCTACCAGTTTAGTGGTGGCGAGGACACTGTCCTCGAAGCTGAATGTCGTTTGCTGGAAGAGCGCGGGCATGAATTAACGCTGCTATTGGAATCAAATGACCATATCGGCGGGAAGCTATCGTCGGGGATCGCCGCCGTTTCGTCCATATACTCGCCGAGTTGGGGACGCCGGGTTAGGGAGACGATTCGGCGAGTTCGACCGGATGTAATGCATGTTCATAATTTCTTTCCGCTGATTTCTCCTGCTGTTTATTACGCGGCCCGAGCGGAAGGTGTACCAGTGGTCCAGACTCTGCATAACTATCGCCTGATTTGCCCAAGCGGGTTACTGTTTCGGCAGGATAAACCGTGTGAAAGTTGTTTAGGAAAAGGTCTTGCGTGGCCGGGCGTGGTGCACGGTTGCTATCGCGGGAGCCGATTAGCTTCGGCAGCGGTGGCGACTATGTCTGCGGTTCATCGGACGATTGGCACATGGGACAAGATGGTGGATGTGTATGTGGCGCTGACAGAATTCGCGCGCGAGAAGTTCATCGTCGGAGGACTACCCGCAGAGAAGATCGTCATCAAGCCAAACTTCGTGGACGAGTCAACCGGACCCCGTGCGGCTCGAACCTGCGACGAGGCGCAAGAGGGCGAGTACGCGCTGTATGTTGGGCGAATCTCTGCAGAGAAGGGCGTGGGTGTAATGCTGCAAGCCTGGAGGGAATTGCAGGAGCGTCGCGGCTGCCGCATACGACTGGAAATCGTGGGAGATGGTCCGCCTTTCGACGAGTTAAAGCGTGAGTATCAGGATCTTGAGTGTATTGAGTGGTTGGGCAAGAGAGCGCCGAGTGAGGTGTTTCGCCTGATGACGGGTGCGCGGGCGCTGGTGTTTCCGTCGGTGTGGTATGAAGGCATGCCGCTTACGCCAATTGAGGCATTCGCCGTGGGCACTCCGGTAATTGCTTCGAATCTCGGAGCGATGAGCACGATGGTGGAGCATGGGCGCACGGGGTTGCATTTCGAGGCGGGGAACGCCGACGACTTAGCCTCAAAAGTTATTTGGGCTTGGTCGCACGCGGAGCTATGGCAGGAGATGCGGCAGGCCGCGCGGTTCGAGTACGAGGCAAGATACACGGCTGAGCGAAATTATGCGATGTTGATGGATATCTACGAAAGAGCCGTTGCGTCGCGTTGCGCAAGATAAGTCTTGCTGAGGGGGCACCTGTGGAAGTTGGTTCATCTGAACTCGGACTTCTGCTGGCGTGCTTGCGCGAGGATTGCGAATTCTCTCAGGTTGAAAGCATCGATTGGGATTACTTTTTGGACTTGGTGGATTGGCATGGCGTCGGTCCGGGGGTGGCATCCCTAATAATAGGGAATTCTGCGGTTCCGCCCAGAGTCGTTGATTGCCTGCGCAATTGTGCGCGCATGAATGCGATGAAGAATCTGCGGATTTCTGCAGAATTCATGAGGGTATCGGCCGCATTAGTTTCATCGGGCATCTCATCTATCGCTTACAAAGGGGTGGTGCTCAGTCAGTATCTATACGGCAGTACCGGGCAGCGGTCGGTGAGCGACATCGATCTCATAATTCGTCCAGAAGACGTTCTTGAAACAATTACATGTTTGGAAGAGCTTGGGTTTGAGGACGGATATGGGCTTTCAGCACCGGAGCGGCGATCGATATTAGGTCACTTCTTCGAGTACGGGTTTGCTCGGGACGGGGTGGCCGTGGACTTGCACTGGCGAGTCGTGCAGCACGTAGCGTGGCCTTCTCTTGACACGGAGAAAATGCGGAATGAACTCGTCCCATTTCAATTTTACGGTGAACAGGTTCAGGTATTTTCCCCTGAATGGATGCTCGTAATCTTGTGCATACATGCTGCGCAGCACGAGTGGACGCATTTGAAGATGTTTGCGGATATTGCGAAGCTTCTGTCGAAACATCCTGAATTGGAGTGGCAAGTGGTAGAGGGATTGGCAGCGGATTCGCATTCGCGGAGAAGCTTGCTGGTATCTCTCAGTTTGGCACATAGTCATCTGGGCGTTTCGCTACCAACGCAGATGCTTAAGGCGATTGATGACGATGGTCATGTAGACCAGATTGCTGATCGGGTTTCTTCACAATTCTGGACATCGCGTACGGATCCGACCTCGGAACAAAACGATTGGCGCTGGATGCTGTTTCGCACTCAAGGTGAACATTGGATCGACCGCCTCCGGTATATGGGCGGGATGGCGTTCGGACTTAGGATTTCGGATTTTCGGGCCTTCAGTATTCCGAGGGCGCTGGCATGGATGTACTATCTGGTTCGACCATTTCGGGTTGGTTTCGTCCGTCTGAAGAGGTCGGCCATCTCGCGAAAGTTGAAATCAGTGGTCTAAAGTGGGGAAGTAATGTCTCCCCTGATGATGATTCGCGATTCTCTGATTACTCCGGCGTGACATCAACCTGATAAGTCATATTTGGGCGCACGTCCAGGTCTTTGCCGTGGGCGACATGAGCTTTGAGAGTCGCTGGGTTTGCCCACTCGAGATTATCCCAACCATCCTCGACGGCGACCATTTTGTAATGACCGGGGAGGACATCGCGAAGCGTGAAGGTTCCGTCGCTGTCGCTTTGGTCACGTCGGAAAAGTGGCAGATTGCTTTCTGGGTTTTCCGGTGCCAGCACAATCATGGCTCCTGGAACTGGTTGGCCATTTCGCAGGGCTGTGCCGTTAATCGTGGATAGAGTCTGGGACAGTTCGATGCTCAAGTTGATCGGCTTCGAATCGCTGACATGAATGCTCTGGCCCGCAACTTTTGCGCCGGTCGCTGAGAGTTTGGATATGATAGATTCTCCGCCGTTCATTACAAAGACAGAATAAGTTCCCGGCTCCAAGAAATTGGAATCTAGGCTGAACGCGCCATTCTTTGAAAGTTGTGGAACCCGAATCTCCCCGGTGTTGCCGTTCCAAAGCAACAGTAGTGCTTGCGGTAGTAGTTCCCTCCCATTTGTCTGAATAACCCCACGGATTGCAGCCGATTCGGCGCTACCTGCATTGATCTCCATGTTTCCCAGGAGCTCGATGATAGTTGATCGCGCAGAGGAGGAGTTGCGGCTATACGACTGCATGTCCAATAGATATTTTCCGGGCGGCAGACCTCGGAATTCGGCGGAATTGTCTTTGTCGTTCTTCGTGCTCACATGTGTAGACTGCGAGAGAGGAAAGCCGAAGACCTTTTCACGGAGGCTTGCGTTCTCTGATTTCTCAGAGTCGTCGGAATATGGGTAGTGGATGCGTAGACGGAGCCCCGGTACTGAAGTCAAGGTCAGGTCCGCAGTAGCCCTTTCGCCTTCGTTTACCGCGAGCGGCGAAGCTAAGGCGGAATCCGCGCCGGCGGGGTAAAAGGCGGTCGGGTAGGCCACATCAAAGAGGGAATTTTCGGCTGTAGGCAGCTCGGTTCCGGCCTCACGGGGAGCCGATACGAATCTCCCGAACCAAGGTTGGGCAGACACAACTACGATATACCAGCCTGCTTCGAGATGAGGAAAGCGATAGTGGCCGCGATCATCGGAAATCGTTTGGGCCACGCAATCGTTCATCTTGAAACCCGCTCTTGCATCAACGCGAAAAAGCAAAACAGAGGCCTCTGCGACAGCTTCGTTTTCGTCGTTTGTAATTGCGCCCTCAATCCAAGCGTCGGGACGGAGGCGGAAAACCAAGTTATCGGAGACGATTCCTTTTCCCACGACAATCGCACTCATGTAGGAACCATGTTGTTCGTAGGTCTGTCTCCTGAAGCGGTTCTTTTGTCCCGCGAGCCAGTATTTTCCAGGCGGCATCCCGGTGAAAGCGAATCGTCCGTCCTTTCCAGTTAGCATTCTCTGCAGTGTCACATCAAGTTGTTGGGCTTCTCCTATCGAGACCTCGACATGTGAAAGAGGCTGGCCCGTAACGGCGTCTACTGCCTTGCCGCTGACCTGAAAACCGGCATTGGTCTCGGCAGCAAACGGGTGCGCCACCACGGTGACGATAAGGAGTGCCAATGAGAAGATTCGTTGTCGCATGATTTACCTGCTTTTCGGGGACAACGTGAGATTGATGCTTGCTGTTCCATGTGGCTGCAGAGTGATGTGGGCTGCGCCGGAAAGATATGGGTTCAGAACATCGGGATCTTCATATTCAAGTTTGTCAGCTTGGTCGAAAGCGAGAAGCAGGTAATCGCCGGGGGATATTCCCTGAATCTGAAAGGCGCCCGCGTTGGTCGGAATCGCTCGCACCCAGTTCTTTGAACTATGTGGCTGCACCAATAAGACTGTCGGTTGATCGTTTCCGTCGGCATGCAGTACGGTCCCACTCGCGGCGGCAGCATCATCTCTCAATGTGACTTCAATGGGGGCTGGTTGGATCCCAGTTGTAATCGTTAGGTCATTGCTCAGGAGATTCACGTTTCCATACTGGACGGACTTCACTCGCCACGCACCCATCGTATTTATCTGAACCTCGTACACACCTGGCTCAACGTTCTCAATTCCTGTGGATTGAGGCGTCCACGTATATCGGGAGGAGCGATTAACTGCGCGATTGAAGAAAGGTGTGTTCGCAACTAACTGGAGCATCACTCCTGGCGTACCATCCTGCGGGTTCGTGCTAGGCGTGCCGTTGTCTGCCGAAGCATCGACGTTTCGCGCGGTTGCGCCGCTGATTTCCGTTCGAAGCACGACTGGAATCGGATTCGCAGACGCCAGCACGATTGGAACCGCAGCGTTATCTGAGTCGATCACGACGGGGGAATCGATCGTTGAAAGGGCTACGCCCGTGGCGGTGAATCCGCGCACGATGTACGAGCCGCCAGGAAGCTTGGTTTGAAATCTGGCGTTCTGCACGGAAACATTCTGAGTGAAGTCGGAGGCTTCTCCGAGTTGTCTCGTAACGACGAGCGATGCAGGGGGCTTGTCGTTACCCTTCAAAATGCCGGTAATCGCATAGAATGGCTCGGGGGTTAGCTTAAAGTTAGCCACCAACTCCTCGGCAGCGTGTAATTCCAAAGCGGTTGCTGCTCTGAAATCGGAAACGCCGGGGTAGAAGACCTGGGCAAATCCTTCTTCTGTAGCATTTGGAATTCCCGGTTGGCCGAGAGCAGTCTCCTGACTCTGGTCAACTGCAACGTGGTAAGTCGCTGGTGGTAGATAAGCGATGCGGAAGTCTCCGTTTTCGTCGGTAGAGGCTTGATATTGGCGACTGAACCACATCTTCCTCCCTCCAAGGTAACGCTGTGGAATTACCTCCACTTGCATCTCAGGAATTGGCTCTCCCTCACGTGTAGTCACTCTCCCTAAAATGACGCCGGACGGCGCTATTTTGAGGACTACAGGCACCGAACCGGGACCCACTTGTAAAGTCTGCTGAAAAGGCTCCTCTTGTTCACTGAAGAAACCAGGCTTGTACACGCCAAGGGTGACGCGCCCTTCAGGCAGTCCAACGAATTCAAAACGGCCTTCGCCATCGGTAAGAGTCGCTTGCTCAGCCTGCGGAAAAGTCGACACGACGGCTCTGCGGATAGGCTCTCCGGTGAGAGAGTTGATGACGGTCCCGGTTATTCCGTACTTCTGTCCATTTGGATCGGGAGCTGTGGGTGGTTTCAGGATCTCCGCGACCTGGCTATATACAGGGTTCGACAGCACCGAAAGTAACAGGATCAGAGCGAGTGCAATAAAGTGAACTCGGCGCTGTCCTGAGGAACGATTGCACGCATTTGAGAGAACGTGAATGTTCAGCGATCACTCCTTTGTGAAACTCTCGATCTTGATGGAATAGACACCGCTTCGATCTGGAAGGTTCCAAGGCAGAGATCTGGGACTAGAGCGCGAGGCGCACTACGGCGAGAATGTATCGGTCACTCGCAAAGGTCGAAGTGCGTGATTATGACTTGGTGTTACGGATTAGTTGAGGGCGTAGATGTTGAAGCAGGAGCGTCTGTCGTTCCCGATGTTGGCGTTGTGGTGCTACTGGTTCCTACACCTGTCCCGGAAGATGTCTTGTTCGAATTTCCGAGTCCCGCGCCCGCACCTCCCATGATCATATTCGGATTGTAAGGGCCCACAAGCAATTGATTCTTATCCTGATCTGGGACGTAGATAAAGAACCATTCGTTGTACTTTGTTTTGTCTCCGAATGAGTGGATACCCTCGGTCTTTAGCTTGCTGACAACTCCCCAGACGTCTCCTCCACCGAGCACTTGGCCGCTCGCTGCGTTTCCGGACCCCGCGTTGTTTGTTCCGGTGCTAGAAGTTGTCGTCCCAGCATTGGTTGTGCTGTTTGTGTCCGATCCGGAAGCTGTGGTGGATCCAGTGTCAGATGTACTCGCGCTATTGGTAGATGAGTCGGTGCTCTGGCTCGATCCGAACGCGCTTCCAGAGGAGCTTCCAAGTCCGGTCGAGGTTCCTAGGCCAGCGGTGTTTGTGTTTTCAAGTCCGGTAGTTGGTGTTCCGGTCGCGAGTCCCCCACCAGGCTTCAGTTTCACGTCGGTGGCGTGAACCAGTTTCCACGCTCCGTCTGGGGACATTGGATCTTTGTATCTCTTGCGCAGATAACGGACCTTGTTGAAGTTTTCTAACTGCTCAATCGAAATCGGGTAGCGCTTATTTTTGCGGTAGAAACGTTGAACTGCCCGTGCGTACTGGTCGCCCCGGTGCATCATCTCTACTTCTCGGTCACGTATGATGCTGCGCCTATAGTTCCGTGCAACGCCCAGCATTGTGATCGTCAGCACCGCGACGGCAAGCATAAGGAACAGCAACATGTATCCGGAATCTCTCCGGTTGCTGTTTCGTCGTCGTGTTCTGCTGATTCGAAGCATGATGCTATCCCTGTGTGAGAGGAATGTTCTGGCGATTGTTATTCAGCAAGTCTTCCACCTCTATCGAGGTGGGTGAAATGCGAACGATCTTATAATGGCGGTTCACGACGTCGCCCTCGTGCGCGATCCATACGTCGTCGCCCTGCGACAGAAATACTTTTGGCTTTTCACCCTTGCTATTCGTCAATCCAAAAAACTTCAGATTAATCGGTGGCGGGGGCGGAGGAATGAGAGCTCCCTTCGCGTCATGATTGGCGTCCCGCAGCGGCGATACTTTTGGTTGCGGAATGTACACCGCCTCCACGCCAGCGCGAAAAATATTAATTCCCTTACCCTCGTACTTTACGTCTTCGGAGTTCGCGAGAAGATCGAGATGAAGTCGCGGATCAATCTGTTCGTTACTCTGGGCAGCCTTCTCTTTTGCTGCTGGGGCAGCAGGTGCTGGCTCAGCAGCGGGTGGGGTGCTTGGCCTCAGCGTCCATATCAAGGTGAGTACAGCAACCGCCAACAGTGCGATCGCTAGGCGCAGCTTTGTCTTGCTTTCCGCCCCCGCCTTCATGCCGCACTCCTTCGGAAGGTCGACATTTGAACTGTCACCGATAATTCGTCGCCCTGCATTCCGGAGAAACTAACTCCATCAATCAGAAGGAGCATTTTCTGTCGTTCAACATCATTGATGAATCGCATCTCTTGTTCGTAGGTTCCGTGCACCTGAATTGATATGGCGACGCCGTCGTATCCCGGCGGTACGGTTTCCTTACTGCGATCACCACGCTTGTCAGAATTATCTTGATATCGCACGTCGGATACGTGTACTCCGGCCTCTGTCGCAATCCGGGATAACTGTTCTGACATTGCTGAATAACGCTCAGCCAGCCGATCATTGTTGAAATTTATTTGCTGCTCTCGAGCAGTGACTATCTTTTGGTCCATGCTCTGGGCCGGAATGACGGCGTGCATTTTTTCAAGCTTCTCCTGCCGCAAGGCCTCGAATTCCTTGCTTCGGGCGGCGCTTGCACGGCCGGCGGGAGACATGAGCAGGACACCCGCGCCCACATCGACCAAGAGCAAGACTCCTACCGCGATCAGAAGTTGCGTCCTAACATCCCGGAGATCCCCGATCATCGCGCCCTTTCTTGTGTTTCAGTAAGCTTGGATTCCGTTGTACTGGACTCTGTTTCTGGTGTACCTCGGGGCACATAGAGCGCCACAACCTGGAACTTCACGGTGTCGATACTATTCTTTTCGCGAACCTCGCCCTCTTCGCTGATTCGCGCATTTCGGAACGACGGTGATTGCTCCAACCTCTTCACTAACTCCAGCGCAGCCTCGCGCGATGTTCCGGCAACCGTTAAATGTACTTCGACAGTGTTGGTCTTCGGCTGTAGCTGTGGGGCAATAGACACCACGTGCAGCTTTGGAGGCATGATCTGCTCCAATTGCATGAAGACTCGGGTCCACGAGAACGACTTGCGCGCAATTAACCCATTCATGAACGCCGAGGTTTCCACCACGGACTTATTCTGGGGAGACCGAAGGACCGCAATCGCGTCACTACGCTGTCGGTCAAGGGTTGCAATTTCGGATTTAAGCGTGACGATCTTCGCATTCACCTCGCGTGATTGCCGCCATGAAGAAATAGCAGTCCAAACCAGGCCCACCGTGCAAACTGCAAGCAGCAGCACGAGTCCGCCCCATTGCAGCAGGATGCGGCGAATATCCTGGTAAGGCTTCGTTGCCAGATTGATGTTCAGTCGCACCGTCACGTCCTCTTTCTAGAGCAGCGCTCCAATTGCTCCAGCAAAATCGTTGCGCAGCTTTCCTGACACGAGGCCTGCCCCGATCAGTTCCTTAACTTCCACGCCGGTCTGTTCCGCCAGCGCATGTGACAGCTCGCCTAGGTCTTGTACTCCGCTCACTAGCAGTTGTTCGACCGCCATGCTATAGGTGTCCTGGAAATAGACCAGCGAGGGATAGATGTCATCCGCAATGCGTTCAGCATTCAGCGCTCCCGTTTCAGCGCCTTCGAGAATGCGGAAGAGCAGCAACTGGCCATCGCGAACAATCGCAATAGCCGTCGAGTCCTGAGCAATCTTCAGCAGCATGGTTGGACGCTCATCGGTGACTGCACCCAGTGCTCCGAGGCTAGAGGGTAGAACCACTCCAGGAGAACAACCTGCAGCGCGGAATGCCGATTCGTATTCTTCCAACACGCTACGAAGCACGATCGAGGCCGCTACCCTCAAACCGATTGTGGTCTTCTGGGCGTCAAAGCTCAGAGCAGCTTTCTCTATCTCAAAAGGCAGTGACTTGCGCAGTCTGAAACGAACTGCAGCATCAGCTTCGCTACGTCGTTCAGGAAGGGAATCGAAATCCAGAAGTGTGACGCGGACTGCGGAATCGGGCAGCACCGCAATGACGTCATGCCCGCGACCGCCTACGGCAGTCAGCGTTTGTTCGATCGCTTCACTGAGAGCCCGTGAATCCTGAACGTTTTGCGAACTCAACGCGGGCGTTAAAACCCCGGCCGCCAGATTGCGGGAGTGCGTCGCTCCGATTGTGCCCGGCTTGCCCTCCGTGCGAACGGCGACCACTCCTTGCGAAGTGACTTCGCAGGCAATTTGAGGCAAGCGAATTGCTGTCTTTCTTTCGGTCATTAGCGGGTTGACTCGATAAAAGTAACTTTGTTGATTTCTTTCAACGTTGAAATTCCGGCTCTGACTTTGTCCAGTGCTGATTCGCGTAGAAAGTGCATGCCTTCTTCTCGCGCCGCACGCCGAATCTCGGAACTGGGGCGCCGTTCCAAAATCAACTCTCGGATGTGATCCGTCAGATCGAGCAGTTCGTGAATCGCCGTACGTCCGTGGAATCCAGTTCCGCCGCATTCCATGCATCCTGGACCTTCGTAGAACGGTGTGCTGCGCCATTCTTCCGGCTTCAGCCCGGCTGCTTCCAATTGCGCATCGGTGTACTCAATTTCCTGCTTACAATGCACGCAGATCATGCGGACCAAGCGTTGAGCAAGGATGCAGTTCAGCGATGATACGAAGTTGTAGGGCTCCACGCCCATGTTCAGGAAACGCCCGATCACGTCTACCACATTGTTGGCGTGCACAGTGGTGAAAACCAAGTGCCCGGTCAGCGCGGAGTTAATAGCGATTTGGGCCGTTTCCTGGTCGCGGATTTCGCCGACCATGATCTTGTCCGGGTCGTGGCGCAGAATTGAGCGCAGTCCACGGGCAAACGTCAGTCCCTTCTTCTCGTTCACGGGAATCTGCGTAATGCCGCGCAGTTGGTATTCTACTGGGTCTTCAATCGTGATGATCTTGTCCTCGTCGGACTTGATCTCATTCAGTGCTGCATACAGTGTTGTGGTTTTTCCGGATCCTGTGGGGCCGGTAACCAGCACCATTCCGTATGGCTCCGCGATATATTGGCGGAACTTCTTGATGTCGTAATCGCTGAATCCAACTACGTCCAAGGTCAGCTTCTGGAACTTCTCGCTCATCGACTCTTTGTCCAGCACGCGGAGCACGGCATCTTCTCCGTGAATACTCGGCATGATGGAGACGCGGAAGTCGATGAAGCGTCCGTTGTATCGCACACGGAAACGTCCATCCTGCGGTACGCGGCGTTCGGCGATGTCCAGCTCACTCATTACCTTGATACGGGAGATGATGGTCGAGTGATGTTCTTTCGCGATGGGTTTCATCGCTTCCTGAAGGACGCCGTCGATGCGGTACTTGATGACTACGCTATCGTCGCGGGTCTCCATGTGAATATCGCTGGCGCGTCGCTGGAGTGCCGTGAAGATCGTTGTATCCACCAGCCGAATGATGGGACTGATGTCATTTTCCTGCGTCAGCTTCTCGATGGAGATCGTTTCATCGCCAGCGGCATCGTCGTCGTGGATTACGTCCAGCGTGAAAGTCTCGCCAGCTTCGTCCAACACGCGCTGCGACTGCTCGGTCTTCTTCAGAATGTCGGTAATCTCGGTCAGAGTTGCGACTCGCGTGACGACCCTGCGATTGAGAAGCAGGCTGATCTCGTCGATTACCATCAACTGACTAGGGTCCGCCAGCGCAATCGCCAGCCGTCCATCTTCGAGCTCTTGAAGAGGAATGAAGTTGAAGCGGAACATCAGCTCGACTGGAACCTTACGGAAGAGCTCATGCTGAACTTTGTATCCCTTCAGCTCAACGTACTCGCAGCGGTATCGGCGGGCGAGTTCGTGCGCCCGCTTCTGCTCGTCATTAGCGTCCGGAATTGGGTCTACAAAAAGCTGTTGTGGCATAACCCTCGATGCGATTGTTTCCAAATAGCCGAGTAACTCTTAACCGGCGGTGAAGCTGAATATTGGCAAGTAGAGCGAAATTAGGATAAAGCCAACTACCAGCCCCATGAACACTAGAATTACAGGTTCAATGAGTGCCATTGCGGCTGCAAGCGCAGATTGAACGTCTTCTTCGTAGAATTCCGCTACGGAACTCAGCATGGTTGGCAGTGCGCCTGTTGCCTCGCCGACTTCCACCATCTCTACCGCAAGATCCGGAAATACTCCGGTTTCCTCTAAGCTCGTCGCCAGCGTGCGACCTTCTCGTACGCTTTTGGATGCTTGCGTGATGCCGCGCATGATAAGGCGGCTGGCCATCGACTGACCGGCTGTCTCCAATGCTGTTACCAAGGGCAGGCCACCGGAGAGCAGGGTAGACATCATGCGCGAAAATACCGCAATCTGGTAGCGCTGCCAGATGCTTCCCACTATCGGGATATTCAGCTTGATCTTGTCGAGAATCTCCGCGCCGCGTTGCGTTTTAGCCCAGCTACGCAGCCCGAAGAAAAGCGCTGCTCCTCCGATCACAATCAATGGCAGGAATTTCTTGATAGCCAAGGCCGTGGTGATCGTGAACTCCGTCATGGGTGGGAGTTTTTGGCCCAGATCGGAGAACAACTCTGAAAATTTCGGGATCACGAAGGTCACAAGCATTGTGACCAAGCCCAACACGCCTACGATCAGTAGCACTGGATACACAAGTGACGCGACCAGCTTCTTACGGAAAGTGAGAGCGAGCCTCTGAAAGGCGACATAACGCGAGAGCACCTCGTCAAGGTTGCCGCTCTTCTCGCCTGCCATTAACGTGGTCGAGTATATTTTCGGGAATGCGCCCTGTTTCTCGAATGCTTCCGAGATAAACTCTCCGCCTTTGGCGCGGTCGCGGACATCTTCGAGCAACATTCGAAAGTACAGATTCCGTTGGCGCTTCGCTAGTAGCTCCAGCGCTTGTACGATTGGCAGACCAGCTCGTACAAGGGTTAAAAATTGCTGGTTGAAAATGACGAATTGTTCCAAGGTGACGCGGCGTCGCTGCGGCATCCGGAACTCGCCGCCTGAGATCAGTGGGCGAGGTTTGACCCAGTAAACAAGGTATCCGGATTGCTGGTAACGGTCTCGAATCTCTGCGGCAGAGTATCCGGCTTCGGCCTTTTCCTGGACCGTACCGCGCTCATCTGCCACACGAATTACGAACTCGGCCATATGATTCCACCCACGTCAGGCGCGCTCAGCGCGGCCCGGCCACCAGTGTAACACTATGAAACCTCGAGGATTGTTGCCCTCTGGCCCGGTATCTATCCCAATCTCAGAAGTTCCTTCGCTGGAGTGCTTAACCGCTATCTCAGGATGTTTTTCATCATGGCTCCAACTGGTTGCTCTGCAAAATCTCGACTCCGGCAGGTGCCCTAAAGCTGAATTCCGCGTCATTGAGAGCAACATTTTCCTGCTGGTTTTCCAAGTGGAATTCAGTTCTGCTCCCATCCAGCTCTTCCATGATGATTCGCCGCAGAAATCCTTGTGCGTTGGTTTCCAGTAACACCTCAGAGATACGATCGTCCATCCCAACAGGGATGCCGCGCAACATGACATCTCCAGCGGTTGCCGGATGTACGTCAGGTGCCAGGGACAGACCGCGCAACTCCTTCTCCAGCTTGGTACGACCCAGCAGATAACGTAGAGGGGAGCGCAAGTCGTCCAGTTTCTTCAGTGGTGTACGTCGTGCTTGATGCTCTCCGGGGACGTAAAACCAGGCCGTAGCTCCATCGGTCAGGAATGTCTTCTTTCGCGGGGTGGCATAGTCCCATCGCATTTTTCCCGGCTTCTTGATCCACAAAGTCCCGCTCTCGCTGCGCCGAATTCCTCCGCCCGAATAGGTCTCAGTGAAATCTGCGCGTAGGGACTTCATTCCGTTATAGCGCGCGTCGATTTTTGCGGCAGTCTGGTGCGCATCCATTTGAGGTTGGGCCCATAGCGCCGGAGCACAAATCAACAGCAGCAGTGTTCCCGTACACAAAATTCTCATTTGCTAGGTACGACCTTGAAACCACTTTCTCCGGGTATATCACCGGGCGCTTGCCCAGGCGGCAGGCCGCGGGTAATGAAAGGAAACAGATCAGGTTTGGCGACCTGCACGCGTCCTCCCACTAATTGATAAGGATAGCCCTTTGGATCCAAGGGGACCCTGCGTAGCAATCCGCTTGAAATCAGGTCTGGCCATCCTGGAGGTGTCAGACCATTCTGCTTCGTAAAAGTGTCCACTCGATCCTGCAATACCTTCACGTCGCTATCCACTTTAAGGCAGCGCAAGCGATTGATTGCATTCGATCGCAGGCTTGGATCGTCCGTGCTGTTCAGGATGTTGGTCCACATGTAGGTAGCGGTCTCGGTCTCACCGGCGTGGGCGGCTAAAGCTGCCGACATGACCCGCATCCAGGGATGGGCTCCGGGAATCTTTGAGCCTCGATCAAAGGCATCGGCCGCTTTGGCCGGGTCTTTCAATTCAAGCCAGTAGATGTAGCCCAGGTCGTAGTAGAGGCGCCAGGCTTGGGGGTTTCCTTGAATGCCTTTCTCCACTAATCGCGCTGCCGCAAGCGGATCTCCTGCTCCTTCGGGTGGCTTCTGCGCAAGAAAGACGGAGCCGAACTCGTAGGCCGGAATCAATCGTGGATCCAGCGTGGTGGTTATATCTAAGAGTGGGGAAAGAATGCGGTAATGCATCGCTCGGGCCTGGTGTCTAGCTCCGAAGTATTGCACCACGCGGGTCCAGTAGATGTCTGCCAGTAGGCCGGAGTAGCCCAGGCTCATCCGCTGCACGGCCTTTGCGGATGGAATGTAGAGAACTTCCTGCAGAGGCGCGTCGTCGCTCACCAGGTCCACTTGGCGCACCAAAAACACGCTGGTTGCAAGTAGAGCCATCAGCAGCAATGCGCAAGTTGTCTGGATCCGCAAATCTCTGGTCATTTCAGGTTACGCCGCTCAAAAATCCATACAGACGCCGTCAGAACTGCGGTCGTGTACACGACGACGTAAAGCGTATTCAGCAATATCAGTTTTGGCGACACAGCCACATCGTGCGCGACTTGGGTGATTACATTCAGCGACGCGAAGTTTGGCACAAGGTAGGCCGCGCCAGTCATAAGCCATCGGGGCAGACCGTTGGCCATCTGGGCAAATCCGCGCAGATCGTCAGCGAAGGTGCCGATTGCGAAGATCGCAAAAGCGAAGATGGAGGAGAACACTGGAGTCGAAAAGGTGGAGAAGAGCAGAGCCAAAGCCGTGATCAAGACGTATTCCAACAGAATGAAATAGATGGCTGTGACTAACTGCAGGTCCCCGCGTCCCAGTTTGTGGGAAACGTACAAGACAGCGGCAAAGAATCCTACGCTCATCAGGAGCGCGTTCACGGTCAGGGTCATTACCAAACCGAAGAACTTGCCTGCTATAAACTCCCATCGCCGCACGGGGCGAGCTGCAAGGACCGTGTAGAGCGTCTTCTTCTCAATCTCTTTGGAAACCAGCCCGATGCCAATAAAAATGGCAATCACGATTCCGAAAAGAGAGATAGCGCTTAATCCCAAGTTGATCAATACAATCCGGTTAATTTCCAGTGAAATTTGTCCGAAGAGTATCGAAGACCCCACAATCAATAGCGCGAACAGGATCAGGTTGTAGAGCACTCGATCACGCACTGCTTCGCGGTAAGTGTTGAAGGCTATTGCTCCAAGCCGTCCGATCATGCATTCACCTCATTCGGCTTTTCATCCCCGATGCGCGCTAAGAAGTAGTCCTCTAATGTCGTCCGCACGGGAGTCACGCTTGTGAGTCGGGCCTGGCTTTTGCGAAGCGCGGCCAGGGCTGCTTCGAGAGATCGTTCTGGCAGCAACGCACGAACCACATCGCCGGTGGCGTGGCAGCGAGCGCCCAGTGCAGAGAGGGCGGGAATCGCCTGAGCGCCATTCCAAACGACTTCCATGTCTCCAGCAACATTGTGCAGGAGCTCTGCTACTATTCCGATACCCTTCAACTCACCCTTGTTCAGCACCGCTACGCGGTCGCAGAGGGTTTCGGCATCGCTCAATATGTGCGTGGAGAAGAAGATGGTCTTGCCCTCTTCGTTTAACTCCTGAACAAGATCGCGTACCTCACGCCTGCCCACCGGATCAAGCCCGCTCATTGGTTCATCGAGCAGTATCAGCTTTGGATCGTGGACAATGGCCTGCGCAATGCCTACTCTTTGCAGCATTCCTTTGGAAAACTTGCGAAGCTGGATTGTTCCAGAGTCGCTCATTCCAACCCGAGCCAGAGCCTTGTCCACTTTGCGTTTCCGCTCGCTCGAATCGACTCCGCTCAGCTGGGCGTAGTAGTCCAACAGTTCCAGAGGGGTCAGGTGATCGTAGAAATAGGGTTGCTCGGGGAGAAAGCCGATGAAGCGCTTCACGCTGATGTCTTGCAGGTCGCAACCTAGAATTTTGGCTGTTCCTCCGCTAGGGAATACGAGCCCCAGCAAGAGCTTCAGGGTTGTGGTTTTTCCCGCTCCGTTAGGTCCGAGACAGCCGAAAACCTCGCCGTCCTCAACTGTAAGGTTGAGTGGTTGGAGGCCTCGCTTCAGCTTATTGTGGAAGAAGCCAGTTTTGTAGGACTTCTCCAGTCCTTGAATTTCAATCGCAGCCATGTCTTTTTCAGAATTATAGCCGACGAATTATCCCTCGTCAGGTACGGAGAGCGTCAAGAGAAGAGTTCAATGGTCTTAATACCTGTGATTCTGCTTCAAAGATCTCTCGCTCATTCCTTAACGCAATCGTCTTTCATCCACTAAAATGGACACCATAAAGGTGCCCATTTTACTACTTCGTAATTACTTTATGTACTAACAGTCGATCTGCTCGCGTGAGAGTTTTAGACCACTTAGGTTCCCGAGTACCGTCACGGCGATCTGATCGGCTATGAAGAACTCCTGGGCGACCTTCTGCACGTCCTCGATAGTTACTGCCTCGATACGCTCCGTGATCTCGTTCATTCCATAGAAGCGGTCGTAGTACATCTCCTGTCGCGCCAGATTACTCATACGCGCCATGGACGACTCCAAACTCAGCATGAGGCTGCCTTTTAGCTGGGCTTTGGAACGCGCGAGTTCCTCGGGGGTGACGGGAACTTCCTTTAGGTCGCGAAACTCTTTTAGGACCGACTGCACGACCTTAGGCGTCGATTCCTTGGAGGTGCCTGCGTACACGGCAAGGCAGCCTGTGTCGCGATACGGATTCAATTCGCTAAAAATGGAGTAAACCAAGCCCTGCTTTTCGCGCACATTCTGGAATAAGCGTGAACTCATTCCTCCTCCCAAGAGGGTGTTCAACACGAAAGAGGAGTAGCGGTTCTCGTGTGAGATCGAGTAGGAGGGGACTCCGATACAGAGTTGCACCTGTTCCAGAGACTTCTTGTTTCGCAGGGAGATCTTGGCTGTTGCTTTGGGCGCCGAATCCCGAAAATCATTGCTAACTGCTGGCAAATGCGCGAATTTCCGAGTTGCCAATTCTAGAAACTCATCGTGGTTCAGGCTTCCGGCGGCGGCTAAGATCATATTTCCGGCCTGAAATCTTTGTTTGTAGTAGTCGAACAGCAATGCTGGTCCAAACTTCTTTACGGTGTCGCGTGTTCCCAGAATCGGACGCCCTAGGGGGTGGTCCTTCCAGAAGTTTTGTACAAAGATCTCGTGGACGAGGTAGTCCGGATTGTCTTCGTCCATTTTGATCTCTTCCATGATCACGCTTCGTTCTTTCTTTACGTCCGTGTCATTGAAAGATGGATTCAGAACGAGGTCGGTCAGCACATCCATCGCGTCATTTAAATGTTCGTCGAGAACCTTTACGTTGAAGCAAACACACTCTTTAGCGGTGAATGCATCCAGATTTCCGCCAAACGAGTCCACTTGTCGGGCGATCATCTCTGCGGTGCGTGAGGTTGTGCCCTTGAAGACCATGTGTTCGGCAAAATGTGATATGCCATTCACTTCGGGATCTTCATGGCGCGATCCTGTGCGAATCCAGACACCCACAGAGACGGAGCGGATGTGAGGCATCTCCTCACTAATGATTGTGAGTCCGTTGGGAAGGACGGTCCTGCGAACATTCCGCAGTGCGGCGTCTAGTCGTGGTTCTTGGTTCATCGGGACTCCTTACTGGTGGTACGTATCATTTCGTTATCAGGCACATTGTTATAAGGCGCAAGGCAACCCTGTCGCTCCGACGGTCTCGCCGGGTTATTGACAGCTTCTAACATCAGGGGACTGTACAATCTTAATAGAGACTGAGGCGTCCAGCTATTTACGGATACTGAGTCATTAGATGCATGTCAAACACTCCACAATACGAACTTTTGGGCCTTAGTCGTCAACACCTTACGGAGTTGCTCGAACCGCTGGGCGAACCGCGATTTCGCGCCAACCAGCTATTCGAGGCTCTCTATCGTCAGCGTCTCACGGATTTAGACGAAATCTCCACTTTGGCGAAATCTCTGAGGGCGAGCCTTTCCTTAGCAGGGTACCGCACGGGATTTCCTGCGATAGACCAGCGTTTTGTCTCCTCTGACGGAACAGTTCGCTATCTTGTCCGCTTTTCTGACGGGCAAACGGTGGAGACCGTCTGGATGCCGGATGGGGATGGAGTCGAGGATACTGAGGACCTTCGCCTTGGGGATTCCGTGAGCGCTCCCATAGATACTCGGAATACGGGGTGCCGTCGCGCGACTATTTGCATTTCGTCCCAGTCTGGGTGCGCGGTGAACTGCAAGTTCTGCATGACTGCTCTGCTGGGGCTTCAGCGCAACCTTACGGCGGGCGAGATTGTGGGGCAGGTACTCCTTGTACTGAACGACCACGATATCAAGCTCGGACGCGACCGGATCAACCTGGTTTTCATGGGGCAGGGCGAGCCGTTTCTGAATTATGAGAACTTTATCCGAGCCGTACGACTGCTGTCGGAGGGGACAGGGATTTCCGAGTCGCGCATGACGGTATCCACGTCGGGGATCGTTCCTCGGATCAAGGATTTTGCTTCCGAGCCGGTTCGTCCGCATCTGGCTATCTCGCTGAACGGCTCCAATGATGAACTTCGTGAACGTGTCATGCCCATTAATCGCAAGTGGAATATTGAGTCGATTATGGAAGCGGCACGGCAGTTCCCGTTGCGGACTCGCGAGCATGTCACTATCGAATATGTGTTGCTCGCGGGAGTCAACGACACAGAGGAGAACGCCCGCGAAGTAGTAGAACTGCTGCGCGGAATTCGCGCCAAGGTCAATCTCATCGCGCTAAATCCCGGTCCCGAGATCCCTTTCCAGACGCCGTCTCGCGATGCGGTAGATATATTCCAGAAAACTCTGGTTGCTGCGGGTATTCCGGCCTATCTGCGCAGACCGCGTGGGTTGGATATCTATGCCGCCTGCGGACAGTTGAAGCGCACGACGGGGCTGATTCCGCTGAGCTGAAAATTTGAAACCTCCAGGTCCGGCCAACGCATCCCAATCGATGCACGTTATGGAGGAAGCATTATGTCCGAGCGTCTTAGGGGATTCCGTGTTGCGATCCTTGCCACGGATCTCTTCGAAGAAGCTGAACTCATTGAACCGCGTCAGGCGTTGGATGAAGCGGGAGCGACAACCGTCGTGATCGCACCGCACGCCGGTGAGATTCAAGCTGTTCAGCATGATAAGAAAACACAGAAAGTGAAGGTTGATCTCGTACTTTCAGAGGCCGATCCGGAGCAGTTCGATGCAGTTCTGCTTCCGGGGGGAGCGATGAATGCGGATGCGTTGCGGATGGAGCCTCTCGCGCAGGAGTTCGTCCGACGTATTGACCAGACTCGCCGTCCCGTTGCGGTTATCTGTCATGCTGCCTGGCTGTTGATTTCCGCACGCGTTGTACGCGGGCGTCACATGACCAGTTACAAGACCATTCAGGACGACCTGCGCAATGCTGGCGCGTTTTGGACAGATAAAGAAGTTGTGCGGGATGCCAATCTGGTGTCCAGTCGTCAGCCTACGGACATCCCCCGATTCAATCAGGAGATTGTCGCCCTATTTGCCGAACATCATGATCGCGCGCGTACGGCGGCCTAATACTTGGAGCCGTCGCTGGTTTGATCTGGAAGCCGGGAATCCTTTCCCGGCTTCTTTCGTTTGGCGCGCTGACGTTCAACGGTTTGGTGGCTTCTCTGCTACCATGAAACCTGTCTACTTATGTCTCTAACTGTTCCCATGTTTACACTGCGTGATTACGACAAACGCGACTTTGAGTTGGTGTTCAAACTGGATCGCCTTTGCTTTGATCCCGGTATAGCCTACAGTCGTCCCGAACTAGCCAGCTTTATTGAACAGCGACGAGCGTACACGGTCGTCGCCGAGTGGAATGACCCTTCTCCGGAGATCACCTCCGCGATGGGGGACGAAGAAGAAGTTGAGCTAGGAGTGAATCGCGCCGAGTCGGCACTCACCCAGCAAGTGATGAAGAATTTTTTCCCCAAGGGAAAGACACGGCCTCCGCGTCGTCCGATTGCGGGTTTTGTGACGTTCCATTTTCAACGCCAAGGATATGGCCACATCATCACGATCGATGTGCATCCTGAGGCTCGTCGACATCACCTCGGCACGTTGCTGATCAACGCGGCGTGCGAGAAGCTTCGCAAGATGACCGCGTTCATGGTGGTATTGGAAGTTGCGGTGAACAACCACTCCGCCCTCGCCTTTTACGACAAGCATGGATTCAAGCGGATCAAGGTTTTGGAACGCTATTACAACCGCGACGTTGACGCCATCTTCATGACTAAGCGCCTGTAGCTACGTATTCAGAGAATCTGCGTCACACAGAGGGGAATTCATATGAGAATTCCCCTCTAGTGCATTCAAAGCTCCCTAACGAGGGGTTACTTCGGTTATTGCGCGGATCGCTGTCAGGAGTTCGGCTTCAACGGCATCCAGTGGCTGCTGGCTGTTGATCACCAAGTCAGCGAAGCGTCGCGTCGGCAGGATGTAACGCTCTGCCATGGGACGCACCGTTTCCTCGTACTGCTTCAGGATGTAATCCTGCGCGCGTTGGCGTTCCACAATATCGCGTACTTTTCTGCGATGGAAACAGATTTCGTCTGGTGCGTCGAGGTACACGCTCAGGTCGAAGTGCTGGCGCAATTCTGGCAGATGCAGCACCAGAATTCCCTCCACGATTAGTATGGGTGCCCATGGAACGTGTGTCGTCCTGTTTTTGCTGCGGGTGTGTTCGTAAAAATCGTAGAGAGGAACGTTTACATCCTGTCCGGAGGCAAACTCCCTTAGCTGTGCTTCCATCAGTTCAAAATCGATTGCATCAGGAGAATCGAAGTTTTGCTTAGCCCGTTCTTCGAAGGCCAAGTGAGATAAACCCCGATAGTAGGACTCAATGGACAGAACCTGTCCGCCCAACCTCGATGCAACCTTTTCGGCAACTGATGATTTTCCTGTACAGGAAGGACCACCCAAGCCAACTATGAATGTGCGCTTAGCCAATTTGTTCATGATCGTACTCCAGACACTAACATTGTAAGTTGCCGATTTACGGTGAATCCCTATCGGATTTTCGCGGTCTCAGCTGTTCTTCCGCCGAATGCGTGGCGAACCCCTGCCAGCGCCAGCAGTATTAATCCTAGTGCGCAAACTCCACTCCATTGCCAGTGTGCCCAAGCCGCAGTAGACATCGCGGAACCGGCAGCGCCTCCCAGGAAAAACACGATCATGTAGATTGTGTTTACCCGGCTGCGTGCTCCTTCGACCAGACTGAAGATTCGTGTTTGATTGGCAATCTGCATTGCCTGCTGTCCTATGTCGAGGACGATGACGCCGACGACCAATCCGGCCATATGGTAGGAACCGGCCCATAGCACAGCGTATCCAGCACCCAGTAGGGTGAGACCCATTGCTATGACCCAGCGGGCGCCTCGTCGGTCTGCCGCTCGTCCGGCAAACGATGCAATGACGGCACCGGCAGCGCCGAGGATGCCAAAGGTACCGGCGACACCCGCGCCTAGGTTGTAACGCGAGCTTCCCAATAGAAACGGCAGGTTTGTCCAAAAAGATGAGAAGGCGGCAAAGGCCAGAAAGCCGACGACTGCAGCTTCTCGCAGCGTTGGCTGCTCAACTACAAGTCTCCATAACGAGGCTTGGGCCTGCTTGTAGGTTACGGCTTTAACGGGAGGGAGCTTCGGAAGTTGCCACCACAGGACGGGTACGAAGAGCGCGGTGAATCCTGCTGCTACCAGAAAAACTGCACGCCATCCCAGTACGGCTGCAATCCAGCCACTGCCTGCGCGGCCCAGCAGAATGCCCAGGAGCAGTCCGGTCATCACGGTACCGATGGCGCGACCACTCTCCTCGGGCTCGACCAACTCTGGCGCGATAGGCACCAATATGTGTGTTACCGAAGCCGTTATGCCGATTGCGACGCTGGCTAATATCAGTGTCCACAAGGAGGGCGCGAGTCCTGCTACCAGTAGCGCCACGCTTACGGCAGCAAAGAGTTTCGCGATCAAGCCGCGACGTTCAGCGACGTCGCCTAAGGGGACGAATAGCAGAATCCCGGCTGCGTAGCCGACTTGCGTGGCTACCGCAACGGCTCCCACCTGACCTGAGGTGGCATGGAAGGTATGACTGATTTCCAACAGTAGAGGCTGATTGTAGTAGATCGTCGCCACGCTGGCCCCGCTGGCTAACCCAAGGAAGGGAAGTAGCCTGCTTCGCTTGCGGGTTCTCAACTGCGTGGCATCGTTACTGGTCGGAAACTTCACATTTCAGTTTATCATTGGCGCGAATACCGGTGGTTCTAGCCCTCGATTGCTTTGCGAATGCTGCCCTGTGCGCGTTTCAATCGGCGGACGGCCTCGGTTTTGCTGACGCTGGCGCGCAGCATCACGATGGCGACGGAGACCTTGCGATTTGCGGCCTCCAGCGTTTCCGTGGCAACTGTGCGGTCGACCTTGGATACTCGCTGCACAATCGAAATTCCGCGTTCGTAGAGTTTTTCGTTCTTTAACTCAAGGTTGACCATCAGGTTGCCATACACGTAACCGAGGCGCGCCATGGCTCCGGTGGTTAGCATGTTGCAGATCATCTTTTCGGCGGTACCAGCCTTCAGTCGAGTCGATCCGGTGAGGACTTCTGGTCCTACCTCGGCTTCGATCGCAATGTTTGCGACCTTAGCCAACTCCGATCCGGTGTTGCAGACAATGGCGATGGTTGCGGCCCCCTTCTTTCGGGCGCATTTCAAGGCCGCTACGGTATAAGGCGTGCGACCGCTGGCGGCTAGTCCGACGACAACATCCTTTTTGCTGGGTTTTCTGGCCGCCATGTCGGCGGCACCCAATTCTTCGGAATCTTCGCTGCCCTCGCTGGCGTTGGACAACGCACGTTCGCCTCCAGCGATCATGTATTGGATCATTGATGGATCGGTGCCGAAGGTTGGGGGACACTCGGCGGCGTCCAATGCGCCGATTCTGCCGCTGGTCCCGCTGCCTACATAGATGAGGCGTCCACCCTTGGCGAGGCGGTCTCGCACGATGTCCATCGCTTTTGAAATCTCGGGCAGCGCGTTGCGCACGGCTCGCGCAACCTTGGCGTCCTCCCGATTCATCAGGATAGCGATTTCAGACGCGGTGAGCTTATCGAGGTCGGCGGAGACGCGGTTCTCGCGCTCCGTACTTAGCCAGCCGAGCCACATTTCTGTCCCTCTCTATTCACCATCGGCTCGCAGAGAATCTACTTCAGCGCTGCGCGGCAGAAAGAAACTGGTCCCGTAGCCGATTGCAAATGTAGTGACACTTCCAAGTGCGACGTACCAGGTGAACGGAACCTTGGTGAACTGCCAGAGATATAGATTCAGCAGGAAGCCACAAAGCATCCCGACCATGGCCCCTCGCTCGGAGGCCCGGCGCGTGAGGACTCCCAGAAGGAACACTCCGAGCAACGATCCGTAGGCAACTGACGCGATGGATAGGCCGACTTCCAGAACTTTTCCGCCACTTCGCGCGACGATTGCCAGGATGAACAGCAAGAGTCCCCAGCCGAACGTGGCCACTCGCGACAAGTACACGCGCCGCGTCTCACTCGCAAGGGGATTGAAGCGCGAATAGAAATCGACGATTGTCGTAGAGGAAAGTGAGTTCAGTGCGGCGCTTAGATTGGCCATTGCCGCCGCAAGAATTGCCGAGATCAGAAGGCCGCTGATTCCGTGGGGCATGCGGGTGACTACGAACGTTGGGAAGATCGTGTCCGGCCTAGCAAAGGTCGCAACTGGCGGAAACAATTTGTAGAAGACAAAAAGCATGGCGCCGATCAACAGGAATAACGAAAACTGGAACATCACGAGAACGCCGCTGGCGAGCAACGCAAACTTCGCGTGCCGTTCGCTTCGTGACGATAACAGGCGCTGCACGATTAGCTGGTCGGTGCCGTGAGTCGCAGTGGTTAAGAATGCGCCACCGATTACTCCGGACCAGAATGTGTAAGTTGCGTAGAAGTTCCAGGAGAAATCGAATACCCGAAATTTTCCGGATGCCGCCGCCATGGTGTGCACGGTGTGCCATCCACCAGGGACAAGGTGCAGGATCGTGAACAGGCCGACCAGCGTTCCAGCTACATAGACGGTCAGTTGCACCACGTCCGTCCAGATGACGGCAGCCATGCCGCCTTCTAAGGTGTAGATCAACGTGAGTATGGTGACCACTGCGATGGCTGCCACGTCACGACGAAAATCGCTGAAGCCTCCGAGCAGATTTCCCAAGGCGATTCCGACAACGATGGCGACGGCGAATACGCGCACTCCTTCGGCCGCTGCACGCGTGATTAAGAATAGGCCTGCGGTCAGGGAGCGAAGTTTCTGTCCGAAGCGACGCTCGATCAATTGGTAGGCGGTGACGAGGTCGCCGCGGAAGTAATGGGGGATCAGCAGCACGCAAATGATGACGCGCCCAATGAGGTATCCGATGGCCAATTGCAGAAAGCGGAAGTCTCGCTCATAGGCCAAGCCGGGGACGCTGATGATGGTGAGTGTGCTGGTTTCGGCGGCCACAATGGAAAGAGAGATGGCCCACCACGGGATCGTCTGCTCGGCCAGGAAGTAGCCTTTGAGCGTGCGCGACTTCTCGCAAAAGTGCATTCCAAACAGGGTGACACAGGCCAGATACACCACGATCACAGCCATATCCAGCATGTTGAGTCCCACGAGTTTTCGCTCTCCTGTTTTCGGTGGCGCTGGTTTAGTACAGCAAGTATTTGGCTCTGACCGCCTTGAAGCGTTCTAGCTCGTCGATCCAGTTCGTCCAGACTCGGCGCGGATCTTGTCCGGCGATCACGGCCTTCGAACTGGCGTCGTTGAGCATCAATTCGTCGAAATGCTTTACCTCGTAATGGTCGGGATACAAGGCGTGTAATGCGGAACCAATCTCGATGCCAAGCTCGGGTGCGTCCAGCGCGTTTCTGTCGGTGACGATGATGTTCACTCCGCCGCACTTCTTGTTTGTGTATACGTCGGCGGTGGGCGTGAATTCAATGGGCACGAAACGCACACCGCTGATTGCTCGGCCATTCAGGTATGCAGCCAACTCCACCGGTTTGATCCACGGAGCTCCTACGACTTCGAACGGAGTATCTGTGCCGCGCCCGACTGAAATGTTTGTTGCTTCGAGTTCTCCGACGCCTGTGTAGAGAGTTGCTTCGGTTAGGCTGCGCATGTTTGGGGATGGGTTCACCCATAGAGCGCCCGTCGAATCGAGCCAGTCTCCGCGTTGCCAGCCTTCCATGGCGACGACCGTTAGGCGGGCGTTGATGTTGCGCTCGGAGTTGTAGAATCGGGCGAGTTCACCGATGGTCATCCCGTGACGGACTGGGACCTGTCCGTAGTTTGTAAAGATCTCGCGACCCTTGTCGCTGATCGGTCCCTGCACGAATGCGCCGCTGATGGGATTGGGACGGTCGAGCACGAAAATCTTTTTGCCTGTTTTGGCGGCTGCTTCCAGAAAATATCCGAGGGTAGTTTCGTAGGTATAAAAACGCGCGCCGATGTCCTGAATGTCGAAGACAATCGCATCGACGGAGTTTACGACCTCCAGCGACGGGTGGCGCTTTGCGCTTGTGTCGCCATACACGCTGTACACGGGGGTGCCGCTTGCGGTGTCTCTGGTATTGGAGATATCGGTCGTGTCCACGTTTCCGCTGACCCCGTGTTCGGGGCTGAAAATGGCTGCGAGTTCGATTCCTCGCGCTTTTGCCAGTACGTCAATTGTGCGAAGGCCGCGTCCGTCGATACCGGTGTGATTTGTGACCAGCGCGATTCGCGTTTTTATTCCACCGGGTTTTCGGAGCTCGGCGAAGTCGTGAGCTTCCAGCACATCTATTCCGGTTCGGACGGAGCCGTTGCGTGCAGTTATCAGGTGCGCCGATGACATGGCTTCGTTGTAACCGGTCGTGCGGGTCAATCGCAGGTTCTGCTCTCCAGTGACTGTGAGCTTCAGTTCCTGCGCGACTGCGGACGCTACGCGTGAACGTAATGAAACCACGTTGGAGTTATCGCCTCTCGGGTGAACCGCATTTGTGAGGATGATGACATAGGTGTTTGTGACCGGATCGACCCACAGTGATGTCCCGGTGAACCCGGTGTGCCCGAACGATCCTACGGGAAAGAACTCTCCGCGATTGCTCGAATATGGAGAGTCAATGTCCCATCCCAATCCGCGCAGGGTAGAGGCAGTTGGGGGTTGTTGAGGAGTGGACATTTTCTCGACGGTCATTGCCGAAAGCACGTGAAAACCGGACAGCATATCTTGGGCGTATTTTGAGAGATCGTCCGCCGTCGAGAACACTCCAGCGTGTCCGGCTACGCCTCCCATTCGTCTCGCGGTGGGATCGTGGACCGTTCCTCGGATCATCTGGTGATTTTCGTCGTACGTCGTTGGGGCGATCATCGGTCGCCACTGTGCTGGGGGCAAGTAGCTCGTGTTGGTCATTCCCAATGGCTTGAAGATATTCTCTGCCGCGTACTGATCGAGACTCATGCCGCTGACTTTTTCAACGACAAAGCCCAAGGTCTCAAAGTTGATATCGCTATAAAGGAATCGCGAGCCCGGGGGAAAGATAGGCTTCTCGTCCATTGCCAGTTGAAAGGCGGCATTGTGTCCTCTCCAAGCCGTTTTCTCATCGAGATCTTGGCGTAATCCGGAGAAGTGAGTTAACAACTGACGAATCGTGATGCTTTCTTTTCCGTTCTTGCCGAACTCCGGCAAGTAACTCGCTACTGGATCGTTGAGCCGAATTCGCCCTTCCTGCACTAGCTTCATCACGGAGGTTGCCGTGGCAATGCACTTTGTCATGGAAGCAATGTCGAAGATCGTATCCACGGTCATGGCTTCGCGAGAGGGTTCCAGGGAACGCATGCCAAATGCTTTGCGATACACCACCTGGCCATCGTGCCCCACGAGCACAACGCCGCCGGGAATGGTTCCGCGTGCCACTGCTGAGTCCATGATCTGATCAACATTTGCAAAGGTCGCACTGGTTTCTACGCCCACGGGGGACGACGTACTCTGACCCAACATTCCGGTCCAACAGCCCGCAACCATTAGCAGCAACAATCCCAAAGTAGCAATCGAAGTACGACGTTTCATTTGGTCTCCTGCCTCTTCGCCTATTTTAGGTGTTATGGTTTCCATCATGCGGAATTCATTGCTAGTTTTATTGGTCCTTCTTACCTCATTTGGTACAACCATGGCCGATGATGTTGCCGACGTTGCGAATGCTAACGACGCCTCCGGCGCTCGTTGGGCGGACCGTACTTTGCGGAAAATGTCTGTAGAGGAAAAAGTTGGCCAGTTATTCATGGTCTGGGCCAAGGTGGATTTTATGAACTTTGACGGCCCTGAATACACAAAGCTGCGCGAGGAGATGAAGAAGTACCATCTGGGAGCGTTCGGTATCACCTCTCCTTACGATGGTGGGCTGTTGCTCAAAGCAAGTCCTCTTGACGCGGCCGTGCTGACGAATCGACTGCAGCGCGACAGCGATCTTCCGCTTTTGTTTGCCGCCGACTTCGAGAGAGGGTTGCCGATGCGGTTTCACGGAGGCACAGTTTTTCCGCATGCAATGGCCTTCGGTGCTACGAACAATGCTGATTATGCTTACCAGTTTGGACGCATCTCTGCGGCTGAGGCGCGTGCTGTTGGCGTGCATTGGAACTTCTATCCAGACGCGGATGTGAACTCCAATCCCAACAATCCCATTATCAATGCGCGCTCCTTTGGGGAAGATCCGGCCAAGGTGAGTGTGCTGGTTAAGGCGTTCATCAATGGAGTTCACGACGGTCATGGCATGGCTACGGCAAAGCATTTTCCCGGCCATGGGGATACTGACACGGATTCTCATCTTTCCGTCTCACGAATCACGGCCTCTCGTGAGCGCCTTAATCAAGTGGAGTTGCCACCGTTTCGGGCCGCTATTGATGCAGGGGTAGATTCGGTGATGGTTGGGCATTTGGCTGTGCCCTCTCTTGAGCCGGATCCCAATCGCGTCGCCACGATCTCCTACGACATCAGCACGAAGTTGCTGAAAGATGAGCTCGGATTCAAGGGTATTGTGATTACGGACGCAATGGACATGAATGGCGTCACGCGCATTTTCGGAGGGAACACCGCGCAGAGTGCCGGACGGGCGGCAGTGGAGGCACTGAAGGCGGGAGCCGACTACGTACTCATACCAGGAGACCTTGACGGCGCATACACCGGGGTTCTTGGAGCTGTAAAACGGGGAGAGATTTCTGAGAGCCGCATAGATGAATCGGTCACAAAGATACTTCGGGCGAAGGCCGCTCTTGGCTTGCACAAGAACCGTTTCGTCGATCTTAATGCCATCAATGACACTGTATCCCGTCCGGAGAATCTGGCACTTGCGCAGAAGATCGCGGATGAAGCCGTGACCGTGGTTCGAGAGAACGCGAATCGCAAATTGCTGCCACTTCCGCTCGGAGCAGCCGTAACGTCGCAGTTTAGTTATCACTCGGCGGTGGTGGCCAGCAATCGTCTTCTGGTTCTGGTGTTCACGGATGATGCTCGGGGCGAAAACGGACGAACGTTGGTACGCGAAGTCCGAGCCCGAGTTCCGGATGCCCGGGTTATTTATATCGATGACGTTCTTGCTCCCGCGCTCAGTTCCCAGGTATTGGAGGCTTCGGTGAACGCGGAGCGCATTGTGGCTGCCGTCTACGTTACTCCCTCTGCGGGAAAAAACGCCGGTGGTGATAACGGGTCTCCTGCGCTCGATCGCAGTTCGTCCACAGTGTTGGCAAACGTTCTGAAAGCTGCCCCGGACAAAACGGTAATGGTGTCTCTTGGAAACCCCTACGTAATTACCCAATATCCCAGTGCCCAAAATTATGTATGCACGTTTTCAAATGCTCCGGTTTCGGAGCTGAGCGCGGTCAAGTTCCTTTTCGGGGAAATGGCTGCACGTGGTCACCTTCCGGTCACAATCCCAGGTATTGCTTTACGCACTCCTATGACCCTGCAGGGGATTCGATAGGGCAGATAAGGAGTTTCGTGACTCACCCGGTCGACCTATCGCGGCGAGCACAGACGCGCATTCGATTGCTACTCTCGCTTGGCAACTAGATGGGGTCGTACCTGTTCCAAGCAAGGGTCAGTCAACCGTAATGAGAGGAAACCGAATGGGATTGTTTTCTTTGAAGCTAGAGAGCCTGCAGCAGCTGTTTGTGCGTGAACTACGTAGCCTTTACGATGCTGAAAACCAGATCACGGAAGCTCTGCCGAAGATGATTGAGAACGCGACTGTACCAGAATTGAAGGAAGCTCTTGAAGAGCACCTCGATGTTACCAATCAGCAAATCACACGTCTGGATAGAATCTTTACCTTATTGCAGGAAAAGGCTTCGGGAGAAACTTGCCGAGGCATCAAGGGGATCATCAGCGAAGGTAGCGATTTGCTATCGACCGGGGGTGAGCCAAACGTAATTGATGCCGGGATCATAGCTGCTGCGCAGAAAGTTGAGCATTATGAGATCGCAGCCTACGGCACGGTTCGCACGTATGCGGAGTTGCTCGGAAATAGCGAGATATCTCAGTTGCTGGAGCAGACTCTGGACGAAGAGAAGGAAGCCGATACGACGTTGAATAGCATCGCTGGGAACGTCAATATAGAAGCAAAAGCAGCGTAGTCGCTGACTACTGTGGCAAGGACAAAAGTCGTCTAATGGACGGCTTTTGTTTGGATCTCTATACGGTAGAGAAGGGCCAACTTCCACTCTGGGCATCGGCCTGTACCTAATGACGCATCATACCCCGTATGAAAATTATTCATTCCATCGCCATTGTGGGTATTGCAGCTCTCTCCACTTTCGCTATCGCACAACAAACAACGCCAAGCACTTCGGACAGCACTCCGCAAACCAACAGTCAAACCAACAGTACGCAGAGCACTACCACGACTACGCAGAACTCTACTGACAGCACGAATCCTACTCAGATGACCAAGGAAGAGATGAAGGCTCAGAAGGAGCGGCAGAAAGAGCAGGAGAAGTCTGTGAACGCGCATGTGAAAGCCGAGAAGGATCAGGCCAAGGCGCTAAAGGAAGAGCATAAATCCACAGACGCAGCGGAAAAGGCAAACGCTCCTCAGTAGCAGAGACGGGTCAGTTTGAACATCTGGCTCAGCGGCCGCTTCGGGAAACGGAGTGGCCGCTGAGTCAGAGTTACGGTCACCTCACCAAATACTAATCACGATCAGGCTCAGATTTTCCGATTCGTGATGCCGCCTGACTCGAATCGTCACGCTTCTGGACAAGAATCTTCTTGGGTTTAGGTTTGGCTTGCTTCTTCTCTTCGCGCTTTCCTGCGTTCTTGTTTCCCATCCTCTCAGTCTACAGCCGAACGTACTCAATTGCGCCACAGTTTTAAAATCACAAATGAATAAGCCTCGGGCCGTGGTCACCTGATATTCGGATAGCCTAGGTGCGATGGCGTGGCGTAAAGTTCTAAGGGTGGAGCACTGCCGCTCACCGTTGTCTCTGAAAGGAATTGCCCGTGAAGAGAATCACTACGATTGTCACTCTTGCCCTGCTCGCAATGGTTCTTTCCGTTCCCACCGTGTCTTTTGCCAAGACTCATTCTTCGCAGCGCTCAGCACAGAAGAATGAGAAGAAAGCTCTAAAGCGGCAGAAGAAACAGCAAAAGAAAGACAGAAAGACAGCGCAAAAAGCTACGAAGGATTGGAAGAAGCACCACAGCTCACCCTTCTAAATCGGACTACCCAGTTGTTACAACGCACCTTCGAATTGCTGAATTGGGTGGTCTCATTCTTCCCTCCGGTGCAGGCGACGCGTTGGACCCACTGCACCGCGTCTAGTATTTCCGATGGTAATAGTTGGTTGTTTGTAAAGCTTTGTTAAACTCGGATCTTCTCCAGAAAGTCTGTGATATCAATTTACCAGCTGCATCTCACAACGAAGTTAATGGATGCGGTTCACAAATCTTAATGTGCATTTCTGTCCATTTGTGACCAACTCCATATATGGTTGCAGAATCGCTCTTTGAGAGGCTTTCTTTTCGAACGTCGGTCGGTGCCCAGGGTAAGCGGCACCAAAGTGTAAAGGAACACCAATCGTAGACGCGAAAGTAATGATCACGGCAAGGCTCTGATTTACAGGATGTCTTCGGGGATTCTGTTACAAAGAGCAGGGCTAGGCAAGAAGGAAGATGAGATGGATGAAAATCCCCCAGCTTCACCAGTTCGGCCAGGCAACTCATATCCTCATTCCGAACCGAACCGTTCCACTAGCAGGAAAGTCACCGTCTGGGTTGTGGTTCTGCTTATTGCGGCAGGGCTCTTCGCTTTAGTTCTGCGGCAGGGCAGTGCTCCACAGGTTGCTGCGCAGGCGCAGGGCGGACGACGTGCAGCGATGGGTGGACCCGTTTCCGTTGTGCCAGCTACGGCGCAAAAGGGAAACATTGGCGTTTATCAAGAGGCGATTGGCACGGTGACTCCCGTTTATACGAGTTCGATTACCAGCCAAGTAACGGGACTAATCCGAGCCGTCCATTACCGTGAAGGCCAGGTGGTTCACAAAGGCGATTTGCTGATCGACATTGACCCACGGCCCTTTGAGGCACAGCTCGTGCAGGCCCAGGGTACGCTCGAAAAGGATACCCAAATTCTTGCGCAGGCCAAGATGGACTTGGAGCGTTACCGCGCAGCCTGGGCCAAAAACGCGATTGCCAAGCAGACTCTGGACGACCAAGAGAAAGTCGTTTTGCAGTACGAAGGCACCGTAAAGACCGATCAGGGTGTGGTGCAATACGACAAAGTTCAGCTTAGCTACTGCCACATCACGGCGCCGTTCAATGGACGAACAGGATTGCGGCTGATCGACCCTGGGAACATTGTGCAGGCCAACGGGACCTCTCCGCTGGTGGTCATTACACAGGAACAGCCGATCACGGTGATATTCACCGTGGCTGAAGACGCGCTCGGCCAGATTCAAGCGCAGACACGGCATGGTGGGTCGCTTCCCGTGGAGGCATACGATCGCGCGGGCCAGGCCAAGATAGCGAGTGGTAAGCTGCTGACGATCGATAATCAGATCGACACGACTACTGGCACCGTGAAACTCCGAGCGGTCTTCGATAACAAAGATGGTGCGCTCTTTCCGAATCAGTTTGTGAATACGCGGCTCCTGGTGCAGACGCTGAATGATATGACGCTGATTCCAACGTCAGCTATACAGCACAATGGGCAGACTTCGTTCGTATATGTCATTCAGAACGGAACTGCACAGATGCGTACGATCAAGCCCGGCGCTTTGGAAGCGGGGATGACGGCGGTCGAAGGCATTCAACCGGGGGAAGTGGTGGCGAACAGCAGCTTTGAGAAGCTGCAACCCAACGCGAAGGTGAGCTTATCGCAGGGCTCTCCGGGGCAAGCTCCCAACGCTGGCGGGAGTACCATGCCGTGAGTCCATCCCGTCCGTTCATTCTGAGGCCGGTTGCTACCTCGCTCTTGATGGCCGCTATTCTACTGGTAGGCATTGTCGCCTACACGCAGTTGCCGGTTTCGGCGCTGCCGCAGGTGGATTACCCGACCATTCAGGTTCTCACATTCTATCCAGGTGCCAGTCCTGACGTAGTCGCCACGACGGTTACAGCCCCACTAGAGCGGCAGTTTGGCCAGTTGCAGGGTCTTAGCCAGATGACGTCGACCAGTTCGGGGACAACATCGGTCATTGTGTTGCAGTTCAACCTGAGTCTCAGCATCGACGTGGCTGAGGAAGAGGTGCAGTCGGCTATCAATGCTTCGCAGAGCTTCTTGCCTAGCGTGCTGCCCTCGCCACCGATTTACAGCAAAACGAATCCGGCAGATGCACCAGTGCTCACGCTGGCCGTCACCTCTGACTCCATGCCACTCTCGCAGGTGGAAGACCTTGTAGACACTCGACTCGCGCCCAAGCTCTCGCAACTCAATGGGGTAGGTCTGGTAAGCATCAGCGGCGGACAAAAGCCGGCGGTCCGGATCCAGGCGAATCCTGCCGCGCTTGCTTCTTATGGGATTACGTTGGAGCAGCTTCGCACGTCGCTCGTTCAAACGAGTGTGAATGCCGCAAAAGGGAATTTTGATGGTCCCAAGCAGGCATATCAGATTGATGCCAACGATCAGCTTCAACGAAGCGCTGACTATAAGGACGTCGTAGTCGCTTATCGCAACGGCGCGCCGGTCGTGCTCAAGAATGTGGCCCGTGTCGTGGACGGTGTCGAGAATAACAATCAAGCGGCGTGGATGAATCAGACGCCCGCTGTGATTTTGAATATTCAACGACAGCCTGGCGCGAATACCATCAACGTCGTTAAAAGCATTAAGGCAATTCTTCCTCAGCTTGAAACCAATCTGCCGGCCACCATCAAGGTCACGCAGATGACCGATCTCACGGTGCCCATCAAGGCTTCGGTCTCCGACGTGGAGTTCGAGTTGATGCTGACCATCGTTCTGGTGATTCTGGTCATTTTTCTTTTCCTGCGCAGTTTCCGCGCCACGATCATTCCAGCTATCGCTGTGCCTATCTCGCTGGTCGGCACGCTCGGCGCGATGTATGTGCTGGGATATAGCCTGGACAACCTCTCGATGATGGCGCTTACGATTGCCACCGGATTTGTGGTTGACGATGCCATCGTGATGATTGAGAACATCTCACGTTATCTGGAAGAAGGTGAAGCGCCGTTGCAGGCGGCGCTAAAGGGTGCTGAACAGATTGGCTTCACGATCATGTCGCTCACCATTTCACTGATCGCGGTGCTCATCCCCCTATTATTCATGGGAGACGTTGTGGGCCGCCTCTTCCGCGAATTCGCAGTGACTCTGGCGGTAACGATCATCATTTCGGCTGTCGTGTCGCTGACTCTTACGCCGATGATGTGTGCGCGTCTTTTGCACTACAATCCAGCGGAGCAGCAGACTCGTTTTTATAAAGCCTCTGAGCGCACGTTTCAGCGCATGATCGACTTTTACGGTCGTACGCTGAAGTTTGTTCTGCGCTATCAAACATTCACTTTGATGGTAGCTTTGGGCACTTTGGTCCTGACCATCTTTCTATATATAGTGGCTCCGAAAGGATTCTTTCCCGTACAGGATACTGGCGTCATTCAGGGTATCTCGCAAGCATCGGAAACCACTTCTTTTCAGGCCATGGTCCAGATGCATCAGGATCTCGCGAAAGTCATCCTGGCCGATCCTGCTGTCGATAGTCTGACCTCGTTTATCGGGGCGGACGGTACGAACACCACGATGAACAGCGGACGCTTCTCGATTAATCTAAAGCCGCTGGAGCAACGCGATCTGAACGCTTCGGATGTGATTCGCCGACTCCAAAGCAAGCTGCAAAACGTCGACGGGATCAAGCTGTTCATGCAACCGGTACAGAACATTACCGTGGATGACCGCGTAAGTCGCACCCAGTATCAGTACACCCTCGAAGACCCAGATCCGGCGGAGCTGGACCTATGGACCAACCGTTTTGTAACGCAGTTGAAGAAGCTTCCGCAGATCGAGGACATTGCCACCGATCAGCAAACCGGAGGGTTGGCTGTCTCGTTGACGATTGATCGCGTCACGGCTTCTCGTCTGGGTATTGCTCCGTCCACAATTGACAACACACTCTATGACGCTTACGGACAGCGCCAGATCAGTACGATGTACACGCAGCTTAACCAGTACCACGTGATTCTGGAAACGCAGCCTGAGTTCCAGAGCGATCCCGGCAAGCTGTCGAGCTTGTACATTCAGGCCAATGCTGCTTCCGGTACCTCAGGTGCAGCGGCTTCCACCTCGTTTGCTGCGTCGGGCTCCGTTTCGGCTGGCTCCAATTCCACTACGGCCACGGCCGCTTACACGCCGTCCTCCGGAGTTCTGACTGCACCGACGAATGCCCTTTCTGCCACTACTACTACCTCGAACACCACGAGCAGTTCGACACCGGCAAACGCAGTGCCGCTCAGTTCCTTCACTCATTACACACGTGTGAACGAGCCGCTTTCCATCAGTCACCAGGGGCAGTTTCCTTCCGTCACAGTGTCTTTCAATCTCGCCCCCAGGGCATCCTTGGGCGGTGCAATTACTGCGATCGATAAAGTACAAAAAAACATGAACATGCCGGCCAGCCTCCAGGCAGAATTCCAAGGCACAGCCGCCTCGTTCAAGAACTCGCTATCGAACGAGGCGTTGCTTATTTTGGCGGCGCTGGTCACGGTGTACATCGTGCTCGGAGTGCTCTACGAGAGCTTTGTACATCCGATCACGATTCTTTCCACGCTTCCTTCCGCTGGTGTAGGTGCGTTGTTGGCGCTGATCCTCTTCAGGCAGGATTTGAGCGTGGTGGCTATTATCGGCATCATCTTGCTGATAGGCATTGTGAAGAAAAACGGCATTATGATGGTGGACTTTGCCTTGGAGGGCGAACGCAACCAGGGCAAGAGCGCTACGGACGCCATCTACGACGCCAGTTTGCTACGATTCCGCCCCATCATGATGACCACAATGGCTGCGCTCCTGGCCGGTATTCCGTTGGCACTGGGCAGAGGTATCGGCTCCGAGCTTCGGAGGCCGCTGGGCATCTGTATGGTGGGAGGATTGCTGCTGAGCCAAGTGCTGACTCTGTATACAACGCCGGTCATCTACATTTTCTTTGACGGGCTTGCAAAACGCTTCTCGCGGTCCAGTTCTAAGCCGAATGACAGAAACACACCGAATGCGCCGGGCTCGGAGCCGCAAACGGAGCAGCCATGAACCCGTCCCGGCTATTTATCTATCGGCCTGTAGCCACGACCTTGCTGACCGTGGCTATTGCCTTGGCCGGGGCTCTGGCGTTCAACGTGTTGCCGGTGTCACCGCTGCCACAGGTGGATTATCCCACTATTTCGGTAGGTGCTTCGCTGCCCGGAGCCAGCGCCGATATCATGGCGGCTTCTGTGGCTACTCCTCTGGAGCGGCAGTTCGGCCACATTGCAGGCATTACGGAAATGACCTCGACCAGTTCGCTTGGGACGACGGCCATTACGCTCCAGTTTGATTTGAGCCGCAATATCGATGGCGCGGCCCGCGACGTAGAAGCAGCCATTAACGCTGCCCGTACCTATCTGCCTGCCAACTTACCGTCGAACCCCACGTATCGTAAGGTGAACCCTGCGGACGCGCCGATCATGATCATTGGCCTCACCTCGAATATCTACGATCGAGGCAAGCTCTATGACGAGGCATCCACCGTCGTTCAGCAGAAGCTCTCGCAGATTCAGGGTGTAGGTCAGGTTACGACCGGCGGTGGCGCGTTGCCCTCGGTGCGCGTAGATGTGAATCCGACTCAGCTCAATAACTATGGCTTCACGCTCGCTAACGTGCAGTCGATGCTGAGTCTGCAGAATGCTCACCAGGCTCGCGGTCAGCTTTCAGACGGGATTGTAACCGCCGATATCATTACCAACGATCAGATTCGCTACGCCGAAGACTATAAGCCCCTGATCGTTGGCTATAACCATGGTGCTGCCGTCCGCCTCTCGGATGTTGCAACGGTGACGGATTCGGTTCAGAACGTTCGTTCAGCCGGATACCTCAATGGCAAGCCTGCTATCCCGATCATCATCTTTCGTCAGCCCGGCGCTAACATAATTCAGACAGTTGAGAACATACGGAGCCAGTTGGCTTCGATCAAGGCGTCGATTCCTCAAGGCATTGACACCACCATCGTTCTGGATCGCACCACTACGATTCGAGCCTCCGTCAAAGACGTTGAGCGCACGCTCGTTATCTCCATCGTTCTTGTCGTGGCTGTCGTTTTTGTTTTTCTTCGTAGTCCTCGTGCCACGCTCATCCCCGCTGTCGCGGTGCCTGTATCGCTGATTGGCACGTTCGCGGTGATGTACCTGTTCGGTTTTAGTATCGATAACCTTTCGTTAATGGCCCTGACTATCTCCACAGGCTTTGTCGTTGACGATGCCATCGTAGTCATGGAAAACATCTCGCGCCATATTGAAAACGGAATGGAGCCCTATGCTGCGGCTCTGCGTGGCGCTAAGGAAATCGGATTTACCGTCTTCTCTATCAGCGTTTCGTTGATCGCTGTTTTCATCCCAATTCTGCTCATGGGTGGTATTGTCGGACGCCTTTTCAGAGAGTTTGCAATTACTCTTTCCACCGCCATTGTCGTGTCCATGGTGATCTCACTTACTACGACACCAGCGATGTGCGCGCACTTACTTAAACCTCGACAAGAGGAGCATGGACGGCTCTATAAGTTAAGCGATAAGTTCTTTGCCGGAATGCTCTCGTTTTATCGCCGTACCCTTCTCTGGGTGCTCGATAACTCGGCACTCACGTTAACAGTTTTAGTGCTGGTTATCGCGCTCAATGTGGTTGTCGCCATGCTGATTCCGAAGGGGTTCTTCCCCCAGCAGGATACCGGAGTAATCGTCGGAGGGCTTCAAGGACCACAGGACGCATCATTTGGAGTAATGGACGATTCAGTGCGCCGCTTGGTTTCGGTTATTAAGACCGACCCTGGAGTGGAGAACGTAGTCGCATTTACTGGAGGACAGGGTAACACGAACGGCGGATTCATCTTCATGGCTCTTAAGCCGCTGGAGCAGCGCAAAGCAAGTGCTATGCAGATTCTGGCTCGGCTGCGTCCAAAGATGAACTCGATGCCCGTTGCTTCGGCTTTTCTTCAACCTGCGCAGGACCTCCGTATTGGAGGGCGCTCGAGTAACGCTCTCTACCAATACACCATTCAGTCTGATAGCTCGCAGGATCTGGCTACCTGGGGTCCCGTCCTGTTGCGTGAAATGCGTAAGCTTCCTGGTTTTCAGGATGTTAATTCTGACCAGCAGAATGGCGGTCTCGACCACTATCTGGCGTATGACCGCACCACGGCCGCACGCCTCGGAATCACCGCGCAATCTCTCGATTCAGCTCTCTACAGTGCCTTCGGCCAACAAGAAGTATCGATCATCTATACGCAGCTGAACCAGTATTATGTCGTGCTTGAAATCGCGCCAAAATTCCTGCAGACACCTGAAGGGTTGAAGTACGTCTACCTAAATTCAGCGAGTGCCGGGAACGTCCCACTAAGCGCTGTTACTACTGCCAAAACCAACGCCATACCTCTTTCTCTCAACCATACCGGGCTTTTTCCGTCCGTTACTGTTGCCTTCAATCTGGCTCCGGGGATGGCTCTCAGTGATGCTATTCGCGAGGTTGCCGAAATGCAGCACCAGCTAAATCTGCCGCAGACAATTCGCGGCTCTTTCGCTGGCACTGCGCAGGCGTATCAGGACTCACTCGCCTCTGAGCCTATTCTCCTAATAACTGCTGTGCTGGCCGTCTACATCGTGCTGGGTATTCTTTACGAGAGCTTGGTGCACCCGCTTACCATCATTTCGACGCTACCCTCGGCCAGCGTGGGGGCCATGCTGGCGCTGATGCTTTTCAAGATCGACCTCAACGTCATTTCGATTATCGGAATTGTGCTGCTCATCGGTATAGTGAAGAAGAATGCCATCATGATGATCGACTTTGCACTTGCCGCAGAGCGCAATGAGGGGAAGAACACTACGGAGGCGATCTTCGAAGCTTGCATGTTGCGTTTCCGCCCCATTCTTATGACAACCATGGCGGCGATCTTCGGAGCTCTGCCGCTGGCCTTTGGTACTGGAATTGGATCGGAGCTGCGTAGGCCTCTCGGAATCACCATTGTGGGTGGACTCATCGTGAGCCAGTTGCTCACACTCTACACAACCCCGGTAGTGTATCTGGCACTCGATCGCTTGCGTCTCCGCGTGATGGGAAAAGATCGGGACACGCTCCCATCCACCAATGGAACTGAGCCTGAAGGAGCCGCATAGGTGTCTATCATGAAACAGAATGCGATGAACATGACTTCCCTGAAACATTCTCCGCGATCGCTCCTGCTTGCCTCCGCCTCTGCTGTGCTCACTCTGTTGCTCGCTGGATGCGTTGTCGGGCCGAAGTATCACGCGCCCGCAGCACAGGCTCCACCCAGTTACAAGGAATCGCCTGCAAACGCTCAGCAGAAGCCAACGACGCCAACGCCTCCTACATCGCAAGCGACTACAAATGATCCCACTCTCGGTGGTCTTGGTGGATGGACCGTGGCCCAGCCGCAGGATGCAATGCTCCGTGGAAAATGGTGGGAGATCTATAACGACTCTGAGTTGAACGCTCTCGAAGAGCAACTCAACACCAACAATCAGAACATCAAGCAGTCCTTCGAGAATTTTATGGCGGCTCGCGCCATCGTTCGCCAGTCACGCGCCCAGTTGTATCCCACAGTGTCAGTCGGACCTTCTGGATCGCGTTCGCGTAGCTCCTCCAATGTACGAAGCAGCACCGGCTCTACTACGACGGGAGCTGTTGGCAGCACTTCCTCCACCGGTGCTACGAGCACATTGCTCGAACTGCCAGCCGATGCTTCATGGCAGCCCGATCTCTGGGGGAAAATTAGAAACACCGTGCGTCAGGCGCAGTATTCCGCACAGCTCAGCGCAGCAGATCTTGAAAATGAGCGACTCACTGAGCAAGCCAGTTTAGCCACGTACTTCTTCGAACTGCGTGGGCAGGACGCGCTGCAGCAGATCTTTGACGAGACCATTGCTGCGGATCAAAAATCGCTCGACATCGCCCGCGCTGGATATGAAACCGGAGTACAGGACCAACTGCCTGTTGTTCAGGCTGAGAACACATTGCAGAGTGCGCAATCACAAGCTACGAACGTCGGCGTAGCTCGTGCACAATACGAACATGCAATTGCCACACTTATCGGTAAGGCCGCATCAGAGTTTTCGATTCCGGCCAAGCCAATGCTTGTCACGCCGCCGCCTATTCCAGTGGGCCTGCCTTCACAGCTTCTCGAACGCCGTCCGGACATTGCGGCATCCGAGCGAACAATCGCGGCTGCGAACGCGCAGATCGGCATCGCTTACGCGGCCTACTATCCGAACCTGACTCTGTCTGCAACCGGAGGGTTGGAAAGCTCGAGTTGGAAGCATTTGCTTGACTGGCCTAGCCGATTCTGGTCTGTCGGTCCATCTGTTTCGGAAACCGTGTTTGACGCGGGACTTCGGCGCGCCACAGTTAATCAGTACGTTGCTGTCTATAATGCGGATCTTGCAGGATATAGGCAGACTGTTTTAAATGCCTTTCAACAAGTAGAGGACGCGCTCTCAACTCTCCGCATTCTTACTCAGCAGATACAACAGCAGCGTCAGGCAGTAGAGTCGGCCAGGCTCGCTCTCGATTTGGAGATCAAGCGCTACGAAACTGGTCTCGATCCCTATCTCAACGTGGTGGTGGAGCAGAACACTCTGCTATCTGCACAACAGAGTCTTGCGCAAATCGAGATTCAACGTACAACCGCATCCGTGCAACTCATAGAGGCTCTTGGAGGTGGGTGGGATCGCTCGCAATTGCCTACGCCCCAACAGGTAACGGAGAAACCCGCCATAGCCGATACAACGATCGAGCGATAGGAATAGCCTAATTTGCGTTCCGTCAGTTCCGGTTCGTTATTCGCAGGTTAGTGTTGCGGGTGTAAATGAGTATCCATACATCGTACCGCTGTAGCTGATAACGGCAGCTTCAGAAGTGGTGCCCAGACATGTTGCTACTGTTTGGGTGGAAGTGCTCTTACTCAGACTTATTTTTGTCGGGGAAGAGATGGACCATGAACCCGCCACGATATTTTGAGGTAGGGCGCAGTTGCCTGTCATTGTGAACTTGGTTGAGAACTGTACCTCATTTCCGGGAGTAGCTAAAGAGTGGTTAGCGACCGCCGTTGCGGGTGTTATTGTGGCAGTTACTACGAACTTATTTTCAGAGGTGGTTCCGCAACCGTTTAGTAACATGCATAGGAACAAAATCAAAAGAAATGCCGAAAGTGGTGCTCGCAAACTCAAGAAGATTTTCATCTTGCAATCTCCAATCATCCGGAATGATACAGCACCGAATTTCAGTCTGGCCGTATCGGGATGTCAGTTGCGCACACTGTTCCCATTTCTGCCCTACATGATAGCTCTTTGAAGATATCGAACAGGACTCATTGCCACTGAACGCGATGCTTGTTCAGCCACCAGCAGGGTGGATTCCACTGTGAGTTCGCGTACTGCGGGGACATAGTAATAGAGCAACTCTCCGGAGCAGTTCCTACGAAGTCATACTCCGCCTTGTCGCCCTTGAGCGGTGTCTTCAAAAACTGCTCCACCGGAACGCTCCGTATTCCTCCTCCACGCGCCAGTCGTACTTCAAAGACGATCCAGTCACCGACGAAGAGGATCAGCAACACGAACAACAGGTACAGCGCTCCACGCTTAAGGATTTCCATTGGTTGAATAGCCACGCTCGGGTCCTCGTTTGATCTTGTGAAACAGAATACCTCAGTATTTGTGGAGAGAGACAAGAGACGTGCGCGAAGCAGTTTGAATCCAGCTCGCCCATACATTTGGCTCTTGAGGGTTTTGAGCCGATTGATATGCCCTCTACAGGACCATTGCTCCGAGGCGAGCTCAGGGGGCACTGTCATGCCTGGCTAGTGTTTAATAAGTTCAGCAATCTTCTCCATGAGTCTTTGATAGACCACGGGGTTGAGTTCGTACTCGTCGATGCCGCTTGCTCTGGCTGTGGTTACGTCTTCTGAGAGCGCGTGGGCGTTAAGCGCGATGATGGGGATGTGAGCCGTCTTACTATCCGCTTTGATGCGTTGGGCAGCCTGCCAACCATCGAGTTCGGGAAGCCCAAGGTCCATGACGATCAGGTCGGGAACGTGCTTGTGTGCGGCCATCACGCCAGCAAGGCCATCCGGCGAGTGAAGTACAACATGCCCCGCCCGCTCAAGAAACCGTGTTATCAGTTCCTGATTATCCGCATCGTCTTCCACTACCAATATCAGTGCCACACGCCATCCTGTGAATTCAATCGCTGGCCAGGACGCCGGGTTCCGGTAAAGGCTCTCGCAGCGGCGCACCAGGGGGATGTTCATCCAGACTGACGGAGTCTTTCAGTATATGAATCCTGCAGCCCTCGCTATGTTCGGCGTAGAAACGATGGATCAGATTGTTGGTCAGCCCATTGCGGATAGGATTCATCCGGCCAGCTCGGTCTGCGACCTGATAGGACACGGGCACGCGTAAACGAACGACGTCTAGAACCGGAGGGAAATAAGGCTGTACCTTACCTGGAGGAACAACATCTTCGCTTGGACGGAAGCGCATTCGACACGGAGACTTCCGCCACTCCATTCGTATTCGATGGGCGTCCCGGTGCGGTAGTGTTCATCCGTGACATCACCGAACGCAAGCGGGCGGAGCAGTCCTTGCTGCACAGCGAAGAGAAGTTACGCCAATTGGCGGAAAACGTCCGCGAAGTCTTTTGGATTACGACTCCGGCCGCTGACGAGATTCTCTATGTGAGCCCTTCGTATCAAAAGGTCTGGAACAGAAGCGGATCGAGCGCGCCACGCGGCGTGGTGCATGGTGGTGGCATGCGATCAATCCCCAAAGTCGGTGTTCCACGATGATCGAAACCGTCTGGGACGCCTGTACGCTCATGTTGCGCATGTACTCGAGGTGAATCGGTGAGGCACTACGAAGGGCCGAGCGTGTCAAATCCAGCGGTCTTCCGGTTAGCACCCCGATCTCGGGAATGATCGGTACGGGTGCTGCATCGATGTCCACGATCGCCCGCACAGGATTTATCAGAAAGAGCTGTCGCACTGGGGGAGGAATATCGCCGGCGGGAAAACGCAAACCGTAGTACGAGACGGGCGAGGAACCCGCGACCTCGGCGATGGCTTCGCCGTTCCACTCGTCATCGAAGCGATAGATCATGACACGGTCAAAGCCACTGAGCTTTTGAATCTCAATTGCGGCTAAGCGTGACAGCTCCGCAATATCAGACGCCGCCCTCATTCGTGACGGCGGAATCTGGATGTGCTCGTCGATGTCAAGTGGGGCGAGCGAAAGTGCTCCCCGTGGAGGCTCGAGTTCCACAATCAGAACGCCGCCTTGCCGGTGGACGCTGCAATGCATTTCGAGGTTGCCGCCGCTTATTGTCGGGACACGGTGCAGAGTTGTCTTAAGCAGTTCGTCGTTCCCCACTTGAGAACGAAAAGCTTCAAACTGCCGCGCTCCCAAAATGCCCTCAAACGGCCGTTCCAGAATCAGCTCAGGAGATCTCCCGAGAAATGCCGAGACGTTGGTGCTGGTGTGCCGCACAACAAAATCCGGCTCAGAGAGTGCAAAGAGCAGTCCATGCGGCTGAATGCTTCCTATGGTTTGAACCTGCTCCTGAGCACAACGATCAAGTCCAAACGGTGGATCGCCCGTTTCGACGCGTGTCATCATACGCCCCTGTTGCGGAGCGACGGCCCCGACAGCCAATCTGCGTAGGCGTGAAAAATCGCTGCCGCCGTGGAGCAGATTGCTTCGACATCGTTCTTGCCATTTTCTTCCAGATCCTCGCGGAACGATGCCCAAGCCGTCTCAAACTGGCCATGCCCACCGTCATAAAAGCGAAAGCTTGCGCCTTGTCCAAGAAACTCGCGCAACTGCTTGATGCTCAGATCTTCGCGAAGTTCACTCGACCTTCGAAATGGGTATGCAGGGGTCATCCCCCGTCCGCGGCGAATCCCGCAGCACTCTCAAGTGGTTCGAAAATCCCCAGCAGTCGACCGAGATGTGCTTGGTACTCGGGAATAGTGTAGTCGGGTTCAAAGAGCCGCAACATAGCGGGGACCGAGGCTATTTTTGTGTGGTGCGAACGCGTGATTACTCGAAGGTTTTCGATAACACTCAGTACGCACATTGAAAATACCAATTATTGGGCGTGCTGACCGGCGGACGGTCACTCGAGGGAATGTCACCACTCCCAGCGTCGAAGCTTCGAATAGGAAAGCTGTTTGGGATTAGTTCGAAATCCTGCGGGTATTGTATTCCAGTTCAACGAGGGGTTGCGATTTTTCCCAGCTCACACTCGATACCTAGGAGCGGGCATTGCGCAAACGATCGATTCTGTTGAAAACTCCCTTTTCGATCAGCCCAAATGCGTACGCCAAATACTTTGCAAAGTGACGCCGAAAGTGGGCGGCCTGCCCCCGTGAGATCGTGTGCGACCGCGACTACTCATGATTACGTGAGTCACTTCCCCTCGGTGATTACCAAAGAAAACAAAACTTTCAAATCGGCTGGAGAGAAACGGTTTCTCAGCCGATGTGAACAGAAGGCAGTGGATGCAACGTTTGGCAAATTGCCAGATTTCGCGTCTCTCCAGGTACGCTTACATGGAGCCGCAAGGTCGGCTCCCTTGGGTCGGAGCTCTCGTTTCCCCTCCACGACATTAGCGGCCTTCGACTGGATATCAGTGCTATCCCTAGGATGAAGGCTTGGAAGGTTACCAGTTGGAGCCCGATCTTCGGACAAATTGCCTTCAACTGTGATGGCAAGACTCAAGGGATCGCATTAAATGTTGAGCCAGAGCAAGCGCAGGCGATATTGGCCATTCTCTCGGCACAGTTGCAAGTGACCCCGGTTGCCGATCAATCACCTTCCGTCGTGGTGTCAACCGAGCTGGTTCCTCAGGTTTTAGAAGCTGACGTTCCCGCTGCTCCAGCGACGAGTGGAGACGTGCGGCGGTACTGCGGGTATTGCGGCTCTCCACAGTCGAGACAGAATCGTTTTTGCGCACACTGCGGGGCTCTGATCGATGCGCCGCCCGCTCCTGCAAAACCAGCAACACCGGTGGAGATACCAGGAGGGATTTGGCAGCGCCTGGGGGCGGCTTTCGCAGACAGCTGTCTGGCTTCCATCGTAGGAGTTATCGCTTGGTACGCCTTGACGAATACGGGATACCTGGAACCCCTGGACTCCTTGCTTGGTGAGCGGTTCGAAGCTCAGATCGTGTATGGCTTCGTGCTGCTTGGGTATATGGTCCTTGCGCAAAGCATCTTCCAAACGACGATCGGTAAGTATGTATTCGGTCTCGAACTCGCATCGTCAAAAGATAGTAAGTCTAGCCCTGGATTCGGCGTCATTCTCCTTCGCGAGACCATTGGCAAGACCTGTTCTGCAATCGTTTTTGGCATCGGATTTCTGCGGGCAGTCTGGAATCCGAGGAAGCAGACGTGGCATGACCAGTTGGCCGACACGGTGGTGCGCAAGCGCGCGACCGATGCTGGACTGCGCAAGCAACTGACTGTATTGGTGGCCGCTGCAGTGATCGTAAGTTTTGGGACGGGTGCTTATAACGCGTGGTGCAAGATTGAGCAAAACGAAAAAGAGACCACAGCAGTAAGGTTCAAGTTCGCTGTACACGATTGCGACACGGCATATGCAAGCCTGCTGGAGATTCCCCGACGCCAGGATGACCAATGGGCTGCGCGTCAGGAAAGAGCGCGGATCGTGTTGACCCGCTCCGACGAATACGAAACTAGGTTGGTTGAGGTGAACGATATGATTCACCGGATTCTGCGGAAGGAACTTTACATGGACCATAACGACTTCGAGGGGTACGTGTATCTCCAGAAGGTCTATAAGCTCCGGCAAGAGCAGAACCAAAAGCTGAAGGATGAGGTGCAAGTGGTGCTGGCAACATCGCCTGGTGCACCTGATTTCAAAGAGAAACTCTCAGTGTTGGACATGATGGACAGCGAAATACAGAACATCGATAGGGAAGTCCAAAGCCTGAGACGTGAGCAGTAGGTGTCGCACAAAAGATTCGAGAATGTCGAAATCTGAATGAGTCGTATCCGAATTGAAACATCGAGGAGGCTTTGTGTCGTTCTGTATTTCATGCGGGAAAAATGTTGAGGTTGAATCTACCTTTTGTGTCTCATGCGGCGCACGGAAACCACTCGCTCAGAATTCGCCTTCGGATCCTCCCCGCGAAGTTAGTTCAGCAACGGAACGCGATGCGCAACATTGGGCCATGTTCCTGCATCTATCGGTGCTCGCTGGCTTCCTTATTCCGTTGGCCGGGCTCGTTGTTCCCATCATGATTTGGCAGATAAAAAAAGACCAGTTGCCATTGATCGATGCTCATGGCAGGAACGCTATGAATTGGATCATTTCAGAGGTCATTTACTGGACAATTTGTTTTATCCTGACACTAGGCATGCCAATGGCAGCGGTACTTGGACTGCTCGGCATCATTTTTCCGGTCGTCGCTGCAATCAAGGGCAATAACGGCGTGGTATGGAAGTACCCGTTGGCGATCCCATTCTTTCGACCATCCCCCAAGATGGTTTGAACGCGTGTGAGAATACCTGGGTCGGACGGTTGCTCCGATCCAGATTCCGGAGTAACCGCCTTTCAATTACCTACAACTTTGGTTGCCATGGGTTGAGTGAGCCTGTTTGCGAAGTAGATTTGGCCTCAGGATGACTCGAACGTATTGCTGTATGCCTAACAGATGTTTTTAGAACTCGTAGTGCAGTCCAAGGGTCACGTTGTTTGCATGGAAGTTACGAGGTGCGGTGAACCCGTATGCCGGACCGTTGATTGCAGTATTTGGTAGCGTACTGCAGGGC